>Ga0187817_10000451_pt1 | contig 17549 bp, 20 predicted proteins | sample NC_wetland_sal_i_17_FD_132431 | JGI IMG/M metagenome (GOLD analysis project Ga0187817, IMG submission 132431) | Wetland sediment microbial communities from Neuse River Estuary, North Carolina, USA - SO4_2 | ecosystem: Environmental > Aquatic > Freshwater > Wetlands > Sediment | place: USA... | reverse complement strand
GGCCACACGTATACCACCATTGCCGCCGATGTGATCAAACGCTTCAAGCACATGCAGGGCTTCGAGGCCGTGTTGACCACCGGGACCGATGAACACGGGCAGAAAGTCGAACGCGCCGCCAAGGCCGCGAGTAAGGAGCCGGTGGAGTTCACTACCGCTGTGGCCGCGGAGTTCCGCAAGCAATGGGACGAATTCGGGCTGCGGTACGATCATTTCGTTCGCACCTCAGATCCCCGGCATCACCAGACCGTGCAGTGGTTGTTTGAACGCTGCAATAAGAACGGATACATCTACAGAGGCAGCTACACTGGCCAGTATTGCGTCTTCGACGAGCTGTACGTCAATGAGGCCAAGCCCGGCGATCCGTGCCCGGACTGCGGCCGGCCCACCGAAACGGTCACCGAAGAAAATTACTTCTTCAAGCTTTCCGCGTTTGCGGAGCGGCTCCTTGAGTTGTATGAGAAGCAACCGGATTTCATCCAGCCGGAAACGCGGCGCAATGAAGTGTTGTCGTTTGTCAAACAGGGACTGAACGACCTTTCGATCACGCGGACGACGATCAAATGGGGCATCCCGGTGCCGGTCGAGGGGCATCACGTCTTCTATGTCTGGTTCGACGCGCTCATCGCTTACCTAACGGCAGTGCGTGGCCTCAAAGACAGCGAAGGGCATGACTTCTGGCCCGCGGATCTGCACCTGATCGGCAAAGAGATCGTGCGCTTTCACGCCATCTTCTGGCCCGCATTCCTGATGGCCGCCGAGCTTCCCTTGCCCAAACGCGTCTACGCGCACGGCTGGCTGCTGTTCGAGCACGACAAGATGAGCAAATCGCGCGGCAACATCGTGCGAGCCGAGCCTATCCGAAAAGTGATGGGCGCCGATGCCCTGCGCTACTTCCTGCTGCGCGAGATTGTGTTCGGGCAGGACGGCAGTTTCAGCTACGATGCGCTGATTGGGCGGTACAACTCGGATTTGGCGAATGGGCTCGGAAATCTAACGAGTAGAACGCTGACCATGATCAATCAGTACCGGGACGGAGCCATTCCCGCGGGTCCCGAAGACGCCATTCAGACGACAGCCTGTGGTGTGATTCGCGCAACGGCGGAAGCATTTTACAACTTCGAATTCTCGAAGGGTCTCGAATCGATCTGGTCACTGGTCTCGGCGGTGGACAAGTTCATCGTGGAACAGGCGCCCTGGACCCTGGCGAAGAAACAGGATGCAGAGTCGCAAGCGAAGCTCGATCGCGCGCTTTACACATCGGCCGAGGCTCTGCGGATCGCCACGGCATTGCTTTCGCCCATCCTGCCCGAATCCTGCGCCAAAATCTGGACGCAGCTCGGGATGCCGGAGCCGCTCGAGTCCGTGAGGCTCGATTCCCTCGCCTGGGGCCAACTGCATGCCGGCCAGAAGATCGGCCCTATCGCCGCTGTCTTTCCCCGCATCGACGCCAAACCGGCCATCGAGCAGATGCGCGAACTCGAGTCCAAGGTCTCCGCCGAGCAGGCCGTGCTGCTGGGCAAGGCACCGAGCCCGCAGCCAACAGCGCCCGCGGGCGCGCAGATTACCATCGACGATTTCGCCAAAGTCGACTTGCGCGTGGGCCAGGTGATCTCCGCCGAGCGCGTCAAGGGCGCCGATAAGCTCCTGCACCTGAAGGTAGATCTCGCGGAGGCCGAGCCGCGTTCCATCGTGGCCGGTATCGCCGAAGCGTATGCGCCAGAACAACTGGTGGGCCGCAAAGTGGTCATCGTGGCCAATCTCGCGCCGCGCAAGCTGCGCGGCCTCACTTCGAACGGAATGATCGTCGCCGCATCGGTCGAGGGCGGCAAACCCGTGCTCGCCGGCTTTCTCGAAGACATCCCTGTAGGTGCGCGGCTGAAGTGAAGCTGGTCGATTCGCACTGTCATCTGGACAGCGAGCAATTCGATGTCGACCGTGATGCCGCCATCGAACGCGCTCGAGCCGCAGGCATCGAGCGCATCCTGGCCATTGGAACCGGCAACGGACCGCCAGATCTCGAAGCCGGCATCCGCCTTGCCGGCCAGCACCCGTTCATCTACGCGACCGTGGGCGTGCATCCCCATGACGCCGCCAAAGCCACCTCCGAGACACTGGATCGCCTGACCCAACTCGTTCGGCTTCCGAAAGTGCTCGCGATAGGCGAGATCGGCCTGGATTACCATTACGACTTTTCTCCCCGCGACGTGCAACGCTCCATGTTCTCCATGCAACTTGCCCTCGCAGCGCAAGCGCAAAAGCCCATCGTCATTCACACGCGCGAAGCCTGGGACGACACGCTCGCAATCCTGCGCGAGCACGGCCTGCCGTTCGGCGGCATTATGCATTGCTTCACCGGAGGCCCCGCCGAAGCGGAACGCGCTTTAGAACTGGGCTTTCATCTCAGCTTCGGAGGCATCCTGACATTCCCAAAAGCGGACGATGTGCGAAAATCGGCAGCGCTGACGCCGGAGAATCGGTTGCTAATCGAGACCGACTCGCCTTACCTTGCACCGGTTCCTCACCGGGGCAAGCGGAACGAGCCGGCATTCCTCGTGGAAACGGTCCGCCGCCTGGCGGAGGTGCGCGGCTGGCCGCCCGACCATGCCGCGGACGTTACCACACGCAACTTTGCCCGGCTTTGCGGAACCGCGGTCCATTCGTAAAACCTGAGAATGGCTATTGCATTTATCGCGCGCTTAGTGCAATCTATTAGGTTTTCCACTCAGGCCGGCCCATGCGCATCCGCATCCTCTACCACGATCACTGCTTCGACGGCGCAGCATCGGCGGCCTACTTCACCCGCTTCATGCAGGGTGTATTTCACCCCAGTGCGGAGTTCGCGTATACCGGCATGATGCACAAAGCTTCGCAAATGTTTGAGCCCGAGCTTTTCGATGGGGATGAGAACGCGATCGTGGATTTCAAATACTCGAGCGACCCCCATCTAACCTGGTGGTTCGATCATCACCAGAGCGCGTTCCTGACTCCCGAAGATGCGGAACATTTCCGGCAGGACATCAGCGGCCGGAAGCTGTACGATCCCTCGTTCAAGTCGTGCACCCTGTTCATCAGCGCGGTGGCGAAGAAGCAATATGGCTTTGAAGCGCCGGATCTAGACCAGCTTGTCCACTGGGCCAACATCATCGATGGGGCCCAATATCCGGACGCGAAGACTGCCGTCGAAATGGGCGCGCCGGCCATGAAGCTGACGCTGGTCATCGAAGGATCGAAAGGATCGGAAATGGTGCAGAAAATCATCCTCTGGATGCGGCACCGCACGCTCGAAGAGATCGTGGCCGAGCCTGAAGTCGAGAAGCTGTTTGACGTGCTGTATCAGCGGCATCTCGCCTCGGTCGATGTAATCCAACGCCGGGCGCATCAGGACAATGGCGTGGTTTACTTCGACCTGACCGGTTGTGATCTCGAGGGCTACAGCAAATTTATTCCGTACTACCTTTTTCCGGACTCCACCTACACGGTTTCCGTAAGTCCTTCCAGCTTCCGCACGAAGATCTCGGTCGGTTCGAATCCCTGGGCGCCCCATGAGCCTAAGCACAACCTGGCAACCATCTGTGAGCGCTATGGCGGCGGCGGCCATCCGCGGGTCGGCGCGATCAGTTTCCCACCGGGGGCGCTGGAAAAAGCTCGCGCCGTGGCCGCGGAGATTATCGAAGAACTCAAGCGCTAGAATAAACGCATGCCCTCCCGAATGCTCGTTTCGGTGGATGAGTACCTGCACACCAGCTACGATCCCGACTGCGATTACGTAGATGGCGCGATCGTGGAGAGAAACGTGGGAGAACGAGATCACAGTGAACTGCAAGGTGAGATATACGCGTATTTCCGGTCTTTGGGGCGTAAGTTGAAGATCCGCCCGTATATCGAACAGCGCGTGCAGGTCAGTTCCAGCCGATTTCGGATTCCTGATATCTGCGTTGTGCACGGCGCGCGGCCAACGGAGCAGATCTTCACCAAGCCTCCTCTGATCGCCATCGAAATCCTTTCCAAAGACGATCGCGTATCGGCAATGCAGGAACGAATCGACGATTACTTGAACTTCGGCGTGCGTTACGTCTGGGTCATCGATCCGCGTACGCATCGCGCCTGGGCGCACACAAAGGATGGAAACCAGGAAGCCAAAGACGGCATCCTGCGCACGCTGGACCCCGAAATCGAACTACCGCTTCCCGAAATATTCCAGGCTTTGCAGTAGCTTCTCCACGTGTTTGGCCAGCACATCGCATTCCAGATTCACGCGATCACCCGGCTTGTGAGTACCCAGTGAAGTCATCTGATACGTGTGGGGAATAATCGTGACGCCCATCACGCCGTCTTCCAGTGACGCGATGGTGAGACTGATGCCGTCGATGGCAATCGATCCCTTAAACACCAGATAGCGGTCCAGATCCGGGGGGATGCGAAGCTTCAGCCACCAATTTTCATCGCCCACCGGCTCGAGCGAGAGAAACTCGCCGGTCCCATCCACGTGGCCCTGCACGATGTGGCCGCTCAACCGGTCGGTCGGCGAAAGCGGCCGCTCCAGATTCACGCGGGAACCCGCCGACAGATCGCCAAGATTGCTTCGGCGCAGCGTTTCAGGCGCGAGATCCGCCGCAAAGGAATCGCCGCCGAGTTCCACTGCGGTCAGGCAGACGCCATTCACGGCAATGCTGGATCCCTGTTTCAGATCCTCAAGTACGCCCGCGCATCGAACACGCAACCGCGCTCCCGCTGTCTGCTTCACCAGCGAGTCCACCGTGCCCAGTTCCTCAATAATCCCGGTAAACAACTAAATCTCCTTCCGGACGTACCCCTCCACCGCGAATTCGTCTTGGGCGATGGGGTGCACCTGGATGCTGCCGAGCATGATCGCGTCCGTGCGCCGCCGGCGTCCCTTTCCACCGGCCATGGGCAACGACTCCGTGCCGCCCAGAATCTTCGGCGCATAGTAAAAGAAAATCTTGTCGACGATCCCGCTGTCGAGCGCCGACCAGTTCAGCATGCTCCCCGCCTCGATAAGCAAAGACAGGTACTTCTCCTCGCCCAACCATTCCACCAGCCGCCGCAAATCGGTTCTTCCGCCAGGACCATCGAATGTCAGCACCTTCACATTTCTGTCCTCCAGAGCCTTACGCCGCTCGATCGGAGCTGCCGACGTCGTCACAATCGCCAGGTCGCCATTCGTACCTGCCGCCATTTTGGAATCCAGCGGAATCCGCAGCAGAGAGTCCGCCACGATACGCAGCAGCGGCCGGCTACGCGGCAGGCCTGTCCGATCAGTCAAGAGGCAATCGTCCGCCAGCACCGTTCCCACGCCTGTCAGGATGGAATCGGCATGGTGGCGCAACTGCTGAACGTGAGCACGGGCCACGTCGCTGGTAATCCAGCCGCGATTGTCGTCGGGGGCCGCGATCTTCCCGTCGAGCGTGAGCGCGGTTTTCAACGTCACCAGCGGCCGGCCGGTTCGCATGAAGTGCACGAACTCCTCGTTCAGCTTCTCGGCTTCGCCGGCGAACTCCTTCGCCAGTTCCACCTCGATGCCCGCCGAGCGCAGTTTGCGGAATCCTTCTCCGGCAACGCGCGGATTGGGATCCTGCATGGCGGCGACAACGCGGGTGACTCCCGCCGCGATCAAAGCGTCGGCACACGGTCCCGTCCGTCCTTCGTGCGAACAAGGCTCCAGGTTGATGTAGAGCGTGGCGCCGCGAGCCCGATCTCCCGCTTCGTCGAGCGCCCGGATCTCGGCGTGCTTTACGCCGTCATAGGTATGAAACCCGCGCCCCACCACTTCACCGCCCTGCACCAGCACCGCTCCCACCGCGGGATTGGGACTGGTCTGCCCCTTCCCCTGGCGCGCCAGTTCCAGCGCTTCACGCAAGAAAGCGGAGTTCATTTTTCGAACAACGACTCGATGAATTTCTCGGGATCAAACGGCAAGAGGTCATCGGCCTTCTCGCCGATGCCAACATAGCGGATCGGCAGGTTCAGCTCGCGAGCGATGGCTACCACCACACCACCCTTGGCCGTCCCATCGAGCTTCGCCAGAACGATGCCCGTCACACCCGACGTTTCGGTGAAACGCCGCGCCTGTTCGAGCCCGTTCTGTCCCGTGGTCGCGTCGAGCACGAGAAGCACTTCATGCGGCGCTCCGGGAATTACGCGGCCCGCCGTGCGCCGCATCTTCTCCAGCTCCGCCATCAGGTTGGTCTTGGTCTGCAAACGCCCTGCAGTGTCCACGATCACATAATCCGTTTTCCTCGCGCGCGCCGCCTGCAAAGCATCGAATAGCACCGCGCTGGGATCGGCACCCGGCTGCTGGCGGATCACGTCGGTGGCCGTGCGCTCACCCCATATTTCGAGCTGCTCGACCGCCGCGGCGCGAAAGGTATCGGCGGCGCACAGCAGCACCGTGCGGCCCTCGGCTTTGTAGCGGTTCGCCAGTTTGCCGATGCTCGTGGTCTTCCCCGCCCCGTTGACTCCCACTACCATGACCACGGCCGGCGGTTCGTCCACGTGGGTCACCGGGCGCTCCGTCGATTGCAGAATTTCCAGCAGGTGCTGGCGGATCAGGCCGCGCAATTCGGCGGCATCGCCCACCAGCTTCCGGTCCACCTGCTGCCGGATGCGCTCCAGAATATCGCTGGTCGTTTTGACTCCGATGTCGGCGCTGATGAGCGTGTATTCCAGCTCATCCAGCAGATCAGCGTCAATCTCTTTCTTGCCTGCCAGCGCGTCTTCGAGTCGTGAAACCAGCCCGGCGCGGGTCTTCTGAACTCCGCTCTTCAGCCGTTCCAGCAGGGATGGCTCTTGTTCCACGGAGCCGAATAACGTTTGAATCATTTTGATTCATTGTAACAACCGGCCAAAATCGGATTCGCGATATACTCGGGAGGCGGTTCACATGGCAGACCAGGAATACCCTTCAGCTCACCCAAAAGAACGTCCGGGATGGATGGCAATCGCGCTGATCGCGATCTTTGTGCTGACCGGTGTCGCCATGTACCTGATCGGCGTGCACCTGTTCAAACGGTAAGGCGGGCTGCACGGTTGGATTTTGTGGGGCAGCCATTGCTGGCTGCGAGCCAGCCTTCGGGCTGGGTGGACCCGCTGGAAAGCGCGTCCGCAGGCTGAAAGCCTGCCCCACTTCGTAGTCTGACTCTAGCCGGCTGGGTCGATCACTGTGCGATCACAATTTCCACCCGCCGGTTGTGGGCGCGGCCCTCGGCCGTGTCGTTTGGCCCGGCGGGACGATACGTCCCGTAGCTGGCGATCGACAAGCGCGACTCTCGCAGGCCATATCTCTGGCTCAACAGCTCCAGCATTCTCAGGCTGCGCGCCGTCGCGAGATCCCAGTTATTCAGGAAATGACGGTTGTGGATGGGAACGGCGTCCGCATATCCGATGAGCGTCACTTCATTCGGAACGTCGCGCAACACGTCCGCGATCTGCGCAATCATCGGCAGACCCTGCGGGCTGATCCGGTCCTCTCCGGAGGAAAACAAAATGGCCTGTGGAAGGCTGATAACCAGGCCCCGCGGCTCCATCCGCATCTCCAACCCGTACGGCTCGAGCTTCTGCCGGAGTTGGATCAGTGTCTGACGTGGGTCGGAAGCCGCGGCTGGGGTGGCAGGCGCCGCTGCCGGCGCAGGCGACCTGGCCGGTTTCTCATCCGGACGCAGGCGGATCTGCGCGGCGATGGCCACGAAAAAGATCAGCAGAATCGTGAGCACATCCATGTAGCTGATCATCCAGCGATCGCGAATGGAAGCGTCGCGGCGAAGGGAACTAGGCGTCATGCGACTCTTCGGCCTCGCGCAGGAAGCAACGGAGCCGCTGCCGCATCACCGCGGGATGAATGCCATCGTAAACGCACAGCACGCCCTCCATCATGAGTTCCTGAGTTTCGAATACCTCGGCCACCCTCGCGCGGATGCGCTGTGCCGCCGGCAGCAGCACCAGGTTGGCCAGAACCAGCCCATAGATCGTGGAGACGAAGGCCGTGCCTACGCCATTCACCACTGAGCTCAGCGTGGAAAATTGCCGGAACACATCGATCAGCCCGACCACGGTTCCCACCACGCCGATCGTAGGAGCGAATCCGCCGGCTACCTCGAGAATTCTCGCGTCCATTTCGCCCTGACGCTCCCGCAAGCGGACCTTGCCTTCGAGCGCCCCCTGCAATTCCGACCGTTGCTTTACATCCACCGCCAGCAGCAATGACTCCGCCAGAAATCGGTTGCTGGCTTGTTCAATCAAGGGTTCGATGGCGAACAGGCCCTTGCTTCGCGCGACCCTTGCATAGGAGACAATCTCCTCAATCAGGGCCTCACGGTCAAACACTGAATTCCGGAAGAGCTGGCTAACCCGGCGCACTGCGTTCAGCAAACCCGTGTGCGGCGTGGTGATGATGGTCACGCCCAGAGTGCCTCCCACCACGATGAGCACGCCCGTGGGTTGCAGGAAGTATTTCAGGCTGATTCCCGCGGAGGCGATGCCCGCCAACATCGCGATCAGCGCAATCGCGACGCCTGCCAGCATCCCGAGATCCAGCCGCTGGGGCCGGCTCCACTCGGCGTATGAGGCTGGTTTGGGATCGGGTGCAACTCTTGCGAAGGCCGGTGATGTGGACAAGTGTTATCTCCAGTGAACAGCAACGCTCTGGACACGAAGTGCGCCGGTACAGGACATGGCAAGTGAACGACCAATCCGAAGATGAAACCCGCAAACCGCCGCCGTCTTGGCTCCCAAAGAGTTACCAGACCGCACCGGTGATTTCCGGCTTTTCGCCTGTCAGGATTCTGACGAGCGATGCGAACTGTCAGAAGTTTGACGGCCCGGTCGTGCTAGCGGTGATGCTCCCGCCACGCCTCCACGTACCTCTCGGTCTCCGGAATGGACTCGTTCCATCGAGGCGCACGCGGATTGTCCGCCAGCATGATCACCCCCAGCGCCAGCATGCGGTCGACTTTGGCCATGTTGTCATAATCAATCTTCTGCCATTTATCGCCGACCTGATGATAGTCGGGAAACTCGAAGGCCACCGCCACCGTGTGAGCCGGAATGCCTTTTTCGGCAAAAGCGATATTATCGCTGCGCGCAAAAAAGGACTCGCCATACGGCTTGTCGCTGAGGACGCGCACCCCGGTCCGCGCGCCCGCGGTTCGAAATATGCGCGGCAGATCAGAGTAATCGTCGCCGGTGAACGTGGCCTCAGAGAGCTTCTGACCATCCAGAGCATCGGTGCGGCCCAGTTGCTCCAGGTTCACATCCGCTACCGTCTTTTCGTTCGGGAACATGGGGTGATCCGCATAGTAGTGCGCGCCCAGATCGCCTTCTTCCTCGCCGAAGAAGGTCATGAAGACGATACTTCGCCTGGGCCGCGGGTGAAGTGTGGCCAGCGCGGAGGCCAGTTCAATGACCGAGACCGACCCGCTTCCGTCATCGTTGGCCCCGTTAAAAATTCGGTCACCGGCGCCTTCCGGTCTCATGCCCAGGTGATCGTAGTGCGCCGTCAGCAGCACGTAAGTGTTTTGGAGAGCGGGATCCGATCCGCGCAGCAGCCCGATCACATTGCGCAGCTTCACGCGTGTTTCGCGGGGTTCCGGCAGGCGCAACTTGAGTACCGCCCGGGTCGGGCCGGGCTTGAGGGAAGCGAACCACTTCAGACATTCGGCGCTGCGCACGATCAGGCGCAAAGGCCTGTCGGGTGTATCTTCCTCGGGAATAGCCAGACGCGTGTTCAACTCGGCGACACCGTCCAATGTGAGCATTACGGTGAGTGTGGGCCTGACTCGCCTGATGGCGCCCATGAGCGCGCGGAATTTGCGGATCGCATCACTCGCGATCGCGCCGCTAAAGTTCGGCAGTTCCGTCACCACGACCTGGCCATCGACATCCTCCGGCTTGAGATTCTTCATCGCCCGTTCGTCACTTCCGTCCAGCTTGTAGATGCCCGCTCCTGGGATCTCAAGCGCCGTGTGAAATCGGGGCGTCACTTCCTCGCTCTTCACCGAAATCGCACGGCCTTCGTCGACGATCGTCATCTCGAACCCGTCTTTGGGCGGTTCGAACTCGATCATTTCCGCGGTCTGGTAATATTCGTCATCCCCCACCGGCTCGAGGCCGGCCCGGCGAAACTGCGCGGCGATGTACTCCGCTGCCAGATCAAGTCCTCGCGAGGGAGTGCCGCGCCCCTCCAGCAGATTCGATGCGAGGAAGGAAAGATGCCCGCGCAGGGAATTTGCGGAGATGTGATCGAGCACCGCCTGGATTGGCGGCGCCAGCGGCGCCTGCTCCGCCCCGAGCAGAAAAGCGACCGGAAGGAGAAGGCATGCCGTGACGAGGCGGACGCGCCCTTCTCGATTGCCAAAACGGTGTGGAATGCGACAGTTCTCCGTGACGAGCGAATGCGCGGACGCCTCATGCTAGCGCTAATCGAATGCTAAAATCAATGGTTTCCGGAGGTTTTGATGGCTGTGAAATGCCGCCGCGCGGCGGCTGTGGTCAACGTTTCGGGCGTCAAGGTGGGCGGCGATCATCCCATCGTCGTCCAGTCCATGACCAATACCGACACCGCGGACTCCGCTTCCACCGTCAACCAGGTGATGGCGCTGGCGCGGGCCGGCTCGGAGCTGGTGCGCGTTACGGTGAACACCGAGGAAGCCGCCGCCGCGGTGCCCAAGATCGCCGACTGTCTGGATAAGTTCGGCGTCCCCGTGCCCCTCATTGGCGACTTTCATTACAACGGCCACATCCTGTTGCGGAAATATCCGGAATGCGCGCGGGCGCTGGCCAAGTACCGGATCAATCCCGGAAATGTAAACATCGGCAAGAAGCACGACGACAATTTCCGCACCATGATCGAAGTCGCCGTGGAACATGACAAACCCGTGCGCATCGGCGTGAACTGGGGCTCGCTCGATCAGGCGCTGCTCACGCGTCTCATGGACGAGAACTCACAGCTCGCCGAACCGAAGGATGCCCGCGCGGTAACGCTAGAAGCCATGGTGGTGAGCGCCATCGAATCGGCGAAGGCCGCTGAGCGCCATGGCCTGGGGCACGACAAGATCATCCTCAGCGCCAAAGTCAGCGGCGTTCAGGATTTGATCGATGTGTATCGCGCTCTCGCCGCGCGCTGCGATTATCCGCTGCATCTCGGGCTCACCGAAGCCGGCATGGGTTCGAAAGGCATTGTCGCCACTACGGCCGCGCTCGCCGTTTTGTTGCAGGAAGGCATCGGCGATACCATCCGCACCTCGCTGACGCCCCTCCCCAACGGCGACCGCACCGAAGAGGTCGTCGTATCGCAGCAGATTCTGCAATCGCTCGGCATCCGCAGTTTCACGCCGCAGGTGACCGCCTGCCCCGGCTGTGGCCGGACCACGAGCACCTTCTTCCAGGAAATGGCCGACCAGATCCAGACGTATTTGCGCGAGCAGATGCCGGTCTGGAAAGAGCATCGCCGCGGCGTGGAAGAGATGCGCGTGGCGGTGATGGGCTGCGTAGTGAACGGGCCCGGGGAATCCAAGCACGCCAACCTCGGCATCTCTCTGCCCGGGACATTTGAGGAGCCCAAAGCGCCGGTCTTCGTCGACGGCCGTCTGCTCAAAACGCTCAAGGGCGATCGCATTGTCGCCGAGTTCATCGAGATCCTCGACGATTACGTCGCCACGCGGTATTGATGCGTGGCGCGCTCCGGCTTTCCATGCCCGCTTCGAAATTGATGGCCAAACGCTACTTGATACGCGGCCGCGTGCAAGGCGTCGGCTACCGGTACTTCGCCCAGCGCGAAGCCGAATTGCTCGGCGTGCGCGGCTACACGCGCAATCTGGACGATGGCCGCGTCGAAGTGTACGCCGTGGGAACGCGCGATCAGCTTGCAGATCTCGCGGGCCGGCTTTGGAAAGGCCCGCGCCTCGCCGACGTCCGCGCCGTTGAAGAACTCGAAGCCGACGTGCAACAATACGGTGTTTTTCACATCGAGCCCTGATGACCAACCACGACCACCTCAAGAAGCTGATCCGCGAAGTTCCGGACTTCCCCAAACCCGGCATCCTGTTCTACGACATCACCACGCTGCTCAAGGACGGCCCCGGGTTTCACGACGTGATTGATGCGCTCAAGGAGCACTATCGAAGCTCGGGTGTCGACGTGGTCGTCGGTATCGAGGCCCGCGGCTTCATCTTTGCGCCCGCCCTGGCCTATGCGCTGGGCGCCGGATTCGTGCCCATACGCAAGCCCAAAAAACTGCCTTCAGATCGTGTCAGCGTCAGCTATCAGTTGGAATACGGCACCGACAGCCTCGAGATCCACAAAGATGCCATCCGCCGCGGGCACAGCGTGCTGATTGTGGATGATCTGCTGGCCACCGGCGGAACCGCGGCAGCAGCCACGAAGCTGGTCGAGCAAGTCGGGGGCAAGGTCGCGGGCACAGGATTCGTGGTCGAGCTCACCTTTCTCCAGGGTCGCGAGAAACTCGCCGGCTACGACGTCTTTTCGCTTCTCCAGTACGACAAATGACTCGCGTGCGCCGCGCGCACCTCCGCGCATTCGCCAAGCTCAATCTCGATCTCCGCGTCCTCCACCGCCGTCCCGACAATTACCATGAGCTGCGCACGATTTTTCAAACCATCTCGCTGGCTGACAGCCTGGCCGTCGAGTTCACTCCATCGCGCAAAACCAGCATTGAGGTCAGCAGCTCCATCCAGATTCCGAACAACCTCATCGCCCGCGCCGCCCGGTCCTGCCTGGACGCCATGCGCCTCACCGGCCGCATCGCATTCCAACTCGACAAACAGATCCCCATGGGAGCCGGCTTGGGCGGCGGATCTTCCGATGCCGCAGCCGTGCTGCTGGCTCTTCCGGTTCTTGCCGGACGCTCCCTCACCTGGCCCACGCTGATCCAGCTCGGCGAAGAACTCGGCAGCGATGTCCCCTTCTTTCTGATGGGTGGCACCGCGGTAGCGCTTGGTCGCGGCACCGAACTCTATCCGCTTCCGGACCGGGCTCGGCAGGAGGGAGTGGTCGTTGTGCCCGATGTGCGCGTCTCCACCACCGACGCATACAGCCGGCTGAGCGTCCAATTGACATCCAAACCGCAACAAAATAAAATAGTTAATTTCCAGTCTACGGTTTGGGGCGAAAGTGCGCGCGTGGAGGGCGCCGGGGAGCCGCCTTCCGGGGTAAATGATTTTGAAACTGTCGTTTTTGATCAGTACCCCGCGCTAAAATCGATCAAGCAGCGTCTGCGGAATTTGGGTGCGAAGCCAGCGCTGATGAGCGGCAGCGGTTCTGCCGTCTTCGGGCTGTTCCCCGAGCGTGATCAGGTTCGTCGCGCCCTTCAATCGTTGAGAAAGGAACGGGTCTTTCCCATCAGTCTGGTGAGCCGCGCAAAGTTTCGAGCCGAATGGTGGAAACGCCTGCAATCCCATACGAAAGAGAAATCATGGCCGCCCCAAAGCCGGTACGAGCGATGAATACCGATCGAGTCAAGATCTTCACCGGCAGCGCCAATCCGCCTCTGGCCGTGGAGATCTGCGAGTGTCTGGGTATCGCGCTGGGCGCGGCCCAGGTGACGGGCTTCGCCGACGGCGAGAATAACATTCAGATTCAAGAGAACGTGCGCGGCGCGGATGTCTTCGTGGTGCAACCCACCTGCACGCCGGTGGATCACCACATCATGGAACTGCTGTTCATGATCCACGCGCTTAAGCTCTCGTCGGCGGACCGCATTACCGCAGTGCTACCCTACTACGGATACGCCCGGCAGGACCGCAAGGACAAACCCCGCGTTCCCATCTCTGCAAAACTGGTAGCGAGACTGATTGAGGCCTCCGGAGCGGACCGCGTATTGGCGCTGGATCTCCATGCGGCACAGATCCAGGGATTCTTCGATATTCCGGTGGATCACCTGTTTGGGACGCCGGTAATGATCGATTATTTCAAGCCGCTGGAGATGCGGAACCTGACAGTGGTTTCACCGGATGCGGGCGGCGTGGAGCGGGCCCGCGCGTTCGCCAAGCGGCTGAACGCTCCGCTGGCCATCATCGATAAACGGCGCGAAGAAGCCAATGTCGCGGAAGTGATGAATGTGATCGGCAAAGTGAAGGACCGGAATTGCCTGGTAGTCGACGACCTGATCGATACCGCCGGTACGCTGGCGAAAGGCGCCAAGGCGCTGCTCGATCACGGCGCCATCAGCGTTTCGGCTTGCGCCACGCACGCCGTGCTGTCGGGGCCGGCTGTTGAGCGCATCGCCAAGTCGCATCTCAAGGAAGTCATTGTGACCAATTCCATTCCGCTTTCCAAGAAAGCCCGGCAGTGCAGCAAAATTCGAGTGTTGTCGATTGCGCCTCTGCTCGCCAGAGCCGTGCAATCGATCCATGAGGAGACCTCGGTCAGTATTTTGTTTGTTTGAGATTTCCGGGCTGGCAACCCACGTCAAGAGCCTGCTCTTCGGACTTGCCAGACCCGTTTTTAGGAGAAGCAATGAAAACGGATATCACAGTAACCGCGGAGCCTCGCGCTAGCCGCGGAAAGAATGAAGCCCGGCGTACGCGGCGCGGGGGAATGATCCCCGCGGTGGTTTACGGCGCCTACAAAGACCCTGTGCCGGTGGCAGTCAATCCCCAGCAGATCTCGCAGATCCTGCACAGCAAAACCGGACATAATACCATTTTCAATTTGAGCATCCAGGGCGGCGAGAACACCGCGGTGATGGTCGTGGATGGGCAGCATGATCCCATCAAGGGCCACCTGCTGCACGTGGATCTGAAGCGCATCGACCTCGCCAAGCGCCTCCGCGTTTCCGTCCCGGTCAACGTGCACGGCGAGCCAAAGGGCGTGAAACAGCAAGGCGGCCTGCTCGAACTCATCACCCGCGAGATCGAGATCGAGTGCCTGCCGGACGAGATCCCGGAGCACTTTACAGTCGACGTGGGCGAGCTGATGATCGGCCAGAGCAAGCGCGCCAGCGATATACCAGTGAGCGGCTCGGTCAAGCTGGTGAGTTCGCCGGATTCGGTGATCGCGCACGTCATCGCCCTCAAGGTGGTGGAGGAGGCCAAGCCGGCCGAGGCCGCGGCCGTGCCCGTTGCCGAAGGAGCCCCCGCTGAACCCGAAGTTATCAAGAAAGGCAAAAAGGAAGAGGAAGGCGCAGCCGAGGCCAAGCCCGAGGCAAAAGGCGAAGCCAAGCCCAAAAAGAAGTAGTCCGGAATGGTTTTGGTCGTGGGCCTCGGCAATCCCGGAGAGGAATACGAGCGTACTCCCCACAACCTGGGCTTCCGGGTGGTGGACCTGCTGGCCGAGAGACACGCGATCCGGGTCACCCGGAAAGATTCGAAGGCGCTCACGGGAGTGGGCGAGATCGCCGGCAAGCCGGTTATGTTGGCCAAGCCGCAAACGTACATGAATCTCAGCGGCGTCTCGGTTGCCGGGCTCATGACCAAGCATTCGTTCGCTCCGCAGGATTTGATTCTCGTCTATGACGAGCTGGATCTGCCCTGGGGCGAAATGAAGATTAAGCCGCGCGGTTCGGCGGCCGGCCATCACGGTTCCGAATCCGTGATCGATCAACTGGAAACGAGAGAATTTGTTCGGGTACGGCTCGGAATTAATCCGGGCTACAAGCTCCGCGACGGCGCGGAGTATCTGCTGGCGCCCATCAAGCGCTCGCAGTGGAAGGAGTCGGAAGAACTGGTCGGCCGTGGGGCTGACGCAGTCACTTCCATAATTGCCGAAGGCGTCGAAAAGTCCATGACGATCTTCAATCGTCGCGCCCAAGGTTCAAAAACTGAGGAAGAATGAGGATCTACGAAGAGCTGTTCATCGTGAAGCCGGACGCCCCGGAAGAGGAGGTCGACCAGTTCATCGAGCAGATGAAATCGGTGGTCTCCAGTTCCGGCGGGTCCGTAGACAAAGTGGATAAGTGGGGGAAACGCAGGCTGGCGTATCGCGTAGACAAGTATCGTGAAGGCGCCTACGTTCTGTTCCAGTTCAACGCGGCGCCCGAGACCGTCAAGGAATTCGAGCGGCGGCTGCGCGTTTCCGACCTGGTAATCAAGTTCCTGACGGTGCGTATTGACCAGACCCTGAAGCGTCTGGAGAAGCGCAAAAAGGACCGCGACAAGCGGGCTCATCGCAAGGCCGCGGCGCCCTCCCCGGCGCCGGCGCAGCCGTCCATGGCCCAACAGATGTTGGGCGAATCGGCGGCGGAGTAAGAGGAGATTGAAATGACAGAATCCAAGGGAAGACCGGGTAGCGCCGGCCAGAGGCCGACCGGCGGTGACAAGGCCGTGGCCACTCAGAAGAAGCAGTATTTCCGGCGTAAGAAAGTCTGCCGCTTCTGCGTCGAGAGAATCGACGACATCAACTACAAAGACGTGCGCCTGCTCTCGAGCTTTATCGCCGAACGCGGAAAGATCGTGCCGCGCCGCATTTCGGGCGTGTGCGCGCCGCACCAGCGCCGCCTGGGAGACGCCATCAAGAAAGCGCGCAACATCGCGCTGCTGCCGTTCGCAGCCGCGATATAATCAACCGCCGGTTTACGGAGATCATTCATGGAAATCATTCTCAGAGAAGACGTCGAAAAACTCGGTGCGCGCGGGCAGGTGGTGAAAGTCGCCAGCGGCTATGCGCGCAATTACCTGCTCCCCAAGCGCCTGGCCGTGCCCGCTACCGAGGCCAACAAGAAGATCGTCGAACAGGAGCGGCAGGCTCATCTGCGCCGCGAAGCCAAGCTGAAAAGTGAGGCCGAGGACCTGGGCAAGCTGCTGGTCGGTGTCGCCGTCACCATCGCGCAGAAGGCCGGTGAAAACGATCAGCTCTTCGGTTCGGTAACCGCCAAGGACATTTCCGAAGCCCTCGAAAAGCAAAATTTCACCGTGGACCGCCGCAAGATCCAGCTCGAGGAACCCATCCGGCAACTGGGCGAGCACAAGGTCACCGTGCGCTTGCACCGCGAAGTCCCCGTCGAGGTCACGGTCAACGTGGTGAAAGAAGAGTAGCGGCCGCCCGATGGCTTTTGAGCTTACCGGGCAGACCGCCATCGTCACCGGTGCAGCCACCGGCATTGGCGAGGCCATCGCACGGCGCCTGGCGAAGGCTGGCGCGGCGGTGGCCGTCGCCGACTTGAACCTCGAGGGGGCAACGGCAGCTGCACACTCCATCGGCGGTGACGCATTTCCACTGCAAATCGACATCTCGCGGTCCAGTTCGGCCAACAACGCGATGGCCGGAGTCATTGCGCGCCGCGGCCGCATCGATATCCTGGTCAACAACGCTGGTATCGCAGGTAAAGCCGCTCCACTCTGGGAGCAAACCGATGAGGACTGGCATACCGTCATCGCCGTGAATCTTCTTGGCGTGGTTTATTGCACCCGTGCCGTTCTTCCCCACATGCGTAGCCGCAAGTACGGCCGCATCGTCAACGTCGCCTCCATCGCCGGCAAAGAGGGTAATCCCAACATGTCGCCCTACTCGGCTACCAAGGCCGCGGTCATTGCATTCACCAAATCAGTCGGAAAAGAAGTCGCCACCGAAGGCATTTG
>Ga0187817_10000450_pt1 | contig 17550 bp, 14 predicted proteins | sample NC_wetland_sal_i_17_FD_132431 | JGI IMG/M metagenome (GOLD analysis project Ga0187817, IMG submission 132431) | Wetland sediment microbial communities from Neuse River Estuary, North Carolina, USA - SO4_2 | ecosystem: Environmental > Aquatic > Freshwater > Wetlands > Sediment | place: USA... | reverse complement strand
GAAGGCCGGGGGTTCGAGCCCCCCCACGTCCACCAAGTCTGCAAGCCTAAAAGCTGAAGAGACGCGACCGCGAGAGCGTCCCGGTGAACTGCACCGGGAAGGCCGGGGGTTCGAGCCCCCCCATGTCCACCAAATCTGCAAGCCGGAGGCCTCCGCCGTTCCGGCGCCGAGATTCCTCATCCCTGTCACCCCAGCACGCGCAAAGGCGGCGCGCGTCGGGGACCCCGACCCTCGCCAATGCGCCCGATTCCCGCGCGATGCGAGGTGTTGGCGCGGAAATCGGGCTGCTCGGTCTTCGGAATGACGGTTAGTTAGGATAGTTCGAAGCCAGGCGGGAGCGTTAGGGGCGAGCGCCGTCGAAGCCTTCAGAGGACTGGCGTTCGGCGACGATCTTGCGCGCGTTGTAATAGAGGGCCTTGGCCTGAGGGATGGACTCGATGGCCTTCTCGAGCTGCGGATCGTTCTCCAGCGCGACCTTGTATCCATCGTTCAAGCCGAAAGCCGAGGTGAAAACCTCGCGCTTGATGATCCAGCGCAGCCACGAGAGATTCTTCTGGATATCGGCGTCGGCGTACTGGATGTGCTGCTCGCCGAGATATTTGCGGAAGACCGCGATCACCGAATCATCGGCCGTGAAATCCTTGGTGATGTCGGGGTGCTGGCCGAGATAATAGGGCACGAAATCGCCGGTGCCTTTGGCATCGGGATAAAATACGCCGCGGCGCAGCAGTAATTCCTGGAAATCGTCCGGCTTGGGCTGCGGAACCGCCACATCCGGCGTGATGCCGCCGCCGCCGTAGACCTGGCGGCCGCTATCGGTGAGCTTGACCTCGGGCGCGCTGGGCCGCTGCGGATTGTAGTGGTAATCGTAGAGCGTCACGTTCCTATAATCGCGCTGGATCAGGCGGCCGCTGGGAGTGTAATAGCGCGCGGTGGTGAGAAGCAGGGCGGTATCCTGGTCGAGCGGGAACTGCGTTTGAACCAAGCCCTTTCCGAAGGTCGTTTCGCCCACGATGAGGCCGCGATCGTGATCCTGAATCGCGCCGGAGAAAATTTCCGACGCGGAAGCGCTCTGGCCGTTCACCAGCACGATCAAAGGGACGCCGATGCCCTGATTGCCACGCGTGGCGTAATAGCGGCGCTCCATCGAGGCCCGCCCGCGGTGTGAAACCACGAGTTCATTCTTGTCCAGGAAAATGTCCGCCATGCCGACGGATTGGTTCAGCAGCCCACCACCATTGTTCCTGAGGTCAATGATGAGGCCGTCGAGCTTGGCGTAATCGAGCTGCTTGAGGGCTGCCGATAGATCGCTGTCGGTGGTCTCGTTGAAAGTAGACACGCGCACGTAGCCGATGCCGGGGCGGATCGTTGTGGAATACTCGACGCCAGGGCGGGGAATTTCATCACGAACGACGGTGACTTCGATGGGTTTCGCGGAGCCTTCGCGTCCGAGAGAGATGGCTACCACAGTGCCCTTGGGCCCCTTGAGCATGTCGGCGACTTCGTTGGTGCTCAGGCCGGTGCAGCTTTTGCCGTCCACTTTGAGGATCACGTCGCCGGGGCGGATTCCGGCTTTAGAGGCAGGCGAGCCGGGGAAGGGCGCTTGCACGAGGGTCTCATTTTCGTGCTGCACGACGATCATCCCGACGCCGTAATACTTACCCTCCTGCTCCTCGCGGAAGAGCGCGTATTCCTTGGGATCGAAGAAGTTCGAGTGCGGATCGAGCACGTGCAGCATGCCGGGGATGGCGCCATCGTAAATGGCCTTGTCGAGATCAATCGGGTCGGCGTAGTTGTGCTCGACCACGGCCAGCACGCGCGTGAAGCTCTTGACGGAATCCTGCAGGTCGTCCGTGCCGGATGCGGTGGCGCGGACGGACGGCCCGTACAAACCTCCGAGAATCGCGGAAACGCCCAGAACTAAAAGCAGCAGGATGATTCCGCGGCTGGAAGACTTTGTGGCTAACGGCAATTGCATGAGGCCCTGTGTTCCTCTTACCTCGTCAATATGTGAGTATAACATAGAACCGAAGGCGGGCCGTTTGACACGCCTGGGGTCCTCTTCTATGATGCGAAACAAGCCGGAGAAAGCGGCCGAAAAGCCCTCATGCTCAGCATTCCCCACCTTGTTGTCATTTTCGTCGTCGCGCTGATCGTTTTCGGGCCGGAAAAGTTGCCGGAATTGGCCCGCAACCTGGGGAAAGTGATGGCGGAGTTCAAGCGCGCCAGCGGGCAGATGCGCGCGACCTTCGAAGAGCACCTGCGCGACATCGAGCGCGAAACCGACCAGCGGCGGATCGGAGGCGCGCCGCCAACGACTGAACCGCCTGCCGCGCCCGCGGCGGGCGCTATCCCCGCGGAACCGCCTCATGCGCCCGGCCGCATTCCCGGGACAACTACCCATGGCACTGATGGTATTGATGGCCACTGATGACAGCGTCCACCGAGCCTGAGCGCAATCCATCGCCGCGCGCGGAAGAGGACGGCGCGCGCATGTCGTTTTTCGATCACCTGGTCGAACTGCGCAAACGGCTGATCAGCGCGCTCGCGGCCGTCGGCATCGGGATGGTGGTCGGGCTCGCGCTGGCTAAGCGCGCGATTTATTTTGTCGCGCAGCCCATGCAGGCGGCCCTGCGCGCCAATCATCTGAGCGACACGCTCTACTACACCAGCCCGGCGGGCTACATCAGCCTGTATATCAACCTGGGCCTGTACTTGGGCATTGCGCTGGCGATGCCGTGGGTGCTCTATCAAGTGTGGCTGTTCGTGGCGCCGGGGCTTTACCGGCACGAGCGCCGCGCCATGGCGAGCTTCATCCTTTCGGCGATGACGCTGTTCGCGTGCGGCATCGCCTTCGGCTACTTCGTCATGCTGCCGCAGGTGCTCACGTTCGTGATCCACTTTGCGAGCGGCGGGCCGGTGGCGCCGCTGATCAACTTCAACGAGTATTTGGAGCTGATCGTGGTGGTGCTGGTGGGCCTGGGCGTCATTTTCGAGATGCCCGTGGTGGTGTTCATTCTCTCCGTGTTCGGGATCGTGACGCCGAAATTCCTGCTGAGGAATTTCCGCTATGCCATGCTCGGCATCACGATCGTGGCGGCGATCGTCACGCCCACGCCCGACGCCACCACCATGCTGATCTTCATGGCTCCCATGATTGCGCTTTACTTTGTGGGCGTGATCGTTTCTTATGTAGTCCTTCGGCGCAAGCGCGCGCAGAAATTGGCGCACGGGGAGGCGCGATAGCGTGAACAAAATCCGCGGAGCGTTGTGGATCATTGCGGCGGCGCTCACGCTCTTTGCGGCCGGCTCGCGCAGCCAGGATGCGGCGCCGCTGGTCCCCACATTTCGACTGCCAGCCCCGCGCCCGGCGGCGCAGCAAGCTGCGTCCACTGGGGCGACGCAATCGGAGGAAGCGCCTCCCGCATCGCAGACCGGTGGCTTCGACGGCGCGAAGGCCTATGACTACACCGCGAAACTGGTGAGCTTCGGCCCGCATCCTCCGGGGACAGACGCGATTCGCCACACGCAGGAGTACATTCGGGCGCAGTTGCGGGGCTTCGGCTGCGCCGTGGATGCGGATGATTTTCACGCCCAGACTCCCATCGGCACGCTGCCGATGGAGAACATCGTGGCGAAAATCCCGGGAACGGGGCAGGGAATCATCCTACTGCTCACGCATTACGACACGCTGCGCACCGTGCCGAATTTCCTGGGCGCGGTGGACGGAGGCTCCTCGTCAGGGCTGATGCTGGAAATGGCGCGCGTCCTGTGCGGCGAGAAAAAGAAACAGCCGAACTCCGTGTGGATCGCCTTCCTCGACGGCGAAGAGGCGCAAGTGCATTGGACGGAGGACGACAGCGTCTACGGCGCCCGCGAGCTGGCCGCGAGCATGGCGCTTTCGGGCGATTTGAAGCGCGTCAAGGCCGTGATCCTCGCGGACATGGTCGGCCCCAAGAATCTGACGATTCTCCGGGAGTCGCAATTTTCCACGCCATGGCTCACGGAATTGGTCTGGACGGAGGCCAAATCTCTCGGCTACGAGAAGATTTTCCTCGACCAGAGGTATCCCGTGGACGACGATCACAGGCCGTTCAAGGAGCGCGGCGTTCCCGTCGTGGACATCATTGACCTGAGGGATTATCCCTATTGGCACACCCCTCAGGACACCATGGATAAGGTGAGCGCGCGCAGCCTGGCGATTGTGGGCCACGTGATTCTCGAATCGGTCCGCGAATTGCAGCGCGAGTTTCATTAGCCGCGCCTGTCTCGTTCCTTTCTTCCTGTGCTACATTGCTTTGACAACCATGCCGACGATCCCTGTCCGCAGTTCCACCGGAACGTACGATGTTTATTGCGCCGAGGGCGCGCTGCGCAGGGCGGCGCGGCTGATCGGCCGCCTGGGCACGGCATCCGGCGTGTATGTGCTTTCCTCGCCGCGTGTCTGGTGGCATTGCGGCGCGAAGCTCGATGCCGAACTACGCAGGGCGGCAAAATCCCGCGGCGCGAAGTTCCACGTTGTACTCTTCGATGATCGTGAAGCCGCCAAGCGCCTCTCCACAGTGGAAAAAATCTCGCGTGCGCTGGTGCGCGCCGGCGCCGACCGTGGCGCGGTGCTCGTGGCCATCGGCGGCGGAGTGGTGGGCGATGTCGCCGGCTTTGCTGCCGCCGCATATCTTCGCGGCGTGCGCCTCGTCCACGTCCCGACGACGCTCGTGGCACAGATTGACAGCTCGATCGGCGGAAAAACCGGCGTGAATCTGCCGGAAGGGAAGAATCTGGTGGGCGCATTTTATCCGCCCAAACTCGTGATCACCGATCCCGAGACGCTCAAGACGCTCCCGCATCGCGAATTCCGCTCCGGCCTCTACGAAGTGGTGAAGACCGGCGTGATCGCCGACGCCGAACTTTTCGCGTTCATCGAGCGGCGGCTCCCGGCGCTGCTCCGCCGCGACCCGCGCGCGCTGGCCTGGGTGATCGAGCGCTCAATTCGCGTGAAGGCCGACGTGGTACGCAAGGACGAGCACGAAGGCGGCCTGCGCCAGATATTGAATTTCGGGCACACGCTCGGGCACGGACTCGAAGCCGCCACGGGCTACCGCCGCTTCCGACACGGCGAAGCGATCGCCTGGGGGATGATCGCGGCGACGCTAATGGCTCTGGCGATGGGCCGCCTGCGCGAGCCTGATGCGGGCCGGATCATTCGGCTGGTCGCGGCCATCGGTCCATTGCCGCCGCTTCACGGCATCACAACGGCGCGGCTTCGCCCCATCCTGGCCGGCGATAAGAAGGCTCGCGCTGGGCGCGTCCTCTGGGTTCTGCCGCGCCGCATCGGCAAGACGGAATGGGGCGCGGAGGTGCCCTGGCGCGTGGTGGAGCGCGCGTTCGCGGCATTGCCCGAAGTCGCTGCCAAAGCGCGCGGGTGAGCACGCTCGATGGCCATGCCCGCTCCAAAGCTCGATAAGCTTCCCGGAACGCGGCCCGCGGGCGCACGCGATGAACACGAATCCGCCGCGCGCGTCCGCGAGATGTTCACCCGCATCGCTCCGCGCTACGATTTTCTGAACCATTTCCTCTCGTTCTCGCTCGATCACCTCTGGCGGCGCCGCGCGGCTCGCCGTTTTGCCGGCGTGCTCCGCCGCCCGGACGCGCGCATCCTCGACCTTTGCTGCGGCACCGGCGACCTGGCATTTGCCTTTGCGAAAGCGAGAGAAGCCGACGGTGATGCCGTCGCGGCGGAGAAATCAAAGCGACGCGCTCCGGTGCTGGGCGCCGACTTTGCCGAGGCCATGCTTATCCGCGCCCGCGATAAAGCCATTCGCACACATCGCGCCGTCGCTTTTGCCGCCGCCGACGCCTTGCAGCTTCCGTTCCCCGATGCGAGCTTCGATCTGGTCGCCACGGCCTTCGGTTTTCGCAATCTGGCGAACTATGAGGGTGGCTTGCGCGAAATCGCGCGCGTGCTGAAACCCGGCGGGCAAGCGGGAATCCTGGAGTTCAGCGAACCTTCGGAAGGCTTGATGGCGGGGCTATTTCGTTTTTACTTCCAGCGGATTCTTCCGCGCATCGGCGGGGCCATTTCTGGCAACAGGGAAGCGTATTCGTACCTGCCCGGTTCGGTGGCGAAGTTTCCATCGCCCGAGGAGCTGAGCGCGCTGATGGGAGAAGCCGGCTTCGTGGACATTCAAATTGCATACTGGAACTTCCGCAGCGTCATCCTGCACTCCGCCGTGAGGCACTAGACGCCCGGCCGGCGAGAAACTTCTCCGCGCGCTCGATATCGCCGGGAACATCCACGCTCACCGCCTCGTATTCCGTTTCGACCACGCCAATGCGGAAGCCGTTTTCCAGCCAGCGAAGCTGTTCGAGCTGTTCCATGCGCTCAAGCTCGCCCGGCGGAAGCGCCGGATATTCCAGCAGGGCCTCGCACCGGAAGGCGTAGAGGCCGTAATGCTTCCAATGCCGGGGCGCATCGGCCGGGCCCGCCTCGCGCACCCACGGGATCGGCGCACGAGAGAAATAGAGCGCGTTCCCTTCGAAATCCCGCGCCACCTTCACGATATGCGGATTCATGATGTCGTTCACCTGCGTGATGGCCGCGCACGGCGTAGCCACCTGCACGGCGGGATCTTCGAGCATCGCCGAGACCAGGGCGTCCACCGTGGCGGGCTCGATCAGCCAGTCGCCCTGCACGTCGAGATAGATTTCCGCCTTGAGCCGCGCCGCAACCTCGGCGGCTCGCTCCGTCCCATTGCGATGATCGGCGCGCGTAAGCATGGCCTCGCCGCCGAACGATTCGACGGCCTTCCGGATGCCCGCGTCGTCCGTGGCCACGACCACGCGCGACACGAGCCTCGCCGCACGCGACCGTTCCACCACGTGCTGGATCATGGGGCGCCCGGCGACCGCCGCCAGCGGCTTCCCGGGGAACCGCGACGAATCCTGCCGCGCCGGAATCACCACGAGCACCTCTGGGACACCACCCTCCATGCCTAATGCCTCCGCCTCGCGACTCTCATACTAGCACGATGCTTCGAAGCCGTTCCCGGCCCCCCTCGCGTCGCCAGTACCACGGGATTCCAACCCGGTAACCCAGGTGATTTAGCCCTTGCTTTGCCCCCGCCAAGTGCTAGAATCCCCCTCATAGGCGCGACGGGGGACATCAGTGAAGCGCCACGTTACGGGACCGGGGTGCAGTCCGACGCTCGTGGTCTTGAGCGTCATTTTAATTCCGATCCTCGTGTTTTCCCCTCCTTTGGCGTTGCCCACCCGGGCGCAAGAATCCGCAGGTCCTACAGTAGCCTCGAACCTTGGCTCTGATGCGAGGCCTTCGGGCAAAGTTCTCAAGTCGGAAACCGATCTGACGCTCGTCAACGTGATTGTCACCGACCCGGCGGACCGCCTCGTCACCGGACTCGACCAAGATAATTTCCGCGTGTTCGAGGACGGCGTGGAGCAGGAAGTGGTCCGCATGTGGAGCGAGGACATTCCCGTTTCCATCGGCGTGATTTTCGACATGAGCGCCAGCATGGCCGACAAGATAGACAAATCCAAGCAGGCCGCGCTGCAGTTTTTCCGCACGTCGAATCCGGAGGACGAATTCTTCCTGGTGGGCTTCAACGATCGCGCGCAGCTCGTCAGCTCGTTCACGCCCAGTGTGGACGATGTGCAAGGCAGCCTCGTGGACGCCGTCGCCCACGGCCAAACCGCTCTTTATGACGCCGTGTACCTCGGCATGAACACGATGCGCGGAGCACACAACAGAAAGAAAGCTTTGCTCATCATATCGGATGGAGGCGATAATCATAGCCGGTACACGGAACACGACGTTCGGAGATTCATTCAGGAATCCGACGTGCAGATTTATGCCATCGGACTCTTCGAACCCGATGGCGGCCCTACGCCGGAGGAGCGCGAAGGCCCCGCCCTCCTCGCCGATCTGACGTCCATCACCGGCGGGCGGGAGTTCACGGTGAACAGCCTGAAGGATCTCCCCGATATCGCCGAGAAAATCAGCATGGAGTTGCGCAATCAATATGTCATCGGATACAGGCCGGGCAACCAAGCTCACGACGGAAAATGGCGCAAAATCAAGGTCAAGCTCCGCCCACCCAAAGGCCTCCCACCTCTCACCGTCTATGCTAAGAGCGGTTACTACGCCCCGGAACACTAGCGGGCGGCTGAAAAACCGAATCCTTCTGGCCCTGACGCTTCTTGTTGCGTGCCCATGCGCGCGTCCCCAGGGCCCGCTGCCTCCCCTGACCCCATCGGAGCCGCCCCCGCCGGGGCAAATCAGTCAACAACACCGCCTGAAGGTGGGCGTGGACTTGGTCGTCCTGCACGTGACCGTCGCGGACGACAAGGGCCAGTTCGTTCCGGGACTTGCCGAGGATGATTTCCGCGTCACCGAGGACAAGATCGAGCAGAAAATATCGTTTTTCTCCAGCCAGGATATTCCCGTCACCATGGGATTGGTGATTGATAGCAGCGGGAGCATGAAGGAGAAACGCGACCAGGTGGACGCCGCCGCCATGACCTTCGTCAAGACCAGCAATCCACAAGACGAAGAATTCCTGGTGGACTTCAACGACGAGTTTTACCTCGATACCGAAGGCGATTTCACCAACGATCGAGACAAAATCGAGGCGCAGTTGGCGTCCATCAACCAGGGCGGCAGCACGGCCTTCTATGACGCCATCATCGCTTCGCTCGAGCACCTGAAGAAAGGCCACAAGGATAAACGCGTGCTCTTGGTCGTCACCGACGGGGAAGACGACGCCAGCCGCAAAACCTTCGAGGATGCTATCCGCGCCGCGCAGCAATCCGACGCCACCATTTACCCCATCGGCGTGTTCAGCGAGGATGACCGGAAGAACGACAAGAAGGGGGTCCGAACCGCCACGCGGGTCCTGAAGCAGCTCGCGGAAGCGACCGGGGGCGAAGCCTATTTCCCCGCCGATCTCGCCCAGGTCGTGCCAATCTGCGAGCAGGTCGCCCAGGAAATCCGCAATCAGTACACCATCGGCTACTACCCGTCCAACACCAAAAAGGACGGCACGTTCCGCTCCATCCAAGTCCAGCTAACGTCGCCCAAAGGCTACGGCAAACTTTCCGTCCGAACCCGCAGCGGCTACTACGCCCAGCAAGCGCCCTCCAACGCCGATTCGCAGCCGGCAGACGAAAACGTCAACGTCGCCGGAATGTAGCCCCTACTCGATCCGCACCCACGCGGCGGACGACGCCGGCAGATCAATAGCCACCCCACTTTCGGTGTGCTCCGGCGTTTCCGTTTGCGAAGCCGCCCACGCACCCTCCGGCGAAACTGCCGCCCCACCGAACGTCACGCCCGTTTTCGCGTCTATCGCGGGAGCGGCGAGCCGCAACAACCCCGCGCGCTGGACCGGAGCGCCAGCGTTAATGCTCACCCGAATCGCGTTCTGCACATCCTTATTGAACACCGCCACGCCTAATGCGTTGTCCGGCAGGCGCACCGCGTAAGCGGTGGCATTCGCGCCGCCCGCATCGAAGTGGCTTTCGACGATCTCTCCACCGATGGCCTGCTTGAACAGCAGCATCCCGTAATAGATGGGCCGCGCGCTGAATCCGCTCTCCGCAGAGCCCGCGATGGGCGTATAAATTCCGTTGCCGCCGCCGTGGAAGTTGATGCCGATTTGTCCCGCGCTGGCGATTTGGAACATCACGTCTCCGCCCCACAGCGCGGAAGCGAACGTATCGCTGACCCCCTCCTTGCCGCCGTTGTAGCATGAGTTCGTCTCGCTCAGCCGGAACGGCAATCCCGAACTGCGCGACGCTTCTTGAATACGCGCCACGATCCCATCGAATCTTTGGTTCGGATGCAGCAGGCGGTCGATATTCATCTCCGGCTTTCTCGGAGGCCCTTCCGCGTAATAGTGCTGCGTGAGCATGATGATTTCCTTGGGCGCTTGTTCGGCGAGCGACACGACCCATTCGGTTTTGTCGGCCGTGTCCGGAGCCGCGAAGCGGGCTTTCCGCACGCGGTGCCGCACAGCCTTCGCGAAATGCTTCCACTCAGCGAGATAGTCGTCGAAAGTCCACGGCCTGGGCCGCAAACGGCTGTGCGTGTAAATGTCCGGCTCATTGCCGATCTGAAACGCGATCAGCTTCGTGCCCATCACCTTATGCACCAGCGACGCTTCGGTGGCCGCGCGCTCCGGCGTTCCCGTGCCCATGTTCAGGCCGTAGAGCAGCCTCCAGCCGATGGCATCGAGGAAACCCGCGAGGTTGCGAATGGCGTCCGGCGTGATCGGCGTGATGGGCTTCGTCCTGCTCGCGCCGGTGTCGGGGCCGGCAACCAGCGGGACCTGATCGGCGGCAGTGGGATGCTCGACCCAGCGCGTGAATTCGCTGGTGTTGCCCCCGATGCGCAGCACGCCGTTCTTCCCCAATGTGCGGACAAATGCGATCAGGCCGGTATTCTGCCGCGAAAAGAATTGCGGGTTGGCCAGTTGCGCCGATTCGTAGCTCAGCCCGGTAAAATCGCGGGGAATGGCTGCAATCCGCTTGTTCGGATTGCTGGCGAGTGACGCGGAAACCGCGCCAGCTTGCCCTGACGCAGGGAGGGCTTGCTCTGTGGTCTGTCCTGGTGCAAAGACCGTAGCGAGTGCCTCGCCGCGAGCCCACGCTCTCAGCGCCGGAGCGGATGCAGCCACTGCCGTGGCCGCTCGTACTAGAAATTCGCGCCTGCGCATTGCAGTCCTCCTTCTGCTTCGCGCCAAGCATATCACGTCCCGAATGGCACGCTGAACGAGGGGAAGGGAACGCGGGAGCTTTAGGCCCACCGCTTTCCCGCACGCACCAGGCGAGGTATCAGAATGAGGACCGTGCCATAAATCAGGAGGGAGACGGCCAGCGACTGGGTGCTGCCAAAGCGCAGATCCTCGAAAACAAGCTTCAAACTCCCGAGAACGGCAGCAGCATAAGCCATCCAGACCAGCTCAAGCCGTTTCCACCGCGCGCCGGTAAAGGCCAGCAGAAGCGCCGCCGCGCAGGTCACGATGGTGCGAATGACGGCCAATTGCGGGAGTGCCGGCGCGGCCCCGCGAGCGATGAGCCAAACGAGCGCGCCAACAGCGAGCGCAGCAAGCGCGTAGACCGCCAAAATTGCTGGCAGCAACCGCAAGAGCCGCTCGCCCCAATGCTCGCCGGGATAGCGCGAGACCATTGCGGTCGAGAGAAGAGCCGCGGCGGCAGCCAGAATCGGCAGCGCTCCGGGCGCGGGAGGATACGATCCGGCGAGGGCGCGACCGGCATACTCAAGCAAGCCCGACGCGGAGACGGCGCCGCTCAGATAGACCACGCCGTGCAAATCAAGCGCGGGGCTGCGTGCATGAACGCCTAGCGCGGTCGCAATCACCGCGGCTAGGCAAAGCCAAATCACGAGCGCCGGGGAGGGAAGGACGAAGAAACTCCCCGCCATCACGAAGGCGACTCCGCAGGCAGCGTAGAAACGGAAATTGGGGCGCTCGCGGTGCCGCGCGAGCAGTCCAAAGGCGGCGAAATAACATGCGGCTCCGGCGATGAGGCAGGAAACTCCCAGCGCGAACGTGCCGGCACCGTGCGTGATCCGAAGCACGGCCCAACCCGCCAGTAGAACGGTGGCAACGAGCTGCGCGGCATCAAAGCCCGTGATCTTCCGCCGAAGAATTAGGGAGCGGATGGCCAGGCTGACGGCGTAAATGACGAAGAGAGCAGCAACGAGAGCAATCATGACGCCCCCAGCCACAGGGTGGTAATCCGGGGGGATCGCCGCAGAATCTCCAAGGATGATTATCAGCATCAGGGCTGCGAAGTCAGCCGCCGCGGCAACGAGCGGGCGCAGGGCGGACCAGCGGCCCCGGCCGGCCGCAAATTCACTTAGCAACGCCATAACGAGAAACGCCAAAGTGAAGGGCGCCAGAGCGCGCGTGGCAACCATGAGGATTAAGGTGGTGATGACCGCGGTGATCATTCCTACACAGATGACAGCAGCAACGTTGCGTCGCCAAGCCAGAATCATTGCCAGAAGGGCGAATGCGGCCAGCACCGCCGCGGTCACGGGCGGCTCGAGGATTCGGAAGCGCACAGTGGTTTCCCACAGCAGGGGAGAAAGAATCAGCGCCGCCGTAAAGGCGTAGGAATTTCGCGCGAGCTGGCTTTGCACGCGCGGCCACGCCGCCCAGACCAGCCAGCCGGCGGCATAAGCCAGCGCGAGCGCCACGGCAATCCTGGGAGGAAGGGTCCCGGACTCCGCAGCGGCTCGGAGAAGATAGGCTCCGGCAATTCCAAGCACCGCCCTGCCGAAAACCGAGAACACGCTCGGTTGCGGCTGAACGGACAGCGCTTCGCCCGGACCAAGATTGGCAGTGGCCGGAGCCGCGGGCTGCTCCGTATGAGGAGAGTTTATTCGCCAGGGATGTTCGAGGGCGGAAAGGCGGCGTTCAAGCTCCGTCAGCCGCGCACTGAGCCGTTCCAAATCGGATGAAGCGTCTTCGGGAGGCATGAGCGTCCACCTCGATGCGTTCCAGCCGCGGTCCGGAGCCTAGTCGTCGCCGCGGGCCGGAGCAGCGCCGCCCGCGGGAAGCGATTCGCGGTCTGGCCACGGCGGAAGCAGCTTCACCAGGACCCACAGGACGGCAAGGGGCAGGAGCGTCAGAACAATAGCGGTCAGCAGCCCTTCCTTCGTCACAAATCCGACCTTGTAGGTCGTGTACCCCAGAAAACTCTTGGAAAAAAGCTGGCCGCCAATGACCACGTTCCAGCGCATCGCCAAAATGCCGATGAGCGCCAGGCTTCCCGCCACGGCATAGATGCGCTTGCGGACTTTTTCGCCGAGCTTGAACACCTGAGTCAGCGCCAGCAAGCCGATCGGCGCCAGTGTCCCAACATAAATCTGAATCACGACCTGGGAAAGGTACAAGCGCGTGTGCACCATGAAGTCGAGGCTGCGAAACGATTCATCCGCCTCGTAGATGCGGTGAACGAGGTCGAGCATCTCCAGGCTGAAGTCTATGATGAAGGTGTAGAAGAGGTAGCGGGCGATGGTGTCCACGCAGCGCATGTCAATGGTTTGCTTGCGGTACCACGAGGTGAACATATAGATCAGCAGGACCACGGCAATGCCCGACACCATCGCGGAGAAGAGAAACACCACCGGCATCATCGGCGAGGACCACCACGGATTCGCCTTCACCGACCCAAAGATGAACCCCACATAGCCATGCAGCAGAAACGCGGAGGGGATGCCCACCAGGGTGATGATGTATCCGGCGCGCTCGTCAATGCGGAGCGCATTTTCGCTGATGTTCGTCGAGCCGAGCGTGAGCACGCGGTAGATGAACCGCTGGAGGCCCTTGGTGCGCTGCGAGAGGAGCACGATGTCCCGGCGGTAATCGAGCCAGATTTCCAGCACGAGCACGGCCATCAGGTACCACAGGTAGACGAAGCCAAACATGGCCATCGCGGACGTGCGGTGCGGCGTCAAATACATTTCGAAAGAACGCTCGGGGTGGCCCAGGTGAAGCTGCAGCGGGAGCGGGGCCACCAGCAGAAACGCGAGCGCCGTCAGCAGCGCCAGGCGATAGGTCGGCTTGACCGCTTCGACGCGGAACACACGCTCGAGCGACGCTAGGATGAACGCGCCCGCCACCAAGCCGGTGAGATATGGGTACAGGACGATCAGGACGCTCCACGCGAGCTCGATTTCGTTGGGATACATGTAGCCTTGAACCGGCATGTCCTTGTCGCACCTCTCTAGCGCACCGAACCATCCAGGTCGTTGTAAAAAAGTTTCGCTCCCGTCGCCATGTAGGGCTTGAGCACCTGCACCGTGTGAGTCTTTAAAAACGCATGAATCGGATCGTTGGGGTTCTTGAGGTCGGCGAGCTGCCGCGCGCCGGTGGGGCAGGCTTCACAGCAGGCCGTCGTGAGGCCCTTGGTGATGCGGTGATAGCACAGCGTGCACTTCTCCGCCGTATGCGTCTTCGGATTCAGGAAGCGGCAGCCATACGGGCACGCCTGGATGCAATACCGGCAGCCGACGCAATAGGTCTTGTCCACGAGCACGACGCCGTCCGGCGTGATGAACGTCGCGCCGACCGGGCAGACCTGGGTGCAGGGCGAATCGGCGCAGTGATTGCACATTTTCGGAACGAAGAAATTTCGGCCGCCACGGTCGAGGATCGGCGGAAATCCATCCTTGCCGCCATTGGGCGAGTCCACCACGGGATCGAACAGGTCGGTATCGTTGACGTGGTAGCGTTCCACCCAGGTGCGGAAGTAGCCCTCCGGCACGTCGTTTTCCGTGGCGCATGCGCGCACGCAATTTCCGCAGCCGATGCACTTGGAGATGTCCACCAGCATGCCCCACCAGTGCTCGGTCAGCGCGTAATTTGGTGAAGCTTCCGGCGTTCCGGCCAGGACGGACTCCCAGGCGACCGCGGCGGCGGGCAGCAGAATCAGCAATTGCCGGCGGGTAATCTTCATGGTTTGCCTCCGGCGCCAATCACCGGCAGCGGGCTGTGGGGCTGATGGCAGGTCTCGCAGGGCAATCCCGCGCTATGCTCCTCCGCCACGATTTGGGGGAAGTCGGCGGGCCTCGCGCCGTTCACCTCATGGCAATGGACGCAGAGAATGGCGGTATCCAGCTTCGGCGGCTGGATCGTGACGGGATCGTCGGCATGATTTGCGAGCGCGCCGTGGCACGCTTCGCAGTTCACGGTCACATGCTTTCCCGCATTCTTCATGGTGGCGACATCGGTGTGGCAAGTCTCGCAAACCTGGTGTCCGGCGAACACCGGGGTCTTGGCAGCGATTTCCGCGATGGCATTTCCGCGATAGTGGCCATATTCGCCGAAGCTTCGGGGCACCAGGACGGCCCGCACGAGGACAAAGACGATGGCCCCGATTGCGAAGACCAGCGCGACACGCAACAGATGTTCGTAATCTTTAAGTTTGGGTTTGCTCATTGCCGCGCCAGGCGCATTCAATATCCATGACATTTGAACCGGCTGCGGTAACAGGCGTCACAGACTGGTGTGATGGTGGTCACCGGCTTGCCCGCCGGTCGTGCGGTGCTATTCAGTTGTCAAAGAGCATTTAGGTCCTCGTCAGGAGAACCTGCCGGCAAGATGCCGGCGCTACAAAATGGGCTAAAATCAAATTAAGGCACGACCAGACTATCGGTGATTTGCGGGGAGCGGCGGGAGGGTGTATACTGATGCGTTTAAGCTCATGCCGGAAGAAACCATTAACAAGCCCACGCGACCCTTTGTGAGGCGCATTGCGGCTACGGCTAGTGCGTCCCTGGCGAGCGGCCTGGGCGCAAGCCCCGAAGTGCCACTAAATGAAAGACTTACGGACATGGAGGAGATCCGCGTCCGAGGGGCGCGCGTCCACAACCTGAAGAACATTGACTTCACCATTCCGCACAACGCCATCACGGTGGTGACCGGCGTTTCCGGCTCGGGCAAATCGAGCCTGGCCTTCGACACGATCTACGCCGAGGGCCAGCGCCGCTACATCGAATCGCTTTCCGCGTACGCCCGGCAGTTCCTCGAGCGCATTGAAAAACCGGACGTTGACGAAATCACCGGCATCGCCCCGGCCATCTCGATTCGCCAGAAGAATTCGACGCGCAATCCGCGCTCGACCGTCGCGACAGCCACCGAGATTTACGATTATCTGCGCCTGCTCTACGCGCGCGTCGGCCGGACGTTCTGCCAGCGCTGCGGGGAGGAAGTTCGCAAAGACACGCTCGACGAAATTGCCGCGCGCGTCCTGGCGCTTCCGGCGGGGCGGCGCTTTTATGTCCTTTATCAATTAAAGATTAGCCCCGGCGCCGCGCTAATCGCACCGAGCGCGGCGGCAACTACCTCCAGTGTGCCCGACGCTCCCCGCCCGGGCCGGCCACGTAAGGCGCGCCCATCGGGCGATACTGTCCGGCAGACGCTCGAAGCCCTCCGCAAACGCGGCTTCAACCGGCTGTATCACGAGGGCCGCGTCTTCGAGTTTTCGGCGCCCGAAGAATTGCTGGACATGGATTTCTCGAAGCCGGTCTATGTGCTTGTGGACCGGCTGGCGCTTTCGCCCGAAATACGGTCGCGGCTGATGGATTCGGTGGAAATTTGCTATCGCGAGGGCGGCGGCGAGGCGATTTTGGAATTTGTCCCCGAAGCGCCGGAGGGCCTGTCCGCCGCGGAGAGCAAGCTCGCCGTAGCGGGCAAGGCAGAACGGCTGGTATTCAACGAGCGGTTCGACTGCAAGAAGTGCGGCGCGACGTATCAAGAGCCGGAGCCGCGGCTTTTCTCGTTCAACAATCCGTTTGGCGCGTGCCCGCGCTGCCAGGGCTTCGGCAACACCATGGATTTCGACCTCGCGCGCGTGGTCCCCGACCAGGGGAAATCGCTGGCGGAGGGCGCCATCGAGCCGTGGACCAAGCCGCGCTTCCGCCAATTGACGCTGGACATGCGGCGCTACGCGCGTGCGAAACAGATTCCGCTCGATGTGCCGTTCTTCGATCTGACCCCCGCGCAGCGCGACGCAATTCTGGAAGGCGACCCCAAGGAGGGGTTCCCGGGCGTGAAAGGTTTCTTCGCCTGGCTCGAACGGAAGAAATACAAGCTGCACGTGCGCGTTTTTCTGAGCCGCTATCGCGGCTACGCCATCTGTCCCGATTGCCATGGGGCGCGGCTGCGGCCGGAGGCTCGCGCGGTGAAAATCGGGGGGCGCTCAATCGCGGAAGCCTGCGAGATGGCGGTAAAGGAGGCGCGTCCATTTTTCGAGGGCTTGAAACTGAGCGAAGCGGACGAGGTGATCGCCGGAAAAGTGCTGGAAGAAATCGAGCGGCGGCTGCGATTCCTGGATGAAACCGGCCTCGATTATCTGACGCTCGACCGGCTGACCTCCACGCTTTCCGGCGGAGAGGCGCAGCGGATTCATCTGGCTACGTCGCTCGGCTCGCACCTGGTGGGCGCGCTTTATGTGCTCGATGAGCCGTCCATCGGCCTGCACCCGCGAGATACGCACCGCCTGATCGAGATTCTGAAGGGACTGCGCGATTTGGGGAACACGTTGCTGGTCGTCGAGCACGACCCGGAAACGATCCTGGCGGCCGACCGCGTGCTCGATCTGGGGCCGGGAGCGGGAGAACACGGAGGGCGGCTGCTCTTCTCCGGCACGCGCGAGGAATTGCTGGCGGACGCCAAATCGCTTACCGGGCGCTACCTGCGCGGCGATATGCGCATCCCGCTGCCCTCGGTCCGCCGCAGGCCGCGCGGCAAATTTCTGAAGATTGTGGGCGCGCGCAGCCACAATTTGCGGAACGCGGACGTCAACATTCCGCTCGGCGTGCTGGTGGCCATCACCGGCGTATCCGGCTCGGGAAAATCCACGCTTGTCCACGACGTGCTTTTCAAGGCCTTCCATGCCAAGCGCACCGGAGGGAATTGGAGCGACGCCTGCGAGCGGCTGGAAGGAAACGTGGCGATCGAGGCCATCGAGATGGTGGACCAGTCGCCGATCGGGAGGACGCCG
>Ga0187817_10000449_pt1 | contig 17554 bp, 13 predicted proteins | sample NC_wetland_sal_i_17_FD_132431 | JGI IMG/M metagenome (GOLD analysis project Ga0187817, IMG submission 132431) | Wetland sediment microbial communities from Neuse River Estuary, North Carolina, USA - SO4_2 | ecosystem: Environmental > Aquatic > Freshwater > Wetlands > Sediment | place: USA... | reverse complement strand
CCATAGCCCCAAGAATGGGAGTGAGGATCATGCCCGGGCCGTGAATCCAGGCCATCGCCTCGTGAAACTTTATCGGACCGCGCTTTTTGGTTCCGGGAATTCTCGGGGCGCGAATGGCGTAGTAGGCCGTGATCCCGTATAGGTCGCCGGTGAGCGCACCCAGAGCAACGTGTAAATCGCGGGAGGCGGTGCCTTCACTCCTGCCCCCGGCATTGAGAGACGTGACAACGGTCGCAATCAAGGGAATGGTCGTGATCAGACCCATGCGTTGATGGATCTTCAGCATGCGTGTCCTTTTGTCCAGCAGCGCCTGCTCCTGGGGGTTCCCCCGAGTCTGCTCCGGAGAAAGACCTAGATCCGAAAGTGAAGGCGCGGTCGAACTGCTGGACGGTGCGTTTGGCAAATCCTCCTGTTGGGCCGGCTTCGGTCTGACAGCACTTTGTTCTTCCCCTTCCAGCTTTTCGTCCAGAACTGCGATCTCGGCCCCACTGACTGTTACGGCAGGGATTTCCACCCTCTTGAAACCTGTTGCCTCAAGCTTGACCCGGTAATTTCCTGGAGCCACGTCAAGTTTGTAGATGCCATCCGGCCCCGTGGTCGCGCTTTGCGTTTGGCCAGTCTCCACGCTCGTCGCCGTCACGGTGGCGTTCGCAACCGCGCTACCAGACGCATCAGTGACCCTGCCGGTCAAAGCACTCTTTGCAGCCATCTGAGCGATTAGAGCCGGCGCCAACATCCCGAACAGAGAAACGACGAGGAGGCCAGAGACAGACCTCCGCCAAAGATTACTCAACATCCTTCACCTCATTCTTCTTCTGATCGCGCAATGATCTCGTAAACGCGAAAAGGCGCCCAACAAAGATTATGTCCCAACAACATTACCGCGCCATTTCCGACAGATGACAATTTGTTCATCCGCGAACTAATCTGCCCATTCCCTCGCGATCGTGAGTATGATTTCGTCTGAGCTGCGGTTCGTGATTGCAACCATTTTCATTCCTTCCTACTTCATAGAGAGCACGGTTTCTTTTCGAGTTCTCCGAGTGTCCGATATTAGATAACTTGTCCTGCTGCTCGTCCGGGCTCAAAGGGCGGCTCTCTCAACGTGCAGAAAACAATCGGGAGTTACTTCGAATGCGACGAATTGTATTAGGGCGGGCAGTGTTGGCGGCTAGCTTGTGCAGCAGCCTGAGTGTTGCGCAGACGCTGAGACCGCGTCCTTCGGCAGGGACGCCGCAGACCAATGGTGCAGCTCTGTCGCTGACGACGGACGAAAAGGCGGAGGCTGCGCCAGTGACAATGCCGATGAGCGTGGCAGCGGGAACACCGATCAAGGTGGCACTGGATTCGGAGGTGCGGGTTCGCAGAGTGGGGCAGGCGGTCCATGGCAAAACCGTGGAACCAGTGTATGCATTCGATAAGCTGCTGATTCCATCGGGGACTGCGGTGAACGGAAAAGTCTCGGCGATCGATGCTGTACCGAGGAAGATTCGGCTGCTGGATGCGACAGATGGGAATTTCTCTCCGCCACGGCAGGTTCATGTGCAGTTTGATGAGTTGGTGATGGGCGACGGGAGACGTGTGACGCTGCAGACTGTGGCATCTCCGGCGCCGGATGGAGTTCTGCGGTTTGTTTCGGCGAACGAGAAGGCAGAGAAGAAAAACAAAGTGGAGGATGCGGCGTCGAAAAAGGTGAGCGCGACACGGCAAGAGATTCAGCGGCAATGGAACGATTTGCAGAAGCAGATCCACGAACCGGGAAAGATGCACAAGCTGAAACGGATTGCGATGTCGCAGCTCCCGGTGCATCCGCAATACATTGACGCGGGAACGACCTTCAACGCGGACCTATTGCAGCCGCTGGATTTTGGGGCGGAAGCGCTAAAGCCGGAAGTGTTGACTGATATTGGAGCACCACCTCCAACGGGAAGCGTGGTGCATGCGCGGCTGGTGACCCCGCTGAGTTCGTCGACTGCAAAGCAGGGGGACCCGGTGGAGGCGGTGATCACAGAGCCACTGGTGGTGTCGGATCATCTGATTCTGCCCGAGGGAAGCGTGATTAAGGGCTCGGTGCTACAGGCCCAGCCCGCGCGGCGGCTGGGACGGAACGGGCAGTTGCGAATTCTGTTTCATCAGGTTGCGCCGCCGAACGGGCTGGAGCAGAAGGTCGAGACAAATCTGGAAGGCGTGGCTGTGGCGAAAGACGAGCACCTGAAACTGGATGCCGAAGGTGGAGCTCAGGTGACCACGCCGCGAACGCGGTATTTGACGACCGGCATTCAGGTGATGCTAGCAGCTACACAGGCAGCGCCGGATCGCGACGCGGGACAAGGGAATCCGAGCGTTGGAGAAGCGGGAAGCAGCGCGGCGAATGGCGCGTCGGGATTCCGGTTTGTGGGAATGATTGTGGGATTGGCTGCGCATTCGCGAGTAGTATCGGCGGGATTCGGATCCTATGGAGCCGCGATGTCGATCTATTACCACTTTCTGGCGCGAGGACGCGATGTAGTTTATCCGAAACACATGGCCATGATGATCGGGCTGGGAACTCGGGACAACAAGTCAACGAATGCGGCGGGACCGTCTGCGCCATGCCCCGCGACCGGGGCGAGCGGCTATGAATCAAGGGAGATATGTCGCTGATACCGATTTCGGCTTTTCATCGGTACGCTTGCGCTCTGAGATGGCGCTTTTGGTTTTGTTCGGATGCGTTTGTTTGGCATCGGCGGCCCCGCAACAGCCTGCGGCTCAATCGATTGTCATAGTTTTATCGGTGATCAATGACAAGTCGCAGGCAATACCACACGCGCGGCTGCGACCGGGATACTACCCATGTTGGATGACGACGGGCTTTCATGGATGCTCCGCCGGGCTCACCTGCGCGCGGGCCAGATCTCTTTTCGATTCGCCGAGCTGTGGGGCGGGAGGAACGGTCTCGAACCGTCATTTCCAGGATGGAGCCCCGGCGCATTGCCTTATGCTACTCCCGCGCATTAGAGCATACCGATTCATTGGATTTTCTGTTGGTGTTCATTCAGTCTTCGCAGCTCTTCTCGGATCGCTAGGAGACGAAGCCTTCTCAACTCGTTCGTATTGGCTTCTGACGCAGTGTGGTGCTCTTGCGATCCATACAACTCATTGTCGTGCTGAAGCGATGCGATCTCTTGTCTCAGCTCTAGGACTCGCTGCCGATCAAATTGATCCATGCTGGAAATATACCCCCAATCATGGGGCGGCGATGAGGGTTTCGGCCCTATCCAGTCAAGAACCTCGGTCGAATCCTCAAAACCTCCTGCCCAGGGTGCGCTGCCAGGCATGATACAGGCGGGCATTCCGGGAAATCCTTCCACGCAAAGCGGATTTGGCGCGCTCACGTCCACCACGTCTCCACCGACCGGCTTGCTCGGCGTCGGTTTGGGTGGCGATATCAGTCCACGCATGATCGCCCTCCAGGCGCGGCTGGAATTCTGAGCCCACAGCAGCGATCCGGGCAAGTGGTCGGCCAACAGGAAGCTATCCAGAAACGGGCTTCTGGGAGAACAACGGCGATCTCCGCGAAGCCGACTTCTGGCATCACTTCCCGTAACCCGTATATACGCCCTGGCCGGGCTGGATTAGTCGTGCAGCATCCAGCACTTCCAATCACATCGCCATGTGACCGAGAACAGTGACAAGACTCGCAAAAGGGCATTCGCTCTTATTAGCGATGGATTCATGAAGCCAGACCATGCGCGAGTCAGGGACGGAGATCCACCCGCTTTTAGGTAGGTTTCGTAAGGACTCTGAGCGCGACAAGAGACGGGAGGGAGCAGCCATGAGGACGACACCAGTTAGGGTTCTGCGGAACGTGGCCGGGCGCCCATCGGGGACTCCGAGGGAGGAATCCTGGAGCGACCTTAAGAGCAACATAAACGTCGAGGACAAAGAAGACAAAAAGGCTGAAGTCGTTCTCCGGCTGTTGGAGTTGCACAGGTCCCATATCCTTACTTGGCATCAGCAAGCATACATCGCTGCGACGGCTTCCCTTGCGCTGATGGTGTACATCTTCGACAGTTACGCCAAACTGTTACCAGAGCAGCACAATTTGAGGACCCGGTTGATCTACGTCGTCGGCGTCGCCCTCTTTGCGGGTTTGGTGCAGTTGTACTTGGATGTTGTTGCATCGAACTATGAGGGAAACGAAAAGTGTGTAATCAAGTGCGAGTATGCGTTGAAGCTGAAAACCGACGGTGTGTATTTCACCGCCTCACCTGAGGCTCGCCCTCAACCGGAAACGACGATTTACCACAGGCCGGACAAAGGACCGGACAGGGGGATGCCGCCGGAGGACGTTGCTCTGCTAGCTTGGTCGCATCTCGTCGTGTCAGTCATGTTGCTGCTTGCACTGCTCTGGCTAAAGTAGGCCGCACAGCCCACATTTCGCTGGCGAGATTCCCCACCCCCCCAACAAATACGGTTGCTGCCCGGCTTACAGAACTTAGCGAGGGATGCACGCCAGTGGCTGCCGCTCCGCCCGCGTTGCCCGGGGGAAACTGGCGGTGTTGTCCCATTTGTGCCTCTCTCCGACGGGAACTACGACGATGCGCAAGCGCGATGCGACGAGGACGGAGCATAGTGGTCGACTAACCTCTGTTCTTTGTCACCGGATGACCTAGGTTCATCAAGGTAGGGCTCCACTCCCGAGCTTAAACGCTGCAAAGGATCTCGGACCCAACGCAACTGTGACTCGTCCATCGGATTGCAGCAATGGCGGGACAATACTTCCGGGTCCGTGCCACTCGGGATCAGCGGAGTCCAGCTTCTTGTGCCAGCCGCCAGCCGAGCAGTCCGCAGCGACAGAGGAAGGGACATCAGCGAAGTTGAAAACTGCTAGCAACTCGCCGGAACTGCACGAATAGAGCAGAGCCAAAGATCTCTCTGCCTCGAAGCCAATGGCGCGAATCCTCATATCATTGAGCCGAAGATGCGCGCGCCGGAACTGCAACAGTCGCTTGTAGAATGACCGCAGGATTCGATGAGGTTCCTGGTCACTCAGGCCTTGGTTCAGCTTTGACTCGAGAAAGCTTGACTCGGCCTGCGGGTCGCGTATTTCACGAGTGCGACCGAACACTGGAAACTCTTCCTGCCGTCCGTGGCGGACCGCTTCAACCAGTTGCGGATTCGTATGGTCGGTGAAGTACAGAAATGGAGCTGTCTCTCCGTATTCCTCACCCATGAACAGCAAGGGAACGAAGGGCGAAAGCAGAGTGGCGCCAGCCGCGAGCTTGAGCGCATCGAAGCTCACCAACCGGCTGAGCCTGTCTCCCCCCACCCGATTGCCGACTTGGTCGTGATTCTGGCTGCAAACGACGAATCGGTACGGCGCCAAACCTCGTGGTGAGTTGCCATGGCGCCTTTGACGGAACCCAGAATACTGCCCCGAATAGAACCATCCTTCCTGAAGCGTCACTGCTAGCGGATTGACGCCCCCGAAGTCCGCGTAATAGCCGTCCCGCTCGCCGGTGACCAGGACATGGAGGGCGTGATGAAAATCATCGCTCCATTGGGCATCGTGGCCAAGTCCTCCTTGCTCGCGCGGGCGCAGCACACGCGTGTCATTGAGGTCGCTTTCGGCAATCAAAAAAAGGTGGCGTGCAGTTTGTCTAGCCAGCGAGTCAACAGCCGATCCGAGCTCGGCGAGGAACGGAACAGCGCTCGTGTCGACTATGCCATGTACAGCGTCAAGACGCAGGGCGTCGATGTGGAAATCTTGGAGCCAGTAAAGCGCATTCTCCAAGAAGAACCGGCGCACCTCGTCGCTATGGTGGCCGTCAAAGTTCAATGCCGCTCCCCAAGGCGTGCCGTATCGGTCGGTGAAGTACGGACCGTATTCGCCGAAACAGTTGCCCTCCGGGCCGACGTGATTGTAGACAACGTCCAGCACCACAGCCAATCCGCACTGGTGGGCACCGTCTACCAACCTTTGCAGGGCCCAGGGCCCACCGTAGCTGTTCTGGACTGCAAACGGGTAAGCGCCGTCGTAGCCCCAGTTGCGGCGCCCTGGGAACTGCGCCACCGGCATGACTTCGATGGCGGTTATGCCGAGCTCCCGGAGTCGAACGAGATAGGGAATCAGAGCGTCGAATGTACCTTCCGGCGTATAAGTCCCCACGTGGACCTCGTACACGACGTAGTCTTCGAGCGGCCAACCGGTCCAACCCGCGTCACCCCACTGGAAGGCTCGATTATCGACAACTTGTGAGGGTCCGTGTACGCCCCTGGGTTGATAGCGCGACGCCGGGTCTGGAAACTCGCGCCCGTCTGGCAGGCGATAGAGGTATTGCGCTCCCGGGGGCGCACAATCTACCGAAGTGCAGTGGTAGCCACCCTCCTCACGCTGCATCGCCACAATCCGCTCCTGAGGCGCGAGCAGGTGTAGCTCCACGGTCTCGATCTTCGGAGCCCAGACCAGAAACTCGCAGCTCCCGGTTGGCGTTACGTTGGCCCCAAGGCACTGCGATTCTGATTTGGACCTTCCACTCATTTCCTGGCTCCCAGTCCGCTCACCCGTATACTAAGCGACATCGCCCCTACTGCAGAGGATACTCAAAGGGAATTTGCCTACAAAGTCCCTGACTTGCAAAGAATATCCGCCGACCAGGACAGAACCCCAGTGACACAGTATTGACCATGTCGGCTGTGTTGTCGGCTACGGAAGCTGTCCAGAAACGAACTTCTAGGAAGTTGACGCGCACTCGATCAGTTCGAGCTACTTCTCCTCGTTGATCGCTGATGTTTGCTGCAGTTCCCGCTGTAGCTGTAACAATCGACGAAGCTCATTTGCGTTCGCCGAACTCCCGGACTGAGAAGTGCCCAATATGGTTCTTTCTGGAACTGTCCTGGACCTTGCAGTCTTTTCGAGCACCACATAGATCGCAGTGTTCGCAGGGATGGTCACCACGACGTGTTCCGTCAACGCCAGTCTCGATACCTGCTCGTCCGAAGCTTCTCCGACATTGTCGCTGACGCGCTCCCGCAGCATGTCCTCTTCGCTTAAAGGCTGGTCCAAGTTTCCCCGGCCCACCAGCATCGCTCCCACCTCACCGATCCCGGATAACGACCGAACGAGCACGTTCTTCCCCGTGTTCTTTCCTTCGACCTTGCCCTTGGGTGGGCCGAGGCTCAAGTTTGTCGCGACTCCTTCGATTGGGATGGCTGCTCCGCCTGGCATCATCAACGAATCGAACTGGATCGTCATATACCCGGAGCGCTCGGCCTGCTGAATGTGGCCTACGGCTTTTGCGCCGGCTGGAACAATGATCTCCCCTTCACGTTCGTAGTTGTATTCAATCACAGCCAAGACCGGTGTCCTGACCGCTGTGCTTGCGGCCGATTCCAGACGCGCTCGCAGACGCGAGCCAATGGGCAGTCCGAGGTCGGACACTGCACCGCATGTTGGGAAAAGCCCGTGCTTGGAAGGTGCTTCGTGAAGTGCCCAGGATCAAGACGGTCAAAGTCTTCCCCAGGGACCGCATGGTCACTGTCGAGGACGAGAAACGACTCTTGGCAGTATGCAAACGACCCTTGAAAGACGTCCTGACCATCATGCTGGACTCTGGACTGAGAAACGGGGAAGTCATCAGAATGTGCTGGGAAACGCTCAACTGGGAAGGCGCGCCTTCTATTTCAACCCCAAGGGCAAGACGCGCAAAGCTCGTCGGCCCGTGGCTCGCAAGCTCGAAATTCCGGATGCCCTGAAACTGCATTGCGCACGGCACACGTTCGGCACCGTCGCTATAGCAGAGACGAAAAATCCGGGACTGGTGAAGGAAGTCATGGAGCATGAGAGTCTCACGACGACGATGGGTTATCTGCATCCGGAAACGGCACAGATCAAAATCGTCATCGATCGCCTGAATCAGCAGAAGTACGTGATGTAGCAACAGCCACAAAAACAGCCACAGTTACAAGTAAGTAAAGCGAAGAAAATGGATGGCAGATCAGTGCAAGTGCTTGAGAAGGAGATGGTGAGCGCGGAAGGAATCGAACCTTCAACCTACTGATTAAGAGTCAGTTGCTCTGCCAATTGAGCTACGCGCCCACGGTGGGGAATTTGGCTGGCAGGACAAACAAAAATTATAGCATCCACTCAGGCTTTTCGGTGCGTGTGCATTCACGCATTGCCCGATCGTCTTGCTTTTCTCGCGCAACGGACATCTCTGTCGCTGCGCAAAGGGCGCGTCCTTCGAACATTGGTTAACTCCCGCCGCTTGCTGCTTCCGGTGGTCTCGCGAGGAGTGAATTAGGCCATGTCCGGGCGTTATCCGACAGATGTACGTTTCCCCATCAGACTTGCGCTACACTACCGTGACAAGTTCACGCTGTGCTGTGGGTTTCACTTCTCGGAGGTCTCCATCATGGTGAGCAAACTTTTCTGTCCGGCTGTTCTTCTTCTTTGCGCAGGGACGTTGCTCGCGCAAAGCACTCCGCCGACAACGAATCCGCCCTCGTCCCCGCAAAACCGCCCCATGCACCGGGGCGGAGAAAATTGCATGCAGCAGGCCGGCATTGAAAAATCTGTGGCGGAACAGATTCGGTCCATTGCACAGGACGCGCGCTCGCAGATCGAAAGCGTCTGCTCCAACACTTCGCTCACTCCCCAGCAGAAACAGCAGCAGGCGCGCGAGATCCGCGAAAAGGCGATGCAAAAGCGCGAAAGCCTGCTGACGGCCGATCAACAGAAAGCTCTGATGGCGTGTCAGCAGGCACGCAGCGGAAACCATCCAAATGGCGGCGGACCGCATGAAGGAATGGGCGGCGGATGCGGCGAGATGCCGCACAACGGGCGACCGGGCAATGCTCCCTCCGGAGGACCGGGCAACGGAACCGGCAATCCTCCGCCGTCAAGTCAGTCTTCGCCGCAGAACTAGACTGCGGCGAAGATTTCGGGGCATGACGATTCTCTACGCTGGTCCGCGGCGAAGGCGCGCCGCGTGCCTAGCAAATGAGAACTCAGGAACGCTGGCGAACTTCCGCGGCTAGGCCGCGTGCATCGCTCGCTACCGGACGACGCGGAGGCAACTGATCCGCTCCGACCTGCGGGCGATGTTCAACCGTACCGATGACCGGCGCTTCATCCATGCCGTCGGCGTAGGCCATCGACGCGAAACGTTGCTCGCTGCACATGCGATCGATCATGCGCTGTTGCCGTCCGTTGAGCACGGCGTGAGGAAGAATGGGAAAATTGCGGAACATCCACAGCAGATAAATCCGCTGCAGAAATGAAGGCATTACATAGCGCGGACCAATGGGGGTTTGGACTTGCACCACACCAGCCGCCAGTTTTTCAATCAACATACCGGGCCCACCTGGAACCTGAAATTGGCCAGAGCAATTCTAGGGCCGCCATCATTGCACCACATCTAATGCAATGGGAAGCCTTTTCTTACAGATTTACGGATATATTAATCGAACCTTAGCTTTTGGCTTCGCACGGTAGGGCATTTTCGGGAAAAATGGTTTCCCACGCCTTCCCCAAACGGTCCCCTCAAACAGTGGCTTCAGGCAGGATGTCCATGCGGCGGATCTGGGCCGCCACCCCAAACTCTGGGCCCTCTTCGACCCTTACGATGGTGGCCTGGCAGCACACCCAGCATTTCTCGCCGGAGGTAAGCTCGGGGGGAAGGATCAGGACCAGTTCGACGTCGGTTCCCTTTTCCATGCGGGACTTGGTGTAGAGGAAGATCCCGTTGGCGCTGACGTCGCGGGTCTGGGCAGTCTGGTCCGCGCCGTGAACGCCGCGCACGCGCGTGGAAACGCGGGCTGCGATGCGGGTTCCGGAGCGACGCTCGGTGTCAGCCTTCATGGGGGCGTGCGAAGTGCCCACTTACTGTACACCAAGGGCCGGAATTGGGCGAGGAGTTCCGGGCCCCGCTCGGAGCCCGGATTCCAGAATGGGATTAGCTGGTAGGCCGCTTGGAACGAGCGGCGGGGACGACCAGGGCCTGCTCCATGGTGGGCACGTTCGTGCCGCGGAGCTTTACTTCCATCTCGTGCACCTTGTCGGGCTGGTAGGTCTGGTAGTAGGCCTGCACCAGCAGTTCCATGGTGAACGGGTTGTCCTGATCCTCTTCCAACTGAGGGATGGCTTCTTCGTACTTCTTCTGAGCCATGAGCAAAGTGCCGGCGGTGCCGTGCCAGGAACTCTGGATCACGCGGTTGCGGGTACCATTGGCCAGAGCCTCAAGTTCATGCATGGACTTGTCGGCCAGCCCCTGATTCCCGGAGCTTGTGGCACGCACGGCGCGGATCCGCAGGATGCGCGACAACTCCTCATCGCGGTCTGAAGGCGAAATCGAAGCCTGATGATGGAGAGCGTCTTCGGCGGACTTCAGATGCTTCAAGGCGACGTTGTCGTCCGTCTGGTATTCGGCCAGATGCCGGTACGACTGCGCTTCCTGTAATCCTTGCTCCTTCCCGTGAGCGGTCTCGGCGATCTCGACGAACTGCCTGTCGGCTTCGGCGTAGTTGCCTTCACGGACATACGTCATAGCCCTTTGCATGCTGTAGGTGAGGCGGTCGGCTTCGTTGTGCGCGAAGCGGATGGCTTTGTCGTATTCGATGCGGGCCTGTGCCTGATTGCCCATGAGCGCGTAGGTATCGCCCAGACCGAGCTGTGAGGTCACGAAGTCAGGATCAATCTTGAGCGCGGCGCGGTAGTGCGTGAGCGAGCCCTCGAAGTTCCCGGCCATGCGGAGCAGTTCTCCGTAGGAATCCTGCGGGTTAGGCTCTTTGGGAAGCAGGGCAACATACCGATCCATGGCCGTGAGAGCCTTGTCGAATCTCCGGTTGCGGGCATCCACGTAGGCAAGGTCGTTCAGGGCGGCAGGAAAGTTCTTGTCAATTGCCAGGGCCTTCTCCATCATGCGCTGCGCCTGGTCATTGCCGTTTTCTCCCATCAGCCAGTTGCCCGCGAGATAGAGCAGGTGCTTGTCGCGGGGATACATCTCGAGCATGTCGTTCATGGCGGTGATGCCGCCGAGGAAGTCCCCTTCCTGTACCTTGGAAATCCACGCAACCATCAGCTGTTCGCCAGGCGACAGCTTGGGTGCAAGGGCCTTGGCCTTGGCACGGGCTTCGCTGACTTCCTGGGGATTGCCGCTGTTAAAGGCGATCCAAGCCCATGCTACGGCGAGGCTGGGATCTTCTTTTACAGCAGCGCGCCAGTCTTCGTTGCAGCGTTCCAGATAGAGATTCTCGTAGTCGGCCATTCCCTTTTCGTAAAGCTCGCGGGCCTTGGGGGACGAGGTCGTAACCGGCAGCGTGCTGGATCGGCCCTTCTGAACGTGATGCGCAAACAGCGGCGCGGCGAGACTGAGAGCGAGAACGAAAACAGCGTACGTCTTCATGAAACTAGGGCGACGCATCGGGATCTCCGGAACAGAGCTGTATGGGGAGGATTACGAGATGAGGGTAACATCGGCGTAATCGGCGGACGAGGTGACGAAAGGAGTGGGACGGAGGGAACTTCAGGTTTCAAGGTTTCAGAGTTTCAAGGTTTCAAGTGCCGCCCCACGCGTTGCGGCGTGGCCGGCATTCTATCGGCGCACGCGGCTGGCATTAAAAAGGCCCCTGCCGAAGCAGGGGCCTGGGATTGTGACCAGTTTCGCTTAGAACTTGAAGACAGCGGACAATTGAATACCGCGCGGCCCGCCGCCGCCGATAAACGGGTTGCCGATGCCCACGTCGCCAGTGGCGCTGATGATCGGAGCTCCTTGCCCCGCAGCGACCGTCTGTCCGACTTCGCGGTTACCTTGAATCTGGAATCCATGCAATCCGGGATCGGCGATGAACGCCGGCAGCAACGGGTTGGCAAAGTTCGGGTGATTCAGAATGTTGAAGAAATCGACTCCGAGCTTCATGGTGAGGCGCTCTGTGATTGCGGTCTTCTTATACAGCGAGAAGTTCCACTCCTTGAACGTCGGCCCGCTGAGTGAGTTCCGGCCCATATTCCCAAAGTGCCGGTTGTAGACGCCTGACGACGGAAGCGCACAATCCGAGGCGAAGCCCGACGCCACGGCCACGTTCACCGTGCATGGGATCGCAAACGAACTCAGATCCACATAGTTGTACGGATCGCTCTTGTGATAGACGATCGGCCCAACCACGTCCGGCCGGTCAAAGGCATTGCCGCTACCGCTATAGTCATCCTCAAAGTTGTAGTTGAAATGGAAGGGCTGCCCACTCTGCATGGTGAGAACACTGTTGAGACCCCAGCCGTTCTTCAACTTCTGCATGCTGCCTCCCATGGTGGGAAAGTCGTAGGCGAAATTCCAAGTCAGGCGGTTAGGAAGGTTGAAGCTGGAGGGACCGTACTCCAACCAGGGCTTCGTGCTGTCGTTGGGCTGGGCGTCGTTGGGCTCGAAGTCCTCGCCGTCGCTGGAATTATCCAGTGACTTGGACCAGACGTAGTTCAGGATGGAGGTCACGCCGTGCCAGCCGGTAACGCGAAAACTCGTCTGCAGCGCGTTGTAGTTGGATTTGCCGGTGGAGTTTTCCTGAAGTACATAAAACGCGCCATAGGGATTTCCGTTGAGCGGGCGCGCCGCTCCACTGAAATCGGTGATGCAATCGCAAGCGGTGTCGGCGGCGTTGATCTGGGCTTGGCTGGGCTGGCTGATGTCGAAGAAGCGCCACAGGCGATGGCCTTGAGAGCCAACGTAGCTCACCTGCAGAACCGCCTTGCTCGAAATCTGCTGCTGGATGTTGATGTTGTAATTCTCCATGTACGGAGTCTTGATGTTGCGGTCGAAGGCGAACACGTCGCATTCGTACGAACAGGTCGTGGTCGCGGCATAGAGCGGCTGTCCGGCAACAATCTGTCCGCCTACTGCCCCGGTCGAAAGGATCGGCGACGGGCCGAAGTTGTTGTAGGCCGGTCCGGGATCGAAGAACGGCGCATAGGGCAAGTGGCCCAACACCATGTCTTGCGAGAAGGCGTCGAAGAACATGCCGAATCCGGCGCGGACTACGGTTTTTCCTTTGCCGCTCACGTCCCACGCCGCGCTCACGCGCGGAGCGAAGTCCTTGTGATCGGGGTTATAGAGGCTGCTAAGACCGGGCTGTCCGACCTGCGTCAGCGTAAACGTTCCGGTGCCTGGAGCCGGCGAGACACTGGTAACGTTGCTCAACAGGTTGTTCTTCTCCTGCACGATGCCGAAGTAGTCCCAGCGCAGACCGTAATTGAAAGTTAGGCGCGAGGTGGCGCGGAAGCTGTCTTGCACGTAGAGGCCGAAGTTGTTTTCGTGTGTGTGGCGCGTGGAATCTCCGAAGTACTGGAAGCCGTTGTCCACGCAACCGGCGAGGAAATCCTGGAAACCGGTGGAGCCTGCGAAGGCACAGCCTCCCGAGTTGAAACGCAGTCTGCCGCGGAAGTACTTGTCGAAATACTGCTGCACTGAAGTGCGATGGAAATCGACACCGAACTTCACGTCGTGCTTGCCCGCCTTCCAGGAAAAGTTGTCGATGACCTGATTGTTGCTGTCGAAACGGTGACGAGGGACGCTGCTGGTGGATCCGAGTTGAGCGACTCCGGCGACGACGAGGATCGGCATTCCGGAATCAAAGGCGCCGCCTCCGCCGCAGAGCGCGGTGCTAGTCGCTGCGCACAGGCCGATCGAACTGGGATGGAAGTTCTGATCTTGAGGGAAGAATCCTTCGGCGAACCGGTTCCATCCGTAGCGAAGTTCGTTAATCTTGTTAGCTCCAAAAGTATGCGTATATGAGAGCGAAACCAGCTGAACGCGCGTTGGAGTGAAGGTGTTATAGCCAGGCAATTGACCCCCGGTGGCAGTCAGGGCGAGAGGGAACGATTGAACGCTGTCGCCAAAGAAATACCGGCCGGTGAGGATGTTGCTGGGATTGAAGTTCTGATCAAGCTTGGCAATGAAGCTGGTTAGATCGTTGTAGGAGGGAGATACGACCGAAGCTGTTCCGCTGTTTGAGACGCCTCCGGGATTGGATAGATTGGGTGCGGGCCAGGGATGCAGCGCCACCAGCTTTTGGATCACGCCGGATGGATCGGTGACATCGGCGGTGCTCAGAGAGCCATCCGCAGCGGTGCCGGTCGGAACCGCCGCCAGCGTAACCACGCCCACGGGTTCCCGCTGGCCTTCGTAATCCAGATAGAAGAACGTCTTGTCTTTTACGATTGCTCCCCCAAGCGAACCTCCGAACTGATTGTTGTGAAACGGGGCCTTGGGGTTCGAAACGGTACCGGTTGGGGTGGTGATCGTGGTCGGGTTGAAGTAGTTGCGCGCGTCGAGCGCGTTGTTGCGGAAGTATTCAGCGGCGCTGCCATGGATTGCGTTGGTGCCGCTCTTGGTCACGATGTTCACAACGGCGCCAGCGTTGCGTCCGTATTCGGGAGCGAAGTTTGAAAGCACGTTTACTTCGGCGACCGCATCGATCGGCAGGATCGTGGAGGGGGTACCAAACACACCAGCCTGGTTGATGGCGGGATCGTTGCGGTAACCGTCGTTCATGTCCGTGCCGTCGATCAGATAGTTATTCGAGCGGCCACGCGCGCCGTTCATGGAAAACTCGCCGAAGGAGCCGGGAGAATCTGAGATCTGGTCTGGCGATCCCGAGACGCCGGGGTTCATATAGATCAGTTTGGTATAGTCGCGCCCGTTGACGGGCATGTCTTGAACGGTCTGGGCCGTTAGGACCCCGCCAAGGGTGTTGGTCGTGGTTTCTACGAGGGGCAACTGATCCGCCGAGACTTCCACCTTGGTCGAGACTTCACCGGTCTTCAGGGCAGCATCGACGCGCCGCTCGGTGGCGACGTCGACGGTCACGCCGTTGGCGACAAAGGTCTGGAAGCCTTGCTGGACGACGGTCACGGTGTAGGTGCCGATGGGGAGTTCGGGGAGCGAGTAGCTGCCGTCGGCGCTGGTTTCGGAGGTGCGCTCTAGTCCGGTGCCGGTGTTTCTCACGGTCACCTTCGCGCCAGCGACGACGGCACCGGAAGGATCGGTGACGGTGCCGAGGATTGTCCCGCGGAAGGTCTGTGCCGACAGGCTCACTGCGGCCAAAAGAACAAACACCAGGAAGATGCGCGCTCTCATGTGGTCTCCTTGAAACGGATCAGTTTTTTGGAGGAGTGTTGGTGGCTTGCGGGAGGCTTTGGTTACCTCTGTCACATCTGGGAAAGCTTGCAATTCCTTGCATACTAAGAAGTTGCGCCGCCCCCGGCCCGCAAAGTCGCTGAGAAACATTACCGAAAGGCGATCCCCAGAGTCAACCATGGAGTTATGAATGGGAGCGATAGATTTTACGAATTAGGTACGGGAGGGGCAGCTATCAGCCATCCAGCCGTCAGCTCTCAACTGGGCAGCATTCACCCGGGCACCGCGCGAGATCCCTTCGACTTCGCTCAGGGCAGGCTCTTCGCTTCGTCTGAAACACGGCTCCGCTCAGGATGACTCCATCAGGAAATGGGGGACTCTGCGTCTTGGCTGAGAGCTGACGACTTATGGCTGAGAGCTGGGGCTAGAACGTGAACGCCACGCCGCCGCGGACGGAGCGGGCGGATTGGACCAGATACACCGTTTGGCCGTCCTGGCCGAGGACGGGGACATAGCCCTGCGCCAGTAGGTTGCGCAGGTCAATGATGGCTTCCACGTGGCCGCCCATGGCGGGAATCGGCTGGCGGAGGAAGATGTTCAGGAAAGGATCGCTCTGTCCGGCGGAGGTGTTGAACATGTCAACCGGAGTGAGGGCCGAGCCGTTGACCCAGCGGTAGGAGGCGATCCAGTTGGTGTGGGTGCGCGGCGCGGTTCCACTCAACTTGGCGGCGATGGCATGGCGGCGCTGTGTCGCGATCCAGGGCTGCGCGTTCTCCAGAGATATATCGGAGCGGGAGAGATCGAGGACGCCGCCGTAAGCATAGTCAAGAGTGGCAGTCAGGTCAGCCGAGACTTTGCGCTGCAGGACGATACGGAGACCAGCCGCGTCGAGGGTTTTGCCGGTATAGCTGAAGGTACCAGAATTGACGTCGGGCAGCAGGAATCCACCAGCGGCGGTGGTCAGGCCGGTGCCGGTGAGTGCGGGATCGCCGATGCGGTCAGAGAATGCAGCGAGCTGGAGATTCGTCTTGCCGGCGCGATGCGAGACGCTGACCTCGTGATGATGAGCGCTCTCCATTTTGGGAGCAAAACCGAGCAGGCTGACGCGCGGATTGGATTCGCTCAAATCTGCGGGGGCAGAGTCGAATCCCTTTTCTGCACGCGGGTCGGGCCGCGAAGTGGTGTACGCGTATTCCAGAACGGTGTCGGGCGAAAGATGAAGGTCGGCGGAACCGTAGGGGCGGAAGGCGGACACATGTCCCAGGAACTGGATGGTCTGGAGCTCGCTGCCGAACTTGAATTCGAGAATATCGCCGACGGAAAAGTCATCTGACGCGGAGAGGGCGAGCGCCTGCAACGCGGCGTTGTGGAGGTTGGGATCGGATGCCGCGAAACGGTGGACGGTGAGCGCCATCGTCGGCGTAGAGCCATTCATCAGGCGGCGCGAAAAACTGGAGCGCAGCACGGCGGCTGGGAGACCTTCGCCATAGCCAACGTTGCCGCTGAAGGCGAGATGCCCGTCGGAGAAAACGGAACGCTCGAGCGTGAAGGCGGTGCTCATGTCCGATCCGGTGCCGTAGCCGCCCGCGGCGGAGCCGGCAAGGAAGGACAGAGTTCCGCTCAGATCGTGGCTCTGCTTTTCGGCAGGTAGAGTGGGATCGTCAAAGACGCGGAGAATGGGGCGGTTCGCGACCGAGCGGAGAGTCCACTTCCAGTCGTCGTCATCCGGCAGATTGCGGATGGGGCCCAGTTGCATGACGCCCAGCAAAGTGCTCAAAGTGACGTTGACGTTGAGACTGGCACCGGGACGAAGGCCGACTTTCTCGCGCAGTGCCGGGAGGAAAGAAGGCGCGGTGACCTTGAGAGTGTAGAGGCCGGGCAACAGTCCGGTGGCGGCGTAGTATCCGGCGCCGTCGGTGAAGACGGTCAAGGAGCGATTGGCGGAGCCGAGGATCTGGACCACGGCGCCCATCTGGGGAGCGCCGGAGATATTGCGAACGTATCCCGAAATCGCTCCCGGGCGGTCCACAGCCCAGACGGGAAGCGACAAGCCGAACACGATGGCCCAAGTTCCGAGCTTACGCAGTCTCACTCCACCCCCACCCCCTGGGGAGAAACATTTCAGGGAGTTACTCTACGGCAAATACGGCTGACGGATCAATGGTCTGCTTTGAGATGTTGTCGTTCACCTTGATCTCGATCTTGTAAGTGCCGGGCTGCAGGTTCGCGGCTACTATCGACTTCTGCAGCGTCACCTGATCGCCAATGTTACCCATGCTGTCGGTGGTTTCGGTCTTCTGAACCACTTGCTTGTTGGTTGCGAGATTGGTGATGTTGTATTCAAACGTGGCGGAAGGCTTGTGCGTCTTCTCGTCCACGCCAAGATTATAGACCTGCATCCAGAAATTCAGCTTCTGATCTTTGTCCTTCTTGAACAGGGCCGGTTT
>Ga0187817_10000448_pt1 | contig 17558 bp, 14 predicted proteins | sample NC_wetland_sal_i_17_FD_132431 | JGI IMG/M metagenome (GOLD analysis project Ga0187817, IMG submission 132431) | Wetland sediment microbial communities from Neuse River Estuary, North Carolina, USA - SO4_2 | ecosystem: Environmental > Aquatic > Freshwater > Wetlands > Sediment | place: USA... | reverse complement strand
GACTGAAGGCATTCAAGGCGGCCTGATCGGCAGCCCCAAGAAGGCCCTTAAAAACTTTGAGATCACTGACCGAGCCATCTTCCCGGATGATACCTTGCAGAATGATCATTTCTTTCCGGTTTGCAACCGACTCCGGCACGACAGGACGACGGAAGTCGAATTGTTCCAGAGCTGACGGTGGGACGATGGGTACTTCAAGATTGATCTCAACACTGTGCTGTTTTTCGTGATCCTGGTTTGCGGCTGAGCTATCGTGGGCGCAATATTGCAAAATCCAATTCTTGCTCGGCATCGGAAGGTAGATCGTATATATTTTGCCGCCCTTCAAGACCCTATAAACCTCAAGGCCGCCTCCGCCTACAGGCCCGGCGGTGACAACCATCATTGGTCGCCGGGGGCCGGGTGGCGTGACAGGGTAAACCGTGGTCGCGGAAAAGAAAGAGGCTAGTAGGTCGTCTTTGTTCCGGTCGGGCTCTCCGCTAATACTTACATTCTCGCCCGGAGTTGCGCTGCCACCTCCGCCACCGCCCGTATTTCCGGCGCCAAGACCCGTGCTCGCGTCACCTGCCGGGCCATTCCCTCCAATCCCGCCTCCTTGCGCGTCGCCATTGGGGACGCCGCCGGGCGAGCCCTCCGTGCCGCCCGCCGGTGAAATGGAGAAGGCTCCCTGCCGATTGCCCGGTGGAATCGCAATGGAGCCAGTCGAGGGCGCAGGCTCGACGCTGAGGCTGAGCAGTCCGGCGCTTCCGGAAGGAGTTCTTCGTGTGTCGAGCTCGTCGAGGGTTTTGGGCTCGCTTGCCCCGGAAGACTGGGTTGGCGGGGCTGGCGGGGGAGGTGCGGGGACGGGCATTGCAGGATTCGGCAGAGGGTTGGTAGGAGCGACGAGTGCCAGCGCAGGGGCAGACGGCGGGGTGGGCGCCGGAACCGGCACTACAACCGGAGGTAGAATCGGTTTTGGCACAGGCGCCGGGGGCGGAGGTGGGCGTCGCGCGGGCGGCGGGGGAACCAGTGTACCGATGAGAATGTTGGGCAGCCGGATCTCGAAGGGAATCTTCAGTTCGGGCGGGGAGGAAGGCTGCAGGATCGTTTGACGGCGGTTATCGGGGTGCGGCGGGTTGGAGATGATGTTGAGCGTCGGGTGGAAAACCGTGCTGCCGCGCGCCGGTAGCCGGTCCGGGCGACTTCCCTGCCCCGGCTTTCCGCCGCGCCCGGGGGGTTTCAAGGTAGGGAAATAGTCGCCTAGATTCAGGGGATGGAGCATGTACACCACGTGGTCAGCGGGATGCTCCTTGGGTTGAGGCCCGAACATCAAGTGGGGCAGACGAACCAACAAAAGGACGACGGAAAGATGCAGCAGGAAGGATGAGAAAAGGCTGGGGACAGACCGACGGTCCTTCGGCCAAGCCCGGGCGCCTTGGAGACCGATCATCAGGACCGGGGAATCCATGTCCCAAATCGACGCCTGCGCATGACTGATCGAGTGTTGGCTTTTTAGTGCCTCCTGCTCCACTGACCTCCGATCCTCTCTTGCTGCAATGACGATGCGGCGCCCTTCCACTGCTCAAAAAAAGCTCCTACCAATGGGGAATCCGGAATACGAACCCCGTTGAAACCCGGATGTTATCCTGCCTCAAGTTTAGAAAGCGAGTCGGCATGTAATCCGCCTGGACCAGCCGGAATGCCACCTTGTCATTTATCCTGAGGTCGATCTCTCCGCCCAATCCCATATTAAAACGGTAGTTCGCCTTGGAGATCCCGTCAAAACCCGCGCTTCCCCGGATGGCCCCGAACAAAGCGTGGACAGATGGCGTGACGAATCTACTTTTTCGGTAGGCAAAGCGAGGCCCATACATAATGGATTGCGCATTGATATTAACTCCGTAAGGCGAGCCAAAGTGGGAGCTGAAATCGAGGACTCCGCCAAACCAACTATTGTAGTTCTCGGCGGCAGAGACGTGCACCCCATTCAAGTTGAAGCTTGAATCGTTCAGGTCAGCAAAAAGGTGCGAGTAGCCGCCAAAAATCTCAATCTTGGGCGTCTGCTGGGCGGCCGCGGCGACAGAAAAGAACAGAACTAGAGCGAGCAAAAAACCAGCCTTCTGCATCATCAATTCCTCCAAGTGTACGTGACGATCCACCGGCCTCTCTTTTCAGGTTGCCGGGGCTCGCCCACGCCGCCGGGTAAACCCACAAACGGCGTGCCGGCGAGTCCCGGTCACGCAACCCGTCACTGGACCGACAAGGTTGCGGTGGTATAGTGCGAGATTGCCGGGGAGCCGGAAGTTCCGCTCAGAGTGAGCTTGTAACTGCCCGCCGGCGTTCCGCTGGGGACGTCAACCTGAGTTCCACCAGTGCCGCAAGCCGCCCAGAGGAGCACCAGGGCAACGGCGAGTGCGAGGCGCAACAACACCCGGCGCCGGCGCGCCATCGCTTGGCTTGCTACCAGGGCCAAGAGTAGTAGTAGCCACAAGAACCACGTGAGCCTGAGCCGCATAACGAGGCGAGGCATGTTCAGGTTCGGCCCCGATCGTGGTGGTGCCATGGAGCGGACCGTGGTGGTCACAGTGGCAGTAGCCGTAACGGGATTTGTTCCGTCGGGAGTTACCGCGGACGGAGACACTGAGCAGCTTGCCTCTGGCGGCGCGCCGCTACAGCTCAGGTTGACCTTGGCATTGTACCCAAAGAACGGCGTCACAGTAATCGTATAGTTAACCGAGTTTCCGGCGATCACCGATGCCGTAGGTGGGGAGACGGAAACTGAGAAGTCCCCTCCACCTCCGCCCAAGCTCACGATTTGCGGGCTGCTCGCCGCGTTGTCGGTGATGGTTAACGAACCGGTTCTGCTGCCCGACGCCATGGGGGTGAAAGTGACGCTGATGGTGCAACTCGCTCCCGCCGCCAAGCTCGTTCCACAGGTGTTGAGTTGGGCAAAGTCGCCGCTCGTTGCAATACTCGTGATTGTTAAAACACCCGTGCCCGTATTGCTCATGGTAACGGTTTGCGGGGCACTAGTAGATCCCAACGCCTGGGAAGAGAAATCAAGACTTGTGGGCGAGAGGGTCACTACCGGCGCGGAGACTCCAGTGCCCGTCAAGAGCACAACCTGAGGGCTACCCTCGGCACTATCGGCGATAGTCAAAGCGCCGATGCTGGACCCCGGCGCGGTGGGCGTAAACGTGACGTTGATCACGCAGTTAGTGGTGGGCTGGAGGGGCGCGGCGGTGCAATTATTGGTCTGAGAGAAAGCGCCGCTGGCATTGATCGTGGAAATCGTCAGGGCAGTGGTGCCGTTGTTGGTGACCGTAAGGGGTTGGACGGTACTGGCCAAGCCAATTGGCTGATTCCCGAAAGCCAAGCCGGAGGCGGAGAGACCAACCGTTGAGGTGCTGCCGTTGAGACTGATGTATTGCGGGCTGCCCGGGGCGGTGTCATTAATCTCCACCGAGGCCTTTCGAACTCCGGTCGCGGTGGGGGTGAAGGTCACGGTAATCGTACACGTGGCCCCCGGGGCTAAAGTGGACGGAGAAATGGGGCAGGTGTTGGTTTCGGCAAAGTCTCCGGGGTTGGCTCCCGCAAGGGTAATGCTGGTGATGGTCTGCGTGTAATCACCGTTGGTAAGCGTGACTGTTTGGGCTTGGCTTGCGGTACCAAGGCTCTGGGACGGGAACAACAGGCCATCAGGATTTAGAGCAATGCCCTCCAAAAGGCTGACCTTCGAGATGAAGGCATCGCAGTTGCCACCATAATTTTGCTGGAGCGGATTTGCCAGTGGGAAGTCGAACGAGCAAGTTTGCCCGGCGACGAAGGCGTCGCAGACGGTGTTCCCCCCCGATACCACGCACGAGTTAGGATCAGCCAAGTTGAGAGCGATGCCGGTTCCAGTGTCGGTGTTGCTCCCTCCCAGGTAAGTTGAGTAGACCAGCGCGGAACCCTCGGGATTCAGTTCAGTGACAAAGGCATCGGCATTGCCGCCACCGTAAGTATTTTGGAAGACAGCTCCGGCGATCGGGAGGTCGCCGGCCGTGGAGCCCGTCACATAGGCATCACCACTCGAGTCCACGGCAATGCCCGTCGCGGAGGTCGCCAGATCGCCACCCAGATAAGTAAAGTAGACTAGAGGAGGGGAAGCGCTAAGGTCAAATTTGGCGATAAAGGCATTGCCCAAACACTGGTTCGAGCCCGGTGCGCAGGCGGTTTGATAAGCACCGGGCGGCGGAGTGAACTTGAGGGTGCTGGAGGTGGTCAGCCCGGCGACGTAAGGGTTGCCGCTGGCGTCCACGGCAACGGCGTTGCCTTGGTCAAGCCCGTTGCCGCCGATATAGGTTGAGTAGACGAGGGAAGCATGTCCCGTGGCAGTGGTATTAACCTTCGTCAAGAAAGCATCCCCGGCCCCTGCATAGCCAGTGGGTTGCAGTTGGGTGCCAGCCGTTGGAAAGTCTGTCGAGTACGTTACGCCGGTGACGTAGGCATTGGCGTTGGCATCGACCGCGATACCGTATCCAATGTCTTCGTCAGCGCCGCCGAGGTAACTGCAGTAGAGAAGCTCCGAGCCCGCGGCGTCGATCTTGGCCACAAAAGCGTCCGTGCCGACGCCACCAAACTCCGTGCCACCGCTGCCCCCGAACGAAGTCTGGAAACCGTTACCGTCATATGCGGGGAACGGCGGTGGAGGAAGTTCGGGCGGTACGAGCGGAGTCGTTTCCATTATGTTCGGGCCGACATCGCCGGTCACGTAAGCGTTCTGAGCTGCATCCACAGCAATGGCAAGGCAGCGGACGTTCTCGTATTCCCCCACGAACCCCGAGTAGATTAATCCAGAACCCTCGACATTTAGCTTGGTCACGAAACCGTTATAAACAATGTAACCTTGGGGATTCCAGCTCGCCCCACATTTCGCATCGGCACCGCACGAGCCATTGAAAACGTTTGGTGTCCATGGGAAGTCTGGCGAATCTGTTGTGCCGACGACATAGGCCTGGCCCAAGGAGTCCACGGCAATGCCGTAAGCGATGTCCGTGTTTTTATCACCCAGGTACGTTGAGTAGAGAAGCTGGGAGCCGTCCGCGCTAATCTTGGCTACGAAAGCATCCTGTGGAAAGTCAAACGGCCCCCCTGCATTGGGTTGGATAGCATGGGCAGTAGGAAAGTCGGTGGAGAAAGTCCCGCCCGCGATGAATGCGGTGCCATCCGGGGCAACGGCAATACTGTTAGCACCGTCAATACTGCTTCCGCCAAGGTAGGTGGAGTAAGATAGGATGGGATCAATGATGAGCGACCGGCTCGGATCGTGCTGACCTACGTTAAATGCCACTGTCCGCTTGCCCCTTACCAAGTACTGGACGGCAATCGGCTGTTTGGCGCCATTGAGGGCTTCCTGGTAAGCGATCGGCCTCTCGAACGAAACTTCGCCGCCTCGGAAACTTGCGATTAGATTACCCTGCGAATCGATTCTCAACCGGTCCGCACCCTGAAATGCGAGCCGAATGGCGCGCGGGTCGGCCCCGGGCGCAATAACGAAATCATATTCGACCTGGCGCTGGGTACCGTAATAAACCAAGTTGATTCCAGGATAAACTCCGGACTCCGCCACTTTGCGGTAGTTAGGAACGTTGGTGCGCCACTGGGAAGGATCGTTGCCTAAGAAATAGTTGCTCTTTCCCGGTAACGCGTCCGTGCCGACCATGCCCGCCTGGGCGTTGCTGCCCACCAAGTGCATACGGAGCACGGCCGGGGGCTTGGGCTTCCCGCTTTCGAGGCCAGTCTGCGGAAGCTTGGATGTCGACCCCGCTTGCTGAGATCGTTCAGATTCAAGAGTGAGCACAGCCTCGTCAGGCGTCAAAAACAGTAGGTAGCCGCTACCGCGGGAGAGGAAGCGTACGCGGCCATCGGTCTGTCCCTGATTGGGTTCAAAACGCAGAGGCAGCTTGCCGTAGGAGGCAACGGCCCGCGCCTGCTCCGCGGGAGAGGGCTTGCTGTTGGCACGCAATTCTCTCCCTGGCAGTGAATGTTCCGCCCCGCCGTCGAGTGGGGCACCTTCTTGCCTCGAAGGCGGCAATAGGGCGGCCGCGAGGAGGCACCAACCCACGACACCCACATTCCTTAGTTTGAAGGGCCTCGAAGGCCATGATCGAACTCGCATATTACTCTCCAGCTTCTTGGGCTCCGACGGGCTTTTAACCATTCAGATAATGCTCAAAGTAGAATTGCAAAATCTTATGAGGCGGCTCGTCTTCCTCGCCTGAAGATCGCCAATGACGTCGCAGCAGGCCTGGGCTAGTCCGAGAAAATGTAGTTGCGGCACGCCTGCAACACCGAGGGGGAATCGAGGCAAGGCGGTTTGCCCTCGTAACCGGCTGCCCAGCGGACTTGCTGGACAATTTCACCGGGGTCGCAGGGCCGGAGCGGGCGCCCGCTTTTCTCGAGGAAAGCAACAAGCTCGTCGACAACCGCGGCGTCGTACGTCAGTTCCGCTTCGGCGCACACCCGCCGGAAGATCTCGTGAAATTCCCAGGACGTGGCATAACTTAACTTTGTCTTGGTGTGTATCCGCCTCAGAAACGCCTCATCCGCAAACTTGCCAGGATCCAGGTTGGTCACGAAAACTGCAAACACGTCGAAGGGGGCAATAAACCTTCCGCCTCCAGCCAGGTTGAGGAAATCGATATCATGTTCGAGCGGGACCAACCAACGATTGAGCAGGTCCTCAGGACGCGTCTGCTGTCGGCCAAAGTCGTCGATCACCAGAATCCCGTTGTTAGCCTTCATCTGCAAGGGAGCGGCGTGATACTTGCCGACCGGATTGAACTGAAGGTCCAACATTTCGAGCTTCAATTCACCGCCCGTGAAAATTCGCGGTCTGCGGCAGCGAACCCATCTCTTGTCCGAATGGTTTCCGGCGGGCTCAGGGCTCGCGTCGTGTAGGTTGGAGTCAAAGACGGTGATGATTTGGTTACCCACCTCAAGGGCATAGGGAATCCACACGTAGTCGTGGTACATGCTGGCAATGGTTTCGGCTACAACGGTCTTTCCTACTCCGGAGGGCCCATGCAGAAGGGTGGACCGCCCGGAAAAGATTGAGGTGCCAAGCTGCGTCAGGATTGCAGGCTGGAGTACCAGGTGGCCGAATGACTTTTCCAGGTCCGAGGTGTGAAAGCTCACTCTCCGGATACTCTGCGCCCGCACCTGTCGCGTGTAGTCGTCCAGAGAGACGGGGACCGGTCCGGCATAGTGGCTAAGCCCCAGCAATTCGTGCGCCCGCGCGTTGCCGAGGGTGGTTGTGGCGACGCGGTGCACACCCCCGATCATCCCTTTTACCTCGCAAAGCTGCTCTTTGCGCAGGTGGTCGAAGACGTCACTAACTATCCCCAAACTGAGCCGCATCTGCTCAGCCAGGTTGACCAAGAGAAGCTCGCCCTGCAAATACAAAATCTTCAAAGCCAGATTTTGCACAAGACCTGTCCTGATCCCCAGGTCTTGCATAGTGAGTGGTGCCTCGATACCCTGGCTCGAGGATCCTGTTTCCAGATTCGCCACAACCTTATCATTTAAGACATCAGTTGCCATGGTTGTACCTTGCACCCTGTTTCCCCGCAGATCCGGCTTGGCCCCTCCTGTAAATCAAGCAGTGGCCCGGGCGCTCTTGCCGGGGCCGACTCGTGACCGAGGCAAGAATGCCTGGGCCACCGGCCGCATCAGCTATCGACAGCCTTCCTTCGAGGCCGGTTGATATCCAACCTTTATTGCCTCGCCTTGGGACATATAAACACCGGGGGTGAGCTTCCCATACAATTTGCTGTCCGGGCAGTAATAGAGTCCAGATCGCTTGTTCGCCCAGATCTTGATGGAAGATTTCTCGGTCCTGGCCTTGGGGGGTACACGAAACAGCCCGCCGACGGGGGGCAGATTCAGGCCAGGGTAGAAAACAATCAGCGCCACAACCAGAAACACAATCGGGAAGAAGAATAACCTGTAACGGGTGTCCATAAATTCTTCGTCCTCTACTGGGAACAGAGAGCGGGCCGGGACAGGGCCGAGATGGCGACGGATTTGGTGCCTCGGGCCTCACCTTCCAGCCTCCAACACGCCCTTGCGAGCGCTGAGATAACCGGCGACGGTGTCCTTTCCCACTTTGTTGATCACCAATTGCACAGATTCCCACATGGCTCGGATCGGGAAGACTACGGGCTCGTTGATGGCCAAGTCAGCGGGATACTCGTAATTCTCCGCAAAGATACTTAACGCGCAACGTGATCTTTTTGAATCGACCTTTTTCAATTGCAGACGAATGTCGGGCGCCACCTCCTTGCGATCGCCGGACCGAACGAGGGTAAACTCGACGTAATCGCGCTTGCCGAGCTTACGTAACGCTTCGATCTCATTGTGGTCGTGGGCGATGGCCGCGCCCGACTGGCTGACCCTCGGGCTCGATGCCTCCGCCCCTTCGGGTTGCGCGTCCTGGATCACATCAGGGCCTTGGGGCGCGGAGAGATCCTGGCTGGTAGGCGGTAGAGAGGGCGCTTGGTGGTTGGCGGGAAGGGTCCCTTGGTTTTCCGCTGAGGCTACTGTGGAGTCTTGGGGCGATGCCAACACTTCCTGCGAGGGCGTCTGCTGGGCCGCTGCCGGTCGGGCTTCCTCGGGCGTCTGCCGGCCAACCCGGGGAGTCGGCGCGGCCCGATGCTCAGGCTGCGCTTCCTTGCTTGCTTTATTGAGCTTCGGTTGCGCATGGGCAGGGGATGCAGCCTGCCGATCCCCACTTTCTCTCCCCACCAGATTGGGCTTTAGGTAAGCATAACCCGTAGATGTCAACGGGTGAACGGTTTGATAGGGGGCCGCGCGTGGTTTTTCGATGGTCGCCTGCAAAGCTGCCAGAGCGGCCTTCGCACGTTCTTCGCGCTGCTCGCCCAAAGTCGTCAACGCTGCGATTCGCTTCAAGCTATAGAACTGTAACGCCAGGAGGAGTCCCAGCAAGGCGAAGACGGTCAAAGCCAGAGGGCGGGCGATGCGTTGCATTCTGCCGATGGTTCTAAGTTCACCTGCGACCCTCGCCCTCAACGATTCCGTTTCTTGACCTTCTGGCTTCTCCTCGGTCCCCATCACCACGGTCGGAGGTTCTCGATCCCGTCTTAGGAATTGCCCTGCATCCATGATCTACCCTTTCAAGACTTCCCGGTGTTCCAAGCCGAGCACCCGGTCCTTGGAGAAGGACTGGGCACTAAGACTCTCTACCGGCCCGGGACCCTCGCCCGCCTTTCCGTTCAGGACTTGCAAACACACTCACACTTGCCTAACGGGAGCCAGGCCGCCCTGAGGGGCCGCCTTGCCTTACTCCGGAGTTACGGGTCACACGTACACTTCTCGGACGTACGTGCGACTGCGTCGCCGGGCGGCGTCACCGCACCGGCGCCGGGTTACTCATTGCGACGCCCGCGCGCTCGTTCACCCGCCCGATCTCCAGGCGGTCGCCCACTTGGGTTCCACTGCGAAAGACAGTGTAAGGGGGGAGTTCGAGTACGCTTTGGGCCTTGAGAGTGACTCTCGAGATGCGGAAGGGACGCACATACTCCTCAGTGTGAACCACGCACCCATCACGGTCGAGGAAAACCAGGTCGATGGCGAACAGCATTCCGATGGTGTGGACACCGTGCGAGGGCACAATCCATAAACCGTGCCCTGGACGAGCCCAGCGCCGTGTCTTTCCCAACAATCCGACTAGGCGGCTGAAGTAGCCGTCCGCCATCTTGGCTTCCGTGGCGACAAATGTCTCGCGCGTCGTGTTATAAACATAATAACGATTGGAGTTTTGAGTCGCCATAAACGTCCGTCGCAGGGCTCACATTCAGGAGCTACGCCTTTCGTAGTGGAGTCGCTCGCGCCTTTTACTGGGAGGCCTTATTCCGTCGTCTCCAGATGATAATGAACAAAACAATTACAGCGCCGATGCCGGCTACAACTCGAATCGTGGTTACGTCCATCGCATTCTCCTTATTTGAATTTAACTTCGTACTTTCAATTCGGCGCCGGTGCGAATCACCGGGCCTTCGTACAGAAATCACAGGAAGTGCCGATAAATGCTGATGATGGCGGGGCCAAGAATCACCACAAATAGTGCCGGGAAGATGAAGAATACCAACGGGGGAATCATCTTCACAGTCGCCTTAGCGGCGAGTTCTTCCGCGCGCTGGCGCCGCTTGGTGCGCAACTCATCCGAGTGCACGCGTAGCGACTGAGCAATGCTCGTGCCGAAACGTTCGGTCTGAACCAACATCGCCACCAGCGCCTTGATGTCTTCCACGCCCGTGCGGTTGGCCAACTCGCGCAAGGCTTCGACGCGGGTCCTGCCAATTCGAATCTCGGCGTTGACCAAGTCAAGTTCCTCGCAGAGCTGCGGATGAACGATGCGCAGCTCCTGGGTCACGCGCAGGAACGACTGGTCGAGAGCGAGGCCGGCCTCCACGCACACTACAAGAAGATCCAGGCAATCCGCCAAGGAAAGGCGGAGTATTTGTTGGCGGTGGCGAATCCGTGTGGTCAACCAAAACTCGGGAAGCAGATACCCCCCAACGGCGGCGAAGCCCAAAATAAAGATGGGGCTCTGTTCGTACAGGCCGCTGAAATAAACCACGGCCAGCAATCCCAGGGGCAGGAGCACCTTGACGCCCTGCATAGCCATGACCGATTCCGGACGGCGATAGCCCGCCCGCGCCATGAGGCGTTGAGTGTGCGGGATTCGTTTGCTCGACGAGGGAACCAACTTACCGACATCGCCTAATACCCGCCGGACCTTTTGCTTTTGCTTTTCCCGGAAGCCAGCCTGCTTCTCCGTGGAAGGAGGCTGCCAGAGCCGGGTGAGGCGCTCGGCAGCGGGCACATTCCCTCCGGAAAAACCATACGCCAGCGCCAGCACGATCAGCACCACCGCCCCAAACGCCACGCCACTCGTCGCCCAGATCATATTCTTGTTTCCCTCCAAGCCTCACACTTGGATGTTCACGACCTTCCAGAGCACAACGGAGCCGACGAGCTGCAGGAACGCGGCTCCTCCGAGCATGAAATGACCTATAGGGTCGGTAAACAGTACGTTCACGTATTCGGGATTCACCATCCGCATGAGCAGGACCATCGCTGGGGGCAAGGCAATGAGGATGCCCGCAGTCAGTCGTCCCTGAGCGGTACGAACCCTCACGTCACGCAGCAGTTTGAAGCGGTCCCGGATCACCGCCGACAGGTCATCCAAGATCGCTGCTAGATTGCCGCCGGTTTCTTTGTGAATAAGAAGCGCCGTAACGAAAAACCGCACATCGACAATGGGCACACGCTCCGCCAAGTTCGTCAACGCGTCGCGCAGCGGCAGGCCGAAGCTCTGTTCGTCGAAGACGAGCTTGAACTCTCCCGCCACCGGATCGGGCAGCTCCGTCGAAACCATCTCCAAACCGGTAGTAAACGCGTGGCCAGCCCGGACGGCGCGCCCGAGCAGGTCGACCGCCTCAGGAAAAGTCTTCTCAAACCCCCTCAGGCGACTGGTGCGTTTGAAAGCGACGTAGGCGATCGGAACCACAGCCCCGATGGCGCCTAAAAGGCAAGACAGAATCATGTTAGGATAAAAGTGAAGGGTGATTATGTAGAGGCCCAGGCCCAGCACTGCACACCACAAGATCAGCTTGCCGGGCAAGATTTCAAGTCCGGCTTGCGCAATGAAGGAGCGCAGCCGCCCCGCCCACTTGGCGCGCATCAGCCAGCGGTTGAGCAATGGCATGCCGCTAAGGACTTCGTCACGAAGCACCTTTAATTGGGGAGAGCCGGTGCCAGTGCCGCGCCCGACCCCTTTTTCAATAGCCTCCAGCCGGCGTTCGATCACGGTCTTGCGTCGTCCGCCCGCCAGGCCGAAACCCAAGAGCAGGACAAGGGCGACGATTGCGAAGGTCAGGACTGCTATCCCTAATTCCATGCTTGGCCCCTCAATAGCTCCCAGGACGATCGAACATTCCCACCGGCAGCCGGATCCCCGCCGCCAGCAACCGCTCCGACAACCTGGGCCGTATACCCGTGGGGAGAAACTCGCCCAGCACCTCACCCTTTTCCCCGATGCCGGTTTTCCTGAATTCGAAAATGTCCTGCATGGTCACGATTTCACCTTCCATGCCCACGACTTCCGAGATGTTGGTAATTTTGCGCGAGCCATCACTCATGCGGGACACCTGAATGATCAAGTCCAGCGCCGAAGCGACTTGACGCCTGATCGCGCTCTCGGGAATATTCAAATTGGCCATCGCCACCATGGTTTCCAAGCGAGTCAGGGCGTCGCGCGGACTGTTGGCGTGGATGGTGGTTAACGACCCATCGTGGCCCGTGTTCATGGCCTGGAGCATGTCCAGGGCTTCGTCGCCGCGCACCTCGCCGACCACGATGCGGTCGGGCCGCATACGCAAGCAGTTGATTACCAACTGACGCTGCCGGATAGCCCCTTTCCCTTCCACATTGGGAGGGCGCGTCTCCAAGCGCACCACGTGCTCCTGGTGAAGCTGAAGTTCGGCGGCGTCCTCGACGGTGATAATACGCTCGCGATTGGAGATGAACGACGAAAGGACATTCAACAAGGTTGTTTTGCCGGCGCCCGTTCCGCCCGAAATCAAACAGTTCATGCGCCCATACACACAACCCCTGAGCATTTCCAGCATGGGGGCGGTCAGGGTGTGATTTTGCATAAGTTCGTCAGCGGTCAGGGGATCTCTCCCAAAACGGCGAATGGAAAGGATAGGCCCGTCGATGGCAAGAGGAGGGATGATAGCGTTGACACGGGAGCCATCCTGGAGGCGGGCGTCCACCATCGGCGAAGATTCGTCCACGCGGCGCCCCACCGCCGAAATAATCCGGTCGATGATGGACATCAGGTGGGCATCGTCGCGAAACTGAATCGGGGTCCGCTCGAGCAGCCCGTTGCGTTCGATATACACACTATTGTGGGTATTCACCAGAATGTCGGAGATAGTGTGGTCATGAAGCAACGGCTCCAGAGGCCCCAAGCCGAAGACCTCGTCGAGCACTTCCAGGGAGAGCCGTTCTCTCTCCTGAAAAGTCATGGGGGTGTTTTCTTCGGCAGCCAATTTCTCGACGATTTCCGCAACTTCCTTCCGCACCCCTTCGCGGCCAACTTGCACCACATGGTCCATATCCATCCGCTGGATCAGCTTGCGGTGGATCGCCACCTTGACCGCGCTGAAGTCAGACCGTACTCCAATGGTTGTCGCCACCGATCAATTCACCTCGTCGACATAGAGCTAAGAAAGTTCAAAAATGAGCCGCGCTTCTCCTCTACCGCCAGAGAGACTCCGACCAACTGGTAGGCCATCTGGCGAAACCTGGATACAAGAGGATCGTTGTGGTCCCACGCCAACGGCGCCCCAAGATTCACGGCCATGCTTACGCGGCGAAAGTCGTTGGGGATGCGCGCGAAGATCGTGCGCTTCGCCTTCTTCTCGAAGGCCTTCAAGGCTTCCTCATCGGGCCGATGCCAGCGATTAATGATGATCTGGATGCGGCCCGGGTCGAGACCGAAAGAAGCCAGCGCGGAGAGATGCCGCTCGAGCGCCCAGAGCCCGGGGACGTCGGCCTGCGTCACCACCATGATCGTCCGCGCGAGGTGCAGGACAGGACTCCACTCCGATGAGTAAACGGAACCCATGTCGATGACCAGATAATCGCAACAGTTCTGGGCCACGTTCACCACCCGAGGTAGCGTCGCCACGGGAATATGCTGCCACTCGTCCGGGTCGGTGACCCCTCCTAGAACCTCGAGACCACTCTTGTGACGTGTTAGCAGTCCGGCGAGGAGGTAGCTGTCAAGCCGTTCCAGGTTTTCGAGGGCGGCCCGAATAGAGAAGCGCGGCTGAAGATCAAGCAAAAGCGAAACGAGGCCCAGGGGGCGCGCAAAATCGATCAGAACCGAGCGCTTCCCGGCAATGGCAGCCAATTGGACCGCCAGATTAACAGCCACGGTGGTAGTGCCCACACCGCCCTTGGCGCCCAACACCGCGAGCGCTTTCTCGGCCACCTCCGGCTCCGTGTCGGAACCTCGCTGTTGAACATGGCGTTGCAAAATCTCGCGCAGCCAAGTGGCCTCGATGGGATGGCTCAGAAATTCTTGCATGCCGCTGCGCATAGCTTGCATCAGCAATCCCGGGCTGGGGTTCTGCACCGGAGAGTAGCCCACCAGGCAAACGGAGGGACGCAGCTTGCGCAAGTGAGCGGCGAAATCGAAGCAGGGCTCCTGGTCGCGCGTGAGGTCGATGAGTACGACATCGGGCACCATTTCTCCAGGGGCTGGATGCCGGCTAGACTCGAGTCCCCATTCGGAGATGGACTTCACCAACCCCGTTTGTTCCAGGCAGGCCCGCAAGTAGCTCCCGTTCTTGGGCACGATACTGGCCACCGCTGCTGTCAACATCCCATATACCTCAATGCAGCTTTCTAAACGTTCTCTTCCCCTTACTTCTTCATCGGCGAAGTCGTTCCCACACTTGCGGGGGGCATGAAAGGCGTAGGGAAATGCGGGGGAAGGGGCGCCTGAGACGCCTCGAGCGGCCTCACAATCCGCGGCGTCACCAGCACCATCAATTCGTTCCTCGACTTCTGCAAGGAACGGCTCTGAAAGAACTTGCCCAGTATGGGGATGTCCCCCAGCCCCGGGATCTTGTCCGCAATCTCCGTCACCCGGTTGTCCACCAATCCCGCGATGGCGAAGCTCTGCCCGTCCTTGAGTTCCATTTCGGCTTCTACACGCTGCGTGGAGAGAGCTGGAATCGTATAGCCGGAAAAGGTGAGGGCGTTGGAATAGTCGAGCGAACTCACTTCTGGCCGCACCTTGAGGTGAATATTTCCTTCGGGTGTGAGGACCGGTGTGAAATAAAGCCTCACGCCGAATTCCCTGAACTGGATGGTGACTGTGGGCAAAGTCCCGGCGCCGCCCCCCTGGACAACCGGAAAGGGAAATTCCCCGCCCGAAATGAAGCTCGCTTCCTTTCCGCTTTCAGTCAGGAGGTTAGGCTCAGCCAGGATCTCCAGCAGGTTGCGCTGTTGCAGTGCCTCGATCGTGGCGGCCAGGTTGAGTTGCGGGTTGTATAAGAAAATGTTGAGCAGACTGCTCAAAGTGAATCCGGAGGAAGTCACCGTCGTGGTCCCGTTCGGCAGAGTGGTTACGACGCCGCTTCCAGGCGTGGGCAACAGGCCGCCCGAGAGCGTTGGCGGGCCAAACTGCTGCGTGGAAACCGCGCCCAAGGTTTTCCCGCCCGGCAAGAAGAGGTTAGCGCCGAGTTGGGTCAACGCGGCGCGTTGCACTTCCGCGAACTTAACTTGAATCAAAACCTCACCAGGTTTAGCGGGGGGCGGGACCGCGAGCAGGCTCACCGACTTGGTTGATGCTACCTTGGCCATCTCCAGCATCTTGTCGGCCATCTCCTTGGAGCTCACCGCTCCCGACAGCACCACCACGTCCTTTTGCGCCTCCACCCGGACTGGCTGGTCAGGGAAAGCCTCGCGAATCTGGTCGGCCAACCCGCGGACGTCGAGGTCCACGTAGATATCGAATTCCTGGCTTTGGCCTGTCTCATCCCACAACACCAGCGAGACGGCCCCCGGAATTTTGCCGTTGATCAGGATCTGAGTAGGGCTCACCGCCACGGCATCGATGACATTAGGGTCGGCCACCGAGACGCGCTTGATGCGCGCCGGCGAAGAAATCACCAACGAACGCCCCACCAACACATGCAAAGTTTCGGCTTCTTCCGGCGCTTGCTGCGCTTGGGACTGCTGCGCCGGAGGGGGCTGCTGGGCCTGCTGTGCCCAGAGCGCTACGTCTGCCAATATCATCGCCAATGCGATGCCAACGAGTGATGCGTAATATCCCTTGCTGGTCTTCACGCTTCTCATGTGCCGCCGCCTATTGATGGACCTGTTGACCTGGAAAGCTCTGGCTCACGTGCTTATCCCCTTGGATCACGTCGATTACGTAGGCCTCCGGAGGCTTGGGCGCCGGAGGAGGATTCTCGCGGCGGACCTTGGGTGCCTCGGACCGAGGGGGAGGGGCCCCGGCGAACAAAGTGGCACGGCTCACCGGAGGGGGGCTCACTTCCTTGGTGTCAATGGTGTTGCGGAGAGCCAGGTGGATTTTCCCCTCTGTGCTCGCCATGGTCACCTTTTCCGCCTCTTCGGGTGTCACGAGCAAGGTCACCACCGTGTAGGTCTGCGGCTTACCTTCCCGGTCCTGCTCCGACTTCTGCCCCACCGCCAGCACTCGCAGATCTTGAAGTATGGTGCGTGTAATGCTATCGCCGCCCTGCGTGTTGCCGGTCACCAGTACGTCAACCATAGTTCCCGGCACCACGAAGCCGGCTACCGACACGACGTCATCGACGCGCACGGAGATGGCCCGCGTGCCCTCGGGAATCGCTACCGAAAGCCCTCCCCCAGCCTCTTTCGGCGCCAGCCTCTCTTCCAAGATGAGCTCGTTTTCTACTACTGGGGTAATCAAAGCTCGATCCAGACAATCGTTGATTCGCACAAACGCCCCGAGGGGCTTCGTGGCGTCAGGCCAGGGGATCTCGCGCAAATCCGCGGCGGTCAGACGTTGTCCCAACTCGATACGCTTCGCCGCCACCACGATCTTGCCGGTCGGCTCTGTCTTCCCCACCGCCGCCATCTTCGCATTGCGAAGCTGAATGAAGACGTAGCGGGCGGCGACCAAGCCGAACACCAGCGCCACTAACAATCCAACAGCCAATCGTTTCTGGTCCATTGCTCACCTTATAACGGTGGTTTATGAGTGCCCTCTTTACTTTTTGTAGCGCGGACTTCCGTTCTGAGGTCCGCGGCCTTGCTGGTTGGAGTATGTAGCCCGGACCACCGACTTTGCGGCCCACGGCTTTGCCTCTACGACCGCAGGATCCTTAAAGCAGATAGCGTGCCAAACAATAGCAAGGTCGAAACCGCTGCGGCCACACCGAAAGGGAGTTTCATCAGTCCCGGGTTGTCGAGGGTGAGGTTGTGGCGTTGGCCTCGCACGCCAAACGTGATCAGGATCACGAATAGGACCCCGACGTTGTAGAGGGTTTCCTTCACGCGCCCATGGCGAATCGTCTGCACAACGGCCATTGCTCCAGCAATGAAAATTGTTCCCAGCAGCACCACGAGCAGCCTGCTCGGCCCCAGCAATGCTCCAAGGGCTCCCATCAGCTTCCAATCGCCCGCCCCCAAGCCGCGCAACAGCACAAAAGGCAGCAAGAGGGCCAGTCCCAAGCCTGCGCCTTCGAGCCCCTCCTTCGTCCCCTGCCATCCGCAAGCCACGGTGTTAGCCGCAAGCCCAGCCCCTAGGGCGGGCACGGTGAGCCAGTTGGGAATGCGGCGTTGGCGCCAGTCCAGCCACCCCGCCCACATTGCCAACGAAACAGCCAGGCCGTCGAGTACAAGGGTCCAGGCAAGATTCCAAGCGGCGCTATGCATGGTTGCTCTTCACTGACTTGTCAGGATCATTTCTATCTTGCGGTCGGATGCTAACTGAGGTCATTTTG
>Ga0187817_10000447_pt1 | contig 17571 bp, 21 predicted proteins | sample NC_wetland_sal_i_17_FD_132431 | JGI IMG/M metagenome (GOLD analysis project Ga0187817, IMG submission 132431) | Wetland sediment microbial communities from Neuse River Estuary, North Carolina, USA - SO4_2 | ecosystem: Environmental > Aquatic > Freshwater > Wetlands > Sediment | place: USA... | reverse complement strand
GCGCTGCAGTTCGCGCTCACGCGGCTCGCCAGACATTACGGGCTTGAGGTCACCGACGGGACGGCCCGGAGGCGGAGAGGCATTCGCCACTGGGGGAAGCGAGGACTACCGGCCGACGCTCGACGCCTGGAGTGGCCCCAGCGATCAGTGAACTGTGGGCGCCTTCTCGATCGCCTGCCGCGCGTCTTTGCGGATCCGCTCAACCATGGCGAGGAGACCGTTCGACCTCTGCGGCGTCAGATGTTCCTTGAGATGCAGGCGGCCAAGCACAGCGTTGGCGTCGACGTCGAGAATGGCGTCGGCGGTCTTGCCCGAATAGAGGGCAAACAGGATCGCGATAAGACCGCGGACGATATGGGCGTCGCTGTCACCAATGAAACTCAAGCGCGGGGCGCGGTTGTCCGGATTGACTGTAGTTGAAAGCCATACCTGGCTCACGCAGCCTTGCACTTTATTAGTGTCGTTGCGGTCGGCCTGAGGCAGCGGCTGAAGCTTCCGGCCGAGCTCGATCACGTAGCGATACCGGTCTTCCCAGTCCTCGAGCAGGTCGAAATCGGCAACGATCTCGTCGAAGCTTACGGCCGATTGGGATTCAATTGCCGGCGCGGGTCGTGTGGTCTCCATGCCTTCAATATAGGTGGATTTGGCGAGAGGGGCGAGGTGTTGATGACGCAGGAGCGCGCACTCCGGGTGGGAAAGGGCAGGGAACCACCCTCGGCGCGCTCTCGGCAGATGCGGGCTGCCGAATCCCGCTGCTCAGACCCGGCATCGTCCCGGGACTTAAGTGCCGGCCGACTGCCGTCCACTCCAGGCCGGCAGTAGGTCGTCTGGGCTGAGCGTATTTTGCGAATTGGTGGCCTCAACGCTTGTAGGCTCGACGGTCACTGCCGGCATCCAGGATCCCATGCTCGCCTCCGCCGCGCCAGGTTGGTCGAGGCTCGACTGCTTGCCATTGGAATCTCCAGCGGGAGCGTTGTCCTCGGTGCTTGGCGACTCGGCATTGCCCGCGTCACCGGCGCCCGCGGCCTCTCCATGCTCGTGGGCGACAAGCCCGGTCTGCCCCTTGACGAAGCCCATCAGCATCTCGGCGCCGAACCGCGCCTTCTGCACGAAGACCTCGAAGGCATCTTTACCGGTGGCGCAAACGCTAGGGTTCCGCTCGCAGAAACCGCTCACGTCCTTTACGGCGGCCTGCGCAGTTCCGTAGACCTGGCTCTGCTGCTGCGCGTTGGTCGGCAATAGGAGAACGAGGATGATGAGCCAAAAGACGGTCCGAATGAGAAACATCTCAGTGCCCCTTTCAACTAGCTGACGGGCGGTCCCGGCAGCACCTTCCCACAGGTGGAGACACTATAGCGTCGAGACAATAAGCGACTTTCGCTACTCAGCATCAATTTCGCCTAGAAAATATATTTAAGTTTAAGAGATGTCTAAAACGGTCGACATTGTTAAGCTTCTGACAACAAGTCTTAAGCGCGGGAAAGATTGCATAAAATTTACCTAAGGACTCCGCAGAGCCTGCCGGACTCTGCGATCTCATCCACCGCAACGTCATTTCCTTTTTAAGCTTCCTTAAGCGGGCGGCGGAATAATCGAGACCGACGACAATCGGGGACGAAAGCGGCAATTGGCCTGCTCCAAGATGCGCTTATTGGTCCATCACAGTCTGCGCGAATTGGGCGCCTATTTCGGCTCGCTGGTCCATGCCTCCATGCGCGACGATGTCATCGGCGCGGCGCGCCAGCAGTCCTTTATCGCTGCGCATCTGCTCGCAGGTCTGCTCGCACTCTGTGTCCTGCCCATATATCTGATGCTGACGGGCAAGCCGACGCTGCTCGACGCGGTCGCGTTCCTCTGGTTCCTGTCGCCGATCGGCATTGCGGTGTTCCTGTCGCGCACCGGCAAGTTCGGTGCCGCCCATCTGATCTCAGCGGCGAATTTCGCCGGTCTTATTACCTTCTCGGCATGGCTTACCGGCGGCATCACCTCTTTCCTTGCGCCTTGGATGGTAGCAGTTCCCTTTGAGGCTGCGCTATCGACAGACCGGCGCGTGGTCGGCTGGTCAGCAGGGCTCGCCTCACTTGGCCTGATCGCGCTTGCCGCCGGCGGGGCGCTTGGCCTTGTACCGCCCACACCGCCACTCCCGGTGTCGATCACTGTGCTCGCCCTTTTTGGGGCGATGAGCGCCGCCCTATACGCCGCAGCCCTCGCCATCAGCGTGCAACTCGTCTATCGGCGCTCCGAAGACTCCATCCGCGTCGGCGAGGAGCGCTACCGGCTGCTCGCCGAGAACGCGACCGACATGATCACGCGTCACGACGAAAGGAGCCACGTCCTGTTTGCCTCGCACGCGTCACAGCAGCTGTTGGGCGAACCGCCGGCGAAGCTCGCGGGCGATGGCTTATTCGAGCGCGTGCATATCGCCGATCGGCCGGCCTATCTCACGGCGCTGTCCCGGTGCTCCGCTAATTGCGAACCGAACACCGTGGAATTTAGAGTGCGCCACTCAAGTCCTTCTGGCCAGGAGCGATATCTCTGGGTCGAGATGCGCTGCCGGCCGCTGCAAACCTCCCGCTGCGCCGCGCGTCCGCCGGGGGTGCTTGCCGGCACCAGAGACATCTCGGAACGCAAGGCGCAGGAGGCCGAGCTGTTGCGGGCGCGCGATGAGGCTGAGAGTGCGAACCGCGCCAAGACGCAGTTTCTCGCCAGCATGAGCCACGAACTCAGAACGCCGCTCAACGCCGTAATCGGCTTCTCGGAGATCCTCAATCGCGAGCTGTTCGGCGCTTTAGGGGAGCAGCGCTATCGGGACTATGCCCGCATGATCCATGAGAGCGGCGAGCACCTGCTCCATGTGGTCAACGACATTCTCGACATGTCGAAGATCGAGGCCGGCAAGTTCAAGCTGGTCAAGGAGCCGTTCGACGTGGGCTCGCTCATCACATCCTGCGCCGAGGTCATGCGACATGCGGCAGAGGCAAAGCAGCTCACGTTGGTGACTGAGGTGCCGCGAGGCATGCCCGAGCTTGTCGCCGACAAACGCGCCTGCAAGCAGATGCTGCTCAACGTGATCTCGAATGCCATCAAATTCACCGATGCCGGCGGCTGGGTCCGCATCTCGGCGCAGGCGGAGAATGGCATGATCGAGCTGGTCGTCGCCGACAACGGGATTGGTATCGCCGAGGAGGATCTGCCGAAACTCGGCAATCCCTTCGTGCAGGCCGACAATGCTTATAATCGGAGCCATGACGGCGCCGGCCTCGGCCTGTCGGTGGTGAAGGGGCTTGCACGTCTGCATGGCGGCAAGCTCAAGATCGCCAGCAAACTTGGCCACGGCACTGCCGCCACCATCGTGTTGCCAGTGGAGCGCTCACAAGCCGAATCAGGCGAGGCATTTTCGCAAAACCCCGCCGTGACAGCGGCATAATCGCCGGCCCGTGCCTGTCTTTCGCGGCCAGAACCCCCGTTTATTAACTCTTTAGCTTCGACAGCGAAGATTGCATCGGAGGGACTCTCGGGGGACCCTCGATCAAGCAACCTATTGATTCGGCCCTGAGCGATGAGTGTCGTGGCGACACGCCTTGTGTTTCTAGCCTTTATCGGCCTGACCGGCTTCATCACCTATAACGCCCTCTATCTGCAGGAGCGGCGCAACGCCGCCGTTCTGCCGGTGGCGGTGCCCCCAAGCGTGCCATCGCCGAGCGGTCCAATCCATGTTGTCCCCGCACCCGCACCTAGGCCCGTTGCGGTCGCCACCGATCTACCGCCGCTACCCGGGCAGGGCGCACCTCAGCAGCTCGTAACTGCAATTCAGCGCGAGCTCGCGGCAAGAGGTTATGGAAGCGGGCCTGCCAATGGAAAATTGAGCGACGAGACGCGAAAGGCGATAGCCGCCTTTGAAAAGGACCATGGACTTCCCATCACCGGCGCGCCCTCCGACGAGCTGCTTCGCCGCATTCTGCTTGGTGAGGCGGTGGCCCCGGGAGGGAGCACCGGATCGGTCGCCCCCGCGGCTGCTCCGCAGGCGACACCAAATGCCTTGGCAAACGACGAGGCGACCGTGAAGCAGGTGCAGCAGATTCTCGCAGATCTCGGCTATGCACCGGGTCCAGTCGATGGAAACATGGGGGATGAAACCGAGCGCGCCATCAGCGCTTTTCAGCACGATCGAAAGATCGCTCAAAACGGCCGCATCACGCCTGACCTGTTGCGGGAAATCAAGCGCGTGACGGGACGTAACCTCACTGGCGTCACTGCGCGCCCGTAAACGGGCTTGGCCTTCGATGCGTGTCAAGAGCGAGATCTGGGTTAAGGCGTATTTGCGCTGCTGCCAAGTCGAAGGCGCATCCGCCTTTGTCGCGCGCCGCGGCGACGAGCACGCCGGGGCGATCTATATCTGCATAAATCGGCTTGATGGCACCGTGAAGCTTTACGGCCCCGCTCCGGCGGGCCTCGAAGGTGGCGACACAGAGCGGCGATGGGTGAATTGCTTTACGGCGAGCTTCGTCAGGGAGGACAAGGCCGCGAAATATCTCGCGCGCCAGGTAGACTTCGACGCCGATGCTTGGATCATCGAAGTCGAGGACAAGGATGGTCGCCATTTTCTTGGCGACGCCGTCGCGGAGGAGTAAGGTGGACTTGGCGGATTTAGGACTTCGTTAACTTTACCTGCGTCTTAATGCAGGGCAGGCGCGAGTGACGCCACTGTCCTTGAGGGCGCTTCGCACTCGGCACGGGACGAGGAGACCGAGAATGACGATCATCCTGCAATTTCGTCGCACAGCTGACCCTGTGATGCGGGTCACTGAACCAAAGGACCGCGCTCTCGGCCAAGTCATCATCTTTCCAGGTGTGCGCATCGAGCGCCGAGCCTGGGAGGAAGCCCCTAGCGGAACGGCCAGTCACTCGCGCAAACGGGCACAGCGGGGCCGGAAGAAACAACGCTAGTCGCTTTCATTCGCGCGAGCAGCGCGACGATACTTCACTAAGAGTGCGGACTACAAACAGTGGCCTTGAGCGCCTCTTCGGCGCTTGCCGCGTGGCTTTGGCCCGATAGCGGTGCGCGGATCATGGCGATACCTTGCTCTACCGGAGACTTGACGACAAAAACCTCATCGGACTCTTCAGGAGCATCGACCCCACCTTCGGCAACCGGCTGATCGGCTTTGGCAATGACCAGGTCGAGCTGCGCGCTTTTCATGTCGGCCCCGGACACAGTGTAGAAGTTGTCGCCTTCCGGCGTGTAGAAGGCGACCATCCACAAATCGTCCGGAACTGCTCCCTTGAGACGCACCGGTCCTCGCGCAAGATCGAAGCGGCAGAAGGCGTAGCGAACGTCCGGCGCCATCATCGGCATGATCTCGTGCCCCCGGCTAAACGCCGGAATCTGGATCATCGTGTTGGCGGGGCCAAGCGGAACAAGCCTTGCCCAGGCGTTCTTGGGGGCGAGCGAAGGAAGCGCGAGCACCGCGGCAATATGGATGAGCCCCGCGAGCACGAGGCAGAGGAGGACGTAGAGCAGTGGCACCCTCAGTTGCATGCTTTGCGCTCGATCTTGGGGAGGCGGTCGTCGGCGATCTGTCCGATGCCCGATGAGTTGGTCTCACGGGGGCTGTAGATGCGCAACATCAGCACGAGCTTGCGTTCAGGGCCACTGCCGCTCGGTAGCCAGTTTTCGGGGCGTGCGTTGCTTGCCACATTGATGCGGTAGGTGCCGTCGCTGCGGCGGAGGATCTCATCGCTGTTGAAGCTCCATCGTTGCGACGGATTCTCAATCAGCGATCCGTGTTCGTCATAAAGGGCAAGGGACCACCAACGTGCATCGAGCGCCGAGCCCTCAATCAAATATTCGCAAGCTGAGGTCAGCTCGTATCCCGTGCTGTCGGTGTTGGCAACGAAGTAGCGGGCTGTCGTCGAGGTGAGGGGAAGTCTGCCGCTCCGGGCCAAGTGGGCCTTAGTATAGGGATCGGCATTTGGGTTTCCCTCGCTCTCCCAGCTGGCCCAAGGACCGATCCGCTTGGTCGTGAGAGGTGACCCATGCTCGATCATGTATCGCGCGGAGCCGATGCCGAGCAGGAGAGCTACGGCAAAGACAGCGACGAGTTGAAGGAGCGTGCGCATCGAGGAGTGCGCCTTGGCGGAAGCTGAACTGAAGGTGACGTGAGAAGCGGGGGGTTTGGCGGGGAACTTGTCAAGCAAGCGCGCGCCCTCGAGACCGGATGAGCTCGCCACTTGCTTATGGGGGAGGGGTAGCGGCGGTGTGAGTTCCGGTCGCGGCTGGATTTTCTGCCATCTGCCCGGGTGAGCTTTCAGCCGGGCTCGCACCCTGAGCTGCCGACGCGACGCTCGACGGGCTTCCGGGCGCCGGTTCGGCAGGCTGCGCCGCGGGCACCTCGGCCCGGTTCTGAGGCTTTGTATCGCTCGGCTGGAGCGCGGGAGCTTCTTTGAGCATGGTCCCGAGTTTTTCGAGGACCTGGCGCGTCATGATCGACATGTCCTTCACGCTCTCAGGCGTCGGAGGTGCTATGGCTTCAGTATCCGCCGCGGCTGCGGTTTGCAGTTTTGCCAGCCGCTCCTGCTCGGCCACCTGAACCGGATGCAACTCGATGCCCGGTATCTGCGGAATATTGTCGGTGTCGTGGGCGAGCACCATGAAATTGTGCCAAGTTTGGGCTGGGAAGCTGCCGCCTGTAACGCGTGACATGGGAGAGAAGTCGTCATTGCCAAGCCAAACGCCGGCCACATACTGGCCGGTGATGCCCATGAACCAAGCGTCGCGGAAATTCGAGCTCGTGCCGGTCTTGCCTATCGAATAGGTGAAGTCAAGTTGCGCTGCTCGCCCGGTTCCGCCGGTGACCACGCCCTGCAACATGGTGTTCAGCATCTCGACCGATTCGCGCCTGAACAGTTGTTTGCGCGGCGGCGTGTCGCGCTCATGCGAGTAAAGGAGCTCGCCCTGCAGCGTGTGGATCTCTTCGATCGCGTAGTTATGCACTTCCAGGCCGCCACTGGCGAACACCGCATAGTTGGTGGTGTGCTCAAGTGGAGTAAGGCCCTGATCGCCAAGCGCCAGCGAGCACGTCTTCTTGAGACGGGTGATGCCTAGCTTGTTCATGGTGTCGAGCACCTTCTCCCGCCCGACATCGAGGGAAACCTTGACCGCGATCGTGTTGATCGAATGGGCCAAGGCGTCCTTGAGCATCATGCGGCTCCCCTCGCCGGCGGAAAAGTTCTTGGGAGCCCAGCGGCCGCAAGCAGCGCCGTATCCGCTCACAACCGTGGTCGGCTTGTACTTTCCAGTCTCGATTGCGGTTAGGTAGACATAGGGCTTGAAGGAGGAGCCGGGTTGACGGAAGGCATGCGTGGCACGGTTGAACTGGCTCTCGCCATAATCCTTGCCACCGACCAGAGCGCGAATGGCGCCGTCATTCTCCATAACGATCATCGCGCCCTGGCTGAACGAACGGCTGTGACCAGATTGGGCGATCGTTTGCTGGAGCGATTGCTCGGCCATCTTCTGCAGCCCGATGTCGACGGTGGTGCGGGCGGCAAGGATATGCTCCTTGCGATTCTGCATGACGCGCTGCACTTCCTCGAAGGCCCAGTCGAGGAACCAGTCAGGGCTGTAGTAGTCGCCGCGCTCGACGATCTTGGCGGGGTTCATACGCGCGCCATAGACCTGGCCTTCGGTGAGATAGCCTGCCTCCACCATGTTGGTCAGCACCTCGTTGGCGCGGGCGCGCGAGGCGGCCATGTCGATGTGCGGGGCGTAGCGCGTCGGTGCCTTGAACATGCCGGCGAGCATCGCCGCTTCGGCTAGGTTCACGTCGCGGATGGACTTGCCGAAATAGAATTGAGCCGCTGCCTCTACCCCATAAGACCCGCCGCCGAGATAGGCGCGATCGAAATAGAGCTTGAGGATCTCGCGCTTGGTGTAGTGGTTCTCCAGATATATGGCGATGAACGCCTCTTTGATCTTGCGGCTTAGCGCGCGCTCCGGCGAAAGGAACATGTTCTTAGCGAGCTGCTGAGTGAGGGAGCTGCCGCCTTGCACCACCGCGTCGGCGCGGGCGTTCTCGGCAAGGGCGCGAATGGTGCCCATGACGTCGACGCCAAAATGTTCGAAGAACCGCCGGTCCTCGGTGGCGAGCGTCGCTTTGATCAGGTAGTCGGGGAGTTCATCGAGTGGAACAGAGTCGTCGCGCAGCAGCCCGCGCTTGCCGATCTCATTGCCAAAGCGGTCATAGAAGGTGACGCTGTACTCGTCGGACAGGTTCATCTTGCCCTGAGCGAGTTCGAAGGCGGGAATCGCGAAGGCAAGCACGACGAGCAGGCCGCCAGTTCCGAGCGTCAAAGCCTCGCAGGCAAAATCGTTTAGGATGCGAACGACGCCTCTCGCCTCGAAGCGTCCGAAGAAGGTGGAGTAGACGCTCCACCAGTCCTTGAAGCCAATCCAAGCACGATAAAGGCCCGAATCGATGGTCGAATCGATCGCGAGCCAATCAATGAGCTTGCGCCGGCGATTGCCTTGTAGGAAGTCCCGCACTTTGCCCCGGCCCTCAGCGCCAAAGGCGCGAGAAACCGGCCTCTCAAGCCCAATCTGCTCCTGTCTGCCACCCGAATGGCCAACTGGCTAGCAAAAATACACCTTGATTGAGGCGTTTTGTAGAGACTTAGCGGGGGTCTAGGGTTGGCGGGCCGTCGCGGGAGGTTTAGCTTCGAAGGTCAAGAAATACGACCCGAAGCCGAAGTATTGGGAAGAGGAGCGACGGGGAGCATCCGCTGCACCGCCGAGGCTGGGATGGTGATCACGCCCGAGGCCTGATCCCAGTCGCCGCTGCCATCGCTCGCGCCGAGATTCGGGGCGAGCACCTTGGCGGTTGCGTCATCCTGCACGAGGAAGCCAACCGAAACGCAAAGGTGAGGGCGCCGCGGCTCGATTTCTTGGAGCCACTGCCAGCTTGGCACGGGCTGGCCAGAGTCGAGCCACTCGATCAGCACGAGCGGAGGGCAGAGGTCGGCAACATCCATGATCGGTCTCATCGTCGGGTCGCTAGCTTAGAGGCCGCGATCCTCCCCCAGAAATGCTGGAAGAAGCCTCTGCCGCTCCCCGCAAATTTTCAGAAAAGTCCGCCGCTGCCATTAAAGTGCCGTCGCACTCCCGCTCACTTCGCGACCGTGTAGCCCTTGTCCTTCATGCAGGCGATGTAGTCCTCGTCGACCGCCCCGGGCCGGAGGCGCGTCACGATGGCGAGCACGGACTTGATGCCCTTGTCGCGTGTGTTGTCCTTGCAGGCTTTGGAGGCCTGCTCCATCGCGGTCTTGTCTGGTTGATTTGGCTGGTTCGCATTGATCGCGGTGAAAGAGTGGTCGGGGGGACCGGCTAGGCTGCAGGCGGACAGCATGAGGCCGAGCGCACACACCACGCCAAACGCGCCTGCGAGTTTCGCCGGCTGGGCCATCCGGCCTCCCTACCAAAGGAGCGGGACGAAGCGGTAGCGGACACGCTTGGCATAGTCCACATAGCCTTCGAGCTCAGCCGTGAGCATGCGCTCCTCCATCACCGCGCGAAAGGCGAGCACTAGCATGAAGAACGGGACTGCGAGCAGTCCCCACCAGGAGCCGAGCAGGAGCGGTACACCGGCCCCGATCAAGATGACGCTCGCATACATGGGGTGGCGCACATAGGCATACGGGCCGGTGGTCACCACCTTGTGCCCACGCTCCTTCTGCACCTTCACCACCGGCGCGGCGTAGCTGTTTTCCTTCAGCACCTTCCAGCTCAGCCAGATGCCGAGGCAGAGCAGGACCGTGCCAAGGACCTCCATTGGCGCCGACACGCTCGACCAGCCGAAGCGCCGGTCGAGCCCCATCAGCACGAACCAGCCGAACCAGAGCGGCATGAACGCGCCCATCAGGAGCTTGTCCCCGGGCAGCTGGCCCCGCTGGATGGGCGACCGCAAGCGCTCGGCAAGCAGCGCAGGGTCGTGGCGCTTTAGCCAGCTGAATCCCCACATGCTCACCACCGCCATGATGGCGAGATACACCCAGGCGCCCGGCCAGCGCAGCGTGCCGGCCGGTACGAAGAGCAGCAGTGCGAAGAGGCCAATCCAGGCTAAACTGCGGAGGCCCCTCCGCCGGGGCTTGCCCTCAGTTATTTCAGGACGAGTGTCCATCTTGGATTCCCTTATAGTTCTGGAGATATGAGTGAAAGTGCGGCGAAGTTTCACGATGGCGTGAGCGCACCGAGCACCGCTCGTCAAGTTCGCACGCGAGCCTTAGCATCGATCCTATCATGCGCCTGGCTTGAGGCAGAATTCGGAAGGAGGGTTCCAAAGATGCGAACGTGCTTCGGTCTCTTCATCGGCTTGGCTGCTCTTTGCGCCGCACAAGCTCTCTACCTGGCGCCGGCGCTGGCGGCCGATTGCAGCCAAGGCAGCGCTGACGAACAAATCAGCTGCCTCAATCACACGATCGCCGACCTTGCCGCGAAGGTCGACGCGCTGACCAAAGACGCGCTCAAATGGAACGACCGCATTTCGCTCATCAACGAGGACATGCGCATCTATCCGCGCTGCCTCGACAACCCCGGCCCGAGCTCGACGAACATCACCGACGTGTTCGCCAATTCTTGCGCCAAAATCCCGGCGCAGACTTGGATGATCTCCAAGCCCTATCACTGAGGCGTTTTCAGCCTGGATTTCGCTTTTCCTCAGTCTCGACTGTCGCGATCTTCGCTACGGTGACCGCTGTTCCACCGCCGCGGGAACAATTTGCCGCTCCGATTCACAACATGTGCGCCGAAGGCCTCGCTCTACACAAGCAGATCAAGACCGGCTGCTCGGTGAATGCCGAGTACAAGGGCAAGACCTATTGCTGCGGCAACCGGCAGGCCAAGACGGACTTCATGAAGGATCCGTCGGCCAATCTGGCTAACGCCGAGGCCTACTATAAGGGCCACCATCGAGGCTAATCCTTTATGGCACCCGAGTGAGGGCATGTCTCGGGCCCCCATGACTTCCGCGCCAGGGGGCGGGCCCGCAGCTTCAAACGTCACCGCGGGGTTGACCTGTTCGCAGTGCGTGACGAAAGGGCGGCTCAAGATTGTATGGACGAAGCTTGAATCCGGAGCACGTATCCTTTCGATCCATGCTAGGTGTCTAGCCCTCATGTGACGGGGGACTGGACCCGATGTCGAAGATCGCCTCGATTTTTCGATTTGCGTTGAGCGTGGCCGCGTTGCTGCTCGTCGCGTCGCCAGCCGTTCATGCGGCCGATGTCGAGTGCTCCGACAAGCAGATTTCAGCCCGCGGTCCCGGCTTCGAGCCGTCGCCTGAGCTCTCCATGGACGCCGCCAAGAAGGAATGGCTCAAAAAAGCGGTCGAGATTTATAGCGACGCGACAGTGGAGACGGCGAAGGATCCCCACGTGATGTGCGCCAGTCAGGGACTCTACAGCAACTGCACCATCACCGCCTTTCCCTGCGGCAGGAAGCCTGTCGCGCCCAAAGGAAACTGACGCCGGTCTGGTTGACTTGTTCCAGCTTTGCACGCCCGTTTACCGGGCTATTAACCATGCCGTCAGAAACGTAATCGCGTGGGCTTTGAAGGCGCCGGCCAAGGTCAAATTGGGGCTAGAAGAGTTCGCATTGAAGGGCGCGCCACGCCATCCCATATCGTTAACCAGTGGTTAATGGAGACCTGCGATGACGGCAAGTACAGGTTGGTGGATCCAACGCGGCATCTACCAGGCGCTGGCGAATTCTTCTCAGCTCGGCGCTACGCGCATCTATGACCATCCACCCCAGGTCGCGAGCTATCCGTTTATCAGCCTCGGCCAGAGCCTCTTACGCGACTGGAGCACGGGCACCGAGGACGGGGCAGAGCATCTCTTGACCCTGCATGTGTGGTCCCGTGCCGGCGGCAAGAAGCAGGTGCATGACATTATCGAGGCAATCAAGTCGACCCTGCATGATCAGCCGCTTACGCTTGTGGATCATGAGCTGGTGCATTTGCGCCACGAATTTTCCGAGGCGCGCCCCGATCCCGACGGCGACACCTATCACGGCATCGTGCGCTACCGCGCCGTGACCGAGCCTGCCCAGGCTGCGGCGGCTTAGCGTCACGGCTGGCGGTTCGGTCAACGGCGAATGTTTTGGAGCGCCCCTGGAGCCGTCCTTTTTTGATCCCAAGACCAGTCTCTCAGTTTTGGTGGGCGACTGGAACTCCCGGCGGCTCGAGCACCGAGTCGCCTGAAATCACCGTTTGTTAAGCGTCGTCTGCGACAATTCGACTTAAGTTCGCGTCTTCTCTCGGCGCAAAGTCCCGTTGTCCGTTCAGGACGGAAGTGGATGCGAGTCGTGTTTTTGCGTGCGGTGTCTCTCGTTACGCTCGCTTTGGTGCCGGTTGTCGTCGCAGCCTGCGGAGCAGACAAAAGCGCCGGTTCTCTTCTCGGAGCATTCACCAACACGGATGCTAGCGCGCCAGCAGGTAAGGGGCATGTGCGCGTCGCTACGGCCGGAAATGGTGCCGTCATCGGCGGCATCAGCAGCGACGCGATTGGCCGGCAAATGAGCACGCAGGAGCGCGGTATCGCGGCTGACGCCGAATATCGTGCCCTGGAATACGGTCGATCCGGCTCGACCACAGCTTGGGACTATCCGGCCATGAACCATCGCGGTTCGATCGTGCCGGGGCGTCCTTATAAGAAGGGCGATCAGTACTGCCGCACCTATACCCACACCATCAATCGCGACGGCTCGCCTGAGATTGTAAAGGGCATCGCCTGCCGCGAGGACAATGGAACCTGGCGCGGCGTCAGCTGAAGCTCTTCCTCCCGCCTTTCTCCATGCACCCCCCGGCGCCCCAAAAATCCTCCCATTGCGGGGAATTCATCTCGCGCCTCCCTCCCTGAGCTTGCTCCCCCTTGCGGCTTTCGCCTATGGCTAGCCTCCCTGGATCAGCGGAGGCGCCCAAGGTGTTGCTCTGGGTGATTTTTGCCGCTTTGACGGCTCTCGTGCTCTACGCCTTGCTGCGTCCGCTCGCGAGCAGGCGTGCAAGCGAAGCGTCCCGCGCGGACTTCAACGCCACCGTCTATCGCGATCAGCTCGGGGAGGTCGAAAGCGACCGAGAGCGCGGCCTGATCGGCGAGGGCGATGCCGAGGCGGCCCGCATCGAGATCGCCCGCCGGCTGCTCGCCACTGATGCGGAAGAGCAGAGCAGCAAACTCTCCCCAACCCATTTCCCGACACGAGCCTTGGCGGCCGGACTCGCGGTGGCGCTGCCGCTGCTGGCTCTCGGTCTCTATCTCGTCTACGGCTCTCCCCGCATCCCTGACCAACCCCTCACAGCCCGCCTCGAAGACCCGGCGAGCGACAAGAATCTCGAAGTGCTGGTTGCGCGTGTCGAGGCACGGTTGCGCGAGCATCCCGAGGAGGGCGAGGGGTGGGAGGTTATCGCTCCCGTCTATATGGACTGGCGCCGCTACACCGATGCCGCCGAGGCCTATCGTCAGTCGATCCGCCTGCTTGGGGAATCGCCGAAGCGTCTTTCCGGTTACGGCCAGGCCCTTGTGCTTGCTAATGACGGCGTGGTGTCCGAGGACGCGCGCGCAGCCTTGGAACGCGCTATCGCGCTTGACCCAAATCTCATCGAGCCGCGCCTTGTTCTCATTATCGCGAAGGAGCAGGACGAAAAGTTTGCGGCTGCCGCCGATGCGTGGCGCGCCCTACTTGCGACCGCGCCCGCCGATGCTCCGTGGCGCAAATTGGCCGAACAGCGGCTCGCGGAAGACGAGGCCAAGCTCGCAGGGAAGCCGGTCCGTGGCGAACCGGAGGGCGCGTCTGGGGGGTCGTCATCAGGCCCGAGCCCTGGCGATATCGCCGCCGCACGAAAAATGAACCCCGCCGACCGCCAGGCGATGATCGAAACCATGGTGCAAAGGCTTGCCGATCGGCTAACGCAGAACGGCGACGATCTTGCCGATTGGCTCAAGCTCGTAAGAGCCTATACCGTACTTGACCGGAAGGACGACGCGCTTAAAGCGCTTGAACGGGCTAAGACCCAATTCAGCGGCGACGCCGACGCTTTGCGGCAGCTCGATGCCTTGGCAGCTGAGCTTGGTTTGAAGTCTTGAGCGAAGAGCATGACGTGGAGAGGCTTTGAATGACACGCAAGCAACGTAGAGCCGTTCTGATTGGCACCTGCCTCGGCGTGCTTGCGCTTGCCGTGGGTCTCGTGCTCATGGCTCTCCGCGACTCGATCGTATTCTTCTATACGCCGACCGAGGTCGCGGAGAAGCATCTCGACGCTGGCAAGCGATTCCGGCTGGGTGGCCTCGTCGAGGATGGGAGCTTGAAGCGCGGGGAGGGCACCACGATCAGCTTTGTCGTCACCGACAAGCGCGCGACGCTTCCCGTCACTTATACTGGGGTTCTCCCCGACCTCTTCCGCGAGGGCCAGGGCGTGGTCGCCGAAGGCATGCTCAATGCCGATGGCGTGTTTCATGCCGATAGCGTGCTTGCCAAGCACGACGAGAAATACATGCCGCCGGAGGTCGCCGAGAAACTGAAAGAGCAGGGACTCTGGCGCGGTGACGCGCAGGCCGGCACGCCGCAAGGCGCCGGCAAGGTCAATTAGGGGCTGTCAAAGACGATGATCGCAGAGACCGGCCACTACGCTCTGATCCTCGCGCTTGCGGTCGCCATTGTGCAGACCGTGCTCCCGCTATGGGGGACGAGGCGTCATGATCCGCAGCTCATCGCCGTCGCCGTGCCGGCCGCGCAGATGCAGTTTCTGCTGATCGCCATTTCCTTCTCTGCCCTGATGACGGCCTACGTCACCTCGGACTTCTCGCTGGAGAATGTCTGGGCCAACTCCCATTCGGCGAAACCGCTGATCTACAAAATCGCAGGCGTGTGGGGAAACCACGAGGGCTCGATGATACTCTGGGTGCTGATCCTCGCCTTGTTCGGCGCCGCGGTCGCGACCTACGGCTCCAACCTACCGCGTGAGCTTCAGGCCAATGTGCTCGCAGTGCAGGGCTCGATCGCCGCAGCATTTCTCCTTTTCATCATCACCACCTCCAATCCCTTCACGCGGCTCGATCCGGCACCCCTCGACGGACAAGGCCTCAACCCCGTGCTGCAGGATCCTGCGCTCGCCTTCCACCCGCCCTTCCTCTACACGGGCTATGTCGGCTTCTCGATGGCCTTCTCCTTCGCCGTCGCCGCGCTGATCGACGGCCGCATCGATGCCGCTTGGGCGCGCTGGGTGAGACCATGGACGCTCGCCGCCTGGATGTGCCTCACGCTGGGCATCGCCATGGGCTCCTGGTGGGCCTATTACGAGCTCGGCTGGGGCGGCTTCTGGTTCTGGGATCCGGTGGAGAACGCCTCCTTCATGCCGTGGCTCGCGGGCACCGCACTGCTCCATTCGGCGCTGGTCATGGAGAAGCGCGACGCGCTCAAGGTCTGGACGATCCTGCTTGCCATCATCACCTTCTCGCTGAGCCTCATGGGGACGTTTCTCGTGCGCTCGGGCGTGCTCACCTCCGTGCATGCCTTTGCTGTCGATCCAGCGCGCGGCGTCTTCATTCTCGCCATCATGGGCATCTTCATCGGTGGAGCGCTGACGCTCTTTGCCATCCGGGCGCCGCTGCTTGCGCAAGGTGGGCTGTTCGCGCCGATCAGCCGCGAGGGAAGCCTTGTTCTCAACAATCTCCTGCTCACCACCGCTTGCGCCGCGGTGTTCGTCGGCACCCTCTATCCCCTCGCGCTTGAGTCCCTCACCGGCGAGAAGATTTCGGTGGGGGCGCCCTTCTTCAACTTTACCTTCGTGCCGCTCATCGTCCCACTGCTGATCGCCGTGCCCTTCGGGCCGATGCTCGCTTGGAAGCGGGGAGACCTCGTCGCGGCCTGGCAGCGACTCATGGCGGCGGCGGTGCTGGCACTCGTCGCCACAGTGGTGGTTCTCGCCTGGCACCAGCGTGGCCCGTGGCTTGCGCCGTTCGGCATTGGGCTTGGAATTTGGCTCATTGCCGGCGCCCTGTCGGAGATCGCGTTCAGGGTGAAGCTGTTCGATGGCTCTTGGGCGGATTCTTTACGCCGTCTCGGCAACCTGCCGCGCTCCGCCTATGGCACGGCGCTCGCCCATGCCGGGCTTGGCATCGTGGTCATTGGCATCGTCACGACCACCGCCTGGCGCAGCGAAAGCATTCTCGCGCTCAAGCCGAAAGACTCCACCGAGATCGCCGGCTACCAATTGACCTTCGAGGGTATCGTGCCGCGAGAGGGGCCGAACTACCGGGAGAGGGTCGGGCTCTTCAAAGTCGTGCGCGGCGGCCAGGAGGTGACGACGCTCGATCCTTCCAAGCGCGAATTTACCGTGGAGCGGAGCGTCACCACCGAGGCCGGCATCCATGCGAGCTGGCGCGGCGATCTTTATGTGGTGCTCGGTGATCAGCTGAAGGACGGTGCTTATAGCGTACGGCTCTATTTCAATCCGCTGGTGCGCTTCATCTGGCTTGGCGCCGTGGTGATGTTTATCGGCGGCGGCTTGTCTCTGTCCGACCGGCGCCTAAGGGTCGGTGCACCGAAACGAGCCCGGACACTCGGTCAAGACCTCGCCGCTGCCAAATAGGGCAATGCCAGCACCCTGCCACGCATGTCGTTCGCGCCGCCTCGGACCTGTGATCTGGGGGGTGCTCCTCTCGGTTTTGATCGGCCTCGCTACTTTGCCAGCCCAGGCAGTCGAACCCGACGAGGTGCTGCAAGATGCAAAACTCGAGGTCAGAGCGCGCAACATCTCCGAAGGCCTGCGCTGCCTTGTCTGCCAGAATCAGTCGATCGACGATTCTGAAGCGCCGCTCGCTAAAGATCTGCGCGTGCTCGTACGGGAACTGCTGAAGGCCGGCGACACCGACCAGCAGATCGAGGATTTCATCGTTGCCCGCTATGGGGAGTTCGTGCTGCTGAAACCTCGCTTTGCGCTCCACACCTTGGTGTTGTGGTTTGCCACCCCCGCGGTCTTCCTCACCGCACTCCTGATCGTCATTTTGGCATATCGGAGGCGGTCTGGCGCCGCCAACCCTACGGCGCTGAGCGATGCCGAGGAACGCCGGCTCAACCGGTTGCTCGACGATCGCTGATTGCCACGAGCGGCCTTACGCACCATATTTCGCGCTTGGGTCGGAATCTCGCTGCCTCGGGCCTTCGACAAGCCGCCACCTTACCGAAATTTAATTCCCCCGAAACGGCGGCGTAATTGCTGGATCCCTATATTTTCCGGCCAGAAGCCTCGTTCCAGAAGCGATACGAGGCTTAAGGATTTTTGCGGATTTCCGACTATCGCACGAGAGAGGTGACTTTGATGAATCAACCTGATCAGAGTTCCGTGACCAAGCAGGGCTCGCGGAAGTTTACGCGAGGGCCGCTCGCGGTGACGACGGCCGCGCTGATTGCGGTGGGCGCCTTGGGGCTCGCACTAGGCCAAGACATGCGCTTCGCTTCTGCGGAACCGGCGCAAACCGCACAGACCGTCCAGACACCCCTTGGGGCAGCGCCGCTGAGCTTCG
>Ga0187817_10000445_pt1 | contig 17605 bp, 16 predicted proteins | sample NC_wetland_sal_i_17_FD_132431 | JGI IMG/M metagenome (GOLD analysis project Ga0187817, IMG submission 132431) | Wetland sediment microbial communities from Neuse River Estuary, North Carolina, USA - SO4_2 | ecosystem: Environmental > Aquatic > Freshwater > Wetlands > Sediment | place: USA... | reverse complement strand
CTGGTGCGCGGCTCTACGGTCCTCATCCAGAAGTCCGTTCGGGAAGGCTTTGGCCTGACGGTGAGCGAAGCTTTGTGGAAGCGAAAGCCGGTGATTGGCAGTGCCGTGGGTGGCATCAAATTGCAGGTGATCGACGGACAAACGGGTTTCCTGGTGCATTCTGTGGAGGGCGCGGCGAACCGAATTAGCCAGTTACTCAGAGACCGCCGGCTGCGTGAACGTCTTGGACAGAATGGGTACGAACATGTGAGACAGAACTTCCTGGTGACCCGCCATCTGAAAGATTATCTGCTGACTGCACTGGCGCTGGAGCATCCCGATGAAAGTATTGTGTACCTCAACTGAAACGCATTGACCTTCTTAAAGCGGCTCAGCACGCGACAGCCTCGCCTCCACGTTGCTGAGAAACACATCTACGTGGACGCAGCCTAGTGCGCCGTTCCGCCAAAGGTTATGCCCAGGAGAAACTCTGCCTGGTTTTCATTCCAGTGCAGTAGATCGTTTGTGTCTCTAAAGTGCTGTTCGGCCCACCGTGTGTAACGGATCTCGGGCGAGAGATGCAGAAAAGCCACGCGAATATCTACGCCGCCGCCGACCGCCACACCATAGATTGTGTTGTGGCGTAATTCCTCAGGGTGCCTGGTTGTCGTGGGTCGTGGTTCCAGAAGGCAATACGCTACTTAGTTTGGTCATCGAGTTGGAGGTTGTGCCGGCCGAATCCAACAGAACATACTTCCCGTCATCTGCCTTGGTGATTTTGCCGGTGATCGACTGTTGCGGGTTTTCTTGTGTCTGCCCTTCGGCCGGCGGTTGCTGCTGTGGGGCGCTCTGTGCGACGAGCAACGACCCGGATAGCACCATAGGCAGCAGCAGAGTTGTTTTCATGAATCGTTTCATTGTTTCATACCTCCATCGGGTAAGATCTGCGTTCGCGACGCCAGCAACCTCTTCGCCAAAGGAAGACCTCGCTACGTGCCTGTATGACATTCGGGCGGTTATGTACTGAGCAGCACAAGCAGACAATATCGTTATTACTCGCCTCCGTAAATGTTTCGCTTCTTGACAAGATGCACCGTATGGTTACACACCACATGCAGGTCATCTTCCCTGGGGCGGCTATCGTAAGCCGAAAATGTGGCAAGCGAGATGCTAAATGTGCCCCGTACGCTGCGAGCGCCTGACGCTATAAGCAAGGCTCGAAGACAGCCTCCTGTCGGGCATCGCGATGTACTTCAGCCTGAGGACAAGAATGGGTATTACACCTGTAATCAGAGACAAACACAAGAATGGAGAGACCTATGGCGACTACACTAGTAGCTGTACCGGAGAGATACCCGGAAGACCCTTTGGCGCACCTGCCTTGCTCTCGCATTTGGGAGTATGGGAAAGGGCAAGTTATTTACAACCAGCATCAACCATCGTCCAGCATTTATCTCGTGATCGATGGCGCGGTGAAAGTATGCCGCACGGCCGATGATGGCCGCCAGGTCATAGTGGACATTTACCATACCGATGAATTCTTTGGCGAATGCGCACTTCTTGGCGCAACCGGGCGGGATGAGCAGGCTGTGGCGCTGAAGAACACCAGGGTCATGTCGTGGACCTGCCCGGAACTCGAGGAGATCGTGATGCGTCGTCCTCGGCTGGCCGTTGCGCTGCTGCAAATCTTGATCCAACGTTCCATTGAGTTTGAGCAGCGGATCGAAAGCCTCTCGCTGGACAACATCGAGCGGCGCCTGGCACGCACACTGATCCGGTTTTCGGAGCGGCTGGGCCAAAAGGCCGAGGACGGCTCCGTGGAGATGATGGCGCTGACGCACGAACTGCTGTCACAATACGTGGGCACTTCCCGCGAGATCATCACGCATTATATGAATCAGTTTCGGCGCGGCGGCTACCTGCGTTATTCACGCAAGGGCATCTTGCTCTACGGGGATGCGATGCGAGACTGGCTCCGTCAGCAAGCTGCCTGATGCGGCGTTGTCGTCGTCAATCCATCGGCCATTGGTTCTGGCTGCTACCCCAGACCAGTACTGGTCCAGCCCGCACGGCAAACATCGCCACCCAGTAAATCGGGTAGAACAAGGCCGCATCGGCGAGCAAGAGCACAACCCTGTTCATGCGCGTTGCGACCATGGTAGCGCAGGCCTGCGGCGTGGTTTGCCGAGTTTTCGCGCTTCCTGACCGTCAATCAACTTCCGGGCTTGTGCTACAATCCCACGTCAAACGCGCATGAGACCGCTTCTACTTGTAGCTCTGCTGGTTTTTGCGGCCGGCACGGCGCTCACCGAGACCGTAATCCTCGACGGTTTTACCCTGATCGACGGCACGGGCTCGAAACCGCTGGAACACGCCGCGATGATCATCGCGGATGGCCGCATTCAGTGGGTTGGCCCGGAGTCGCGGATGAAGGCGCCGGCGGGGGCTGCGGTCACCCATCTCGTCGGCAAATACATCATGCCCGGCATCATCAACCTGCACGGGCACCTTGGAAACACGGTTGACCTGAAGCAGGATCCGAAAAACTTCACGCGCGAAAACGTGGAGAAGCAACTCGAGCTTTACGCTTCCTATGGCGTCACTTCGGTGGTCAGCATGGGAACCGACGGGGACCTCATCTTCCAAATGCGCGCCGAGCAGCGCGCGGGCCGGCCGCATATGACGCGTATCTTCACCGCAGGCCGCGGCTTCACCGGCGTGGGGGGATATCCGACGACCGTGCAAGGCATGAAAGGCGTGCCGTTTGAGGTAGGCACTACCGCGGATGTCGACCGGGATGTTGCGCAGCTCGCGGACGAGAAGGTCGACCTGGTAAAGATCTGGGTGGATGACCACCTGGGCCGCGAAAAGAAGATTCCGCTCGATCTGGCCAAGGCCATCATTGCGGACGCCCACAAACACGGGTTCAAAGTCGCGGCGCACATATTTTATCTGGACGACGCCAAGGCGCTGATCGACGCCGGTCTCGATGGTCTGGCGCATAGCGTGCGTGACCAGCCGGTGGACGACGAACTGATTGCCGCAATGAAAAAGCACGGAGCGTTTCAGGAGGCGGCGACGCTGACCCGCGAGGAATCGACGTTCATTTTCGCCCAACCGGGGCCGCTGCTTGACGATCCTTTCTTCACTCGCGGCCTTTCGCCCAACGTGCTCGAGACTCTGAGAAGCCCGGCCTATCAAGCCAAGGTAGCCGCGGATCCGGACTACGCCAAGTATCCGGAGTTTCTGCACACCGCCATGCAGAATCTCAAGAAGCTCTCGGATTCCGGCGTCAAGATCGGGTTCGGGACCGATAGCGGCCCTCCCGCGCGTTTCCAGGGCTACTTCGAGCAATGGGAGCTGCAGTTGATGACCCAGTCCGGGCTGACTGCCATGCAGGCGATCACCGACGCCACGCGCAACGCGGCCGAGTTTCTCCGCGCCAAGGATCTGGGGACGCTCGAACGCGGGAAATGGGCCGATCTGATCGTGCTCGGAAAGAACCCGATCGAAGACATCCGCAACACGCGATCCATCGAAATGGTCATGATCGCGGGAAACAAAATCTAGAGGCAGGCTCTGGGCTTTGTAAGCCGCAGGTCTTCCCGCAAACCTGCGCGCCGGCCTGCGCTACATTGAAATGAATCATGGTCTTTGACGCCCGGCCGCGCGAGCCGCGCGCGTGGCAACGGCACCTTGTGCCTTCGGCGCGGTATTGGATGCGCACCGAAGTGCACGTTTACGCACTGGCGGTATCGGCGAGCGTGCTGCTTTCCTTCTTTCCGTTTCTGATCGTCATGATTTCTCTGTGCCGGTACGGTTTCCACTGGCCGGCCGCGGTCAACGCCATCTATCTCGCCCTGAACGATTATTTTCCCGGCGAGTTGGGCGGCTTCATCCGGCGGAATCTGGTGGCCGTAATCGAATCGCGCGGGCCGATGCAAATCACATCCATCCTGCTGCTGCTGGTCACCGCCAACGGTATCTTCGAGCCGATGGAGGTGGCGCTCAACGGGGCATGGGGAGCCGCGCAAAACCGCAGTTACGTCAAGAACCAGTTGCTGAGCCTCGGCCTGATTTTTTTGTGCGGCGGCCTCGCACTGCTGTCGTTCATTCTGACCGCGCTCAACCAGGAGTATCTGGGCCGCTCGCTGGGATTCACGGCCCGCGTGCCACTGTGGATCAACCTGATCTTCTTCAAGTTTGCGGCGATTCCCGTTTCGATCCTGGCCCTATTTTTTGTCTACTGGCTGTTGCCCAACCGGAAGGTGCGGCCCATCGCCGTTGCGCCTGTGGCAATCCTGGTCGGCCTCGCCATCGAGCTGCTCAAATATATCAATCTGCTCATCTGGCCGTTGCTCAAGGAAAAGCTCCAGAGAGAATACGGGCCGTTTTACATTTCGGTGACCATCGTTCTCTTCAGCTTCATCGCCAGCATGATTGTGCTTGGCGGAGCGGAGTGGGCGGCGCGGCACAGCCCCGTGGAACAGACACTCAAGACGGTAGAATAGATCCTCAGTGAAAAAGTGGAAGAAAATCGCGGAGGCCTACGATCTCCGTATTCCCGAATCGGACCTCGAGCGGATCGCGCCTTCGCTCGATGCGCTGGAATCGGCTTTCCGGCCGCTGACGAAAAATATCCCTGACGATGTCGAGCCCGCCATCACCTTCCGGGTTGTTCCGGAGAATGACGAGTGACCCTGCTCGAAGCGGCGCTGGCGTTGCGCAGGCGTGAAGTGTCTTCGGCCGAGCTGACCGAGTCCTCGCTGCAACACATCGCCGTACTGAATCCGGGGCTTAACGCGATGCTGACGGTCCTCGAAGACGACGCCCGTGAGCAAGCCAAGGCCGCCGATGAAGAACTGGCGCACGGCGCCGACCGCGGTCCGCTGCACGGCATTCCTATCGCTGTCAAAGACGTTTTTGAAACTCGCGGCGTGCGCACCACCTGCGGCTCGGTCATCTTTCTTCACCATATTCCGGATCGCAATGCCGCCGTGGTGGAAAGGCTCGCGGCGGCCGGCGCGGTGCTTGTGGGCAAGACCGGGATGCATGAGCTGGCCTACGGCATCACGTCGAACAATCCGCATTTCGGCACCATCCGCAATCCCCGTGATCCGGAACACATCCCCGGCGGCTCGAGCGGCGGCTCAGGCGCAGCCGTGGCGTCGGAAATGGTTTTCATGGCCATGGGAAGCGACACGGGCGGCTCCATCCGCATTCCGGCATCCTTCTGCGGAACGGTGGGACTGAAGCCCACCAGCGGACGCGTGAGCCGCTACGGCGTCATGCCGCTGGATTTCTCACTCGACCACATGGGACCGCTGACGCGCTCGGTGCGCGACGCCGCCGTCACGCTTCAGGCGATTGCCGGCTTCGATCCGCGGGATGACACGTCGTCGCAGGAGCCTGTGCCCGGCTATCTGCCGGGACCTCGATGTTCGATCGAAGGAGTGCGCATCGGCCTGCCGCAGAATTTCTACTTCGAGCGGCTCGATCCCGATGTGAATATAGCCGTGCGCCGCATGGCTGCAAGTGCGGAATCGCTGGGAGCGTGCATTCTCCCGGTTCGCGTGCCGGACATCGAAGCGCTGAACGCCGTAGGCCGCGTGATCCTGCTGGCAGAAGCCTCGGCGCTGATGGAGAAGTATATCGGCAATCGCGACCAGTTCGGGTCCGATGTCTTGGCACTGTTCGATCAGGGCCGTCTCGTTCCGGCGACCGACTACATCAACGCGCAGCGGCTGCGGCGGATGATGCAGCGCGAGTTCGCGCAATTGTGGTCGCAGGTCGATTGCCTGTTCACGCCCACCACGCCCATGGCTGCGCCGCGCATCGGCGATAAGACCGTGCACCTGGGTGAGCTTGTGGAGGACGTGCGGCTGGCTGCGACCCGCCTGGTGCGAGGGATCAACGTCCTGGGATTGCCGGCGCTCTCGATTCCCTGCGGCCGGGATAGCCTGGGTCTGCCGGTTGGATTACAGATTATTGGCCGCCCCTTCGACGAAGCCCTGATTTTGCGAGTGGCCGCGGCGCTCGAGGACGCAACTAGCCAATAATCGATCTTCTTTGTTAAGAGCGCACGGGGAAGAGATGTAAGAAAGCCCTGCCTGATGCGACTACCTGTTTGGAAGCCGAAGAGAATGGTCGCGGAACCGGCCGTCGCAGAAACGCCAATCGAAAGCTACAACGAGAGATTCTGTGAGCTTTTCGAGGCGTACCAACCCGCGCTGCGGAGGCTGGTTTCGGCCTATGTGGTGAATCCCGCGGACCGCGAGGACCTCTTGCAGGAGATTGCCGCGGGGATCTGGAAATCGCTGCCGCGCTTCCGCGGAGATTCTTCAGAGCGCACCTGGATTTACCGCATCGCGCACAACATCGCGATTCGCAGCTCATCTCAGGTGCGGGCGCGGAGTGCGCGCGAGCCGGGTCTCGAGACTTCCTTCGACTGCCCGTCCGGTGAGCGGAGCGCGGAAAATGCGCTGTTGGTCGGCGAGAGGCAACGCGCGCTCATGGACGGCCTCCGCGAGTTGCCCGCCGTCGACAGGCAGATCGTGACGCTTCACCTGGAGGGACTGAGTGCCGCGGAGATCGAGGAGGTCACCGGAGTTTCGGCGGGCGCCATTGCGACGCGCCTCACGCGAATCCGGCAAAAATTGAGCGAGCGGGTGCAAGGAGGCCGCGGACAATGAACCAACCGGATGAGCTGGAACAGCTTTGGAAAACTCAGCCGGTGGATCCGGCAGTGAAAGGGGAAGAGATGCGCAAAATCGTTTTGAAGAAGATGGAGAAGTTCGATCGCACGATCCGGCGGCGCAATATTCGGGAGATGATCGCGGCAGCCGTTGTCGCACTGGCATTCACGGGCGTCGCCTGGGGCCAGCATAACGCGATCGAGCGGGCCGGAAGCATCGTTCTCGTGGCCGGCGCGCTCTGGATCATCTACTACCTGTGGCAGCACGGAACCGAGCCGTCCGATCCGAATCCGGATCAAACCCTCGCCGGATATCAGAACGCCCTGGTCCGCAAGTACGACTACCAGATCCGGCTGTTGCGAAAAGTGAAGTTCTGGTACCTGGCGCCTATATATCTCGGGCTGCTCATCGGCAGCGTGGGCCTTTTAAAGGAGCTCGCTGACAAAGGCACACTCACATGGTCGGTGTTCCTATTCCCTCTCTTCTATACCTTGATCTTTGCCGGCATCTGGTGGCTGAACGAAGTTTACGCAGTCGGCAAGCTGCGGCGAATGCGCGAGCAGGTCGCTTCCGGGCTCGAGGATGGAGAGACGCAATGTTGACGGCATCCGATTGCTGACGCAAGATGCAAAATGCCACAGGTAACATGGGCAAGAATAGCGTGGCGGCGAGGGTCCGTGAGCACAACCGCCTGAACGGATTTGGCTTTGTCATCGCCGAATTCTTGCTTGTGATTCTCGCTGCTCTTTTCATCTCTGCAAGTGGCCTGCTACACAATCGCGTACTCCTTGCCATGACGGGCGTTGGTATTGCGGCAAACGCGGGAGCGGTCATAGTAATCGCCGCCGCCCAGACCCGCGACCATGAGCAGAGCGAAGGGCTCTTAAAAGTCCGGTCTCCCGAGTTTCGAGCTATGCTCCGGCAGAACAATCCAAACCTGAGCACGCATACCTTAATTGTTTTTGTTTCCACCTTGCTGCCTTTTCTGCTGGTGGTGTTGCTGATTCTGCAGGTGCGCACAAACACGAGAAGGATAAGGTGAGGTTTCATAAATCGCTCAACCTTAAGATTCGAATCGACTTATGGGATCGAATCTCCTGCCCGTAGTGTTTTCTGCCGATAGATCTCAGGAGGAATTCGGCGCGGGCGTGTGCGCCCAGCGGAACGATGGCGGCTGGCACAGAATTGGAACACGCTCGCGGCGGCGTGGCTCTGAAACCGTACTCGCCGAAGCCCTGGGTCTGGGCGGTGTGCGCCTTGTTAGTGGCACACGCCGCAGTGCTGGCGGGTCTGGGGACTAGGTCAGCCGGACCCTTCCTATCCAACCTCCTCCAGCTAACGCTCGGAATCCTGTGTGTCCCGGCTTGCCTGGCCGCCTCTCGGCGCTCGGGCAGCCTGGGCCGGTATTTCTGGCGGCTCACGACCTTGAGCTTCCTGGTGTGGTGTGTCGGCCAGATCTTAGGAACCTACAACGAGTTTCATCCGAATGCGGCGCTGAGCCGCCTCGATGATCTGCTGTTTGTCGCTTCGACGGTGCCTTTCGGCATGGTCCTGTTCCTGGATCCGGACCATGAACCGAATCGCTTTGACCGTCTGCACATCCTCGATTTCACGCAAGCGATTCTGTTTTGGGGCTCCGTTTACTTTTTCTTTTCACACCCGCAGCCGGGAATCGGTCCGGCTTACTCGGCTTGGAAACGCGCCATGGTCTATGACGTCGTGCTCACCGGAGCGTTTTTCTTGCGAGCTGTTCTGACCAAGTCGGGTGTTGTGCGCGCGCTGTTCGGACGAATGCTGTCGTTCCTGTTGCTCGCCGGCCTGGCCGACACATATTCCAACTATCCAGGACGGAATCTCCGCGCGGGCCAGTGGTTCGACCTCGTTTGGAGCCTCCTGCTCGCCATCCCTTTGTTGATTGCGGCTAGCTGGAACAGAGCCGAATCTTCCAATGCAGCCAGCGGCGGGGCCCGCGCCCACAACATTGTGGTCCAGCAGTTATTTCCGCTGCTGTATCCTCTGCTGATTCTCGTGATGTCTGCGCGGAATGCCGTCGCCCACCCCGTGCTGGCCACCGCCATCGGCCTGGTTTCTTTTGTGTGCTTCTGCGGACGCCTGTTAGTGACGCAGCACCGCCTGCAACTCAGCGAGGCCGGGTTTCAACGAGCCAAAGAAGCCGCGGAGAGCGCCAGCCGCGCCAAAAGCGCATTCCTGGCCAACATGAGCCATGAGATTCGCACGCCGATGAACGGCATTCTGGGCATGACGGAACTGGCGCTCGATACCAACCTCGCGCCGGAGCAAAGAGAGTACCTCAGTATTGTGAAGAGTTCGGCCCAAGGGCTCCTCCAGGTGATCAACGACATTTTGGATTTCTCCAAAATTGAAGCCGGGAAGCTGGACCTCGAGGACTTTGAATTCAAGTTGCGCGCGACCATGGGGGATGCGCTGCGGATCCTGGCCATCCCCGCGGATAAGAAAGGACTGGAACTGAATTGCCATGTGCCCGCGGACGTGCCCGACTTTCTGATGGGCGATCCCAGCCGTCTCAAGCAGGTTCTCGTCAACCTTGTCGGCAACGCGGTGAAGTTCACCCAGTCGGGAGAGGTGCTGGTGAGCGTGGAACTAGAGCCACGGACCAATGAAGATGTCTGTTTGCACTTCACCGTGCGCGATACCGGCCCGGGAATTCCCATCGAGAAACAAAAAAGGATCTTCGAAGCCTTCACCCAGGCCGACCACTCGACCACGCGCCAGTTCGGCGGGACAGGCCTGGGACTGACCATCTCCGCGCGTCTGGTGCAACTGATGGCCGGGAATATCTGGGTGGAGAGCGGATCGGGCACAGGCAGTACATTTCACTTCACCGCCGTTTTTCAGCTCGCACGGACTTCGGCGCTCGAGACACTGCAAACCGATCCCAGGGCACTGGAAAACCTCCGCGTGTTGGTCGTCGATGTCCACGCCACCACGTGCCGCATCCTTCAGGAGATGCTGGTGAACTGGCGCATGGCGCCGGCGGTGGCCGATGGCGCGTCATCCGCTCTGGCGGCGATGGAGCAGGCCCGCGCCGCCGGCCGGCCCTTTCGGATCGTTCTGCTGGACGGTGGCATGGCGGACGAAAGCGGATTCTCGTTGGCGCAGCAGATCCGTAACTATCTAGCCCCCGGCGGAGCCACCATCATGATGCTGGCCTCAGACCAGTATGCACGCGAGCTGGCTCGCTACACCGCCTTGGGCGTGGCGGCTCACGTCGTCAAACCGGTCGAGCAATCCGACCTGTTCGACGCCATCCTCACCGCGCTCGGCGCGCGTTTGCCAGTGGTCGAGCCGGCTAGAAATGGGCCCACCCAGCCGGGAAGCGTCCGGGGACTGCGCATCCTCCTAGCCGAGGACAACGTCGTCAACCAGAAAGTGGCCGATGGAATCCTGCGGAAGCTGGGGCACTCCGTCGTCATTGCGGGCAACGGCAAGGAAGCCATTGAAGCGTTGACGAATGGCGGTCCGAACCAGTTTGACCTGGTGTTGATGGATGTGCAGATGCCTGAAATGGACGGTCTTGAAGCCACTCGATTCATCCGCATAAAAGACCAGGCTCACGGAACCCACACCCCGGTCATCGCCATGACCGCTCACGCCATGCTCGGGGACCGGGAACGTTTCCTGGAAGCCGGCATGGACGGCTATATCGGCAAGCCCATCCGTGTGGCCGAGCTGATGGAAGAAATCCGAAGGTTCACGCCGGGGACTCTGACAAGCATCGAAAAGTGATTGCGAGGGTTGTTGCAAACGCGTGACAAGGTAATCTTGGCGGCGATTCCCCTATGAACCGAAAAGTGATCTAATAACGCTCGGATGCCGCGTGTCTATACCTATACTGTTTCGCCTTGCCTGCCGCCGCGCCTGCAATGCTTGAACGAACTTTCCCTCAACCTCCGATGGTCCTGGGACCATCCCACCATCGAACTGTTCCGGCGCCTGGACGGTGACCTTTGGGACGATACCGGGCACAATCCCCGCCTGATGTTGAGCCAAATCGACCAGAAGCGGCTGACGGAACTCGAATCGGATGAGACCTTCCTCGCGCAGATGGACCGTGTCTTTGCCGACCTGGTGGAGTATCTGGCCGGCACCGGCTGGTTCTTGCGGGCGCATCCGGACGCAACCAGCCTGGTCATCGCTTACTTCTCCGCCGAGTTCGGTCTCACCGAATGCATCCCCAACTACGCCGGTGGACTGGGACTGCTCGCCGGAGATCATTTGAAATCGGCGAGTGACCTCGGTTTACCGCTGGTCGGAGTAGGCTTGCTGTATCAGGGCGGATACTTCCACCAATATCTCAACGCCGATGGCTGGCAGCAGGAGCAGTATCCCATCAACGATTTTCACACCCTCCCCATAGAACCCGCGACGAATGCGCAAGCCGAACCGCTCACCGTAGACATCGATTTTCCCGGAAGGAGAGTGTCCGCCGCCATTTGGAAAGTGCGGGTGGGACGAATCCCGCTGTATCTGCTGGACACTAACGTGACGCAGAACAACCCCGAGGACCGGAAGATCACGGGGGCGCTTTACGCAGGGGACCGGGAACTGCGGATTCAGCAGGAAATCGTGCTGGGAATCGGTGGGATGAGAGCGCTGCAGGCGGTCGGCATCCGTCCCACGGTCTGTCACATGAACGAAGGGCACTCGGCGTTTCTCGGTCTGGAGCGCGCTCGCATGCTCATGGAACCCCTTGGCTTGAGTTACCACGAGGCCAGGCAGGCCGCCGCCGCGGGCAACATCTTTACCACTCACACGCCGGTGGCCGCGGGATTCGACCGCTTCGAGCCCTGGCTGATGGAGAAGTACTTCCGTGAGTACTCGGGACGGCTGGGCCTCAATTTCGACCGGCTGCTTGCCTACGGCAGGCTGGATCGCTCCGACAACAACGGACCGTTCAACATGGCGCACCTGGCTTCGAGCCACAGCTCTTGTGCCAACGGCGTGAGCCGGCTGCACGGCGAAGTGACTCGCAAGATGGCGCATGCCATGTGGTCCGGTTACCCCTTGCACGAGGTCCCCGTGGGCTACGTAACCAACGGCGTTCACATGCGCTCTTGGGTCTCGATGGAAATGAGTGCCCTCCTGACGCGCTACCTGGGGCCGCGATGGGCTGAGGAACCCCACGACAGCCCGGTCTGGCAGCGCATCGACCGCATTCCCGACCAGGAGTTGTGGCGGGTGCACGAGATCCGCCGAGAGCGCCTGATCCACTATGCCCGTACGCGACTGGCGCGGCAGCTCAAGCAGCGTGGCGTTTCCGATGTCGAGGTCAAGATCGCCGAGGAGGTGCTTGGCCCGGATCATCTGACCATCGGGTTTGCCCGGCGGTTTGCCACCTACAAGCGGGCGACGCTGCTGCTGCGCGACGTGGACCGGCTGCGGCGAATCCTGACCGACGCCAAACGGCCCGTGCAGATCCTGTTTGCGGGCAAAGCCCACCCTCACGACAACGAAGGCAAAGAACTGATCCGTCAGATTATCCGCTTCGCTCGCGGCTCGGATGTGCGGCGCAGCGTGGTCTTCCTCGAGGACTACGACATCTCGGTCGCACGGTACCTGGTGCAGGGCGTGGATGTCTGGCTGAACACGCCGCGGCGCCCGAACGAAGCCAGTGGCACCAGCGGCATGAAGGTGCTCGCCAACGGGGGCCTCAATCTGTCGGTTCTCGATGGATGGTGGGCCGAGGGCTACGATCGTCAGACCGGCTGGGCCATCGGCAGCGGGGAGGAGTACGCCAATCCTGACTATCAGGATCAGGTCGAATCGGAAGCGCTCTATCACTTGCTGGAGAATGACGTCGTGCCGCTTTTCTACGACCGGGACTTAGCGGGTATTCCGCATGGATGGGTAGCCAAGGTGAAGACCTCCATGAAAACGCTTTCGCCATCCTTCAGCACCAACCGCATGGTGGCGGAATACACGGAGCGGTTTTATCTCCCCGCTGGCCGGCGGTATTCGCGCCTGACCGCAGACCACGCCGCGCGGATTCGGCCTTTGGTGGCTTGGCGCAAGCGGCTGCACACGCATGGTTCCCGAGTCAAGATCGTCCAGGTGGACTCTGCGCACGCCGACGAGGTCGTCGTGGGCTCCAAACTGAAAGTCACCGCCCGGGTTTTTTTGGGAGAAGTCCTGCCCTCGGACGTTAGCGTGCAGCTTTACAGCGGACGCGTGAATCCGGAGGGTGAAATCGTATCCGGGAAGGCAACAGCCATGGAGCTGCGGGGGTCTTCCGGCGCGGACCAGCTCTACCAGGGTGAGGTCGAGTGCGGCGAGAGCGGCTCATGTGGCTTTTCGGTGCGCGTGGTTCCTTACCACGAAGACGCCGTCCTGCCCTATGAAATGGGCTGGCTCACCTGGGCGGAGTAAAGAAGCTCAGTCTGCGACTCCCACGGTGCGAAACCCGGCCTGCTGGAAATGCTGGTCGAAGGTGAAGGCCGTGGAGATCTTCCGGCTTTTCATGAGCACGAAAGACACGCAGTCGGTGAAGCTGATCTGCTGGTCGGCATACTTGCGCAGCAGCCGGATCGCTTCGGATTCGTCTTCTCTTGTGCTGTAAGCAATCTCGAGCATCTCCGAAGCGTAGATATTGTCGGCACGATCGGCCGCGAAGCGGTTTCCGGCTCGTCTGGCGAGTAGAGTCAGAGTCTCGTCCAGAACGTGGTTGCTGGTAACCAGGGCCTCGCTGCGCATTCTCTTCCAGATTGCTATGGCGCGCTGATGGTAGCCGTCGTTGGCCAGGTACCTTGCCAGGAACGCGCCGGTGTCAATGAAAACCATCACGGTTCGCCGTAGAGGTGCGCGTCGTGCCGCCGCGCCAGGTCTTGCGGAGTCTTGCCCTTAAAGACCGCCGTGTCATCCAGGAACGAGTCTCGACGCCTCCGGCGGCGCGGCCCGGATTCTGCGATCGCTTTTTCGACGGCGCGGCGCAGGAATTCCCCGAAGGAAACGCCGGCGTCCCGCGCCTGTTCCAGTGCTGCGGCCTTCAAGTGAGGAGGCAAGACCACCGTGGTGCGATGCATAATTATGGATACATAATAGCATAAGTGCCTTCCCCCCAGGGGGAGGGTAGTGTCCTAAAACTTAGGACACTACCAGAGGGAGAATTGCGGGTCCGCGCCGGCCGGGAACCGCTCCAGACCCATCCTCCCGCTCCTGTGGCCCCTGTATAATCGGGAACAGGCCGCCACATCATGAAAAACCGCCTTCTCTACGGCTCGGGCCTGGTCTTGCTGATCATCTCGGCGACGCTCGTGATCTGGCAGGGCTCCTTCGATTTCGGCGGCTATGCCCCCACGGATCCAGGGCAAACCTTTATCTTCTGGGCCGTCTCCACGCTGATCTTTCTGCTGATGGTGACCCTCGGTTTCATGTTGGTGCGCATCGGGGTCAAGCTCTACATCGAGCGGCGCAGCAACCGCGAAGGTTCGCGCATCAAGACCAAGCTGGTCATCGGCGCGCTGGCGCTGAGCTTCATGCCGGTCTTCTTCATGGTGCTGTTCAGCTATTACGTGCTGAACCGCAACCTGGAAAAATGGTTCACGCGGCCGGTGGAGAGGGAGCGCGTGGCTTTCGTCAATATCGCCAAGGCTCTCACCGGCGAGGCCCGTGAAAAGGCCGAAGCACAGGCCGCTTTGCTGGCGGCGCAACCCGAGACTTTGGCCCTTCTGGCTGCGGGAAGGCGCACGGCCGGCGCGCTCGAGGAGTTCTGCCGGACACAAAACGTGGCAGCGGCTGAGATCGTTTCCGCCGCCGGAACCGTGGTCGAGGGATGCGGCGATCCCGGCGCCTTGCGCCCGCAGGCCAAGGATGCCATCGTCGTCGCCCACCCGGTCGAGTCCAGGGGCGAGACGGTGGGCCAGGTCGTTTTGTCCCCGCGCATCCCGCTGGACCTGGCTCGGCAGCGCAGCGCCATCGAGGCCTACAACAGCGAATACGCGCGCCTGGCCGGCAGCCAAAAAAACATGCGCAATTCGTCCCTGCTGCTGCTGGCGCTGATCACCCTGTTCGTTCTGTTCGTGGCCATGTGGATCGCCCTGTTCCTGGCCCGGCAGATCAGCGTTCCCATCGCGGCCCTGGTGCACGCCGCCCGCGAGGTGCGCTCAGGTAATTTGAGCCACCGCGTGGAGGTGCCGGCCATCGACGAACTGGCGGGCCTGGTGCGCGGTTTCAACGAAATGACGCGGGAGTTGGACAGCAACAGCCGCGAACTCGATGCCCGGCGCCGCTTCACCGAAGCTATTCTCGAGAGCATCCCCACCGGCGTGATTTCCGTGTCCTCAGACGGCCGCATTCAGCGGGTCAATCGCGCGCTCAAGCAGATCTTTCCCGAGGAGCAGGTGAATCATGCTACGCGCCTCGAAGACCTGTTCTCGCGCGACGACACCGCGGAGATCCGGTATCTGATGAAGCGTGCCCGCCGCACTGGCATGACATCACGGCAAATGGAGCTGCGATCCGAGCTCCAAACCCGGCATGTTTCCATCACCGTCTCGGCGCTCGAGGAAAAGGTGCGCTCCGGCTTCGTGATCGTGCTCGAAGATACCAGCGACTTGCTGCGCGCGCAGAAGGCGGCGGCGTGGAACGAAGTGGCACGGCGCATCGCGCACGAGATCCGCAACCCGCTCACCCCCATCGCGCTTTCCGCCGAGCGCATCGCGCGGCAGCTCGAACGCGCCCCCGTGCCCCCGGATGTGGCCCGGATCGTCAAGGACTGCACCGACACGATTGCGGATGAAGTTGAGTCGGTGAAGAACCTGGTCAATGAATTTTCACAATTCGCCCGGTTCCCGGCAGCCCAGCCCGTCCGCTGCGACTTGAATGAGGTGGTCGAGAGCGCTCTCGCCGTTTTCACCGGACGACTGGACGGCATCGCGCTTCAAGCCGACCTCGCCGTGGGCCTGCCCCCCGTGAATGTGGATAAAGAGCAGTTCAAGCGAGTCATCGTCAACCTGGTGGACAACGCCGCCGAAGCTATGCAGGACTCAGTGGTGAAGCGCATTTGGATCGCTACCCGCGCGGGTGTGGCGGACACGGTTGAGTTGACGGTGGCCGATACCGGTTGTGGGGTAAGCGCTGAGGATAAGGAAAAACTGTTTTTGCCGTATTTCTCAACCAAGGGGCGAGGCACCGGGTTGGGTCTGGCCATCGCCAACCACATTCTCTCCGAACACAACGCGCACATCCGGGCGGAGGACAACCGGCCCGCAGGCACGCGCTTCATCATCGAGATTCCCGCCGCGGCGAATGTAGAAGAGCCCAGGCCGGTGGAAGGCGCCGCGTCCGTCACTCACGTATGAAGCCCGCGCGCATCCTGGTGGTGGATGACGAGCCGGGCATCCGGCAATCGCTCTGCGGCGTGCTGGGCGACGAAGGCTATTTCGCGCGCGCCGTCGCGAGCGGCGAAGAGTCTTTGGAAGACCTCTTGCGGGAACCGTCGGACCTGGTGCTGCTGGACGTCTGGCTTCCGGGCATCGACGGCATGGAGACCCTGGCGCGCATTCAGGATATTCCCTTCACCGACCGGCCGGCGGTGGTGATGATCTCCGGCCACGGCAACATCGAGACCGCCGTGAAAGCCACCAAACTGGGGGCCTTCGATTTCCTTGAAAAACCGCTCTCGCTCCAGAAGCTCACCGTGGTCCTGAAGAATGCGATCGAACACCGCCGGTTGCAGCTCGAGAACGTCCGCCTGCGCGAAGAGGGCGCCGCCAAGTACCGCATCGTGGGCGAGAGCGTCCCCATGAAGGCGCTGCGCAAACAGATGGAGCTGATGGCCGCCACCAACGGCCGCGTGCTCATCTACGGCGAGAGCGGCACCGGCAAAGAACTGGTGGCGCACGCCATCCACGCCATGAGCCCGCGCGCCTCCGAGGCGTTCGTGGAAGTCAACTGCGCCGCCATCCCCGAAGAGCTGATCGAGAGCGAGCTGTTCGGCCACATCAAGGGCAGTTTTACCGGCGCGCACGAAAACAAAATCGGCAAGTTCCGCAAGGCCGACGGCGGCACACTGTTTCTGGATGAGGTGGGCGACATGAGCCTCCGCACGCAGGCTAAGGTGCTGCGCGCGCTCGAGGAACAACGCTTCGAGGCGGTGGGCGCTTCCGAATGGACCCAGGTAGACGTGCGCGTGATCGCCGCCACCAACAAGATGCTGGGGCAGGAAATCGAGCGCGGGAACTTCCGCGAAGACCTGTTCTACCGGCTGAACGTCATCCCGTTTCACGTGCCGCCGCTGCGTGATCGCGTGGAAGACATTCCGCTGCTCGCCGACTACTTCCTCCGTGAGTTCACACTGGCGTACGGGCGCAAGCCCAAGGAACTGACGCCGGGCGCCTACGCCCTGTTGCAGGAATATCACTGGCCGGGGAACGTGCGCGAACTGCGCAACCTGATCGAGCGCATCGTCATCCTTAACCCGCAGGTCCGCGTTGACGCCCGGCACATTCCTCTGCAAACCGTGCGGCGGTCCGCGGCCGAGCGTCCGGAACGTTTCGGCAGCCTGCAGGAGGTGCGCGAGGCCGTGGAGCGCGAGTATATCCTGAAAAAACTCGAAGAAACCAACGGCAACGTGACGCGTACCGCGGAACTGCTCGGTCTGGAGCGCAGCAACCTCTACCGCAAGATGAGAACTCTGGGAATCGGACCGAAGGAATAGACCTCAGCTGCTCGTTCAGGGCTTCGGCGCCGCGGCGAGTACGTTACCCGAAATCGGCCCCTGGTAAATTTTCTGCAGCCCCAGAGAACGAACGGCTGCGCGGTCGCTGTCGTGCAGGATGTAATAATCCGCTCCCGCCGTCACCGGCTCCCGCGCCACTTCCCGCATCCACACCAGGCGCCACGTGCGGCGATAAAAGTTCAACGACGGTTCCAGCAGCCACGAAGCGCTCACG
>Ga0187817_10000444_pt1 | contig 17623 bp, 14 predicted proteins | sample NC_wetland_sal_i_17_FD_132431 | JGI IMG/M metagenome (GOLD analysis project Ga0187817, IMG submission 132431) | Wetland sediment microbial communities from Neuse River Estuary, North Carolina, USA - SO4_2 | ecosystem: Environmental > Aquatic > Freshwater > Wetlands > Sediment | place: USA... | reverse complement strand
TACAATGCCCGGCAAGCCCTTGAGCCGTGGGGCGAGGCGGCGGACGTGGACCGAGGCCCGCCGTTCTCAGGAAATGGCAAGGTGAGCCGGAGTGGAACAGGAACAGGAGTTGCTGGACCGTTGCCTCGCCGGTGAAGATTCTGCTTGGGAAGCCCTCCTTAGGGCTTACACACGAAAAATCTATAATCTCTGTTACCGCTTTACGGGCCGGGTGGAAGAAGCCGAGGATGTGACCCAGGAGGTTTTCATCAAAGTCTTCCAGACTCTCAAGACCTATCAGGCCGCTCAGGGCAGCTTTGCCACATGGCTCAATCGGGTGGCACGCAACCATTTGGTAGACCACTACCGGCGCGCTCGGAAGGACCGCGTGACTTCCTCGCTGGAGGACGAACTGACGGAGGCGGAGCAGAAGCCAAGCCAACAGACGGAGCCTACAGGCCAGGTGGAATCGCGGGAGCGCAGGGAGGTCTTGCAAATGGCTTTGGACAAGCTCTCCCCGGACCTGCGCGAAGCCGTGATCCTGCGTGACCTGCACGATCTCGATTACGAGGAGATCGCCCAGGTTCTGAGAGTGCCTCAGGGCACCGTGAAATCTAGAATTAACCGCGGAAGATTGGAACTGGGACGAGTTCTTAAACGTATGGAAGGAATGAGAGGCCCCGCAAAGGCGGGAAGCGAGCCATGACGCACCTGGAACTGGAAAATCTGACGAGCGATTACCTGGAGGGGCTGCTCGAGCCGGCGCTCAAGGCGGAAGTCGAATCCCATCTGAGTGCCTGCCCCTCCTGCGTCGAAATGGTGGAAGTTGTGCGCCGGGCAATGGCACTGTGCCATGCCGCCCCGGAGCTCGAGCCGGCGCCCTGGCTGGTTTCCAAGATCATGCTGGCCACGGTAGGCCAACGCAAACCAGGCTGGGCGGAGGGCCTGTTGGCTTCCATCCGGCCGCTGCTTCAACTCCGAATCGCTTATGGTATAGCGATGGCGGTGTTTTCGTTCTCTATTATCGTTAACGCAGCGGGGATCAATCTCCGGCACATGACCGTCGAGGATCTAAACCCACGAACTTGGATCTTCCGGGCGAACCGTGCCGGGCACCTGTACTACGCTCGAGTGGAAAAGTTTTACTACGACCTCAGGGTGGTCTATGAAATTGAGTCTCGACTTCGGCAACTCCGCTCCCATTCTGAGGAAGAGCCGGAAGCGCCCAAGCAAGAACCGACGCCGGGAGGCTCAACCAACAGTGCCCCAGCTTTGCCCTCGCTAGCGACCAATCGGCCAGGGGTCGAGGATGTGGCTGGTTCTGCCGGGTCTCTGGGTAATGAAACCGCACCACTAGCCGTAGCTATAGATGCTGTAAGGAGCCAAAACCCATGAAATGCGCCAACCATCCCGATGTTGATTCCGTCGCTTATTGCGGCTTGTGCGGGCGTGCTCTGTGCGCGGAGTGCAAGCGTGACGTACACGGAATGCTCTATTGCGAAACCTGCCTGGCCAGCCGCCTGCAATCTCCCATGTACGGTCCGCAAGCCGGCCCTAGTCCCGGCGTCGCTCTGGCGCTGGGCTTCATCCCCGGCGTGGGCGCCATCTATAACGGCCAAGTCGTTAAGGCCATGATCCAAGTTCTGATCTTTGGCTCTCTCATCGCATTATCTGACCGCGTGGGCAGTCCCATGGACACCATTTTCGGCCTAGGCGCGGCGGCTTTTTACTTTTATATGGTGATTGACTCCTATCAGACCGCTAGAGCGAAACAGATTGGCCAGCCGGTCCCGGAGTGGTTTGGTCTGGGCGACATGAAGATGAATGCGCCCATCGGGGCCGCGCTGCTTATCGGCCTGGGGGCGTTGTTCCTGCTGGATAACCTCGGCATACCCGTTTTTCGTCAAATCGGCAGGTATTGGCCGGTGCTGCTCATCGTGATAGGAGTGCTTTTGTTGCAACGTCGCCTGGGGGGTGGCGGTGGGGGGGGTAGCCGCCCGTCCTCGCACCTTCCCACGGACGCTCGCAGCCTAAAGCAAGGACCAGGCAGCACGTCGGGACCGCGAGAATTTTAGGTGGCACAGTCACTCTTGGCTGTGCCGCAGGCAAGAGTCACGACAAACCAATTGCTTGGAGGTTCTGCATGGAAGGCATCCTGACCAACCCGATCTTTATCCCGCTCGGAGCGTTCCTGATGGTCATCTTTATCGTGGCCATTGTCTCCATGAGGAAAATGAGAGAACGCGAACTCCAGGCCCACCAGGAACTGCGAATTCGGGAGATGGAGCACGAACGGAAATTAAAAGAGATGGAAATCGAGAAGGCCAAGCTGGAACTCGAGAGGGCTAAGGCGGTGAAGAATTAATGGTGTGCGATGCGTCTCGACATGGTGGCGGCGTCTTGACCGAGCGCAGATAGGAGATTGGAAATGACTGATCCGGGACTGTTGGTTCCCATTGCCGGCATGGGGATGGTGCTGGGGATAATTGCCATCATCTTTTGGTACAAGGCGCGCGAGAAAGAACTGCAAGTCCACCAGGACATGCGCATCCGCGAAATGGAGCATCACCGCAAGATGAAGGAACTGGAGTTGGAGCTGGAAAAAGAGAAGAATCGCCGCGCCCCTGAAAGGGTGGCCTGAGCGAGGACAATACCCGGGGATGGATAGTATTTGGTCCCGGTGAGTGAAGGCGGGTCGCCTGAGCAAGTCCTCTAGCGGGGGATTAAAAAGCAGGATTCGGAGGAGGTTTTCGATGGAGAGAATCCCTGAAATGATGTTTCCAGTCTTAGGCGTAGCGGTATTAGGGCTGACGACTATTTGTGTCGTTGCCATCGTGTGCTGGTACAGGGCGCGCGACAAAGAACTTCAGCTCCAACGTGAAATGCGCATCCGGGAGATGGAACATCAGCAGAGGATGAGGGAACTGGAAGTCGAACGCGAAAAGGCAAAGGCGGCTCAGCTCCACGAGCGCATTGCCTGACGATGACACGTCCCGTTGGGACTGCGGAGGTAAAAGGGTTATGGATTCGCCAGTAATTATTCCCCTGGCGTGCTTCGCGTTGGTGGTCATAATCGTTGCCATCGTGCACTTGATGAAGATTCGTGACTTGGAGATCGATTCCCACCAGCGATTACGGATCGAGGAGATGGAACACCAGCGCAAAATGCGCGAGCTGGACCTGGAGTTAGAACAAGTCAGGCAAGGGCGGTAGAGGAATGGGGTTAGGAAAGGGCCGATGAGCGGGAAGCGGGACTGGAGGACGGTGGCAGAGTATGGGTTATTCACCAAGCACGCCGATTTCGCGCCGGCCTAGTTTGACCGGGCCGGGCTTTCTGATCACGATGGGAGTCATATTCCTCATCGGAGAGTTCGTTCCGGAGTGGGGCATTTGCAGGACTTGGCCCGTTCTGCTGATCGTCATCGGCGTTCTGAGACTCCTTGATACGGCGCTGCCGTCGCGGCCCCCTGTGGGACCCAGGCTGTAGGAGCGGAAATCATGAGCACCTATGTATATCGTCGGGGATCAATCTTCTGGGCGCTTACATTGATAGGGGTGGGCGCCATCTTCCTTTGGGAAAACTTCAACCCCGCGATTCACCCTTGGCAGGTCATCGCCAAGTTCTGGCCAATCCTCATCATCTTTTGGGGCCTTTCGAAGCTGATCGATTACATTCAGGCCCGAGCCCGTCCCGAGACTGTGCCGCCGCCTCTTTTCAGCGCCAGCGAAGTTATCTTGCTGGTGTTGATACTAGTTCTGGGAACCCTGGTTTCGAAGATCGTTCTGCGGCCGTGGCAGACGTGGCCGGCGTCCGTGGGCGTGGATATGGACGACGAGGGCTTTGCCGGCTTGTTCATGAATTCCTATACCTACACGCAAACATTCTCTCATCCAGCCCATCCCCAGTCTCACCTCTTGGTCGTAGACCGTCGGGGTGACGTGGAGGTGCGTGGCGCGGCGGATCAGACCACAATAGATGGCGTTGTGAAGAAGACCATCTGGGCTCCCAATGAAGATGACGCCCTGAAGCTCGCGAATCAAGTCAAAATTGAAATTGTCGAACAAGCAGGGCGATACCTGGTTCAAACCAATCTGGATTCGCTTCCTGGCAGCGGGCACAACGTGCGCCTGGACTACACGCTACGCGTTCCCTCCACCACCAGTACGGAAGTTACGGTGGAGCACGGGGACGCTATCCTGGATGGATTAAAAGCCGAGCAGGCCCTCACTGCCCGTCACGGGGACGCTCACATCACCAATGTGGAAGGGCTCGTGCGGCTGACCAGGGGCAGCGGGCTTACAGAAGTGCGCGATCTGAAAGGAAGCTTGGAAGTCGAGGGGCGGGGAGGTGATATCGATATTTCGGGGGTCACCGGCACAGCAAGCATCAATGGGGAGTTCAACGGAGGCATGGATTTCCGCGACATTAGCCAGGCCCTGCACTTTAAATCCTCGCGCACCGATATGACCGTTCAGAAACTTACCGGCCGGCTCAACATGGAAGTCGGTTCTCTCGAGCTGAACGGCATCGACGGCCCCTTCGAAATCACAACTCGTCAAAAGGACATCACCCTCACGGACTTCAAACACAGCGTGAAAATCACGGACACGAATGGGGACGTGGAACTTCGCACCTCCACTCCTCCAACCCACCCTATCTCGGTCGACCTGAAAAAGGGCGAAATCGAATTGAGCTTGCCCTCCTCGAGCAGCTTCCAGATCGACGCGGCCTCCCCTCACGGCGAAGTGGAATGCGATTTCTCCGGGCCGAACTTGAAAGTCGCCAAGGAAGGCGACAACCCCACCATCAGCGGGAGCGTGGGCAAAGGCGGCGCTCCGATCCGGCTTGATACGGAATACGGAACCATCCGCTTGCTGCGCATGGGAGCCCACCCGCCGGCGCATCCAACCCCACCCCCGTCCCCCGCCGGGGACGAAAAGCGAGCCTGGAACCCACGTCCACATCACCGCGCCGTTTCGGTGCGGCGGGCTGCACTGCTGGTTCTCCCACCTTGGGACGATTAGTTGACTGGAAGCCTACGCGCTGTTGCGCCGTGCGGGTTTGTCTACGGGATCGATTAGCACGTTCATCCCCGCTCACTCTGTTACCTTACCTAGCGTATCAAAGAAATCCGGAAAGGAAATATCGACGCAACTGCTGTTCTTGATTTGCGTGTCGCCCTGAGCCACCAGTCCCGCCACTGCAAAAGCCATGGCAATCCGATGGTCGTCATGGGGATCAATGCCTGCCCCACGCAATCTCTGCCGCCCGGCAACGCGTAGGCCATCCGGGAATTCTTCCACCTCCGCCCCCATCCGCCTCAGATTCTCCGCCACTGCCGCCAACCGGTCACTCTCCTTGACGCGTAACTCTGCCGCCCCTCGGAAACTCAACCCTTCCTCCGTCTGGGTTCCCAGGACCGCCAGGACAGGCAATTCATCAATGAGGCTGGGAACCGCACTCTCCGGGATTTCGCCGCCTCGCAAGGGACTGGTTTCCACATGGAGGTCACCGATTAGTTCGCCGTTCATCATCTCCAGATTGACCACCGAAACACGCCCGCCCATGGGGACAAGGACATCGAGAACCCCCGTTCGCGTCGGGTTCAGACCCACGTTATGAATCATCAGGTTTGAATTCGGTGTCACCAAACCTGCCACGATGAAAAACGCCGCCGATGAAAAATCACCCGGCACATAGAGCTTCTTACCTTCCAGGCGCGCCCTGCCGCGCACCGCAATGGTCCGCTGATGCCGGCCGATGTCAGCCCCCATTTGCTCCAGGGCGATTTCGGTATGGTCGCGTGTTCGGACGTTTTCGATGACTTCGGTCTCACCCTCGGCGAACAATCCTGCCAAGAGAACCGCCGACTTCACTTGCGCGCTGGCTACCGGCATTTCGTAACGAATAGGCTTGAGCGCTCCGCCTTCGATTTCAAGGGGGGGCAATCCACCTTGTTGGAAATTGATGCGCGCCCCCATGCGCGACAGCGGGTCTGCGACACGCTTCATGGGGCGCCGGGAGAGCGAAGCATCACCCACCATTACAGAACGAAACGGCTGACCGGCCAGGATGCCCGCCAGCATGCGCATGGTCGAACCCGAATTGCCGGCGTTCAGAGGTTCGGCGGCAGGCCGCAGCCCGCCCAGGCCGGCGCCCTGAATCGTCACCACATTGTCCTTACGCTCAATCTTCACCTCGAGCTGCTTCAGACAGGAAAGCGTGGATTGGCAGTCGGCACTGGTCGAGAAGAAGTGAATCTCGCTCGCTCCCTCCGCAATCCCGCCCAGCAATGCATAGCGGTGGGAGATGGACTTATCCCCGGGAAATTGAACCGTGCCCTTAAGGCCCTTGGCCGGCTTGATCTTCTTCGTTTTTGAACCAAATAAGCCCATGGTTACGAATGCCCCCTCACCCCAACTCCCCTCCCCCTCTTCCCTCTCCCCCGGGGAGAGGGAAGAGGGGGAGGGGAGTTGGGGTGAGGGGTTTGGACAGGCATTTTCGGAGCAGTTTCCCGACTTTCGACCCTGCGGTGGGCGCCAGCCCTTGCGCAGGAGGCACCTTCAATCCAATCATCATCTTGAGCTTGCCATCGGCAATCCAATTCATCACCCGGTTGATGTCCCTGCTTGCCACCATACCGCCTTCGCTTGCGCATCGTCAAGGCAGGGGCCCCAACTCGTAATGCCGTGGTTTGGGTTGCGCTGTTGCGCGCTGCTGCTCGACGATCTGGTCCTCCAGTTTATCCAAGGCATCCACGGCCGCTTGCTCGCGGGCGAACTTGTAGTCCTGGAGTGTGACCTGCACGTCCCGCCAACGCGCAAAGTGGATGTCGTTATGCTTGAGCGTCAGGTCGTGGACTTTGGCCGCTTGCTTGGCCATCGGCGTGGGGAGGGTTGCGAGATTGATTCCTTTCTGCAACTCTTCCTTCGTGAAGTCGCCGACCTTCTCGCCATCGATTTTCAGCGCGTAACGCGTCGAAGCGAGGCCGGTGACTTTGAGTTGCTCCTGGTCGAGCGCCTCGATGAAGTCCGAACTGCCAACACTAAGGGCCACCACCTTGTCGTTCAGGTCCAGCGGCATGGGGAGCGCGCGGTCGGTCTCACTCCAGGCAAGGCTCGGTTCGGCCTGAAGATCCGTGACCTCAGCATTGTCGGCGTGCGTCACGCGCCGGCCCGCCGCGTCGATCTCGACTGACGCCACTGTGACAGGCGCATTCCAGGCCTTGAGCAGCGCCTCGGCCATGATGAGGTGGCCGCCCGGACCCGGATGGACACGATCTTCGATGATCTTCTTGGCAAGCTCTGCGTCCTGAGACTTGGCCTTCTCGAGCATGCTCACCACCGGCGCGTTCAGATCGGCCACGAGCAGATGCTCACGCTCACCCAACTCTTTAACGAACTGGCCATAGCGAATAAGCACGGCATTGTATCCATCGTCGATGTTGGGCGGGCGAGTGACGTCGTCGTAGGGCGAAGGCTGGATCACGGTGATGCGGATGCCGGGCAGGGCATGCTTCATCGTGTCGATGATGTGCTGGTAGCCTGTCGAATAGGTCTTGAAGATGTCGTCGTCCCAGCCACGGTAGCTCGCATCATTCATGCCGAGCATAATGGTCATGACGGACGGCTTGTAAGCGATCACGTCGCGGCGCAGCCGCTCGTCGATAGGGCCGGCCCATCCGCCCGTTACGCGGTCACCGCCTACGCCCGAGTGCGCGAACCACACCTTCAGTTGCGGGAAGCGCGTGACCACGTAGGTCTCTACGAAGGTTGTATAGAGCCGCTGGTCCGTAATGCTGTCACCGTAGAAAACGAGCCGGTCACCGTTCTTCAAGAAGAACTCGCCTTGGGCCAGCCCTGCTGAAGCCCATGCCAGGGCTATCGAAACGAGAAGCAGAACGCGTCGTGGGAGCTTCATTTGTTACCTCCGAGGAAAGCCGGATCTAGAATTTCGCACTAACTCTAACGGTTTAGGTTGATGAGGTCAATAAAATCGGGGCTAGGGGCTGGGGGCTAGAAGCCGTTTCAAAACTTCCTGTACCCGATTGCAACGGGGATTGTCGGCTGCGCGGGGGGGCCCGTGCTCTCCCCACGGCGAGGCCTCGGCGTGGGCGGCCGGGTGCTCCCCGGAGGGGAGCAAATTGAGTAGCCGGGTGAAACCCCCGGACCGGGCCCCACACCCCGTCCGGTTTCACCCAGAGGGTGCGACCTGTAGGGGCGAGGCGCCGCCTCGCCCCTACCTCGTCGTTGCCCACCCGCACGTTATCGACGGATTAGGGACAGCCCTCTCCCCCTTGGGGGAGAGGGTGCCCGTGACGGCGCTTTCATCAGCCGACGCGGGACGGGTGAGGGGGTTCGGACCGCCGGCTTTTCGAAAGCGCGGACGCTCCAGATGACACGCCTACTTGGGCTGATCTTATCCCCTTGACATCCCCATTCGTTACTCATAATTTGTACTCTTCTTTTAGAATGTGGTGGCGAGGTAAACTCGCCGCTACATTGGCAATTCATGAAGGGTGGAGACAATGTCTGGAGAACCAAAAAACGAAACGGAACGCATCACCAAGGTCGTGCTTGAACGGGGTGCAAGTGCCACGGCCCTCACGGGAATCAGTTTCATCACCGAGCCCCAAAGGGTGTTTGGCGCGAATGATCGTGTCCGGATCGGCGTCTGCGGGCTTCGGGGACAGGGCTTTGCGCACATCGAGGAATACGCCCGAATGCCGGACGTGGAGACTGTGGCCGTGTGCGATGTGGATGAAAACATCATAAAAGAGCGGCTCGCGGACATGGATCTTATGAGCCTGCCTACACCCAAGACGTACACCGACGTGCGCAAACTCCTGGAAGACTCTTCCATTGACGTCATTTCCATTGCCACACCAAATCATTGGCACGCCTTAATAGGAATCTGGGCTCTCCAAGCCGGCAAGGACGTCTATGTCGAGAAGCCTTGCTGTCATAACCTGTGGGAGGGGCGGCAACTGGTTCGGGCAACGAAGAAATACAAGCGCATTGTTCAGCATGGAACCAATAATCGCTCTGCCGGCGCGGTGATCGAAGGCATCCAGAAAATGCGAGAGGGCCTGATCGGCGAGGTCTACCTGGCTCGTGGTCTCTGTTTCAACGAGCGGAACACTATAGGCCGCGCTTTCGTCGAGGCGGTTCCGGTGGGTGTGAACTACGACCTCTGGACTGGGCCTTCGCCTCTTCACTCCTTCACGCGGAACCGGTTCCACTACAACTGGCATTGGTTCTGGGACACCGGCAATGGTGACATCGGCAACCAGGGAATCCACCAAATGGATGTGGCGCGTTGGGGGCTGGGAGTGAGGTTCCCCAACAAGGTGTCGGCCTTGGGTGGACACTTCATGTTCGATGACGACCAGGAAACTCCCAACACGCTAAACGCCGCGTTCGAGTTCAATCAGCCGGAGGGCAAGCCTAAGCTTCTGGAGTTTGAGGTGCGCCACTGGATTACCAACCAGGAGGCAGGCATTGGATCACTTGGATTCGGAGTCGCCATTCCTGGTTTCTTGGGTCCGCCCCGACGAAATTCTGGTCGCCCGCACCGCGAGGCGGTCCCCGGTTCTGTCGGCGATGTCTTCTACGGGTCGAAGGGCTACATGGCGATGTCGAACGAGGAATTCCCATCTTACCGAACTTGGCTGGGAGATGACCAGGAGCACGGTCCCACCGGCTCGAGGGAAGGGAACAACTGGCAGAATTTTATCAATTGCGTGCGTAGCCGCAAGCAGGAGGAGCTGAACGCGCCCATTGAGGAAGGCTACATCTCCTGCGCGTTCGTACATTTGGCTAACGCCTCGTACCGTCTGGGGCGGACGCTCAACTTTGATCCGGACGCTGAACAGGTCATCGGCGACGAGGAAGCGAATAAACTGTTGCGAGGCACCTATCGCGCGCCGTACGTGGTTCCTGAAGAAGTCTAGCCCGATGCCGGAAGACAATTGTGAGCAGTCGCTCATGCCCGTCGGCTGACAGGCACCCAGAAAGGGGCTTTTCAGTCCGCGGACCTGGGGAACAGCCGCAGATACTAATTTATGGTCCCACGGAGAAACCGCGGACCCCAAAACCGGGGGTCCGCGCTACCCAATCAGGTTAGTTGCCCGCTGACCCGCCGCTCGCCGCCGGCTTCTCGAACAACTTCGGATCGACGGCAGGGTTAATCTGGAGTTCTTTAACGTCCTGCGAACCCGCCTCATTGCCGCCCTGGGTAATCTTCAACTTGAACGGCAGACTCATTCCCTCGACGTCTTTCCACTCCGAGTAATCGATGACCTCGACTCCCGGCCCGCCCATCCCCATCGACTGTGCGGAGGTTCGCAGGACGTGGCCAGTCTGCGGGTCAACATACCAGCGAACCTGGGCTCCGTCGGCGTTGACGTCGAGAATCCGGGCTTCGACGTCACCAATTCTCTCCGAGCCACTGGCGGCGAAGACAAACTTGGGATCTTCAGCGTGCTGTGCCACAAATATGGGATGGCGCTTCAGTTCGTTCAGGCCGTCCTCCTTCTGCGCGCTCGGCAGATCGCGAGACCCCATGGGCGACTTCATGAACGCTGCCGCAGGAGAAATCACCATCGTCATTTCGCCCATTGGGGTAGTCATCTTTTGCCAAAGCTGGTCGGGGAAGGCGGCGACTTCTTCCACCTCCATCGACATGTCCCCTTGCGGAGTCTTAGCGAGTACTGTGCTCTTCTCACGCAGTGACTTCACCGACCTGACTTTGTCTGCGCCTCCCAGGCTTTGGACTACCTTGGCGATGAGCGCCTGACCTGCGGAATTGCTCGCGGTGGCGGCTTTGGCGGCGCCCGGCGGAGGCGGAATCGTGATGTCGAGGTTGGTCACAGGGCCATAAGCGGAAAGCGGCTTGTCAAAGTCCGCCGCCTTGCCGACCACCAGAACGGCCAGCTTGTCTTTGTGGATGTATTTCCCCGCCACCCGCGAAACATCCTGGATGCTCACCTTCGCGATTCCTTCGCGATAACGTTCGAGGAAGTCCTCCGGGTAGCCGTAGAACTCGTAAGTCATCCGCTCGCGCAACACCTTCTCCTTGGAATCGAAGCGGAAAACAAAAGAATTCAGAATGGCATCTTTCGCCTTGGCCAATTCCTCGGGTGTGGCGGGATTAGTTTTTAGCGCATCCAATTCTGCGTTGAAGGCATCGATCGCTGCCGCCGTCGTGTGGCTCTTTGTTCCAAGAAAAAGGCGCAGCATGCCCGGGTGGTCGTATTCCGTCCCCACTCCGCCGCCCACCGCATAAGCGAGCCCCTTCTTGGAGCGGATGTTGGAGAACAGGCGCGACGAGAACGAGCCTCCGAAAAACTGGTTGAAGACTTCGATCGCATAATAGTCGGGGTTGTCTCGCGTGGTTCCCAGATCGACCATTTGCACCGTGCTGGCGGTGACGTCGTCCTTGGCCACAAAGTAGATGCCAGGCTTCGGCCCGCTAAACGTGAACTCGGCTTTGGGAGCCGACGGGCCTTTGGGCCAGGAATCGAATGCCTCGCGCAGCTTGGCCTCCATCGCACCCGAATCGAAATCGCCCACCACGCCGAGGATGATGTTGTTGGGATGAACGTACTGCTGGTGCCAGCTCAGCAAGTCGTCGCGAGTAACCGCCGCCACGGTGGCGTACTCGGGGAAGCGCGCGTAGGGCGAGTCCGCGCCGTAGACCAACTTTGCTGCCTCGCGGAACGCAATTTGGAAAGGTTGGTCGTTCCGCCGCGAGATGGAGGTGTTCACTTGCCTTTTCGCCAAATCCAGCTTGTCCGCGCGAAACTCCGGCTGGCGGAGCACCTCGACGAAGACTTTGAACACTTCGTCGAAGTTTTCTTTCAAGCAATCCCAACTTACCGTGGTCGACTCGAGGCCGCCGGAGGTCTCTACCTTGGCGGCGTGCGCCTCCAGATAATCATCAAGCTGATCGCCTGTCTTGCTCTGTGTGCCGCCCGTGCGCCAGACCTGGCCGAAGATTTGCACCAAGCCGATCTTGGCGGGCGGTTCTTCGCGCGAACCGCCGCGAATTTGGGCGGTGCCGCGAATGAGAGGCAGCTCGTGATCCTCCTGCAGAAATATCACCATGCCGTTCGCGAGTTCCACGCGGCGCGGCTGCTGGGGATGGAAGGCGTGCAGGGCGGGCGCCTTGATTTGCTTCCAGCCGGTCGCTTGCGCGGCCGCCCGCGGAGCGAAAGTCGCAAGTCCAAGTAAGAGAACGAGAACGAAGGTCATTGCGCGTCTAGGCTTCATTGTTGGCTCTCCTTTCCGGCCGCAGGGGCCGCCTGGGCAAGCTGTGTGGACTCAATCATGCCCACCGTGCGGTTCGACTCCTGAAACGTGGCGTTGGCCACCCGCCGAATGTCCGCCTTGCTTACCTTGCCGATGTCATCCACATGACGGAAGACTTCCCGCCAGTCGCCGTGGAGTGCCTGGGCGCTTCCCAATTGGAAGGCGAGGCCCTGGTTGTCTGCCAGCCCGCGCACCAGGTCCGCTTTGGCTCGCGTCTTGATCATCGCGAGTTCCTCGTCTGTGATGTCCTCTTTCTTAACTCTCTCGATCTCGAGGTGAATTGCATCGCGGATTTCCTCCGGCGTGTGTCCAGGGGTCGAAATGGCGAAGAACACGAAGAGATTCGGATACTTTGCGCCGGGGAATCCATTAAAGCCGCCGGAAGCGACGGCAAGCTTCTTGTCCCGCACCAGCGACCGGTAAAGGCGCGATGTGCGGCCATTCGACATCAAATCCTGGAGCGCATCGTACACCGCGTCATCTTTGTCTCGCGCACCTGGCTTGTGATAGCCCTCGATGAAAATAGGCTGCGATGTCTCGTGCAGGATGACGATCCTCTCCGCATTCTGCGGCGGCTCGACGGTGCGCAGCGGCTCGGGCTTGGGCCGCGCCGGTAGCCGGCCAAAGTACTCTTGGATGATGGGCATGACCTCCCCGGCCTTCACATCACCCGCCAACGTCACCACCATATTCGCGGGGCCGTAATATTTGCGGTAGAAATTCTCCGCGTCCGTCTCGGAGAACGACTCCAGGTCTGAAGGCCAACCTACCACAGGTTTCCCGTAAGGATGTGCGATGAAGGCTTCCCCCAGGAACTGCTCGAGCAGCCGTCCGAAGGGCTGGCTTTCCTCGAGGCGCCGCTCCTCATGCACCACATCCCGCTCCTTGTAGAACTCGCGAAAGACGGGATGCAGAAATCGTTCGGACTCCAGATACGCCCACAACTCGACCTGATTAGACGGAAACGAGTAGTGGTAACCCGTCTCCTCGTTGGTGGTGAAGGCATTCACACCCTCGCCGCCCTTCTGCTCCACAATCTCGCCAAACTGGTTTTCCACCACGTACTTTTGTGCCGCATCCATGGCGTCCTTCCACGCCTTCTCCAGTTCGGCTACCTTCTTGTCGTCGCGTCCGACTTCTTTACGCCGCTCCTGGTCATAAGCCTGGTACGCCTGCTCCACCTTTCCCAGCGCCACCTTCTCCGCCGCGTAGTTTGTGGTCCCGATCTTATCCGTGCCCTTGAACGCCATGTGCTCGAACATGTGAGCCAGGCCCGTAATGCCCGGATATTCTCGGTCCGAGCCGACATCCACGTGGGTGAAGAAGGAAAAAACCGGAGCCTCCGGCCGCTCCACTACTAATACGGTCAGCCCGTTGTCCAGGACCTTCAGCGTCACCCGCTTCTCGAAGGACGCCAAGTCCTGCCCTCGCGATGCGATCGAGAAAGCCAAGACTAGCGCGCCACTCAAAAGCCATCGGGCCCACAAATTCCTTTTCCTCATTTCGCCTCCCACTTGCCAGTCATTTCGAGCCCACTGCTCTGGCGGGCCGGTTATCTCTGCGGTTGTAATAAGAAGATTTCCAATTCGCCATTATACTCGCGTTCTGCCGGTTGGGGTTGAAGTGGCGAGTTTAAATCTCGCCGCAGAAGAGGTACGGACATTAGCCCTCTCCCCAAGGGCTGATCGTGAATGGTCTTCGGCTGGACACCCGAGGCCCTCACGCCCCCGGTGTCGAGTCGCAGAAATGGGTAATGATCAACCCGAGGGGAGAGGGCCATGCACCTTGTTCCGCGCACCGTTACTAGATTTACCCAACTGATCCTTCGTTTGCCCCATTGTCCAACGAAACTGAGGAGCTGATAACTGTTTTATTTCAAGGGAATAGCGGCCCGGCATTATTGACCATTTGTCCGACTCGGCCTAGCCTGAATCCATCTCGGGGACTAGGGTGAACTAAACTATGAAGAGAGTCGTCAAGCGGGGATTCTGTGCTTCCATTCCTTTGCTGGCCTTTCTGCTCGCAGGCGCACCTCTGCTCGCCCAGGAGGTCACAGGCAGCATCCGTGGCGAGGTGCTCGACCCAAGCGGCGCTGGGGTGCCTGCTGCGCAGGTCAGCGTGACACATGTCGAAACCGGCCTGACGCGGGTAAAAGCCACCGGCCGCCATGGCGCTTACGCCTTCGTGCTGTTGCCGCTCGGCCACTATCGGCTCGAAGCGACTTCGCGGGGCTTTCAGAAGTTCATTCAGGAAGGGATCACGCTCAGCGTCAACGAAAGCGCCAACGTTCCCGTTCACCTGGAGATTGGCTCGTCTGCCCAAGTGGTACAGGTTCGGGCAAACGCCTCATTGATCGAGAGGGCAGACACCACACTGGGGGAGACGGTGGGCGAGCGCGAAATTCTCGATTTGCCGCTCAACGGACGAAATTTCTCGCAGCTTGGATTGCTCCAGCCCGGCGTCGTGCCCATAACCCCCGGCTTGGCCGAGGCCGGGGGTTCGTTGCGCGACGGGCAGCCTTATGCCGTCAATGGCCAACGCCCGGAGTCCAACGACTTCCTCATTGACGGAGCTTCCAATTTTAATTCGGTCGACGGAGGCTTTGTTCTGAAGCCTCCCATCGATGCTATTGCCGAATTCAAGATCCTGTCCCACACTGCTGACGCCGAATTCGGCGGCGTGTCGGGATCCACTACCAACATTGTCACCCAATTCGGCTCAAACCACCTGCACGGGGACGTCTGGGAATTCCTACGCAACGACAGCGTGGACGCCGCCAACTTCTTCGAAAACGCCGACGGTTTCCAGAAGTCGGAGTATCGGCAGAACCAGTTTGGCGGCACGCTGGGTGGCCCCTTTCGCCGTGACAAGACGTTTTTCTTCGGCTATTACGAGGGCTTCCGCAACCGCCAGGGCGAAACCCTCAGCGATGTTCGTGTCCCTTCCGCGCTTGAGCGGCAAGGGGATTTTTCGCAAGACGGTCCACTCCTCAACCTCTTTGCTCCCGGCGGTCCCGCGCCCCTTCCGGACAGCAAGGTGCCCTTCATCGACCCCACCGCGCAGCAGGTGCTTCAACTTTACCCGTCTCCCAACGCCACGGATGCCAACGGCGTGCTCAACCTCTACAACACCACACAGATTCTGCGCGACAACGAGGACCAGGCCGGGCTGCGTATCGACCATTATCTGTCCTCTCGTGACTCACTGAACTTCCGTTATATGTTTCTGAATGGCACGCTCTTTGATCCCTTGTCCACGTCGGGCGCAGGGGTGCCGGGCTTTCCCGTGGGCGAAGACCATCGCGCCCAGAACTTCGTCGCTCAGTTCACCCACACGTTTTCACCTTCCGTCGTGAACATCGCGCGCCTTGCCTTTCTGCGCAACAAATTCCTCTTTGACCAGCACCTCAACAACACTTCTCCTGCTTCCCTCGGCTTCGAGTATCAGCCCACCTTGGGTATCGCGGCCGGCCCGCCTTTTATCCAGTTCGGAGGGGGAGGGTATGCCAGCATTGGCGACCCTATCACCGGCCCGCGCAATACTTATGAGAACGCCATTGCGGCGGCGGAGTCCCTGACTTGGGTTCGTGGCCGGCACGAGTTGAAATTCGGGGCGGATTATCGGCGCGACCAGATCAACGTCATCAATGGAATCGCCTCCAATGGCTTCTTTGTCTTCATCCCCGCTCCTCTCAGCAACGCCTTCGCCAACTTCCTGATCGGGCAGCCATATCTCTTCCTTCAAGGCGGTGGCAACCTGCCGGGCGGTGGCGGCGACCTGTCGCGCGGGTTGCGAGGCAACGACTTCAACTTTTATGGCCAGGATACTTACAAGATCAATTCCAACCTGACCCTTAACCTCGGACTCCGTTATGATCTGCCTTCTCCGTACACCGAGATTCGCAACCGGCAGAACTTGTTTGTGCCGGGTATGCAATCCAAGGTGCTTTCCACCGCGCCGGTCGGCTTGCTCTATCCCGGCGACCCTGGCGTACCCGGAGGCTTGATTCCGACCCAAAGCACTGCCTTCGCGCCCCGAGTCGGCTTGGCCTGGGACCCCTTGGGCGCTTCCCATTGGCTGGTAAGGACCGCCTACGGCATTTTCTACGATCCGTATTACAACGGCCAGGGTGGGCCTTTGCAGACCCCTATCAGCGCACCGCCCTATCTGCGCACAGCGCAGTTGTTGTTCCCGGGAAGCCTCTCAAACCCCTTCGCCAACGGCAACCCCTTCGCCTCGCAGTTCGCTGAGCCCATGACGCTGCTGACGCTTTCTCCGCAGTTGCGCCTTCCCTACGCGCAGGATTGGAATCTCACTATCGAGCGGTCTTTTAGGAACGATTGGCTTCTCGAGGCCGGCTACGTAGGCACCAAGGGAACTAAACTGCCGCGATTCATCGAAAGCAATCCTTCCCTCCCACAACCCGGCCAGACCTGGGCGGACCAGCAGAACAACATCGACCAGCAACGCCTCTACTGCTTGCCCAACGCGCTGGGAAATTGCACCTACAGTTCCATCGGGCTGGTTTCCGGCGAGGCCAACTCGTCTTATAACGCGCTCGAGACGAGCTTGCGCAAGCGCTTCAGCCGAGGATTTTCTTTGCTTGCTTCCTACACGTACTCGAAATCGCTAGACGATGTTTCGTCGTTCAATATCACAGGCTCCGCCTCCCAGCCGGTGGCGGGGGAGAACGACTTGGCGCAGAATCCTTTTGACCTCGCCGCAGAATATGGCCGCTCTATGTTCGACGCCCGCCACCGCTTGGTGCTGAGTTACACGTGGGAACTGCCTTTCTGGAAGCAGGGGCACAACTGGTATCAACGCGTCCTGGGGAACTGGCAGGTGAACGGCATAACTACATTTATGAGCGGCACCCCCTTTACGGTGGAGGATCAAAGCTATAGCGATGATGCGCCCGAGATCACCGGCTTTTCGTCCTTCCGCCCTAACCTTGTCGGCAACCCTAACAACGGGCCAAGGACTGTCGCGCAGTGGGTCAACACCAATGCTTTCCAGCGCATTGATCTCACCACCACGCCTGCCGGGGTGTACGGCACCGAAGGCCGCAACGTAGTCCAAGGGCCCGGCTTGGCGCAATGGGATTTCTCGGCGTTCAAAAATATTCCTCTCGCCGAATCGAAAAATCTCCAGTTCAGGGCTGAGTTTTTCAATCTGTTCAATCGTGCCAATTTTCAACTGCCCAACAGTGACATCAGCTCGACCACCTTCGGACAGATCCAGCAAGCACTCGAGCCCCGGCTCATTCAGTTTGCGATGAAGTTTGTGTTTTAAGGGTGGCGCGGACCTGCTTTGAAAACGCGCTGTCATCCTG
>Ga0187817_10000443_pt1 | contig 17623 bp, 16 predicted proteins | sample NC_wetland_sal_i_17_FD_132431 | JGI IMG/M metagenome (GOLD analysis project Ga0187817, IMG submission 132431) | Wetland sediment microbial communities from Neuse River Estuary, North Carolina, USA - SO4_2 | ecosystem: Environmental > Aquatic > Freshwater > Wetlands > Sediment | place: USA... | reverse complement strand
CTGATGTGCCTTGTTTATCGCCCGCGTAACGCAGTCCGAGGAACATTCGGCGTGGTAAACACACTCTGCGTCCGGCGGCAGGCAGTCGCCGACTTCTTTCCGCTCCCGGAAGATCTTGGGCTTGCGGTCGACGGTGCTCTCTTGTTAGGCGCTTCTCGGAGGGGACTGATTTATTTGCCCAAAAAGCTGTCGGCCTATCGCCACCATGAGTGCAACCACTTTGTCAGAGACCCAAACAGTCTTGAATTTCAGCGCCGTCTATTTAGGTGGGCTCTCCAGCTACCAGGAGTATGCGGAACATACGAGAGAAGCCTCTTGGAGACTTTAGCGCTCCAAGAGGATGTACTGGCGGCAATGGCGTTCAGTGAGCAACCCCTCAAGACCGCATTTAAAGCCTCCACGCTTCCTCGCAAGTTGCTTCACCTCGGGCTAATCCCGCATTGGAAGCAGTTTGCGATGCCAATAGCTTCTTTGGTGCAATGGAGGAAAATACGTCGGGCCCTTCAGCGAGGAGTCAAGCAGTTTTTGTGAGCGCAGGGAGAACATGGATGCTTCGGATTGCCGGCTATGTGGTTCCAGAGGGAGACGAGACTGACGTAACATCCTGCGCTCCTGCCAGTAAGCTTCGCACTGCTCTTCGGGGGGGCGCCGTATGAGGAAAGAGCTTCGAAACCCCATAAGTAAGACGCATGCCCTCAAGCTCGCTACCATGGGGAAGATGGTCGTCAACAAGGCCACTTACGTTTTCATTCGCGCGCTCACAAGCACACCCCCGGATGGGTGGCTCCACAGTCCTTGGCATTGGTACCGCTTTCCTTTTTCATTACGCAAGCACTTCTTGTGGAGTCCATCCGTGCAGGGTTGGTTTTGTCCGGAAGATGAGTCTGCAATCGAATGTATGCTGCATTTGCCCTCATACGAGCCTGTGTATTGGGTATCCCCCAAGCCTGGCGATGTTTTTGTAGACGTCGGAGCGCATGTCGGCTGGTACACGCTCCGGGCTGCCCGCGCAGTTGGCCCGGCCGGTCTCATTATCGCCCTTGAGCCTGACCCCATTAACCGCCATCAATTGGAGAAAAACCTAGCGCTGAACAAGGTTAGGAACTGCGAAGTAGTCCCACTCGCGGCCTGGTCACGGCCCGGCCAGGTACGCTGGCGCCCCGGCCAACAACCGGTGTGGCACAGAATAGATGAGCAAGAGGGGTCCGAAGTCATCGAGGCGACCAAAGTAGACGAGCTTGTTGCGAAGCGGAATTTGGAGCGCGTCGATTGGCTTAAGATGGACATCGAGGGTGGGGAGGTAGAAGCTCTAAAGGGCGCTGTTGCCACGCTCCGTCGGTTTCGCCCGGCATTGTTCATAGAGGTACATGAAACGTTGGGGCATCTGAATGTGTTGCTGAGCGGGCTCGGATATTCGATCGTGCAGGCAAGTTTTGACGAGCCGCCCGACAAACACGGATGGATTCTTGCCCATCCCAACGGGAGCAACAAGTGAACTGAGTGAATTCGATGCAACACCAGCTTCGATTTTTTCTATCGGCCCTGCGAGCGGCCAACACCAGCCGACAGACCAAGTCGTGAATAGTCTGTTTGAGATGTTAGATTCTTGAGCTGGAAGATTGTAACGGAGGTTCAGTCTATATTGATTATCTGGCGCGACGAATGAACCGACGGGTTTTCATCCTTACAACCGAACCGTCTGATCGACCTGGTGGGCTTGAGCATTTCGTTTGCCAACTCACCACTGGGCTAGAGTCAAAGGGTTATTCCGTTGAAGTCTTTCACCGGCAGAATTCGCTTCCTTCGTGGCTCAATTCAGGGTCAGGCTGGTTCAAGAGCAAAGCTGCGGCTAACCTGGCGGGATATTTCGTTGGTCGATCCGCGCAGCGATGCCTAACAGAGAATGTGACTGCTGTGATTTCCAATAGCGACGTCGGCTACTATCCCTTGAGGTTTCTCTCGCCAGCTCTTAAGCAAATTCATTTCTTCCATGGGACATACCGGGGTCAGGCGGAGGCAATTCGACATTTAATTACCCACGCAGGCTACTTATACTTGAAATGGTGGTCTTCTATGGTACTTGAGCGCTATAGCGGCCGTGGCAAGCTTGTACTCTGCAACTCCGACCAGACTCGAGAGGAAGTTGCTCGCTATTTCTCGCTTAACGGCACCACCATCTGGCTTCCCTTGGATACTGTGCATTTTTTCCCGCGCGATCAAGCGGAGTGTCGTTGGAAGCTGGGTTTGCCAGTGGAGGGGCCGATAGGGCTCTTTGTAGGTAGTACTCATCCCCAAAAAGGATTTTCCGTTGTTACGCAAGTCGCTAAAGCCTTACCGCAAGTTCATTGGCTATTTGCTTTGCGCGGCGAACCCCCTAGAGATTTAGAAATCCGTGGACTGCAGCTCTTTCACAATGCCCCTAAGGATCTGTTGTCTGAGCTTTACGGAGCCGCGGATTTTACCTTATGTCCTTCGCGCTACGAGCCTTTCGGATACGTTGTCGCGGAAGCCCTGGCATGCGGAAGGCCCGTTGTTGCATCTCCCGGAGGGGCCAGCAGACTCTTCTTACGAGAAGCTCCACTCAATCGACTTTTGATTTCGAACGCGGACGCGGTTAGCGATTTCATCTCTGCAGTGCAAGAGGTTCTTCGGGACCCCCGAGGTTATCGGCAGGCCGTGCTCGAACGCGTCCGCCCTGCGCTTGAACAAATTATGGGCTCGGAACACTGGTGGAGCCGATTCTGGGAGATAACCGGACTATGAGAGAGAATCTCTGGCGGTTGCTGCGCAACTCGAGCCTGCTTCGAAAACTCTCAGGGATTCCGTTGGTCAACTTGCCGCTGAGAGCCGTCAGCCACGTCGTCCTACCTTCAAATAGCAAGCGGAGACTGCGTATTCAAGATGGACCTGCTAAAGGGCTTGTCTTTGAGTTGAACCCGCGCTGGGAAACTGAACTCTGGGAGGGTCGATACGAAATTGCTGTGCAGCACATTCTCGTAGAGAACCTGGAGCCCGGTTCTGTTTTCTACGACGTGGGTGCCGGATTTGGGTTCTATAGTCTTCTTGCAGCGTATTGTGGTGCACGGGTTCTTGCATTTGAGCCGGACAGCGAGAATGCCGAGTCCTTGAGACTCCATACGAGCCTGAATTCCTTTGACTCGAAAATTGAAATTTTCAGAGCAGCAGTCTTGAGAACAAGTGGAAATGCACAATTGAGGGCAGCTTCACAACACAGAGGGCATGGAAGTGGTCACGTAATTAAGTCACTGGAAGCCGAAGACAAAACAAGGACCGTGACCTGCGTCAGCCTCGATGAATTCACAAAAGTGAACGTTTTACCAACCCTAATTAAGGTTGATGTTGAGGGTTCTGAATCCGACGTATTCTCGGGAGCCGAGCAGCTATTCGAGCGATGTCATCCGAAAGTCATCTGTGAAGTTCATGATGCGCAGAACGCATCATTCATTTCAAACTGGCTTGAGCAAAGACGATACTCAGTGGAGTATATTGGAAACTTCGCGAACCATCCGGCTCACCTATTCGCGAAGCCGAAGTGACTGTGGCGTTTTCACGGCAAGCATTTCCGGAATAACAGAATTGTGATCCACTATGGAATCCGGGCTATGCTCTGGAACTAGTATTTTTGATTTTGGGCCGTCTGGAATCAGGGCTTATTGGGATTTGCTGGAACTGATTTGGCGGACCAAGTTCTTCACATTGCTGGTCCTCCCCACATGCTGTCGCTGCCGAGACGAATTTTTCTTGCGCTGATGGTTGAAGTGGCGGTTTTGGTGGTGTTTGATGAAGCAATGCCGAGTGTAGGGTTCAGCGAATCCAGTAGCGCTGAAATTGTGGGGCCGAAGCGCTAGCCGCAACTTGTGAGTACGACACAATACTCGGCAGACGGAAGAGTATGCCAAGCAGGAGCCAGAGATAGGCATTCATCAGGAAATCTTCGTAAGCCGGCATACCCCCATAGGTCGCTGGAAATAACAAGAAAAACGCGTACCAAAAAATGACGAACCCCAGCGGAAACAAGGGAGAGCCCTTGAGCTTCTTCACGACCTTCCAAGCAGTGAGCAAAACCGAGGTTCCCATCACGAGCCACAGAATCAAGCCGCCGATCCCCATCTCGACGACAAGGGTGCCAAAGCCACTTTCCACACCAAGCGCGGGTGGCCTTACGTGAAAAAATCGGGCGACATACTGCCCACCAAGTGACGTTGTACCAATGCCGTAACCGTAGGGCCAGCGATCGTAATTGAAGGCAGAGAGAAAATTCTGAATGGGGTAGTCCCATGTACGAGACGCCAATTCGCTTGTCGGGCTACCGGGAATGAGTGTTTCCTGATAGATGGCGAGGCGGGAAAGGAGAGCATCGGGATAAGCGATAAAGAGCAAGGAGATGACCAGCACAATACTGAGCGCTACGCGCTGTATAGCACGGAAGACGCGTAATGCCTCTCGCTGGCGCCATGGCGCTCCCCACACAAACGCCACGCTCGTGGCCAGCGCATTGATCATAGTCCACATAAATGTACCTCGAGATGCTGTTAAGACAGCACCGCCCCCAGTTAGCGCCACCGAGATGAAGGCGAGCGCTCTCCCACGCTTCTGACGGAGAAGAAGATAGCAGCTGAAACCAAGGACGAGGAGCCAGGTGACGATGATGAAATTCGCATAGCGGCCCGCGCTTACGAAAACCGAAGTGGGCCGATAAGCGGCAGCTCCCGTGACCGAGGATACGCGATAGAGAGTGCTTAGCTCGCGGATCTCTTCAGCGGGTTGCGCTGGGTTCAGAAAGGAGTGTCCCAGGATGGATTGCGCAATTCCGAGCGAAATGATGATGAATGCCAGAATCTGGTTGACCATAAAGAAGCGCTGCAGCTCAGTCTCGGAATTCAGCAGCGCGTAGCCTATGAAAAGCAAGGGAACATAATAAAAGAACATTTTCAGGCCGAGAAGACCGTACCAGATGCTTGTAGAAGCCGGATTGAATACCTGGAGCACGCCGAACCAAATGAAAATCAAGAGCGGCACAAGAAAGGGTGGACGGAACGTATTCACTTCTTTTCGTCGGTAGGCCGCAAAAAAAGAAATGAGCACTACCAACAGCAGGAAATCCTTGGCAAAGAAAATTGCCATGTTATTGCCTAGAAATTTTCGCGCAAAATCTTCGAACAGCAGCCAAGCGAGAAAGAAGAACACCCCATTGCGCCAGTTGTTCAGAATCTTAATGAGAATCACGCCGACCACCAAAATAATGCCGGCATAGGCCAGATCTACAAAATCATCGTTGATGACGTACTGCGCTAGCGTGTAGGCACCAATGGCGCCCACGACTAGAATGCCAAACAGGGTCAAACGCTGACCTGGGAAATTGCTTCTCGAAAGATTGAAGTGAGTTCTCATCGCTTTACGATACGTCGATTATCACTGACTCTGATGCCTTCCGAAAGAGGAATCGCACCAATTTCAATCATTTAATTCTATTGCGGAGTTCCGACAATTTACGGTATTAAAAGCAGGTTTTATGTTCATCTAGCAATAGCTGACCTTGGATTACAAGAGAATGAGAAGAAAAGACCAAAGCCCAATGGCTCATGACCGCTATCGAACTCGGGAAATCAGCCAGAGTCGCGTTCGTTTGATTGGACAATGAAACGCGACCATCTCTCCGTCTGCAAGGCCTGCGGTGAAATTGAGCACATAGTTGCTCGATACAACGGGGATTCGAATCACGAGCAGTCCCGCAAACCGAATGATAGACTCGCATGTGCGTCTCTATCGCTAAGAGAGCAGGAAATAACCTTGATAGCACATACAACGACCAATGCTGGCCTGCACGAATTTGTCGCCAAACATGTGCTCGCAAACTACGCAAAGAAAGGACTTTGTGCAGTGGACCTGGGTTCGGGGCCAGGTGCCATGGCGTCACGGCTACACGTCTTAGGTTGCAACGTCCTAGCGGTCGACCGGACTGCTGATGGCTTTATGGTTGGTCTGCCCCATATCGTCATTGACTTTGATCGGAACGACTTCGCTTCCCAGCTTGGACCAGGTTCCTTTGATCTCATCACTGCCATTGAGGTTATCGAGCATGTCGAAAGCCCGATTGGCTTCCTCCGCAACATCAGGAGCCTTCTGGCCCCCACTGGCGTTGCAGTATTAACTACTCCAAATGTGGAATCCCTTCCGGCGCGGGCAAAATTCTTTCTCACCGGAAGGATACGCACGATGGATAGGTTTAGCGAGCCCACGCACATTTCCCCTATTTTCTGGGATTTGTTACGCCGACAATTCTTACCACGGGCTGGTTTGAATGTGCGAGAGCATTTATTGTTTCCTCCTAGAAGCTATCAGCTCTCGCGCAAGTTGATCGCCTGGAGTTTCCGGATTGCGGGCACTTTCATGTCCAATGAGTGCGTTTTCGGAGACAACCATGTTTTTGTCCTGGAGGTCACGCATTAGATTGGTGCATAGGTGACGACATCGTCGAGCGGCATTGGAACGCGAGCATAGAACGCACTTTCGACTAGCTTAGTAATAAGGGACAGGATAGCGATCCAATATTCGAACTGCCCAATGTCGACAGCGGCCTGATCATTCCATACCTGCTAAAAACCAGCCAACTTGGCGTTGCAGCAGCGAGCTGTCACAAAGGACTGAAGTAATCTTAAGCATCATCGGGGAAATAGCGCTCATTCATCTGGCCTTCTGTTTAAGTTGCTTCGCCAGTGCAACCGCGCCCACCCAGGAGTCGAGTAAATCCGCTGCAGTCCAATGCTCCATTTGGCGCGCGACACCTTCTTTTAAATGTCGAAGAAGAACAGAGTCTTCCAGAATCTTTCGGAGTAGAGCCGCCAGGGCATCCTCATCCCCACACGGATAGGTGTAACCACTATTGCCCGGATCGATCATTTCCAATCGCCCAATCACTGCATCGCTTAGAAGGACAGGTAGACCGCTAAACATGGCCTCGGGGATGACAAGAGGACAGGGGTCATACTCGGAGGGTAAAACAAACAGGTCGGCAGCTTTATAAGCACCGGGCAATTGAGAATCGTTGACGAACCCGAGAATTCGAACTCGCATGCCAAGGCCGAAGCGCTCAACCTCACGCTCCAGTTCCTGGCGTTGTGGCCCGTCACCAGCGAATACCACATAGCTCCCCGGCACTTTGGCCTTGGCAAATGCCCGCAAGAGGTCTAATGAACGTTTCCAAGGTTGAAGTTTCGCACAGTAAAGGACAACCAGGGCATCAGGAGGCACATTCCATGAGGCCCGTACCGAGTCCCGATCAAAGTTCTCCAGACGAGTTTGCCACGCGTCTTTATCGACGCCCGAACGAATTCTGACAATCTCCTCTTCAGGCTTTCCTAGATTCACCGCCAAGTCCCTGACTGGCGAGGAAGCCGCCATCAGAACATCCACATACCGGTAAACATGCCCGAGAATGTATGGCTTAAGGCGGGCCTTCCACCACTTCCCCTCACGCTGGCGCAAAGAACTAGCATCGGAAGAGATGAGAACTGGGATGCTGCGACTCTTGGCGGCGAAACATGCGATCCAGAAGCTCGCACACATGTAGCCCGTGTAAATCACGACTGCGTCGAAGCTTTGCGAGCGAATTAGTGTCCAGAGGCCGGGGTTAACAAGGCCGAAGAAGCGCCCCACGCCGGGACGTAAGGATCGATTCGGGATATGAACCCATCGATAATCTTCTAGTAGTGGTGTGTCCCAGCGTATCTCGATTCCAAACTCGGGGTCGGGCCCAGTTTCAGCGCCTTGCATGCTGCAGTAGGCAACTAAGAGGTTAAGCCGAGGATCGCGGGCTAGTAGGCGGAACAATGAGGAGCCGTAGGGAATCACATGGGTGACAAGAACAAGAACACGATATGTTTGGTTCCCTAGCCCTGATGAAGTCATCGGAGAAGATAAAGGTACTCAACGTTTCCTAAATGAGCTCCGCCCGCAGAGTATACCAGGTTCCCGAAGGCCCCCTAAGCGTTCTAGAATGTTGCAATTCGGTTTCATCGATTGCTGGGGCCCCCGGTCATGAGTACAAAGTGCATTGCGTTACTCGGCAGGCGAGATGAACCTACCGATGCTATCGAGGAATACTGCCATTACCTTAGTGGCGCTCTCCGATCTCATGATTTTGAACTAGAAATTCGGCGTGTGTCGTGGGAGACACACGGCTGGTCGGATGCACTTCATGCCTTGGAGCTTCAAGCCGAGCACTGGCGCGGCACCTGGGTTTTTGTCCAGTACACGGCTTTGGCCTGGTCTTTGCGAGGCTTTTCGTGGCGAGTACTGCGTGTACTGAAAATCCTGAAGTCCGCGGGCGCCCGTGTGGGAATCGTATTCCACGATGTGGAACCTTACACGGGCTCGCGTGTGGTTGATTCTGTCCGCCGCACCGTTCAGATTCTGACCATGAGACGTATCCTTACGCTGACCAACGTTGCCGTATTCACGGTCCCACTCGAACGAGTTTCTTGGCTGGTAGCGATCCCTTCCAACGCCACATTTATTCCTGTTGGACCCAATCTACCGATCCCGCCTGCGACAGATTCGCCTCAGCACCCTCCAACCATTGGCGTTTTCAGTATTACCGGTGGTCAGCAAGGGGCCCGGGAAACAGAGATGATAATTGCCGCCGTTCGTCATGCTTCGTTGTCCCTGGGCAAAGTCCACCTCTCCGTCTTCGGCCGTCACGCTGAACTGCGCGAAGGCCATCTCCGGGCCGGTCTAAAGGGTCTGTCCGTAGATTTGTCTGTGGACGGCGTCATTGAGCCAAAGCTGGTAGTCCAAAAGCTCTCAGCGTGTGACGTCCTACTTTTCGTTCGTGGTGGCATCTCATCCCGCCGCGGCAGTGCCATTGCGGGCATCGCATGCGGACTACCGATTATCGCGTTTCCCGGGTCTGAAACTGCTCCACCGATCACCGACGCTGGTGTTGTCCTTGTCCCGGCTAATGAACCTGATCAACTAAATGGTGCACTTGTCCGCGTTCTGTCAGATGCGGAATACCGCGCCTCTCTTGCAGCCCGGAGCCGCGCCGCCTACCGGTCTCACTTTGCATGGCCCCCTATAGCCGCCCGTTTCTCCTATATCCTCAATAGTGGGCGATCCTTTTGATTGAACTCCTTTTTCAAAGGCGGCTTAGCCGATGTTTGCCGTAATGGCTTTTAGACCCTTGAGAAGACTCGTCTTTGGCGAGCGCCTGTACACTTCGCCTACATGCTCGCGCAAGCCGTTCATCGCGGCCAAGTACAGCTGGGGGATTATCCGTCTTCAATGATTTTTGCTTAGCGCCGCACTACGGCGTCTCGGTACCGTGTTTCTCCGCGTCGCGGCATGAATATGCCTGGGTCACCTTCAGAATGACTACCCGAACATCCACTCGGTCTTCTTGTATGCGCTGGGAACCGTTCATTTAAGCGAATGATCTTTGTCTGGGCAGCTTTCCAACAGTCTTCGCTTGTTAAACAACCTTTCGTCGTCTCTCACCGAGACATGGAGTATCAAATAAATTAGAAATAAAATTGGAAGAACGATCAGAACAATCCCGCATAGAAGCCCAAGAAGAAAAGAAAGATAGTGAAAATGCATGAATCCTCAGCTACTAACCTACTACAGCGATCCGCAAAAAATAGATCGCGCTCGTATTATATATGGATAGTTGTTCCCATCCACTGATAATGTGCAACAGCATCAGCGGAAACTGAAGCTGCTTTCATGTAATGGAGCGTTGCCCGCGTCTGCAATTTCGCCAAAATGCCGTGAGAACGGCAGTTTTGAAAGCTCCCATCTAATATCCTGAGCGCCCGTTGTCGGTCCGCTGGCTTCCTCTCGAAAGAAGTTGACCTCTCGCCTGCCCTAAGCCGAGGCGCCACGATTCCCAAGGGCTGAATTGCTGTTTTCCGCGAACGATAACATGCAATTCGACCCAGTGCCTGTGTCTGCGTCGGGCGAAGCGCCAGTGAGGGACGATAAGTTGATTGCTATTGGCGGGACGCAGTTCAACTGGGATGGAACTGTTCGTGGATATTTGGCGGCGCTCTTGATAAATGTCCCTAGTAAGCGAGATTCTTCTTCTGAATTTGGTGTCAATTGGATTGATTTGACTTGGTACGGACGAAGTTATCTGTGCCCCTTTTGGGGAGTGGGCAAATCGAAAAACACACTGCCGAGAACCGGGCGCCATAAACGCTCTCCAACAGCCCCCAGATGCCAGCGGTACCGTCCAATGCCAAATGCAATAGCGTCACAAATTGGGTAGTGGGGCTAGCCTAAGTCATCCGATTCTTGAGACGCAGGAAGGGCTCCTCAAAATACCTGCGGGAAAAATAAGCAACGACAGTAGCGGCAATTCCCGCGCAGAGGAAACGGAAGGTAAGCGCGCCAAAACGTCCGCCGGCGTGAATGGGTTGCCAACCATACCGCCGAACGAACCAGTCGTACGAATCGAAAATCAGCAGGTGCACCAGGTAAAGACCATAGCTTATCTCACCAAAGAAGCGAAGCGGCCGCAGTCGCACCATAGCCGCGTATCGGCCAGTTCCCGCTAGCAGGAAGAGACCGAGCAGTGCCGTGAACGCGAATTGCCACGGGACAACTTGCAGGGCGGCCCCCAAGGGCCGCTGGCGCGTAACGATTCCAAACGGTGCCCCCAGGGCCCAGATCGCGGCGCTGATTAGCAAGAGCGTGCACGATATTCTAAACAGCAACCTTCGGCTGGGAGTGAATTCATAGAGTAGAATGCAAAGAATGACTCCGCAAGCCAAGCCGTCTGCGGAATTCCAGGTGTAGTCGTACAATTGGAAGGAAACATATCCGTTCTGGCGACCAAGATAAAATGTAAGCAGTCGCGAAACCGGAGAGAGCGCCACGATTGTCAATCCAATCCCTAGAAGCCAACGTGTCGAAAGGTTCCGTACCGCTGCCGGCCAAAGAAAATAAAAATGTTCTTCGACCGCCAGCGACCATAAAACCGAATACCCAATCGCAATGCCAAAGAGTGGCGTGAGATTCGCCAAGTACGCGGCGCTCATGATTAGGAATTTCAGTGAAGCGTAGCGGGTTAACGCCAGCACTAGGACCACCAGCCCGTACGCCGGCAGAATCCGCAGCGCGCGGCGGATGTAAAAGCGCTTGTAGTAGTCCTGTCGGCTGCGAGATTCCAAGAGCAGCCCGGTAATCAGGAAACCGGAGAGCACGAAAAAGAGATTCACACCCAATCGGCCGGCCCACATGGCAAGGATGAACAAGCGTTCGAATGGACTGTAAAGGGTCAAGTCAGTCTGCCAGTAAAAGCCGTGATAGAAGAGCACTAACAGAATCGCAAGACCGCGAACGGTATCGAGCTCCGGCATCACCGGACGAAGAATTGACTCTTGCTTGCCGATTGGACTCGAGCTCGTTTCTGAAGATGATTCATCGCGACCGTAGCTCCGAATTCGCTCGAGAGTTTGCGATAGAGAGATTGGCATAGCGTCACAACGATTTTGACATAGAATTTGCTCCGCTTGGCTTCATCCCACCGAGCAATTTCATTGGGAGGGGAACAGTGGGCGACCGGTGGTATACTCCACCCCAGATGGCGCCTCAATGTCGAAAAGAAATCGAACATTCGAAGCATTGTTTTGCGTTTGGTTAGTAGTAGTTCAGGTCTGGTATTACAGCCAGTTCCGCGAGCTGCTTCGCGATGCCATTCGCCCCTTGCTGCACAAGCTATGACATTGATCGCTGCGCTGGCCGCGTTCTTAGGCGTTTTTGTCTTTAGCTTTATCTGCACGGCATTTGGACTCCGGCTCCTGCGAGCCGGGCGGCTTGACCTGAAAAACGACACAGAGCAAGTATTGTGCTCCACAGCTGTCGGCTTCATTGCCTTCGAGGTGCTACTCGCGCTTGCTGAGTTCCGCGTTCCTTTGCGCTTGAGCGTTGTTGCCGTATTCGCGGCTGTGGCAGTTTTAGGCGTGACCGAATGGCGCACGCTTTCGCAAGCGTCCTCCGGGATTCTCCAGCACATCGCCCGTGGTACTCGCGTGGAGCGGCTGCTCGTCGGGTTCGTAGGGCTCGTGCTGGTTCTCGAAGGCCTCGCGGCCATGGCGCCAATAACGGGATCGGACGCGCTCCACTATCATTTCACCTCGCCGCTTCATATATTGCGGAACGGTTTTCATCCAAATTTTTTTCTGATTACCAGTTTTCTCACTGGCCAAGGTCACTTGCTCATTCTGACCGGCCTAGCTTTGGGAAGTGAGAAGCTAGCGATGGGTCTGCTCTTTCTTCCGGGGGCCCTGGCCGCCGTTTGTGCTGCGCGCCTCGCGCGCACCTGGGTATCCCGGCGTTGGGCAATTCTCGCAGGTCTGATATTTCTTTTAAACCCGGTAGTTTTTTGGCAGATTTCGACCGCTGGCGTTCCCGATCTGTGGATGGCGTTTTTCGCCACCACTGGCGTTCTCCTCATTGCCCGCGCCCGGAGCGACAGCACTACCGCGCTTGCTACTTGCTGCGGCGTGCTGGCTGGCGGCGTTGCGGGGACAAAATATCTCGGCTGTGTTTTTGCTGCGGCTCTCTTGCTCGCTTTTCTTTGGGAATCCCGCTCGCTGAAGCGAACCGGGCTGTTCCTGGCAGGAGCGCTTGCTGCCGGAATTTGGCCCTACGTTAGGAATTTGCTCTGGACGGGCGATCCTGTGTTTCCGTTTGCTATGAGCTGGCTGGCGCCTTCCACGGTGAACTCGCACGCTGTCGCTTCTCTTGTCGCAAGCACCGTCGTGAGTAGTCAGCGCACGCTTGGGGCTGCCTGGAGGTTTCCACTCTTCGCTGTCGTAAACCGGTCGAATCTTGGTTTTTGGGAGTTTTTTGGTCCACTCTGTCTAATGTTTCTCCCTCTATTTCTCCTGAAAGCCGGGCGGACGGCACACTGGCGAGCAGCTCTAATCGTTACGATCACCGGTAGCCTAGGAGTTGGCTTCACATCGGGAATGGGGAGGTATACGTTACCCGTGCTCCCAGTGGCGCTGGCGGCTGCGATTGCGGGCGCTGCAGCTGTGATGGCCGAGCCATGGAAAATCGCTCGCGGTATCGTGGCTGCTTCGATCTCTGGATTTCTGATTCTGGGCGCTGGTGCTTTCGCCCTCTATCCGGCGCCGGCGCTCCGCGCCGCCGTTGGCCTCACTGCCCGCGAAGACTATCTCATGCAGCGGTCGCCGGACTTTGCCCTCAGCGAGTTCGTCAACCAATCACTCGCAGGGAAGGAAAGTGAAGGCACGACGCTTGTTTTTTTTCGGCACTTGTACTACTTGCGTGTCCCGTATCTCTACGGCGACCCTCAGGATAGCTGGGCTGTTGATCCAGAGCGCCTGACGACCTCACAAGCATGGCGCGAATTTTTTCGTTGGCACCACATTCGCTGGGTAGTGCGCGCACCAGACTATCCGGAGGAGCTTACCGCACCGCTTGAGCAACTGGAGAGCGATGGCACACTGGTGCCTCTAGCAAGCAAAGATGTGAGCATCTTTCAGGGCATGCGCATTCGCCGCATTCGGCAGACGGTACGGACAACCATCTTTCGCGTAAGCGACTGAGATTTCTTGAATTGTTAGCGGCTAGCCCTCTACCCCTTGAGAATTGGAGAGTGAGATGTCTAAGTGGAGGCCGCCCAAAAAAGCGGTGTTGCACATCAACATTTCCAACGAATACGGCCCAGCGCCACCGCACCTATTTCGGTCCATTCGAAGTGCGTTCGCTGCAACGTAAGAGACAGAACCTTATCACCCCATTGACTGCTTCAGGGCAGTCATGGACATGGGCAACAAGGAACCCGGAAAATGTGTTCTTCTGCCCAGAATACACGTCCAAGTTTGTGCAGCAAGACGATGTCCTCAGAGGACAAAACGTCCATCGCCTTCGAGCGCTACTGTTTGATCTCCGGCGGCGAGAAGAAAGCTGCCATCGCCCGGATAATGTGTTCCCGGAAGTGAAAGCGTGATATTTGGAAGTGCCTATCTGCGTACAACACGAGCGTTTGGCGTGTCGCAAGAAGGACTGTGGCTGCCGCGGCAGCAAGCACCAAATAAAGAAAGGATTCGCGTTCGAGTAGCAAGGTCCAGTCGACCGTTTCTTCCCAACCAGGAAAGATGGCATCGAAGATCTTTCTCAAAGGGCGTCCAACGAGCGGTAGTCGCTCCAGGCGCACGTGCACAAAATGCTCGTAATCGTACTCGAGCGGATAATTCGGGATAGCACTGGCCGCTGTCTTGAAGATTCCCGGGTTTTGAAGTTCTTCGCGTGTTAGGGGGCGGTCCTGCGCATCTTTCATAATCGCCCGGTACGCTGGATCGACGATGATCCAGCGCGAATCGAGCATCACCTCGGCCACTACATGCTTTGTGGTACCGTCCTGCGACAATAAAAGCAGCCGGCGTACATGCAGGTCGGAAGCCCGCGCGAGATTCAAAAACGCGTTCGTGGCCGTGCCACAGACTTTTAATAGTTGCAGGTAATTAAGAGTAGTCTCAGGGTCACGCTTCGCCAGGGTTTCCGGATTCTCAGCGATTCCGCGTGAGGGCTCCGCTTTCATCCAGTTCAGAATGGCCTCCACTCTCTCTTTGGCCGACGCGAAGTTCGGCACAATGGCATCGGAGTATCCCTCGAGATAGCGCCGAACAGAGAATTCCCGTGCCCCCTCATAGACCAAGGCAAGTAACGTGAAGGCCAAAAGAAGGTTAATGCTCCACCATGCGACACGGAAAATAGGGTGTGGTAGCTTTGGCACGGCAGACCTGATCTAGTCGCTTAGTTTCTCTCGTTCATGTGTCCGGGAGACAAACCTACCATCTAGGGATTCGAATCCTCCCATCCTGCATTCATGGGCACTCTAACGCAACCAAGTTAACTTGTCTACGAAGTTCCTGTCTTTTCGGCGCTGCCATCAAGACAACATCAGGATCTGTTCGCTGGGCATACTCGACGATAGAGACGCGCGTGGGCGTCTATCATTTCACTTAGTGGATAGCACTGCAAAATGCGTCGCCGTGCGCGGATCCCGAGGTTTAGCCCCAATGCGGAATCGTCCATGAGACGTGACAGCTGATGTGCGAGGTTGGAAGCATCCCCCACACGAAAAGTGAGGCCTGCGTCACCAAGAACCTCAATGAATGCTCCAAGATCAGACGCGACAACAGGCAAACCTCTCAACATATTTTCTGCCACTACCAAACCAAAGACTTCACCTCCAAGCGAGGGAACTACGACAATGCTATCCGTTGCAAAGTTAAACTCAAGTTCGGATCTGCCTAGACGTCCCGTGAAGCGAACGCAAGTGGATAGTTGCATCCTTTGCGCTAGTTCCTCGAGATCAGAGCGCTCTGGACCATCGCCAATTACAACGAGCTCGAAGGACCGATTGCTAGAGTGAAGAATAGCGGCCGCTTCGAGCAAAACCCGAACGCCTTTCGTACTCACCAATCGTCCTTGGAAGATTATTTTCGGCGGATGGGGCGAGGGAGACTTGGTGCTGGACGTACTTGCTGCGAGGCCGTGAGGAATTGAGGTTGCATTTCGGAGGTGAAGAAGGTCACCAAGCCATTCCGTTGGCACGATATTCGCCGCAACGCGGGCACAAAGGAAGCGTCGGACGAACGTCAATAACCAGAGCTTCCAGGAAGCTAGCCAATTGCTGTCGGACCGACAGCGTAAGCATTCTAGGTGGTGGCTAGCCATAAAATGACCAGGACAAGGGGCATTGGTTCGCTCCATAAAAAGCTGGCCGGTAGGACAGATCGTCTGAAAGCCGTGATGCTCGACGACAACCGGCTTGTGCATAATCAATCCGAGGATAACAGGAGAAAGAGCGGGGCCCGCCACGTGAACTACATCGGCCGAACGGACCAACCGCCTCAACTGCGCAAAACTCGGTTGGCGTAAGATCTGAAATGGAAGCAGACCATCATCAAAATCCTCCGCAGGTGTCTGAGTGACAAGGGTAATTTCGAATGCTGAGAGGCCTGATGTCGTCAGCAACTCCGCGAGGCCGCGGGCAATTGAAAGGACGATCGTCTCGACCCCACCGACGCTGGGGGCAAAAAAATGAGAGTAGAGCAGAAGCTTCACACCCAGTGCATCCTACGAAATCCATGCGCTTAAGCGCTTGAGTGACAAACTATCTGTTGATAGGAGATACAAAAGGAAGGGGGAAGCGCATGGTCGATTCAGAAATGTGAGCCACACGCAAGCCTCCAAATTTTGGGATATCGCAATTCTCATCTTTGCGGGTCCATTTAAAAGGAAAGATTTAGTCGCACTCGTTACGCGAGTCGCCGTCCTGTTCCACGAAGTCGTCCACGGACTTTTGTATGCGAAACACTTGTTCGTCACCCTTATATGCCGATCTCACAATTAGATAAACCATGGAACAAACAAAAGCAATCCCGGATAAGAAACCTAGCAGAAACGACAGATAATGAAAATGCATAGATCCTTCACCGTCGTACGTTGAGGATGCTCTTACTAACTATATAATTCTCATCGGCAGCGACCGGCTCCGGTACATCGTCCCCGGACAATGACATCAAAAGTTATGTTCTCGCCGGGAGACCTAGTCTCAATTTTGCCAATGCGACCCTTTCCATAGAATTTCCTAGGGAGTTAGTCTTAATTTCTCGAAAGAATATCCGGTCAGCTTGTGGTCGTGCCAGATATCCACGAATCTCTTGGAAACGTACACGGCCTCGGGAACATCGCCGACTCGTACGATGTTAAGAACTCGGAATGTTTCCTCCTCAAATCTGGGCTTGCGTAGGTTCCATAGCTGGCTATGAGTTTCCCCTCCAAAGCGATCTTTCGCAAGCAAAGGGGAATTGGGTCGATCCTGATTCAGTATCGAGATCTCATTTATGATGTTCGCGATCGAATAGCCAGTATGCTCGGTATCGTCGGACTTGAGGACCCGTATCGGAAGGTACTGAATTCCATATATACCAGCGTCGTCCAGCGCAATTCGCATTTTTTCTGAGAAAATTAGGAGAGAGAAATGGTTCGCTAGCCCATCCTGGGCAGGCCAGTCTTCCTTTGGCGAACTGGACTTGATCCACGCTCGACAATTCCAGCCCTGAATGGGTCTGCCGGCTTCGAAGTGCTGTCGCTCAAATCCATCGAGATCACCTTTGCTTGAAACGTAGTGCTCTTTCTGATTCCCTTCAGTTTTACGTTGGAGCCAAAATATGTTCATTCTATTCCTCGTTAGGATAGCACAGAGCCAAACTGTCCAGGCTATCGTTGCGGGGGAGTGCGACGAATAGGAAGTCTGCAAGTCCGGTCAGGGCGATAAGAGCTTTGGCAATCAAACACGGCTTGTACCCGCCCAAGAATAGAGCGCCACACCCACCCAAACGCGCTAAAATATGAGGGCGGAATCCACATGTACCAAGCGCCGAAACTCACTAGGCTTCTAATTTGCCCCAACTGCGGCAGCCGACAAATCCGCCGCTCGCGAAGAGACGGGATAGGCGAAGCCCTGCTGCATCTGTTGCTTTTCACCAGCCCCTTCCGCTGCCGGGAATGCTATCTGCGGTTCTTCCGCCTTCGGCTGCTTTTTTCCTCCGATCAACCG
>Ga0187817_10000442_pt1 | contig 17638 bp, 12 predicted proteins | sample NC_wetland_sal_i_17_FD_132431 | JGI IMG/M metagenome (GOLD analysis project Ga0187817, IMG submission 132431) | Wetland sediment microbial communities from Neuse River Estuary, North Carolina, USA - SO4_2 | ecosystem: Environmental > Aquatic > Freshwater > Wetlands > Sediment | place: USA... | reverse complement strand
TGCTAACCGGGCGGGGCGCCGAGCTGTTCGGCGTCGCCGCCAGCCACATGGACGTGAATGCCATCGACCTGACCGGCGCCGCGGCCTTTGACCGCGCTGAACTCGAGCAAGCCGCGGCGGCCAACGTGAAGCGAGTCTATTACCGCGATGAAGACTGGGCAGCTGCTCCGGGCATTCGCAGGATGTTGTCGTTCCTGGAAATCAAGACGGTCTGGCATCCGGCCGGGATCTGACCGCCGCCCGCGATGCTCGCCCGGTTATCCGGCCCCCTGGCCGGCATAGGCCACAGCTAGTTGCCCGGCCAGCGCAGCGTTGTCGGCGATAAGCCGCCGGTTGACCTCGACGCTGCGGCCGCCACTGAGGTCCTCTATCGCAGCGAGGACCGCAGGGGTCACCGCCTGGCCGGTAATGCCCTCGCCGCGGACCCGTTCGACGGCCTGCGTGACTAGACCGCCGATGTCCAGCCCGCTCTCCGGCGGCCGGGCAAGGACCAGGCCGCAAGCCGGGCTGAGTTGCCAGTGCGCGACCGCGATCCGGGCCGCCTCGGCGGCATCGTTAACCATCGCCGACACCGGCGGGCCGCCGTCTGCGCTATAGAACATCGGCAGCGTGCTGGTCTTCCAGCCAAGGACTGGGACGCCCAGGGTTTCCAGCAGCTCCGCTGTCGCGCTCACGTCCAGCATGGACTTGGCGCCCGAGCACACCACCATCGCCGGGGTGCGCGCCAGCTGCGGCAGGTCTGCGGAGATGTCGAGGCTCTCGGCGAACCCGCGGTGCACGCCGCCGATGCCGCCCGTGCCGAGAAATCTGATCCCGGCAGCCCGGCAGACGGCTAGTGTGCCCCCCACCGTGGTCGCGCCGAGCGCGCGCTGGACCACGCAGGCCGCAAGATCGCGCACGCCGACCTTGCGCGCGGCAGTTCCGGCCTCGGCGAAGCGCTCAAGCTCCGCTGCACTTAGGCCGACCCGGATGGCGCCATCGATGACACCGATCGTGGCCGGAGTCGCCCCCTGGGCTCGCACCCGCTGCTCAGAGTCGAATGCGGCCTGCAGCCCGCGGCCACCAGAGAATCCGTGTGATACCAGCGTGGTCTCGAGCGCGACGACGGGCTGGCCGTGGCTAAGTGCTGCTGCCACTTCCTCGGTTACCCGCAGTGCATCGCTCATGGCATCCCCCCCATCTTCGCGACCGCCCGTGCCGCCGCGGCCAGGCCGAGTTCTACTCCACCCAGCAGGTAGCCAGCCGCGAAAGCGTCACCGGCACCGGTTGAGTCGACTGCGGCAGTGGGCAGTGCGGGGAAATGCTTCCCGGCCGCACGAACGCCGCCGGGTCCCAGCTTAACGACGAGCCTGTCATCGAGCGGGCTGCCCAGGAGCGCGGCCTCCGCCTCGGTCCCAAACACAACGTCAGGTTGCATGGCGGCGATCAACTGCCGGAAGCTGTCGGCCCCGACTGCCTTGATCAAAGCGGTCGAGGACAGGTCAATGCTGAGCCGACCCGAGTGCTGCCGGGCATAACGTGCAGCCGCCAGGGCTGCGCTGCGAATCGGCTCGCACGCGAGACTGTAACCCGGCAGGTGCAGCCAGTCGCATCCGCCGAGCCAGGCCGCGCTGAGCTCAGCTGCCGCGAGCCGCGTGCCCACCCCCCGGTCGGTCAGCATGGAACGCTTCTGGCCGCCCTCGGATAGGGCGACCACGACGCCGGTCTTGCCGGGCACATTCGGGCCGATGACATCCACCCCGCGGCGCGTGAGTTCCTCGGTCACCAGCCGGGCACCGAGATCCGTGCCGCGCGCGGCTATCAGCCGACTGCGCCCGCCCAGTGCCGTAACCCATGCGGCGACGTTGGCGGCCTGGCCGCCGACGCTCACCTGCGTGGCCGCAGGTGTGTCCGTATCCTCGGCCAGCGGCCCTGACATCCGAACGACGACATCGAGATGCGCGTCACCGAGGACGCAGATCACGCCGGCCATCACCCGCCTGGCCTACCGTTCATGATCCGCATCGTAAGTCGGCACGACAGGGTTCCGGCAGAGCCCGGCTGGCCTAATCTGTGCGTTGTGGCTGACTATCCGCACCCGGCCAGTCCGGGCCGTTCGGCCAATATGCGGGCCAACCGGCGGAGTGACACCAAGCCGGAGCTGGCGCTGCGACGGGAGCTGCACCGGCAGGGCTACCGCTACCGCAAGGACTACCGGCTCGATCTGACTGGCGCGCGAGTTCGGCCGGACATCGCGTTCACCGCGCGCCGGGTCGCTGTATTCGTCGATGGCTGCTTCTGGCATTGCTGTCCCGAGCACGGCAGCAAGCCCGCGGCAAACGTCTGGTACTGGGAGCCGAAGCTGGCCCGCAATGTGCAGCGGGATCGCGCCGCGGACGCAGCGCTAGCGGCGGCTGGCTGGAGTGTTGTGCGGATCTGGGAGCACGAGCCGCTGGAGGCTGCCGTTGCCGCCGTCGTGGCGGCGATCACCGGGTCGGCAGCGCCGAATGGCTGACCTGGCGGCGTCTGGACTGGCAGACTCAAGCTCTATTCTCCTGCGCTGCGGGACTTCAGATGCGCGTGTACTTGCCTTCCACCCTTCCGGCCGTGGCCGGGCTGCTGCTCATCGGCGAGATTCGGCCGCCGGTCCGCGGCTACGCTGTTACGCCCGCGCTCCGCGAGTGGTACTCAAGCGGCGACATCGAGGAACTTGAGTACGTGGCGATGACACATGCCGCCAGGCAGTCACTGCGGCTGATAGCCGCCGACCAGGCCGCACCTCGCCGCCGCGTAGTCCTGGCTGCGGAACTGGCCGAGTACCAGGTAACGGCCAGCACGGACTTCGACGAGCCGGGCATCGTGGAGATCTCCGAGCCGGTGCTACTGCGGGACGTTCAGTCCGGGCTGGTCGATGACGTCAGCGCCACCGACCAGATCGCGGCGGCGGTTGCCGCGCTCGCGGCGGCAGACGCGGGCGACGATGACGCGAAGTTCCTGGTCGACGGTGCGGAAGGCTACGAGCTGCAGTGGTATGCGACGCAGGAGCTTGGTGATCTAGCTGGGCTAGCCGACTGAGCGGCCCTACTTGCCCGCTAGCCGACGGTGACCTGCGGGTATCCGGGTGCTCGGCCCTCTGCGGGTTGCATCCGCGGTTTCATGGCACGATGGGGATACCGCCGTTGATGTCGGGTGAAACAGGGAGCGATCCGCGATGGATGCCGTCACTAATGTGCCGTTTCCGGGAAACGAGCCGATCAAGGGATATGCCCCCGGCAGTCTCGAGCGCGCAGCGCTCGAGGAGAAGATCAAGGAACTAGCCGGCGAGCGTGCCGAGCTGACCATGACCATCGGCGGTCGGCAGCTACCGGGCGGCGGCGAGAGCATCGAGGTCGTCCAGCCGCATAACCACCGGCACGTGCTCGGGCAGCTGCACAACGCCACCGACTCCGACGTGGCCGCAGCCATCGATGCCGCCAGGCAGGCGGCGCCCGGCTGGCGCGAACTGTCCTTTGACGACCGGGCCGCTATCTTCCTCAAGGCCGCGGACCTGCTGGCTGGGCCCTGGCGGCAGGTGATCAACGCCTCGACCATCCTGGGCCAGTCCAAGTCGGTGTTCCAGGCCGAGATCGATGCGGCCTGTGAGCTGATCGACTTCTGGAAGTACAACGTGCACTACGCCCGGCGACTGCTGGCCGAGCAGCCGTCATCGGCACCCGGCACCTGGAACCGCCTGGAGTACCGGCCGCTCGAGGGTTTCGTGCTGGCTATCACCCCGTTCAACTTCACCTCGATTGCCGGTAACCTGCCGACCGCGCCTGCCCTGATGGGCAACGTGGTGATCTGGAAGCCTGCGCACACCCAGCAGCTGTCGGCGCATTACCTGATGCGGCTGCTCGAGGCGGCCGGCCTGCCGCCCGGCGTGATCAACATGGTGACCGGCGGCAGCCACGCTGTGTCCAAGGTCGCGCTGCCGCATCCAGACATGGCGGGCATCCACTTCACCGGCTCGACCGGGACGTTCCAGCACCTGTGGCGGACCGTCGGGGAGAACATCGCCTCCTACCGCGGCTATCCCCGCCTCGTCGGCGAGACCGGCGGCACGGATTTCGTGATCGCGCACCAGTCGGCCGATCCCGACGTACTGGTCACGGCGCTGATCCGCGGGGCGTTCGAATACCAGGGCCAGAAGTGCTCGGCCGCATCGCGGAGCTATATCCCGCGCAGCGTCTGGGACAAGATGGCCGACCAGCTGATCGGCACCGCCGAGTCGCTAACCATCGGCGACGTCGCCAGCGACCTTTCCACCTTCATGGGCGCCGTGATCGATGACAAGGCGTTCGCTACCCACGCCGACGCTCTCGCGGGGGCCAAGACCCGCCCGTCCGTCCGGGTGCTGACCGGCGGCACGACCGACGGCTCCGAGGGTTACTTCGTCCAGCCAACGGTGCTTGAGTCGACCGATCCGGTGGACGAGATTTTCACTACCGAGTACTTCGGCCCGATCCTCGGGGTGCACGTCTTCGAGGACCGGGATTACGACGCCGTCGTCGCGCAGGCGGCAGACATCGCGCCGTACGCGCTGACCGGCTCAATCATCGCCCAGGACCGAGCGGCTATCGCCCGCGCCAGCGAGGCATTGCGGTTCTCGGCGGGCAACTTCTACATCAACGACAAGCCGACCGGGGCGGTCGTCGGCCAGCAGCCATTCGGCGGCGCCAGGGCCAGCGGCACCAACGACAAGGCAGGCTCGATCTTCAACCTGATCCGCTGGGTAAACGCCCGGACGATCAAGGAGACATATGTCCCGCCGACGGACCACCGGTACCCGCACATGGGCTAGCCGGTTCGCTGTGCGCTCGGCCGCGATAGCGAATTCTGGGCGAATCTTGAGCTGATTGCGTCAGATGTCCGATCCGGCGGGTACGCTCACACCCAGTAGCTGGTCAGATTCGCGGCTAGCTGCGAGCATGGATGCAACTACGCAGCGGTATGCGCCTGTGCGTCACTAACCGCCGGCGCCGGAGGTGTGCCATCGACCGCCTGGTCTTGTGGAACATCGATCTCACCCTGCTTGATGTCGGCCGGGTCTCGCGGGAGGCCTACGCAGACGCCTTCCGCAGGGTTACCGGCCGGCCGCTGGCCGCGCTGCCGCAGCTTGCCGGGCGCAGCGACACCGAGATCTTCTTCGAATCGCTGTACCTCAACGACGTGCCTACCGGCCAGGACGAAACGGCCGACTCGGAGCTGCTGGCCAGGTACTGCTGGGAACTTGAGACGGCGTTCGCAATGCGCCAGGACGAGATCTTGCAGCAGGGACGGCTACTGCCGGGGGCGCGAGCCGCGCTGATGGCGACTGCCGCGCTGCCTGGCGTCGTGCAAACCGTGCTGACCGGCACGATCAAGCCGAACGCGGCCTGCAAGCTGCGGGCCTTCGGCCTGGACCGGCTCTTCGACCTGGAGATAGGCGGGTACGGCTCAGACGCTTACCCGCGGGGCTCGCTGCTGCTGATGTCCAAGGGGCGAGCGACGGAGAAGTACGGCACCCCCATCACCGAGGACTCGGCCGTCTACATCGCGGACGCTGTCCGCGACATCGAGGCCGCCGGCATCGGCGGCGCCAGGTGCATCGCAGTAGGCACCGGCAGATCAACCGTGGCCGAGCTGAGGGACGCCGGGGCCGACCTGGTGCTGCCCGACCTATCAGACACCGATCAGGTGATCTCGGCGATCGACCGGCTGACCAGGGTGCCGGCAGGCCGGTAGCCGCCGCAGCTTAGGGCTGCCGCGTCGTCCAGTCAGCCACGTCCGGCCCGAGCAGGCGCAGGTGGCTAAAGACCGTCAGCGCAGTGCCGATCCTCCTGGCGTCCGGCAGCGGGCTGTCATTACTGCCGGGAACGTTGCCGTCGAGGCTGATGTACACCTGCAGGCCGCGGACATCCTGCACGCACAGGTATTGCTCATGTTTGTAGGGCTGGTCGATGATCCGCAGCATCGCCTGCGCCCCGTCGATGGTCAGGTAACTCGACCGGCCGGCCGCGAAGTTGCAGCCGTAGGACCCAGGGATTCCGGCCGGCCAGACCGAGATGCCGAGTGCGGTGGGATCGTCGGCCGGGCCCGCGGCCCAGCCGACGTTGACCAGCCTCCCGTCGGCGCGTTGCCAGTCTTGGCACAACAGGTAGGCCACGCGTCGCATAGACCCGAGTCCTTGACGGCACAAAATGGGCGAATTCGTCATCGAGATGGCCGCTCACTGGGGACCGCCCGATCTGCGTGGCATAGTCACACTGGGTGAATGGAGACGGAGGCTGATTTGGTTGCCTGCAACTTCGAAGTCGGCCAGTCTCGTGACTAACGCGGTAGCTGAACGGTCTGTGTTCGCGGGCATCGCATACTGATATATAACAGTCCAGTCAACGACGACGGATTTGCGAAGTGTTGGGGGGCGTAGGGCGTGGGCGACGATCTGACGCCGACGGCCGGGCGCGATTACGGCGACATACTGTGGGCGCCATCTCCCGATTCGGCCAAGCGGGCGGAGATCACCCGGTACACGCGCTGGCTTGCCTCCAACGGCGGCCCTGACCTGGCCTCGACTGGCGATATTCCCTCCTACGACAGCCTGTGGCGATGGTCGGTCGATGATCTGGCAGCGTTCTGGTCGTCGATCTGGGAGTTCTTCGACGTGCTCGGCTCGCGCGCTAGCGGGCCCGTGCTGACCGGCCAGATGCCAGAGGTCAGCTGGTTCTCCGGCAGCACGGTGAACTACGCGCGGAACGCGCTGCGCTGGGCAGCTACCGAGCCACACAAGTGCGCGGTCATCTACAGCTCAGAGGCCGGGCGCGAGGGCAGGCTCAGCTACGGCGAGCTCGCCGGCGAAGTGGCCAGGGTGCGGGCAGGCCTGCGAAGGCTCGGCGTCGGCATCGGCGATCGCGTGGCCGCCTACCTGCCGAACTCGCCAGAGGCGCTGATCGCCATGCTGGCCACCGCCAGCCTTGGCGCCATCTGGACGTCGTGCTCACCAGACTTCGGGGCGCACAGCGTGATCGACAGGTTCGCCCAGATCTCCCCGAAGGTGCTGCTCGGCGTGGACGGCTACGCCTACGGTGGCAAGCGGTTCGACCGGCGGGGAGAGTTGGCGGCGATCGCCGCCGAGCTGCCGGGCCTGCAGGCCCTGATCCTGGTGGAGTACATCGGCGCGACACGTGCGGCCGGCGGAGTCGAGGCTGACGGGGCCGACGTGGGTGTCGCAGGCGTCGCCGTGCCGGTACTGGACTGGGCCGGCCTCGGCCCGGACGACCGAGATGGGACCGAGCTTGAGTTCGCCGAGGTGCCGTTCTCGCAGCCGCTGTGGGTCCTGTACTCCTCGGGGACCACCGGCCTGCCCAAGCCAATAGTGCACAGTCATGGCGGCATCGTCCTTGAGCACCTTAAGGCCCTCGGCCTGCACCAAGACCTGACCAGCGCGGACACCTTCTTCTGGTACACCACGACCGGCTGGATGATGTGGAACTACCTGGTCGGCGGGCTGCTGGTCGGCGCCACCGTGGTGCTGTACGACGGCAGCGCCGTCTACCCGGAGACCGGGGCGCTGTGGCGGCTGGTGGCTGAGGCCGGCGCCAGCTATGCCGGTACCGGTGCGCCCTACCTGCTGGCCTGCATGAAGGAGGGCATGCGGCCCGCCGCCGAGCATGATCTTTCCGCTCTGCGCGGGATTGGCTCCACCGGCTCGCCGCTGCCACCTGAAGGCTTCCGCTGGGTGTATCAGGAGCTGGGAACGGGGTCGTCCGACCTGATCCTTGGCTCATTCTCGGGCGGCACTGACCTCTGCACCGGGTTCGTCGGGCCGTGCCCGATCCTGCCGGTGCGCGCGGGGGTGATCTCCGGACCGTGCCTCGGTGCCAAGGTCGAGTCGTTCGACCCGTCCGGGCAGCCGGTCGTCGGCGAGGTAGGCGAGCTGGTGCTGACTCGCCCCATGCCGTCGATGCCGGTGGGCTTCTGGAACGACCAAACCGGCGAGCGGTACCGGGCCAGTTACTTTGCCGTCTACCCGGGAGTGTGGCGGCACGGCGACTGGATCATGATCCTGCCCGACGGTGGCTGCATCATCTATGGGCGCTCCGACGCCACCTTGAACCGGGGCGGCGTGCGGATGGGCACGAGCGAGTTCTACCGGGTGGTCGAGCGGCTGCCCGAGATCGCCGACAGCCTGGTCGTCGACACCGGCAAGCTCGGGCAGGAGGGTCGCCTGATCCTCTATGTTGTGCCAGCCGGCGGGCAGACGGTCAACGACGCGTTGGTCGCGAAGATCAGGTCGCTGCTGCGGGCCGAGCTTTCGCCGCGCCATGTCCCCGACGAGATCCACCAGGTGCCGGGTATCCCGCGGACGCTCTCCGGCAAGAAGCTCGAGGTCCCGGTCCGCAAGATCCTGCTCGGCACCCCGGTGGCCGACGCGGCGGACCCGGACGCGCTGGCCAATCCGGAAGTGCTCGGCTTCTTCACGACCGGCGGCTCGTCATGATCGAGGGTGCAGGCGCTGCCGAAGCTGTGCGGCGCAGCTTCGGCGAGGAAGGCGGCCTGCTCACCTACGGCAGCTACCTGAAAGTGCCAGAACTGCTTGCGCTGCAGGTACCGCTGGTGAGCCCGGCGGTCCATGATGAGCTGCTGTTCATTGCCGTGCACCAGGTCTATGAGCTGTGGTTCAAGCAGTTGCTGCATGAGCTGACCACGGTCCGTGACGCGATGATCGAGGGGTCGGGCACTGGCGGAGCAGAGGTCAGGCAGACCTGGTTGGCCCGCCAGTTGCTGCACCGCGCCCACGTGATCGAGCGGCTGCTGGTAAGCCAGATCGACGTGCTCGAGACCATGACCCCGCAGGACTTCCTGGAGTTCCGGGCAGCGCTGGCGCCAGCCAGTGGCTTCCAGTCGGTGCAGTACAGGGAGCTTGAGTTCCTGTCCGGCGCGAAGGATCCCGGATTTGTCGCCAGGTTCCGCGCGCTGACCGAAGACGAGCGTGCCAGACTCGCGACCCGGCTCGCTGAGCCGTCGCTCTGGGATGCCTATCTAGATCTGCTCGCCTCCCGCGGACTGCCGGTCGGCGACAACAAGCAGATCCTTGCCTCGCTGGTCAGCATCGCCAGGGACCGGCCGCATCACGACGATCTGTGGGAGCTAGCCGAGGATTTGCTGACCCATGATGAACTGGCGGGTCTCTGGCGGGCCAGACATGTCCAGATGGTTGAGCGGCAGATCGGCACAAAGTCTGGTACTGGTGGCTCGACGGGCGCACCATATCTGCACCGGCGTGTGCCTCTGCGTTACTACCCATTGCTATGGGAGCTGCGTGACCTCCTATAGCGGGAAACCTGCAGCGGCAAGCCTGTAGCGGCAACGTGGCCGTACTAAGGGAGTGGAAGTCATGTCGGACAGCGCAGCGGGCGTACAGACAGCCGATGCCAGGGCAGCCGACCACAAGCAGGCCGTACTGGCCGAGGCGGCCGCCTGCGCCGGCCAGGTGCCCGGCGTGGGCGATGTTTCTAACTGCCTGCAGGCGTATTACCGGCATGTGGCGGTCGATGACCTGGCAGCTGCGGGCCCTACCCGGCTAGCCGCCGTCACGGCCCGGCATGTGCAGCTCGCGGCCCAGCGGCCGCAAGGCCGGGCGCTGGTCCAGGTCAGAGCGGGTGGTGACGCAACGCTGTCGGCTGGGTCGGACGTCATCGACATCGTCACCGACGACATGCCGTTCCTGGTCGACTCGATCACCATGGAACTGGCCAATCACGACCTGTCAGCCCGGCTGGTCGTGCATCCGCAGCTGTGGGTCCGCCGCGACGTAACCGGGGCGCTGCGTGAGATCGTCGGCCAGGTCAGTGCCGGCCAGGTCACTGCTGACCAGGTTAGTGCTGGCCAAATCGCGGCCGGCCAGAGCGGAGACGGCCAGCCCAGCTACGATGAGCTGGCCGAGTCGTGGACGCACATCGAGATCCCCACGCTGGCCGCCGGTGAGTCCGAGTCCATCGCGGATGACCTGCGCCGGGTCCTCGGCGATGTCCGGGTCGCGGTCGAGGATTACACCAAGATGCGGGCCAGGGCCATCTCGCTCGCTGACGACGTGCTCGCGCCTGACGGCGAGGGTATCGGCGGGGCGGACGCACCCGGCGAGATAGCCGAGCTTTTGCACTGGCTTGCCGACGGCCACTTCACGTTCCTTGGGTACCGAGAGTATGACCTTGAGAACGGGCCGGACGGGATGCTGCTGCGGGCAGTACCCGGTACCGGCCTTGGCATCCTGCGGCATGACCGGCCAGGTCCTGGTTCGTTTGCCACGTTGCCGCCCGAGGTCAGGGCGAGGGCGTTGGGTCCGCAGCGGCTGATCGTGACCAAGGCCAACTCCAGGTCGACCGTGCACCGGCCGAGCTACCTGGACTACGTGGCGGTCAAGCGTCTGTCGCCGTCCCGCGGCGTGGGGGAGTATCGCTTCCTCGGCCTGTACACTCATGCGGCGCTCGCCGAGGGCATCAAGAGCATCCCGGTGCTCCGGCGCAAGCTGGCCGAGGTACTAGAGATCTCCGGCTTGGCAGCCGACAGCCACGACGGCAAGGACGTCGTAGAGGTGCTCGACTTCTATCCGCGGGAAGAGCTGTTCATGACCTCGGCGACCGACCTGGCCGCCATAACGGCCGGTGTCCACCTGCTGCGTGAACGGCGCCAGACCAGGCTGTTCCTGCGCCGCGATATCTACGGGCGCTACGTCTCCTGCCTGGTGTATCTGCCGCGAGATCGGTACACCACCCAGGTTAGGCTGCGGACGCAGGAGATCTTGCAGCGCGCGTTCGGCGGATCGCAGGTCGACTACAGCGTCCAGGTTGGCGAGTCGCCGATAGCTCGCTTGCACATGGTGGTCCGGGCCGGGCGCGGGCGCCAGTTGGCTGACGCCGATCCGGCCGAGCTCGAGCGTGCGGTAGCCGCGGCCGTCCGGTCCTGGGACGACGACCTGGCCGATGAGGCCGCAGCCGAACTGGGGCCGCAGCGCGCCAGGGAGCTGGTGAACCAGATCGGCGACGCCATCCCGGCCACCTACAAGACTGACGTGCCCGCATCGGCCGCCATTGGGGACTTCGTGAAGATCCTGGAGTTGCGCGAGTCCGGCCGCGACGTGGCCTTCGATCTGTGGGAGTCAGAAGGCTACGTCGGCGGTGTTCCGATCGAGTCGCATGACGCGGACGCTCCCGCGGCCAAGAGCGTCTGGCGGCTGACGATCTACCGAACCGGCGGGCCGATCACGCTCACCGACGTGCTGCCGAGGCTCCAGCACATGGGCGTGGACGTGGTGGATGAGCACCCGTACGAGTTCCCGGCGGCCGAGCCGTTCTGGATCTACGACTTCGGCCTGCGCCGCGCGCCGCTGTCGGACAGCACCGAATCCGGCCGGGGCCAGGCCGGTGCCGTCTCGCTGGACCAGGTCAGCGAACAGGTCGAAGGTGCGCTGGCGGCGCTGTGGGACGGCAGCATCGAGAACGACGGCTTTAACGCCCTGGTGCTTGACGGACAGCTGTCCTGGCGCGAGGTCGTCGTGCTGCGGGCCTACGCCAAGTACCTGCGCCAGGCCAACATCACCTTCAGCCAGGACTACATCGAGACCGTGCTCCGCTCGAACTCGGCCATAGCCAGGCTGCTGGTCCGGCTATTCGAGTCCCGCTTCGACCCGACGAAGCAGGCGGGCGAAGCGGAGCGAAGCGAGGCCATTGCCGAGGAGATTGCCGGTGCGCTCGACAATGTCGCCAGTCTGGACGAGGACCGGATCCTGCGTTCGTACCTGGGTTTGATCATCGCGACGCTGCGGACTAACTACTACAGCACCGCGGTCGGCTCCGTTCCCTATCTTGTGTTCAAAATGAACGCGCGCGACGTACCCGACTTGCCTGCGCCGCGGCCGCAATTCGAATTGTTCGTGTACTCGCCCCGGTTCGAAGGCGTCCATCTGCGGTTCGCCAGCGTCGCCAGAGGCGGTCTGCGCTGGTCAGACCGGCGGGAGGACTTCCGCACCGAGATCCTCGGCCTGGCCAAGGCGCAGGAGGTCAAGAACTCGGTGATCGTGCCGTCCGGAGCCAAGGGCGGGTTCGTCTGCAAGCAGCTCCCGGACCCGTCGGCCCGGGATGCCTACCAGGCCGAGGTGCTTGCCTGCTATCGGATGTTCATCTCCGCCATGCTGGACGTGACCGACAACCTGGAGGCGGGCCAGGTCGTGCCGCCCTTGGGCGTGGTCAGGCATGATCGGGACGACCCGTACCTGGTGATCGCTGCGGACAAGGGCACGGCCACGTTCTCCGATACGGCCAACGAGATCGCGACCAGCCGCGGGTTCTGGCTCGGCGATGCCTTCGCCTCCGGTGGCTCGGCTGGATACGACCACAAGAAGATGGGCATCACGGCGCGCGGGGCATGGGAGTCGGTCAGGTTCCACTTCCGGACCCGCGGCGTTGACGTCGATTCCGACGACTTCACCGTGGTCGGCATTGGCGATATGTCCGGTGACGTCTTTGGCAACGGCATGCTGCTCTCGCAGCACATCAAGCTGGTGGCAGCCTTCGACCACCGGCATATCTTCATTGACCCCGAGCCGGATCCGGCGACCAGCTTCGCTGAGCGTCGGCGGCTGTTCGACATGCCGCGCTCGTCCTGGGCCGACTACGACCAGGCACTGATATCGGCCGGGGGCGGTGTCTGGCCGAGGTCGGCGAAGTCCATCCCGCTGTCGCCGCAGGTCCGCGCGGCACTCGGGCTGGCCGACGGGGACCCTGCGCCGTCACCGGATGCGCTGATCTCGGCTGTGCTGACGGCGCCGGTCGATCTGCTGTGGAACGGCGGCATCGGCACCTACGTCAAGGCGTCCAACCAGTCCAATGCCGACGTCGGCGATCGGTCCAACGACGCGGTCCGGGTCGATGCAGCTCAGCTTCGGACCAAGGTAGTCGGTGAGGGCGGGAACCTTGGCCTTACCCAGGAGGCCCGGGTCGAGTACGCCCTGGCCGGCGGCCTGGTCTGCACCGACTTCATTGACAACTCGGCTGGCGTCGACACCTCCGACCACGAAGTCAACATCAAGATCCTGCTGGACACCGAGGTCCGAGCGGGGGATCTGAGCACCGACGGGCGGAACGAGCTGCTGCAGCAGATGACCGATGAGGTCGCCGAGCTCGTGCTTGAGCACAACTACCAGCAGAACCGGGCCCTCGCTGCCGCCTGGGCCCAGTCGGCACAGATGCTGCACGTGCACTCCAGGTACATCCGCAAGCTCGAGCACGAAGGCAAGATCAGGCGGCGGCTCGATGTCCTGCCGAACGATCGGGAGATCGCCGAGCGCAGGTCGGCCGGGACCGGCCTGACCACGCCCGAGTTCTCCGTGCTACTGGCGCACACGAAGATTTCCGCCGCGCAGGACGTGCTGGCTTCGTCGCTGCCCGGTGATCCGTACCTGCGCCGGGTGCTTGTCGACTACTTCCCCACCCCGCTGCGCCGGAAGTACGCGAGCAGGATGGGCGATCACCGGCTGCACCGCGAGATCATCACGACCTCGATCGTCAACGACATGGTTGACCGGTCGGGTATCACCTTCGCCTTCCGGCTCAACGAGGAGACTGGCGCGTCGGTGCCGGAGATCGCCGCGGCCTGGCTGGTGGCGCGGGCCGTGTTCGACATGCCTGGTTTCTGGGCTCAGGTCGAGGAACTCGACGGCAAGGTCGACGCCGGCGTGCAGATCCTCGCTCTGCTTGAGGGGCGCAAGCTGACCGAGCGTGCGGCAAGGTGGCTGCTGAACTTCCGCCGGCCGCCCTTTGACGTGCAGGCCACGATCGATTTCTTCGCAGCAGGCGTGCTGACAGTTGCTACCGGGTTGCCCGACCTGCTGGCCGGCCGGGATCTCGCCGGATTCGCCGAGCGCCGGGACGTCTATTCCTCTCGCGGCGTCCCTGACGGCCTTGCCGACCGGATCGCGGCCATGGTGCCGGCCTACTCTGCCTTCGACATCGTGGACATGGCGCACGGCACCGGCAGGTCCGTCGAGGAGACCGCGGAGGTCTACTTCGATCTCGCCGACCGGCTACAGATCGCCCGGCTGCGCGACATGATCACGGCGCTGCCGCGTGACGACCGGTGGAACACGATGGCCAGGGGCGCGATCCGCGACGACCTGTATACCGCGCACGCCGCGCTGGCCAGAGACGTGCTGACCGTGACGGCGCCTGGTAGTCCGGAGCAGCGGCTGGCGGCGTGGGTGCAGCGCAACGATTCGGCCGTCCGTCGGGCCAACCAGACACTGACCGAGATCTGGGAGAGCAACGCCTTCACCGTGGCAACGTTGTCGGTGGCAGTCCGGGCCATAAGGACACTGGTGACGACTGCGACGCTGCCAACCTGACCCTCCATTGCCGTTGGCGGCGAGGGGGTTCGGTCGGGAATGGCCTCCGGCCGGCGGGCCAGCACCGGGCTCAGTAGGGCAGCCGGCAGGCAACGGCAACTACCGATTCGACTATATGGGCGGCGGTCGACAATCGATCGTTCACCTGGGCAACTAAGTCCGCCAAAACGGAAATGGCTGGAAACCACCGCCGCCGACTGTTAACGCCTTATTCTCGCCTCGGGGAATCCCTGATAACCCGGATCCGCGCCAGCGCGCCAGTCCGGTGGCTTGGGCAGCCGAATAGCCCAGGGAGGCGTGGCGATGAGCGAGAACGCCAGTCGGTATGCGCCAATCGCGGGCCGGCAGCGCGCCGCCGTGCTGGCTCTGGCCGTGCTGGTCAGCTGCTCTGCCCTGGCGGGCTGTGGACTGGCCAAGGCGGTGAAGAAGATTGCCGACACGGTCCAGGCCAATAAGGCCGTGATCGACCTGTTCACGACGACGCTGAAGTCGGGCCAGCCAGCGCAGTTCGAGGTCACCTACGCCACGACCGGCAGCAGCCCATCGAAGATCGTTTACGCGGTACAGCCGCCGGGTCGGCTCGCCTTTGCCGATACGCAAACCGGCAGCGGTGCCGCGCTGGGCAGCGTGCGGCTTATTGTCAACTCGTCGGGTGAGTTCGCCTGCACCACGGCGGCGAGGCGCTCAGGCTGGTCCTGCGAGAAACTGCCCAAGGCGCGCGCTGCCACTGAGCAGAAGCTCCTTGACTTCTACACCCCGGCGCACTGGGTCGCGTTCCTGCAGGATTTTTCCCTGGCGGCCGGTTTCGCCGGGGACAAGATCTCGTCTTCGACCATCACCGTGAACGGGTTCGCCATGCAGTGCGTCGACTTCCAGGCCTCTGGCATTCCGGGTAAGAGCAAGATCTGCACGACGGCACAGCACCTGCTCGGTTATGTGCAGGTAGCCAGCCAGTCGACCGGGTTCGAGATCACCTCCTACTCAGCCTCGCCAGCCGCGTCGGCCTTCCAACTGCCGGCCGGCGCCAAGATCACGGTGGCGAAGAGGGCAGGTGGATAACCCCTAGCCCGGAGGCTGCCTGGCCCTTCAGTCAGCGGGCGGAAGCAGTCACCTGCCTAGGCTCGCGTAGGCTGCATGCATGGCATCAGACCCCACCAGCGAGATCTCTGAGCTCATCGCGACGCTCGCGAGCGTGGAGGCTGTCCTCGACCCCGACGCTATGCGCAAGGAGGCTGACAGCCTGCGCGACCGCTCGGCGGATCCCGCCCTTTGGGAGGACCCGGAGCAGGCGCAGGAAGTCACCAGGAGGCTTTCCTACCTCGACGGCGAACTGGCCAGGCTAGAGGCCCTGCACGGCAGGCTAGATGACACCTCGATCATGTTCGAGCTGGCCGACAGTGAGCAGGACGAGCCAACCCGCGAAGAGGCACAGCGCGAGCTGGCCAAGCTCCGCAAGGAGATGGACCAGCTGGAGATCCGGACGCTGCTGTCTGGCGAATATGACTCCCGGGAAGCGCTGATCAGCATCAACGCCGGCGCCGGAGGAGCGGATGCGGCCGACTGGGCCGAGGGCCTGCAGCGGATCTACCTGCGCTGGGCGGAGCGGCATGGCTACCCGACCGAGGTCTACGACACCTCTTACGCCGATGAGGCGGGGCTCAAGTCGACCACGTTCGCGGTCAAGGCGCCGTATGCCTACGGGACACTGCGCGGCGAGCACGGGACGCACCGGATGGTGCGCATCTCCAAGTACGACAACCAGGGCCGGAGGCAGACCTCGTTCGCGATGGTCGACGTGCTCCCGGTTGTGCAGCAGGTCGACCACATCGACATCCCCGAGGACGAGATGCGGATCGACGTGTTCCGGTCGAGCGGGCCGGGCGGCCAGGGAGTGAACACTACCGATTCGGCCGTGCGGATCACCCACCTGCCGACGGGCATTGTCGTGTCGTGCCAAAACGAGCGGAGCCAGATCCAGAACAAGGCCACCGCGATGGCCGTGCTGCAATCGAAGCTGCTAGAGCGTAAGCGCGAGGAGCAGGCCGCCAAGCTCAACGAGCTACGCGGCGACGGCGGGCGCAGCTGGGGCACCCAGATCCGTAACTACGTCTTGCACCCGTACCAGAACATCAAGGATCTTCGGACCGGCTACGAGACTGGCAATACCACAGCCGTCATGGACGGCGAGATCGATGACTTCATCGAGGCGGAGATCCGCTGGCTCCGAACCCAGGGCCTGTAGCGGTGAGCCTCTTGCGGCAGGCTCTGGCCAGCTTGGCGCGGATTGGCACCTAGGTCCCGCCTGGCCTAGAAGGACTTAGCCCAGGCGGCGCCCGTCACTGTGGGCTCAATGCCCCAGGTGCATCGCGGCCACCGTCAACAGAGCCAGGACGAGCAGGACAGCTGCGATCAGCTGAACGCTCATGCCGTGGCTCTGGTTATGGACGTGCGCGCGGGCTTCGCGGCACGTCGGGCAGCGACCTTCGGCTACTGGCCCAGCACACCGGGCGCAGATAAGGTGCTCGCAGCTCATCCGGCTCCCACCGGGCTCTGTGCTTGCCCGGCCACTTCGACGATGTTGGACGTTCCAGGCCAGTTTCCCCCCTAGACTGGCCCGAAGCCAAACCGGGGCAGCTTCCTGACCCCGTCAACTTAGTCATTATCTCGTCTACCACGTGCGATGGGCCAGTGATCCACTTCGATAACGTCACTAAGACGTACGCGAATCAGGGCCGACCTGTCCTGGAGAACGTGAACCTGGATATCGAAAAGGGCGAGTTTGTCTTCCTGGTGGGCCCGTCCGGCTCGGGTAAATCCACCTTCCTCCGGCTTGTACTCAAGGAGGAGCGCCCCACCTCGGGGCGGATCCATGTAGCGGGCAAGGATCTTGCCCGGCTGACGAACTGGAAGGTGCCGCACCTGCGCCGCCGGATCGGCTGTGTGTTCCAGGACTTCAGGCTGCTGCCGAACAAGAACGTTTACCAGAACATCGCTTTTGCGCTTGAGGTGATCGGCAAGCCGCGCCGGTTCATCAGGAAGGTCGTGCCGGAGGTCATCGACCTAGTCGGCCTCGAAGGCAAGCGCGACCGGATGCCCGATGAGCTGTCCGGCGGTGAGCAGCAGCGGGTCGCGATGGCGAGGGCATTCGTGAACCGGCCGATGATCTTGCTGGCCGATGAGCCCACAGGGAACATCGACCCCGCCACCTCGATCGGGATTATGAAGGTGCTGGACCGGATCAAC
>Ga0187817_10000441_pt1 | contig 17640 bp, 15 predicted proteins | sample NC_wetland_sal_i_17_FD_132431 | JGI IMG/M metagenome (GOLD analysis project Ga0187817, IMG submission 132431) | Wetland sediment microbial communities from Neuse River Estuary, North Carolina, USA - SO4_2 | ecosystem: Environmental > Aquatic > Freshwater > Wetlands > Sediment | place: USA... | reverse complement strand
CACCCCTCACCGCCGATAATGCTGCGTGTGGAAAGCAAAACGGAGGGGACAAGCGTGGCGTCCAGGAAATAGTCACCGCGGGGGCGTCTGAAGAACCCCATTTGCGATTGAACAGCCCTCTCCCCCTTGGGAGTCTGTGTGAGAACTTCATTCAGGCTGTCATTCCGATCCCGCAGTCGCGGGAGAGGAATCTTGCTCTGAGTGTTTTCAAGGCACTTCGAGATTCCTCGTCGCCTGCGGCTCATTGGAATGACACGCAAAACCGAGTTCTCACACAGACTCCCTTGGGGGAGAGGGTGCCGCAGCCGGCGCCTTCATCAGCCGGGACGGGTCGGGTGAGGGGGTCGCCGGACCACGGTGTGGACATCTAGGGGTACGGCTTGCCCTACCCCGGTCGATGAATGATGCAGAGAGGGGACGGCAAGCCGTCCCCCTACAATCCCATCTTACAGGCATGCAATGAAACTCCCGAGAAGAAACGTGCTGTACGGATTTCTTGCTTCCGCGGGCGTCGGACCTAATTTCAATGCCCTTCGAGCCCATCCTCATGCTCCCTCTATTGGCGCAGGATCCCCGCAAGTTTCTGCAGCCTCGTCTGAGGCAAGGGCTCATCGAGTTCCTGGCGTCAGCGGTCAGGGAGAGATGAAATTCAGAGTCCTTTACACGTCCCAGCATCTGCCGCCGGAGGCCCAGAAAGTATTGGTCAGCGCGCACGGAGGCTTTGCCGTTGACCGCCGAGCCGGCAAAGAGGAGACGTTTTTCGCGCTTCCAGGAGTTGGGATCCTTCAGATCAGTTCTGACCTGAAGACCATAAGTTTGGTGGACACTCCGGATGAAATGAGGAACCTCAACCTGCACGACACGACCGTCTGGTATGACGCGGAGGGAACCCCTTATTTGATTTTCCCCGCAAATGACGCGGGCAAGATTTTCACCACCACTCTGGATGGAAAACTGGTTGATACTCTCGATGCGCCCACCGCCGCCGTTGAATTCGAACAACCAGAGATCCACGACTATTTCCTTGGGGGAGGGAACTTCGCACCCACGGCGGTCGAGTTCTTGAACGGCCTGTATTACGTCACCACGGGCTATTGCAATCTCGATTATGTACTGACGGCGCGGATCAATCGTGAAAGCCGTTTCAAGGTAACCTGGAACGATTTGGCTTTCGGCGGGAAGGGCGAGGGATTAGGCCAGTTCGGGACTGCCCACGGCATTACGCTGCCGCCCGGCAAGCTAAGGCTCGACATTGCAGACCGGCCCCACTCGCGTATAGATCGTTTTACTCGCTACGGCCATTACCTCTCCAGCCTGAGAATGCCCTCCGGCTCGTTGCCTTGTGATATCAATTACCTTGACCAGCACTACAGCGTCGTTCCCGCCCTGGATGGGCCTGACAAGACGAAAGGCGCGCCCATTTACATTCTCCAAGATGAGAGATTGATTTCAACTATCATGCCCAAGGAAGACCTGGGTTTGCAGAACTTCGTGCACGTCCACAATGCGGCGCTGCGGAAAATCAATGGCAAGTTCTACATCATCGCACAGGCGTGGAATCCCGGCGACTTCGCCATCCTGGAGCAGGAATCGGACCATAGATAGCCCTCTCCCCCTTGGGGGAGAGGGTGGACCGCAACGGCGTTTTCACCAGCCGTGGCGGGCCGGGTGAGGGGGTCGGATGCAGGTCGCGAACCGATTCGATGCGACCCCCCGGTTTTGGATTCCGCGGCTTTTTCTCAGGCCCGTGGGCACGCCGTACACCCCATAACCGGCGGTCCGTGCCACCCGGTCCTCGGTGGCCGACCGGCTTGATACGAATCAACAGGCTATTCTTGCTCTGGGCTACAAATGTTGACATTCTACCGCTTGACAGAACTCTCGCCTTCATTCTAGCCTATAACTGTGCGGCACGGACCGCCCCGGTTCGGAGGCTTGCTTCCCCCTTGAGGCTGGGATGATAAAGGGGGAGCTGCGGAAGACGTGTCACAGACAGGCCACGTTGTCGAACGTGGGCGGGGCATGCCAGAACGAGCACGGGCTCGGGCCCTCTGACCAAGAATGAACGAACCGGGAATGTTGTTGATAACAAAGGACGGACATGTTTCGCAAGATCCTGATTGCCAATCGTGGTGAGATTGCCGTGCGCGTGATGCGCTCCTGCCGCGAAATGGGAATCGCCACCGTGGCCGTCTATTCCGAGGTGGACCGCAAATCGCTGAATGTCCGCTATGCCGACCAGGCTTTTTGCGTTGGGCCTGCTCCTTCCAGCGAAAGTTACCTTCGCATCGACCGCATTCTTAATGCCGCCCAACAGAGCGGGGCAGAGGCCGTTCACCCCGGTTACGGCTTCCTGGCGGAAAACCCGGAGTTTGCCCGCGCCTGCGTGGACGCTGGACTGGTATTCATCGGACCCCCGGCGGCCGCGATGGAACTCATGGGGTCGAAGACCAGGGCGCGGCACACCCTGATTCAGGCGGGCCTGCCCGTGGTGCCCGGGACCGACCGTCATCTCGAGAGCCTCGAGGAAGCGCATCGGCTTGCGGAGGGGATCGGCTATCCCGTGATGCTCAAGGCCTCGGCGGGAGGGGGCGGCAAGGGATTGCGCCTCGTGGGTTCTGCTGCCGAGCTTGAATCCGCTTATCACACGGCCCGCTCGGAAGCCCAAAACGCCTTCGGCGATGACGCGCTTTACCTCGAGAAATACCTTGAACGCCCCCGCCACATTGAAATCCAGATTCTCGGCGACCAACACGGCCAGTTGATTCACCTTGGCGAGCGGGAGTGCTCACTGCAAAGAAGGCACCAGAAACTGCTGGAAGAATGCCCTTCGCCCTTTGTTGACGAGCGGTTGCGCGGGCGCATGGGGGAAACCGCTGTGCGCATTGGAAAGTTGGCAGGGTACTGGAACGCCGGCACTGTGGAATTCCTCGTGGACCAGAGGGGCAATTTCTGTTTTCTGGAGATGAACGCTCGTTTGCAAGTTGAGCACCCGGTGACGGAGCTTGTGATGGGCATGGACTTGGTGAAAGAGCAGATTCAGATTGCGGCGGGGGAAAAGCTGGGGTGGCGGCAAGAAGATGTGCGCATGAGAGGCGCGGCGATCGAGTGCCGCATCTACGCGGAGGACCCTACCAACAATTTCTTTCCCTCCCCAGGCTACATCAGCCGGCTCCAGGTGCCGGCGGGTCCGGGCGTGCGACGCGACAGCGGCATTTACGAGGGATGGACGGTACCTCTGGAATACGATCCCTTGCTGTCGAAAGTGGCGGCATGGGGAACGACGCGCGCGGAAGCCATCGCGCGCGCGCGTCGGGCCCTCGGCGAGTATGAGGTTTTTGGCATCAAAACCAACATTCCTTTCTTCCGGCGCCTGCTCGAGCACCCGGAGTTTGTCGCCGGACGCCTGGACACCGGCTTCATCGACCGCGTGCTGGCCGCCGGCCTGATGGAGGAAGCGCCGCCTTCGCCGGAGGAAGAGCGCGTCGCCGCGCTGGCAGCGGCCCTCCACGTGGGAGGGCGCGAGGAGAAGAAGGCTCCCGCATCTACGCGCCACAGCGCGTGGAAGAGCGCCGGCCGAGACGCGCTGCTTAACCAGTGGCCGCGACGAGAGAGCTGAAAAGGCGGATGAAACTCGAGATCAAAATCCATTCAGGCTCGAAGACCTCGCAGCATGAGTTCGAGCTTTCAAGCACGGCCGGGGTTACTGGGGGCAGGAGGGGGGCCGCATCTTCCGGGGCGAATATTAAGTTCGATGGCGAAACGCTTGTTGCAGATCGGGAGGAGATCGCGCCGGGGGTTTACTCGATCCTGATCGACGGACGGTCTTACGAAGCCCAGGTCAGCAAGCCGGCAGGCGATGCCGAAGGCGTCTCGAGTCCTTACTTGGTAACCGTAGGTCTGCGGCATTACCTGGTGGAAATCCGTGATCCTCGTCGCTGGAGGCGCGATGGTGCAGGAGTTCGAGAGAAAGGCCCACAAGAAATCGTGGCCCCCATGCCAGGGAAAATCGTTAAGGTGCTGGTATCTGAGAATGAGGAGGTCGTCCAAGGGCAGGGTTTGCTCGTTATCGAGGCGATGAAAATGCAAAATGAGATTCGCGCTCCCCGGGCGGGCCGTGTGGAACGCATCTACGCGCAGGTAGAAACCGGGGTGGAGGCGGGGTTCCGCCTCTTGAGGCTTGTTTGATGCTGGACCCCTACTACTTCATTTGGCGGCAGAGGGGCTGAGCTGTCCTTTGACGATCTGCTCGGCCATGTAGTTCTCGACCTTTGCCCGGTTTCGCAGCGTTTCGATATAGGCCGCTTTCAGAAGCTGCTCCCTTTCGTTCTTCAACGTCTGGCGGATGGCATTCTGGACCCGCAACTCGGAGAGGGTATGCGTTGCAGCCGGCTCCTTGCCGAGCAGTTTGATGATGTGGTAACCGGAAGAAGTGCGGATAATCCCCGTGATTTGGTTAACTTGGAGCGAAGCCACGGCCTGCTTGAGCTGGGGCGTGGCGTCCAACGCGGAGGCCGGGATGAAGCCCATGTCACCGCCCCCCGACGCGGTTCGAGGGTCTTCCGAATATTCCTGCGCCACCGTGGCGAAGTCATCCCCGGCGCGCACGCGGGCGTAAAGCGCCTGGATTTTCCGCTCTGCGGCGGCAGGGGTCTTGGCATCGTCGTTTTTCAGGTTGCGTACCTCGGGGTCGGCCACGGGAGTGACCTCGATCTGGGCAAGGTGATACGCGGTTTCCGGGACATTGAAGTTGGCCTTGTTGCGTTCGTAATAAGCTGCAATGTCGGCGTCAGACACCTTGATGTTTGAAACGATTTCTTTATTGATGAGTTTTGTGATGATAATATTCCGCCGTAACTCTTTCCGCAGATCGTCCATTTCCAGGCCTTGGTCCCGAAGGCGTTTCTGGAACTCCTCCGCCGAATAGGGGGTCTGGAGTTCGGCTACTTTGTTATCCACCTCGGCTTCCGAAACGGTGATGCCGGCGTGGGAAGCGTGGTCGACCAAAATCTGATTGTTGATCAGTTCGTCCAGAACGTTCAGCTTGAAGCTCAGAGCTTCTTCGGGGCTGTTGGCTTCGGATGAAGCGCCCTGGCGGCTTCGGTACACCCTCTCGACCTGATCGCGGAAGATGGGCTGGCCGTCGACCTTCGCCGCCAGTTCGCGCTCCGACGCGCTTTTGCGCTGGCAGGACGTGAAGGGCACCAAGCTTGCCAGTAGCATGAAAGTGAATGGCAAAGTAGGGCTGCAAAATAAAGGTTGTTTTCTCATGCTGTTATTGTAACCCTTCCCACGAACGAAGCAGTGGGCAAAGTTTGGGCAGCTCTGGTACAATAAAAACATAGCTTGACGCGCGAGTCATTTCAGCTCCTTCGCGGTCATTCCGAGCCAACTGCGGAGGTTCTTCGCTTCGCTCAGAATGACAGGCGAAGGGGTCAGGATGACTGCGAAAGGCTCGGAATGAAACTGGTCTTGCTAACGAGGTGCGGCTATGGCTCTGGCTTGTGAGATTTGCGGGAAAGGCCCGAAATACGGAAACCGGATAAGCCACGCCCACAACGTCACCCGGCGCCGGTGGAACCCGAACTTGCGCCGGGTTCATGCTGTTGTGGGGGGCGTCCACAAAACCGTGCGTGTGTGTACGGCCTGCATTCGCTCAGGCAAGGTTGCGAAAGCGAAGTGACCACCATCCCGTACTTCCCTCCTCACTGAGAAGGGGACCAAGGGTTGGCGGATCAATGCGCCACCCGCTCAACTTGGTAAACCCCTTCAACCTTGCGCAGCGAAGAAAGTATCTTCTCCAAGTGTTCCAAATCCACGATATCCAAAGTCACATCGATGTGCGCTTGGCTGTTGTCCGTATGTACCTCGATGTCCTGGATATTCGAATGCACGTCAGCGATCGCCCCGGTTACATCGGCCAGAAGACCCTGCCGGTCGCGAGTGAAGAGGGTAAGCTTGACGGGATATAGGCTGTACTTGGGCCCCACCCACTCCACCTCAATTCGCCGGTCCGCGTCATAAAGGAGATTCTGGACGTTGGGGCAGCTTTTGGCATGCACCGCAATCCCTTTCCCGCGGGTTATGTAGCCGGTGATTTCTTCTCCCCGAATGGGATTACAACACTTGGCGCGATAGACCATCAGGTCGCCGTGGCCGTGCACCTGGATAGCCAAATCGCCGGAGAACCCTAGCGCCCTTTTCACGGTAGTCAAGCGGGAAGGATGGGCGGCCTCGAGCTGGGCAGAAGGAACCAGTCTGGCGAGCACCTGGCGCGCGGAGAACTTGCCATATCCGATTCCTGCTTGCAGGTCATCCACCTGTGCGCACCCGTTATCTCGGGCCACTCGGCGGTAGTCTTCCTCGCTGACCTTTTTCAGCGACACGTCGTATTTGCGCGCCTCCTTTTCCAGCAAGCGCTTGCCGATTTCCACGGCTTGCCCCCTTTGCGCCACGTTCACCCAGTGCTTAATCTTGTTGCGCGCCCGCGAGGTCTTGACGAGCGCCAGCCAGTCGCGGCTGGGGGTGTGATTCGCCTGGGTGGCAATTTCCACAATATCGCCGTTCCGCAATTTGTATTTGAGGGGAACGATGCGGCCATTCACCTTCGCACCCACGCAATGGTGGCCCACTTCGCTATGGATGGCGTAAGCAAAGTCGATGGGCGTGGCGTCGCGGGGCAACACAATCACCTTACCCTTGGGAGTAAAGGTATAGACCTCTTCCGGGTAAAGGTCGATCTTCAGCGTGGAAAGAAACTCCCGCGCGTCGCCCATATCCTGCTGCCATTCCACCAGGTGTCGAAGCCAGGCAAAGCGTTCCTCATCCGGCGGCGCCTGGGCACTGCCCTCCTTCTCCATCGGCGTGAGGGCACGCACGTCCTTGTACTTCCAGTGAGCGGCGATCCCTTCCTCAGCGACCCGGTGCATCTCCTCCGTGCGAATCTGGACCTCAAACGGCTGGCCGTGCGGACCGATCACCGAGGTGTGTAGCGACCGATAAGAATTAGGCCTGGGAATGGCGATGAAGTCCTTCATGCGGCCCGGCACGGGCCTCCAAGTGTTGTGAACGACTCCCAGCGCAGCATAGCAATTCTTCACGCTGTCCGTGATGATTCGGACGGCCAGGAGATCGTAGACCTGCTCGAGCGAGACGTGCTGCTTCAAAAGCTTCTGCCAAATGCTGTAGAGGCGCTTGATGCGGCCTTCAACGCGCGCCGGGATAAAGTTCTCCCTCATCTTGCCATCCACGCGGTCGCGCACTTCCGTAAGAAAACCCTCGTTCACCTTGCGGCGGCTTTCCACCGCCCGCTTGACCTCGAGATAGGACTCGGGCTCAAGAAATTTGAACGCCAGGTCCTCCAGTTCGCCTCGGATCTTTCCCATTCCCAGCCGATGCGCGATGGGCGCATAGATTTCGAGCGTTTCGCGTGCCACGCGTTCCTGCTTATCGGGCGGCAGGTACTCGAGGGTGCGCATGTTGTGCAGCCGGTCGGCGAGTTTCACCAGCACCACGCGGATGTCGTCCACCATGGCGAGGACCATCTTGCGGAAGTTCTCGGCCTGCTGCACCTCCCGGCTCATCAATTTGATGCGGCCGATCTTGGTCACCCCCTCCACGATTCGCGCCACTTCAGGGCCGAACTCATTCGCGATCACCTCACTCGTGGTGCCTGTGTCCTCTACCACGTCGTGAAGCATGCCGGCGGTCAAACACACGAGGTCCAGCTTCATCTCCGCCAGGATCCGGACGACCTCGAGTAGATGGGAGATGTAGGGTTCGCCGGAGAGCCGTTTCTGCTCGGAATGGCGGGCGGCGCAGAAATCATAGGCTCTGCGCAGCAGGGTTAGATCCTCCCCGGGACGATAGGCCTGCACTATTCCGGCGATGTCATCAAAACGAAGCATGGCTCCAATTTGCATTCTAGGGCAGCCGGTGCAGTTGGTTCAAGCATTTCACTGTCCTAGTTTGGACCGTAACGCCGGCTTCCAGCCGGCACTGGAGCCGCCAAGATGGCGGCGCTACGCCCAAATTAGGACAGCACCGCATTTCAGCCGCCCTTCCCGCTGCTCTGGTTTTGTGGTACCCTTCCTGTATCTCCATAAGGAAATGTCAAAGCAAGCCTGCCAAAAGCCGGTGCGAGTTGCCCGTCATGGACGGGCATAGGAGGGTATATGAAACATGCCATATGGAAGGTCTCAGCGATGGCGCTGCTTGCCGCAGTTGGAGTCTTCAGCTCATGCCAGAAGCCATTTCATGAAGAAACCGAACGCTATATCTTTGTCGCCGCGAATACAAGTCTCCCTTACTGGCAGGAAGCCAAAGCCGGTTTTATGGATGCGGCTCGCGGACTCGGCGTAAAAGCCGAGTTTACCGGGTCGGACACGTACTCTCCGCAAGAAGAGCTCGAGGCCTTTCGAAAGGCGCTTGATGCGCATCCTTCCGGGATAGCAGTCTCGCCGGCTCGACCGGATGTTTTCAATGACGCTATCGACGAGGCCGTAAAGCTGGGGATACCGGTCATCTGCGTCGATTCTGACGCTCCGGAGTCGAAAAGAATCTTATTCATCGGCACAGACAATTACCAGGCGGGGCTTATCAGTGGAAAGCGTATTGGTGATTTGATGCACGGCGAAGGGCAGTTGGTGGTGATCACTATCCCCGGCCAGTTCAACGTGGACGAGCGCGTGCGGGGTGTCAACGAGGCGCTCAAGAGGTATCCAAAGATCAAGGTCATTCGCACTCTGGACGACAAAGGCGACCCGCGATCGGCCAACGACCAGATTTCCGCCCTTTTGGATGCGAAGGAGAAGATCGATGGAATCGTGTGCGTGGAAGCTTCGGGCGGACCGGGGGTGGCGGAAGCGTTGCACCGGCTGAACCTCGGCGGCAAGATTCCCATCGTGGCGATGGATAACACTCCCGAAACGCTCGACTTCATCCAGGAGGGAGTAATCGCCGCGACGGTGGCGCAGAAACCCTACACGATGGCATTCTACGGACTACGTTTCCTGGATGACCTGCACCATAACATCGTTCATGAGTTCAAAGACTGGCAGACGGCGCCTGTGTCGCCTCTGCCAACGCGTGTGGATACGGGGACAGCCGTCATTGATGCGAGTAACCTTGCCGCCTTTAGAGCAGCCGAGGCAACGCGCAGGCAGCAGTTCTAATCGGACAGCGCAACTATAGGGGAAATGAAGGAGCACCACTTATGGTCGCCCCGGGACGGCCAAAAGGGCAGCGTCTAGTGTAGTGTCCACTAATTGAGTGGACAATGTAGCGCTGCCGTCCCGGCGGCATCTGCCGGCAGGATGCCGGCGCTACGAGAAGGAGCGTTGTCCAGCTATTTCCTGGACACTACACTAGAAGGGCCGTATTTCCAATCTCGGGTCTATTGACCAAAAGAACAAGATAGGAAGCCCCGGCGAAGTGGGTAAGTGGAGGCTGCAAAAAGAACACACCCCGGTCCTTCGCAAAGGGCCGGGGTTACACTTCAACACCAGTTCAGGAATAGCGCAAGAAGCGGTGTGGAGGGCCTACGTCCCTCCCGCCTTTCTGAGAGCGACTGCTTTATCGGTCCAGTCTTCAGCCTGTTTCAGGTCAGCCTCGCGCGCCGCAGGGTCAGCTTCCAAATCAGCTTTTTGCCGATACAAGAGGTTTATGTAAGACATCGTATCGAAGTCGTTCGGTTTGAGCTGATTAGCCTTCTGCAGAACCTCCAACCCTTCGTCAACCAGCGGAGCGTTTTGTTCTGCCAACTCCGCGCGAGCCTTGGCGGGAAAGGGCGGCAAGCTGCTGGGGTCCTTGGGATCCTTCGGAAATTCGATCTTTAGATCCCTCCTCATCTGCTGCGTACGAGGAAAACAGATGGCCCAGTCCAGCATCCCGATCCAATAATACGGAACGGGATTATTCGGCTCGACCTGTAGCCAATGCCGCTGGTATTCCTTGGCCTTCTCAAACTTCCTCATGTCGTAGAACATTTCAGCGACGCTAGCAATGGCGGTAGTGTTGTTGGGATCGGACTTTAGGACGTCCTCAAAAGCGTCGATCGCCTGTTGGGCGACCTTCAAGTTTTCGGGAGATTCTCCGCCTGGGATGTACTGTGACTTATACGCGGTAGCGAGGTAGAGCTTGGCATTCAACAGGGTCGGGTCGTATGCCACGGCTTGCTTAAAATGCATGATAGCGGCCTGGAACTGGGCGTTGCGGAATGCACCCACGCCCTTGTTGAGCTGATCCCGCGCCCGGAGTTTCTGGCATCCGCTGCTGAAAGGCAACAACGATAACAAAGCCCCCAGCAGGGCAAACTTATATAGCTTCATTGGAATTCCTCCCTCGAGGTGAGCTGTAGCGGCGATCTTATGTCGCCAGCCGTGGCGATATGGAATCGCCACTCCACCGGTGGCGATATAAAACCGCCGCTACATGGGGGACTACTGGCCTTCTTCCAAGGCCTTGGTGACGAGACCGATCTTATCAATACCCGAGCCTCTAGCGATGTCGATGACTTCCGCCACATCGGAGAAAGGCAACGTGGGATCACCCTTCACGAACGCCACCCGGTCGCTGCGCGACTCGAAAATCTTCTCGAGGCGCTGGCCGAGTTCACGGATGTCGACGGGGTCCTGATTGATCTTAACCCGCCGGCTGGCATCGATGGATATCACAATTAAATGGGCGAGGACCTCCGGATCGACCTTGGCGTCCTTGGGGCTGGGTTGAGGCACAAGCGCATCCAGGCCCTTAGGCGTTAAGGGTGTGATCACCATAAAGATGATAAGCAACACCAGTAGGACGTCAATCAACGGCGTCACGTTCATGTCCACCATGGGACCTTTCTTGCTTCCCCCTACGGCCATAGCCATAGTGCTACCCTCCTACTTTCCTCACGAACCGGAATCGACGTTACTGAGTTTCCGCAGCAGCAGCCGCAGCGGCGGCAGCCCCTCGAGTCTGGACCTTTTCGGCCAATAACCCGATGGCATCCACTCCCGCCGCCCGCACGGCGTCCACGACCGTGACCACATCACCATACTTGGCCCGGGCATCACTCTTAATGTAGACGGTCTTATCGAGCTTGTCCGCGACCCGGTCTTTGACCTTGGACGTAATCTTGTCGACGGCAATGGTGTCCGCGCCCAGGTAGATCTTGCCATCCCGGGTGATCGCCAGCACCGTCGCGTCTTCCTTGTCTGCGGCCTGCATCAAGCGTGGGTTGTTGACGCGAGCTAAGTCAACGCTGACGCCTTTTTGCAGCATGGGGGTGATCACCATAAAGATGATCAACAGTACCAGCATCACGTCAACCAGAGGGGTTACGTTGATGTCCGAGACAGCCCCTTGCGTTTGCAGTTTGGAAGCCATTATTTCTTCCCCCGCGAAGATCTCTTGATAAAGTAGTCAATCAACTCGGAAGAGGAGTTATCCATTTCCACGTCGAATGACTCGATTTTTCCGGTGAAGTAATTGTAAGCCCACACCGCAGGGACGGCCACAAACAGACCAACCGCCGTGGTTACAAGTGCTTCGGAAATACCCCCGGCCACGGCCGCCAGACCGGTGGATTTCGCGCCGGCAATTCCTTTGAACGCGTTGATAATGCCCAGCACCGTTCCGAACAGCCCGACGAAGGGGGCCGTGGAGCCGGTGGTGGCAAGGGAGGAAACGCCGCGCTTGAGCTCGGCATGCACGATGGCCGCCGCCCGCTCGAGGGCTCGCTTGGAAGCCTCGATCGTCTCACCGGAAATCTCCGCGGAAACCTGGTGGGCCTGGAACTCTTGCAGACCGGCCGTGACGACTTTGGCCAAGTGGCTGCGCTTGTTTTGTTCCGCAATGGAGATTGCCTCATCAATCTTGCCGTCCTTCAAGGCGCCCGCCACGGCGGGAGCAAAAAGCCGGGATTGCTTGCGTGCCGCGTTGTAGGCGATCCAGCGGTCAATCATAACCCCAATCGACCAACACGACATGATAAACAGCACTATGACCACCGACCGCGCCGGCCACGCCATGGCGCGCCACATGGTCACAGGATCGAACCCGATCGTCGCTTCACCTTCCTGAAGCAGCAACATACTCAGGGTAAACAGACTCATGATGTTTTATATCCTCCTGGAAATTTTTCCTTTCTTCGAAACTACTCAGCCAAGGTGAAGTTGACGTCCACCTCGGTTACTACCTCCACAGGCTCCCCATTCAGCAAAGTGGGCTGGTAGCGCCAGCGCTGCACTGCCTCCAAGGCTGCCTTCACCAGCAATGGGTGGCCAGTAACGACTTTCAAATCCTGGATCGTGCCGTCCTTGCTGATAATGGCCTCCAAGCGGACTGTCCCCTGGATGCGGGCCATTTTCGCCAACTGGGGGTATTCAGGTTTGGGTTGAAAGATGAGTCTCGCACTCTCCACCTGACCACCCACGCGAATTCGTTTCGGTGTGGCTGCCTTCGGCGGGGGCGGGGGAGGAGGAGGCGCGGAGGAAAGCACTCCGCCCAGCACTCCGCCGAGCACGCCACCCATTTGGCCGCCCGGCACACCACCAGGTACGCCACCCACGACGCCCACTGCCCCGGCGTTTTGCAGGGGCTCAGGCGCGTCTTTGATGATCTTTACTGTCTTGGGGATGACCGTGGGGGCTTTCATGATGTCATCCATCGTCACCCGCTTGATGACTCTAACCGGGGCCGCAGCAGCAGGCGGAGGTGGAGGGGGTGGGGGAGGTGGCGGCGCCGCCAAGAAGGTCATCAACTGGGCCGAGGGCAGAGCCTCCGTATAGATCAAGGGGACCAGCACCAACATGCCGACGATGACAGCCTCAATCATGTAAGCAAGCGGAATCGTCGCCCGCTTCCAGTTGTCGGTCTTTATCGCGGAGTAGATCAAATAAGCGATGAAACCGACGAAGAAGGTAAGCAAGGCAATGATGAACCAAACAACCGCGCCTAGCTTGAGGCGACTTGCGTCCGCCGCCACATAACAGCAAATGAGCGCCCAGGCTGTAGCGATCGCAGCGCCGATGCCGGCCTGTGCCATCACTACTTTCGTCTCAGCCCCGAAGGACAATACGGGCAGGCCGAAAAATAGAGCTAGAAAAACTACCACACCGATCGCCAAGGAGATGAGCCAATGCTTCCCCTTAAGAACCGGCACACGCGACGGAGAAGAATCAAGTAGAGACTCGTCGAACATGGCTACCGCCTCCTAAAATTCTTAAGACGGCCGGGGAAAACCAACCCGGCTACAAATTCACAATAACTAGCGGCGCGCACCTACAACCTCGCGGGAATAAACTTTCGGCTTCGCCACCGCCCCGCTTCCTCCCAATGTTTTGTGAAAGTAGACCACAATGGGGCTGGCGATGAAAATCGAAGAGTAAGTCCCAACAATTACCCCCACGACCAGCGTAAAAGAGAAACCGTGAATGACCTCGCCTCCGAAGAGGAACAAAGAGAGCACGGCCAAGAAGGTCAAACCGGAGGTCAGAATCGTACGGCTCAGAGTCTGGTTGATGCTTCGGTTGACCAGATCAACAAAGTTCTCCCGCTTGTTGAGTCGAACGTTTTCCCGGATGCGATCGAAGACCACAATCGTGTCGTTCATGGAATAGCCAACCAGCGTCAGCAAGGCCGCGATCACCGTCAGAGTGATTTCCTTATTGAGCAAGGAGAAGAAACCCAGTGTAATCGTGACATCATGAAAAGTAGCGACCACCGCAGCGACGCCGTATGATAGCTCAAAACGGAACCAGATGTAAACCAGCATGGCGCCCAGTCCCGCCAGCGTAACGTATAGAGCCTGCCGCCGAAGGTCTTTCCCAACTTTGGGCCCCACGATCTGGGTTTGCCCGGTCGCAAAGCTGGAAAGGTAAAAGTCGTTCTTGAGCGTGGCAATCACTCCCGCGTTTACACTCGGGACCGAGCTCAAATCCTGGAAGTCGGAAATAAGCCCATCTCTTGGCGCGGCATTTCTGAAATTGACTATGGCATTTGCCAAATCGTGGTAAGAGTTGTTCGCGGTGTCGAAACCCTTCGAAGCGAGTCCCAGAGGATCGGCAGCCAGCAAGTGCTCGCCGATCGTTTGGGGACTGGAGTTGTTGAAATCCAGCTTGCCCGGCTGTGCCGACCCGAACATGCCGGACAAGGCCGTCACAATGTCGCGTTTCCCCTGATCCAAGGCTTGGCTGGCGACAGTGGTCTTCAGATCCAGCCCGATAATGACTTCGTGGTCGCTGGGCGCGCCGATGCTGGTGATGGTCGCGCCGCGCAGATTCTGCCGGTCAAGTTCGCGGCGGATAGCATCCAAATTGGGGGCCTTGGCAAACTTCACCGTGATCGCGGTCCCACCTCGGAAGTCAATCCCGTAAGCAAGCCCCTTCTTGACCACCATGGAAATGATTCCGGCGGAAGCCAGCAAAAGAGATAAGGCAATCAAATACCACTTTATCCCCATCCAGTCGATTTTTGGTTCGTGAAAGAACTCCATGGCCTAACCGCCTACCTCGCCTTTGTTTTTGACACCGAACGGCAACTCAAAGTTCCCCTAATTTCTGCTAGATGCTAAGTTCCGCACCTTTCTCCCGTATGGAAAGGACATAATCAAATATCACACGGGAAACAAAAACGGAAGTGAAAAGGTTGGCAAGTAACCCAATCGTTAAAGTGACGGCAAAACCGCGTATGGGGCCGGTTCCGAAGGTGAAGAGAATGGCTGCGGAGACGATCGTGGTTACGTGCGTGTCAATGATGGTCACAAAGGCGTGCTCGAAGCCACCGGCAACCGCCGCCCCCACCGCCTTGCCCAATCTCAACTCCTCTCGTATGCGCTCGAATATCAACACGTTCGAGTCAACCCCCATACCAACTGTAAGGATGACGCCCGCGATGCCTGGCAAGGTCAGAACTGCGCCGATGTAGCCCAGCGCAGCAACCAGGATAATCAGGTTCAAGATGAGCGCCAAGTCAGCGTTAACACCTGCGCCACGATAGTAAATAAGCATGAAGGCCATCACAGCGACAAAACCCACAATGCAAGCGACGATCCCGTGGCGAATCGAATCCGCCCCCAGGGAAGGACCAACCGTCCATTCATAAAGATATGTGATGGACGCCGGCAGGGCGCCGGAGCGCAAAACCAGAGCCAAATCCTGCACCTTTTGCTCGCTAAAGGGGCCTGTGATTTCGCCGCGATCGGTAATCTGGCTTTGGATTGTCGCGGCCTCATAAACCCGATTGTCCAGGACGACGGCCAGGAGTTTGCCCACGTTAGCGCTCGTCACCCGCCCGAACCTCGCCGCCCCATCGCGCGTCAGGGTGAAGTTTACGCTGGGGCGCCCATTGACATCGTGAGAGGGTTCGGCGCCGCTCAAATCCCGCCCCGTCACCGCCGCCACGCGGTTAATGACGTACCAGGATTCGCCGCCATTCTGCGTCATCTGTCCTTGCAATAACTGGGTATCAGGAGGAAGCACTCCGCCGTGGGCTGCCAGCGCCGCCTCGCGACTTGGGAAGGGTCCATCCTGAACCAACTTCAACTCCAGCAGCGCCGTGGATTGCATAATGTCCTTGACGCGCGTCGGGTCATCAACCTCGGGCAGTTGGACAACCAGTTCATAGTCTCCTTGCCCATACTCGGCAACGCTCGCCTCCGTGACGCCTAGCTGGTTCACCCGGTTGTTGATAGTGTTCATGGACTGGAGCTGCGCCTGGTTGCGAATGTTTGCAGCGGCAGAAGGCTTCAAAGTCAACATCCAACTCGTGGCATCGCCCGGCATGTGGGAAAGGTCCCAGTCCGAGAATTGCTCGCTGGCTAAGGTTTGAAGATCGACGGTCCTTTCCTGGGGAACGCCTTTGATGAGAATCCGGTGAATGGGTGGATGAACGTGCGTATCATCGGCTTTCTGAACGTCGGCGTAGGGAACGTTTTTAGCCTTCAGCTCGTCGATAAGCCGCTCCATCGCCTGGTCGGCCGTAATGTTCACCGCGTCTTCCACATGGACCTGCAACACCAAGTAGGTGCCGCCCCTGAGGTCAAGTCCCAGGTGAATGCGGCTGCGGAGGTTATCCTTCAGTTCCTGGAAATTCTTTGGAAAGCCGATTATTCCCAGAATGCAGGCCACGATCACCACACCGATAAAAATCGCACGGTTTCGGATCTTCAGTTCCATGCCTGACCCTCTTCATCCCGCTGTAGCGCTGACCTTGGGGTTTGCGTCTTGGTGTTTTGCGTCGTGCTGACCTAAAGGTCCGCGCTAGTGCGTCATTTCTTCTGCTTGCCAGCGCCCTCCGGCTTCGCCTCTCCGCCGGTCTCTTCTACCATGCCTGTGATCGCCGACCGCGTCACGTCTACCTTAACCTGGTTAGCAATCTGGAGCTGAACCACGCCATTCCTGAAAGAAACAATCGTTCCGTGAATCCCGCCGCTCGTCACCACGCGGTCACCCGTCTTGAGGTTGGCGAGCATCGCCTGCAACTTGCGCTTCTGTTGCTGTTGAGGGCGGATGACCAGAAAATACCAGATGGCGAATAGGGGCGCAAAAAGGAGAAGGAACTGGCTCAGCGCCCCACCCGCACCCGGGTCGGCCGCCAAAACAAGTGATTTCGCAAAAATGCCCTCGATCAAAGTCGAGCCGATAAGCTAAGGAATTTGGAATCTACTACCCCGCCCGCGAGGTTCGTGATTAGCGGGGTCGGGCCTTCCGGATTCGTCACAGGGATAGTGTGCGCGCCTAACATTCCGCGCGCGCCCCAGAAAGAAACTCCGCGAATGCTCCAGATAACACAGACTGCCTGATTTTGCGCATCCTGTCAATGTAAAAGTGGAGGTTGTGCTGGCTGGTCAAAATGGCTCCCAGCATCTCCCCCGCAAGAAACAAATGGCGAATGTAGCTTCGAGAATAGCGCCGGCAGGCCGGACAGCTACAAGCCGGATCCAGCGGCGATTCGTCCTGCGCGTACTTCGCGTTCTTGATGACCACTTTACCCTGCGAAGTGAACACCCCGCCGTTGCGGGCATTCCGAGTCGGCATGACGCAATCGAACATGTCGATTCCTCGCGCCACGCATTCCACTAAGTCTTCGGGCGTACCAACTCCCATCAGATAGCGCGGGCGGTTGCGCGGCAACAGTTGGGCGGTGTATTCGGCCATATCATACATTTCTGCCTTGGGCTCGCCCACCGATAGCCCGCCGACCGCGTAACCCTCAAAATCCAATTCCAGCAGGCTCTCAACACTCTCGCGTCGAAGGTCCTTGTCCACCCCGCCTTGTACGATGCCAAAGAGCGAGGGGCTAGGGACTAGGGGCTGGGGACTGGGGGCTGAGAGCTGAGAGCTGAGAGCTGAAAGCTTCTCTTTCGATCGCCCCGCCCAACGCCCCGTCAACTTGACAGCCCGCTGCAGCGCTTCGCGGCTGGCCGGATACTCCACGCACTCGTCGAGCGTCATGATAATGTCTGCTCCCAGCGCAACCTGGATCTCGACGGCACGTTCGGGAGAAAGGAAGTGGGAAGATCCATCCAGGTGGGATTTGAACCAGAATCCGTCCTCAGTCACCCTCACCAAACCTTTCAGGCTCATTACTTGGAATCCCCCGCTGTCGGTGAGGATCGGGTGAGGCCAAGCCATGAAGCGGTGCAGTCCGCCCATT
>Ga0187817_10000440_pt1 | contig 17663 bp, 16 predicted proteins | sample NC_wetland_sal_i_17_FD_132431 | JGI IMG/M metagenome (GOLD analysis project Ga0187817, IMG submission 132431) | Wetland sediment microbial communities from Neuse River Estuary, North Carolina, USA - SO4_2 | ecosystem: Environmental > Aquatic > Freshwater > Wetlands > Sediment | place: USA... | reverse complement strand
CGGCCGTGCCAGGCTGTCGATGTCTGACTCCAGCGGCGCGTCGAGCCGCTTGTGATAGGTGGCGTGGTCGCCGACGATCGCCAGCAGCGGCGTGCGCGCCCGGCGGGCGTTGTGGAGGTTGGCCAGCCCGTTGGCCAGGCCAGGCCCGAGGTGCAGCAGCACCGTCGCAGGCCGGCCGCTCATCCGGCCAAAGCCGTCAGCCGCGCCGGTCGCTACGCCCTCGAACAGGCACAGCACGCCGCGCAGTTCCGGCACCGTGTCCAGCGCGGCCACGAAGTGCATCTCCGACGTGCCCGGATTCGCGAAGCAGGTCGTCACGCCGCAGTCGGCCAGGGTCCGCACGATCGCCTCGGCGCCTTTCACTCGGCCACCTCCGCGCCGATCGCCACCATGATGCCGACTATAGACACCAGGGCTGTCCCGGATAGGGCCAGCCGCAACCCAGCCGGATCAACCTAAGGGCGTACTTCACGTCCTTCTTTGGTCGTGAAGTACGCCCTTGCGTTGTATCGACCGCCTCGGCGGGCTCGCCTCCGCCGCTAGCGGCGGCCGCGGCCAGTCTGGGGCGACCGCGGCCGGGCGCCCCTGGCCCGGTTGGCCATCTCGATCCAGAACCGGTTGAGCTGCGCGGCCTGCATCAGCTGCCACGGCGCCTGCTGGCTCATCGGATGCCGCAGGCTTCTGGTCAGCAGCGTCTGCTGGCGGCGGCAGAACGTCTCGCTCATCTCCACCCGCGGCTGGGCGCCCTTCGGCGGGTACGGGCACAGCTCGAACGCGCAGCCGTCCACACAGCTGCTCCCGGGCACGAGCGCCACCGCGGTGCCGACGGTCAGGCTGGGCTCGAGCGCCTCCCGATAGTTCGTGATGCACGGCGGCAGGTCGTGCCGGTTCGAGCGGCGCAACCGGCGCTCGAGCACGTGCGGCTGCTCGCCGCGGTCGGCCAGGTTCAGCAGCAATAGCACGTCGGCGAGTAGCTGCTGAGCGCTGCCGTTGAGCGCTGTCCAGCCGGCCGACGGCGGGATCCACAAATGGTGCCGGCGCCGCACCTCGTTACCGCTCAGGTTGCGCGAGCCCACCTGCGAGACGACACCGCTCTCGTCGATCCAGCAGTATCGCTGCGGCCGCCCGGTCTTCAGCGCGAGGACGCACAGCCGTGCCGCTTCGCGTACGAACGGATGGGTATCGGGCGACCGGCCGCCCAGCCCGGCGCCGTCGGCGCGTTCCTGCCCGGCCACATCCAGCCAGTGCTGCACGACCGCCTCCGGCTTGGCGCCGTACTTGTCCCAGGGCTGCTTCTGCATGTCCGACAGGTTCAGCAGGCACAGCGCGTGGATGAGGCTGAGCTGCGTGAACCAGTAACGAGCGCTCTTGAGCATCTCCAGCGCCTGCTCAGCCAGGAACATCCGCGACTCACGCAGCACATCCGGCTGGAGCGGCCGCCGGTTCGCGGCGTGCTTGAACCCCTGCGCGAGCGCGATCTCCAGCGCGAGCGGCAGGTCCTGCTCGCCGGGCTGCCGACCGTCCCGCGTTACGTGCCGCAGCCACTGCACGAGATCGGCCTGCGCGTGGTCGGCGATCTCCTGGTCAACGGCCCCGTCCCTGCGCCCGCCGGTGGTGCCGACCAGCATCGGCGCGAGCCACGCACTGAGCAGGCGCGCGCTCGTCAGGCCCGCCTCGTCGTCCGGCCCGGCCGCTGCGCCTGGCCCTGGCGCGGCCGAGGTCGCCCGCCGGGCCCGCTCGGCCGTGCACGTGTCGCACGGCGCGGATAGCACGTTCCTCAGCTCGGCGAACGCGGTCTCGCCGCCGGCCCCGATTTCCGCCGCGGCGGCAAGCTGCACCGGGTAAGACGGGTCGAGGCGGCCGATCTCGAGTAGCTGTGGATAGGCCGGCGCCACGGCGATGCGATCACCGCGGCGCAGCCGGTCGTCGATGACGCGGGTCGCCTCGCCGAGACGGCTAATGAGCGTGAGCTTGCTGTCCTCGAGCGTGCGGCGATCCTGGGCGTAGACGTGGGACCACCGGTCTCTGATCTCGGCGGCGAGCTCGCCGTGCACCGGGTCGGCTGACATGCAGTCGATCTCCAGCGCGGCCGCGTACATGTCGAGCACCTTGTGGTCATCGCGCACGGTGCCGACTTCGCGCACGCCCTCATCGGGCGAAACCGCGGCACCCGGCGCAGTCACGGAATCCGGCGCAGCCGCGGCACCCGGCTCAACCGTGGCACTCGGCACATCCGCACCACCGTCAGGCGCGCCCGCCGACCCCGGCCGAGCGGGACCAGTCTGAGCGGCACCGTGACCACGGGCCGCAGCCTGACGCAGCGGAGTCAACATGTCGGCGCGCGCCGGCGGCTCCGCCTCGCCCGGCTGACGCTGACCGCCCGACCGCCGGGCCGCCGTGGCTGCCTGGGAATCCGCCCGGCTGGCCGGCGCGTCGGTCGCACGGGACCGCAGCACCAGCGCGATGAGGAACTCCAGGCCTGGGTTCGGGTACTCCAGCGCATCGTGGGCGTAGCCAGGATCCTGCAGGGCCGCGTCGAGCATCCGCGATCCGAGGTAGGCCTGCATGAGACTGTGCGGGAACCGGACCTTCTGCCCGCGCACCTCGACGAGGTTGAGCTGACCGGCCCAGGCCGCGGCGAGCTTCACGTCGACGATGCGGACGCCCGGTCCGGCGTCGGCGTGTCCGTCGATCTGCACGAGTCGGCGGCGTACCTCGGCGCTGAGCTGCGGGCCGGGATCGACGTCCAGCGCCACTTCCAGCCGGTCACCGCGGAGGCCAACGCACGCGAGCACAGACATCTGCTCGACCGCGGCCTGACGCTCGGCCTTGCTGAGCGGAACGTCCGCGCGCAGGTGGCCGTTGACCAGCGCGCGCTCCCACGTTTCGAGCAGGCTGAGCCGGAGCTTGGCGCGGTCGACGCCGCGCGTGTCCACCACGCCGAGCTGACCCGCCGAGGTCGGCTCCAGCAAACCGTTCAGGTGCAGCTCGCGGGTGATCTGCAGGTACAGCGGCGCCTCGACCACCTCCGCCGTCTCGACGATCCAGGCGAGGCGGCGATCGTCCTCGCTGGTCCCCTCGCTGCCGATGTAGGCCAGCGCCGCCTCGTAGCTGAGTGGCTCGAGGTCGAGGATCGCGGCGTCGGTGCCGCGCAGCGGGTCGTGCGGCCGCGAAGCGATGACCAGCGGAAGGTGCTGCAGGTACGCGCGCCGGATAGCCTCGCGGATCAGATTGTCGCGCTCGGCCTCGGCGGGCGTGCCGACCAGCGCCTCTTCCAGGCCGTCGGCGAGCACGATGATCTTCCCGTCCCGCCGCAGCCGCCGCCAGATGGTCTCCCCCTCCGCCTGCGAGATCAGGCCCCGGTTCACCTCGCTGAGGAACCGGTCCCTGGCCAGCGCCTCGAAGTCCAGCTCGGCGGCGTCCCGCAGCCGGATGGGCACCGGGATCGCGCGCTTGTCGGCGAGCATCTCGGTCAGCCGGACCAGCACCGCGGTCTTCCCGGTGCCGACGCCGCCAACGATCACGTGCGGCCGGGTGCCCCGGTCGTGCAGGTCGGTCATCACCGCCAGGCACAGCTCGTCGCGGCCGACGACCTGGTCGATGATCGCGCCCGCCGTCGGCACCAGCTCGCGCGACTCGTCCCTGGCCCGGACCCAGTACCGCCGCTGCAGGCCGAACAGCCGCCACAGCAGGAACGCCGACGCCAGCGCTACGAGCACGCCGGACGCCACCAGGTTGGTCACGACCCCGCAGGAAAAGCCGAGCGCCGAGCACCGGCGGTCGGGATCCAGCGCCGCGCCCGACGGGCCGCCACGCGCGACGTACAGGTACACGACCCAGCCGATCCACAGCAGGAACGCGGCCACGACAATGGCGGTGAGGATTGTCAGCACCCGCACCGCCCCGCGCGAACGCCAGTTCGCGGGCTGGTCGATGCCGCTCCGGTCGCTGCGGCGTGGCCGCAGCCCGCGGGTGAACCGGCGGACCGCTAACGCGTCCCGCCGCCTGCGCCGTATGACACTACTTGGCCCACCGAACATGGCCCCTCCGCAGGCTGCCCGCATCCGGCTTTCAGATGATCTTTCCGGAGGATTGTACGGCCGAGCCGGGCTGAGGTCGGCGAGCGAAACGATCCCGTTCCCTCCCTTATCCGCATGAGGGGAACGGGTGGTCCGGAGCCGGCGCCGGCCTGCGCCCACGCGGTCGGCCGCTCGTGGCTGCCAAGCTGCCGCGCGGTAACTCGCGTCAACGGCGGCGGCAGCAGCAGACCTGCCGTCATTGGCCGGCCTAGCGCGCTGCTGATCGTGCAGGATTTAGCGGTGCAGATCCGTCGCAAGATGCTCGGCGTGACAGCGGGCGTACTCGGGTCGCTCGTGCTCGCGCTGGCCGGTTGCGCTAGCTCCAGCCCGGTAGGCGGGCCGCAGTCCGCTCGGACAGCGGGCGCTCAGCTGTCGGCTTCCGCGTCCGTGGCGCCGGTAACGCTCGCACCGGTGCAGACGGCTCAGCAGCCGGCTGGGGCTGGCGGGCTGGTCGTGCTGCACGACCCGGGACAGGTCACTGGCACGATCGCAGGGCCGTGCCACGCCCGTGGCAACGGCACGCTCCCGGACGTGCGCTGCACGCCCGGCGGGATCGACCCGGCCGTGACGCAGGCGAACATTTACTCCACGATCTGCACTACCGGCTACACGGCCAAAGTGCGCCCGCCCGAGGCGCAGACCGAGGCGTTCAAGTTCAACGCCGCATACCCCGCCTACGGCATCGCTTCGGGCACCGAGACCGAGCTCGACCACCTGGTGCCGCTGGAACTCGGCGGAGACAACGACGAGGCAAACCTGTGGCCTGAGGTTCCGCCATCGCCGAACCCGAAAGATTCGGTCGAGGACGCCTTGAACCGGGCTGTGTGCGAGGGCCGGGTCAGCCTGGCCAGCGCGCAGGTCGCCATCGCGCAGGACTGGCAGACAGCCGAGTCCCGCCTCGGCCTGGCGGCTGCGCCGGCCCCTGCGCAGCCTCAAACCCAAGCGCCGATTGAGGTGCCGCCGGCTGGCGGCATGTCCTGCGGCGCCTCGGTCAGCAACGGCTCGCCCGCGGACTACACGACGGTCGCCATCACCGTGCGCACCGCCGCCGGTGCGTCGGTCACCACGGTCGCGCACTACAAGACCACCGATCACCAGAAATCCGCCGTGGCCGACGGGTCCGGCGTCGCGGTGATCGACTACGACATCAGCGGCGCCACGCCAGGCTTCACGGTCGATGTCAGCGTGACAGCATCGGCGGGTTCCCAGAGCGCGCAGTGTTCCACGTCATTCACCCCGGTGAGCTGACCGGGTGCGGTGCGCCTAGCTCATGTCACGGACTCGGCCGCGCACGGGCCAACCGCGGCGAGTGCGGCCGGCGGCGTTCCCTGCTGCATAACCTTCTTATCGGCCGCGCCGGTGGCAGGCCGTGCCCGACAGCGCGACTTGCTACACCTGATGGCTCCAGCGCGGGCCGACCGTGAGCCAGGCGGCCTCCCAGCCCGCGAGCCGGCGGCGGTCCAGTGCCCAGCGCGCGAGCCGCGAAGCGATGCCGAGCAGCAGCGCCAGGGCGGCCAGCACGAGCAGGGCCGTGGTGGCGGCTTCGTCGCGAGCCTGGCCCGCACTCTGCGGAGGCACCCGCACGTGTCCGGCCCGGTCCAGCCACACCGTCTGCGTGCTGCCGGCGGGCGAGTTCGCGGCCGCCGGGATCTCGCCGACGTGCTGCCGCCCGTCCACCGTCCAGCGCGCCAGCGTCCACGCTTCCCAGGTGTTCGCACCGTTGTCGGAGAACTCTGGTCCGGGGGCCGCGCGCAGCAGGACCGCCGGCACCGCGTGCCAGGACTGCTGCGCCTGCCGCACAGCCGCGTTGCCCGCGCTGACCCACATGCTGCTGAGCACGAAGACAACAGGGCACAACGCGAGGAGCACGATGATCACAACGGGCGCGAGCCACGCCTCGACCACGTCCGCGCGCCTGCGCAGCGGATTGTCGCCCCGGCTCAGGCGGCGCGCCAGGTTCTGCCACGTCCTCGTGGGTATTGCCATCATGGCCACTCCAGCAGTGATCGGGCCGCTGCATTGCGGCCCGATCCGGGGAATGTCCCCCACCCATGTGCGGTAACTCTCAGGCCATTGATTTCACCGTTTTGCGGAGGCTGTCAAGGGTTTCTATGCATCACGCCTAGAATGCGAAAATCTGCTGGAACTGTGTCTGTGTAGCTGGACGCGTGTCTTTGTTATTGGACATACATCAATTAATTTAGACAGCATGAACCTGAGCGCGCCACTGGCCGATGTCATCCCGGGGGCGCGGGGACAGCTGCTCACCACCCTGGTCCAGCTCGAGGCGCCGGTCACCGTCCGCGCTCTGGCCCGGCACGCGGAGGTAGCGCCGCAGACCGCGCTCAGCGTCGTCAACGACCTCGCCGACGCCGGCCTCGTCTTCATGCAGCGCGCCGGCCAGGCGCAGCTCGTCACGCTGAACCGCAGCCACGTCCTGGCCGAGCCGCTGATCGAGCTTGCCCGGACCCGAGCCAGGCTCATCGAGATGCTGCGGAGCGAACTGGCCGGGTGGGCGGGCCTGGCGGGCGCGTGGCTGTTCGGTTCGGCGGCCCGTGGGGGCGGCGACCGCGAGTCCGACCTCGACATCCTGCTCGTCGCGTCCACGACCCCCGAAGCGGCCGCGTGGGGCGACGCCACGGGGCGGCTGGTAAATCAGGTGCAGAGCTGGACCGGTAACCAGGCGCAGCTCGTTGAGCACTCGCGCGGCTCGTTCGCGCTGCTGATCCGCGACGGTAACCGTCTCATCGCGGCCATTCGCGAGGAAGGCATCCCGCTCACGCAGGGCAGCCAGAGCCTGCTGCGGATGTCGACGTGAGCCCGCGCCCGCCGCGGCCGGAGCGGCCACGCGGCGCGGCTTCCCGCGCGCCAGCCACGCTGGCCGACGCCAGGGCTCAGCTGCGGGACGCGGAGGTTTTCCTCGACGCCGCCGCGAGCGTGGAGGATCCGGATGTGGTCGCTGCCCACGCGATCCGCGCGGCGGTTGCCGCCGCCGACGCGGTGTGCTGCGTTGCCTTGCGCGAGCGCTCGGTGGACGGCAGCGGGCTGACCGCGGTTGAGCTGCTAGGCCGCGTCGACCCGAAGCTGTCGGCAGCACTCAGGCGGGCACTCGACCGCCAGACCCAGGCCGCTTATGAATCGCGCGAAATCTCCGTCAGTGACGCGCGGATGTGCCTGCGCCAGGCCGAGATCTTGCTCGACGCAGCCCGCGCCCGGGTCCTCTCGGTCTGACCCGCCCAACGGCACGCCGGCCGCCTGGGCGTATGCGAGCGATCCGGAACAATGACCGCATGACCTCAGCTGACGATCTGCGCATTGACTTCTCGCTCCGCGGCATCAGCGGGCACGTCGACGTGTCGATCAGCCCGAACACTGACCCTGTCGCCGTCGGATACGCCATCCTCAGCTACGGGCTTCCGGTGGACTTCGCTCGCGGCTTCCCGGTCTGCCGCGCTACCGTCGCCTACCCGGCCGACGGGTACGCGGCTATCTTCGGTTGGACTCAGATGGTCCGCTCGACCGACGCTGCGACCTGCGACTTCGAGATGGACCCGATCGCGATCTACAACGAAGTCGACACTCCGTTCGCCTGGTACGGGACGCGGCCTGAGCTATTCGATGCACCGGCCCGCGACTCGCGAGAGGACCTGACGTGGGAGTGCCACAGTTTTCTCTGTATCTCGCCGGATGCGGTGCTCTCCCGCCGAGTTCAGGCGGTAGCGGGCTTTAGCTGGGGGTTCACGATCAACCGAGGCGACACTGCGTTCGTCCGGCCCATCCCGCTGGAGCCGGCGGCCTGGGACGGTCACCTCAGCCTGCTTCGGGCCAGTTATCCGTCATGGACATTCGACAGTGGTTACGTCTCCTCGTGACATTGGCTCCGCTAGTCCGCTGCGCCGGGGCTGATGTTGCCGTGGCGTCGGGCCGTGGCATTGATCGCGTCCGCGACCGCACGGGCCAGCGTTCGGTATTGCTTCCACGTGATCTCGCCGCGGTCGTAAGCGGCCCTTACGTCGTCGAACGAGCCGGGCACGTCTGCTTCAGGATCCTGCTGTTCGGCCATCTCGGCGTAGGTTGCTGGCATCGGACGTCTTGTAATCGGCCAGGTCCTGCGGCGAAACAACTCGGCTATCTCGTCGAGGGTTAGTCGGCCATCGCGGAGTGCGGCCATGAGATCAGCAACATCCGTTGTGCTCATTCAGACCTTCTCCCTGTCGCGCTCAAAGTCTGGCGGGCTGGCAGCTATCAGTTCGGCGGCTCTGCCGTCGAACGAGTTGTCGTACACAGACCACGTGTCGAATCGACGCTTGAGCTGCTCGAAGTTGGCCCGATTCGTGCTGCCCCAAGCAGAATCGGTCTGAGCGCAGGTCATCTCGTCTGGCACGAACCGGCCACCTAGCCCCAGCCCCGCTCGGTAATCGTCGTGTCCTTCCCGGTGTCGGGCATCAGTCCGCCGAACGCTGACTTCGACGGGAACATCGACGAACATTCCCTCGATCCGCGTGTAACCCGCTGCTCGCAACGCCTCGATGCGTCCCGCACAAGATTCGGCCCGGGACAAGGTCACGTCCCAGATGACGTTTTTGCCCTCGGCTTGCGCCCGGTGAGCTAGCGCCTTGGCGATGTGGGAGGACTCCTCGTGCACTAGGCCGGCTGCCTCCATCGGCGTCAGCCCCGTGACCTCCGGGATCAAGCCCCGCTGTGCCATCGCGTCTTTGATGACGTCCGGGTTGATCATCAGGTATTGCGACAATTCAATGTCAGCGTGCTGACGAAGAACCGTCGTCTTGCCAGCACCCGGGAGGCCGCCAGTCACTATGGCCCGATAGTCGCAGGGGACGGTTGCAGCCCGAGCGTAGAGATCGTCGACTATCGCGTCCTGCGCTGCCTCGCGGGCATCAGACCAGATCTCGTGCTCTTCATCGATCGTGTGCTGCAGCCTCGTGTCCAGGCCGGCTGCGCGGGCGTCGGCCAAGCGGGCCTTGACGTCTGCGACGTGGTCCGCGTGTTCGGCGTCTGTCAGCGGCCGGATGTCATCCGCGTCGCGCTGGTCGCTGGCGTAACGCGGCGACGAGGGATGAGCATCAGGCAGTCGGTCGAGCCGACGATCTAAGTCAGCGGTTGGTGGCGACCTTAGTTCGTCGACCTCGGCGAGCCGGTTCCTCGCGTCGACGGCTGGCACGCGTCATCTCCCCACGATCATCGGGACGAACCGGCCGGACCGGCCGGAGATGACGATAGACCCGCGATGGCCGCGGGCGGGCGGTTCCGCGCGTTCCCACATTCGTGAAGAGTCGCGCATCTCGAGCTGTCACCAGCCGGTAATGCCCACGCAATGGCGAGCCCCGGCCGTACGTTGCGACCTCGGTACAGTGGACGAGTGCCGGACTCCGGAAGCCTGCTGTCGTGCTCGTTCTGCGGCAGCGATCAAAAGCAAGTCGAGAAGCTGATCGCCGGGCCGCACGGGTACATCTGCGAAGGTTGCGTGAGTAGCGCGCACGCGGTGATAGCCGAGCACGATCACGTGGCCAGGACGCCCATCGCCACGATCCAGCAGGTAGGTGCTGAGGCCGGGACAGAACTGTGCAGCTTCTGCGGGAAGCACCGGCACCAGGTCGCGGCCATGGTGTCGACGGGCCGTACGCAGATCTGCGACGAGTGCATCGACCTCTGCGAGGAGATCATCTCCGAAGAACCGGACTAGCCCGGGCCTGATCGGTGCAGGTTCCGCGGCAGTCACGCCTGCTAGAGCAGTCCGCGCGCTGACTCCCAGCGCTGCAACCTGGCCAGCGCCCTGGCCGTCCTGTTGGCCGTGGGGAACCAGGGCAAGCGCAGGTCGACCAGGTGGCGGACGTTCGGGGGAGCTGGCCTGGTGTAGCCATAGACGAGGACTGGCTTGGAGCTGCCGGCCAGGACAACGTCGAGCAGCGGCCGCTGGCGTTCGAGCGCCGTGGGGCTGGCCAGAGACATGATGAGAGCGACCGCGTCGATCTTGTCTGAGGCCAGCAGCCTGGCCAGCGCCGCCGCCACGCCGTCACCGTGAATCGCGTCAGCTGTGACATCGACCGGGTTCCGCGGCGATCCGAAACTGGGCATGAGTTTTCGCAGATCCCGCTGGATCCCCGCGCCTAGCTCCGGGACCGTCAGCCCGTATACCGCGCAGGAGTCGGCCAGCCAGACTCCGGCACCGCCTGAGGTCGTGATGATGCCGACCCTGCTTCCGGCCGATGGGGTTGAGCGTGCGAACAGCATGCCCAGATCGACGAGCTCGTCCTCGTCTTCCGCCTGGACGACTCCGCAAGCGCGGAATGCGGCGCGCTCGGCTGGCGGCGACCCGACGAGGTGCGCCGTGTGGGCCAGGGCCGCGCGCGCGCCTGCCTCGGACGTGCCCAGCTTGGCCACCACGATCGGCTTTCCGGCGGCCCTGGCCCGCTCGGCGACGGCGAGAAACCGCTCAGGCGACTTGAAGCCCTCGACTACTAGGAGGAAGACGCCAGCGCTGCCTTCGGACAACAGCTCGTCGACAAGCTCGGTCACATCGACGTCTGCTTCGTTGCCGGTGCTGACCACGTAGCCGAAGCCAAGGCCCGCCGCGCAGCCGCGGTCATAGACCGCAAACCCCAGGCCGCCGCTTTGCGACAGCACGGCTAGGTTGTCCGCCCCGGTGAACTGATCGTCCTGGAGGCTTCTTTCCACGGCCGGGCTGAACGTCGCCGCGACCCTGGCGTGTGCATTGAGGAAGCCCTCGGCGTTCGGGCCGAGGACGCGCATGCTCGAGCTGACGGCGATCTGGCGGATCTTGGCTTCCAGCTCGGAGCCTTCCGCACCTTCCTCCGCGAAGCCTGACGTGAATACGACGGCCGTTCCCACATCCGCGTCGGCGCACTGGCGCAGCACACTCATCACGTGTGCCTTAGGCACCAGGATGAGGGCAGTGTCGACAGGTCCTGGTACAGACACGACATCCGGATACGCTTGCTGGCCCGCTATCTCCTTGTGCCGCGGATTCACCGCGAAAACTGCCCCATCGAAACCTGCAGCACACAAAATGCGCAGCGGTCGCCCGCTGAGCCTGGTGGGATCAGCGGACGCGCCGATGATCGCGACCGAGCGGGGACTGAGCCCGCGCGAGAGGCTGGTCACGCGAGACCTTCCCGGTCCGTCACGTCCACGTAGCTCGCGGATGTAGTCTCACGCATCCGGATTCTGCCCGACTCCGGTGGCACGCGAGGGCTTACCCCCTGCCGGGACTCTCATGTCGGGCGTGCGACTTAGCTGGCGCGCTTGTAGGCCCGGACGGCGAGGGGCCCGAACACCACGAAGATGCCGATGAGCCAGGCAACGCTCTTCAGCAGGTTCGCCTCGATCGGCCCGCCGAGTGCCATCGCCCGCATGGTGTTGATCACGTAGGTCACCGGCTGGTGGTTGGCGAACGCCTGCAGCCAGCCCGGCATGGACTGAATCTGCACGAACGCCGAGCTGAGGAACGTCAGCGGGAAGAGCCAGATCAGCCCGAACGCCTGCACCGATTCCTCGTCCCCGATGACCAGGCCGGTCCACGCCGCGATCAGGCAGAACGACAGTCCGAACACGGTGGCGAGGATGATCATCAAAATGGCCGGGACGACCCCGTTTTGGAACCGGAAGCCCACTGCGTACCCGACGCCGATCACGATGCAGATCGTGATGAACATGCGGCCCGTGTCGGCCACGAGGCGTCCGCCGAGCACCGCCGAGCGGGCCATCGGCATGGACCTGAGCCGGTCGATCACGCCCTTCGTGAGCTCCTGCGCCAGCGCGATCGCCGTTGCGAAGCAGGCGAACGCCGCGGTTTGCCCGATGATCCCCGGCAGCAGGAAGCTGACGTATCCGCCGGGGACGTTGTTGACCTTGATGGCGCCGCCGAAGACGTAGCGGAACATCAGCACGAAGAGCACTGGCTGGACGACCGTGAACACAAGAAACGCCGGGACGCGGAACCAGACCAGCAGGTTCCGCCGGGTGATCTGGAGCGAGTCGCTGATCGCCCAGCGAGTCCGGACGAGCAGCCCTGGATCCCGCAGCGGCGGGAGCGTGGTTGACATGGCGGCGGTCATGACGCGCTCCTCGTTCCCACAGAATTCGTACGCTTCGCCCCACGACTCCGGCTACCCCGCCGCCCGGCACGCGCCCCGTTCAACTCGTTTTCCTCTTCCGCCTCGTGCCCGGTCAGCGCCAGGAACACATCGTCCAGCGACGGCCGGCGCAGCGCCAGGCCGTGGGTCCGCACCTGAGCCTGATCCAGGCTGCGCACCGCGTCGATCAGTGCGTCGGAACCGCGGCCGCCAACGCCCACTGTGACCACGCCGGTTTCCTTGTCGGCGTGCGGCTCACCCTCGCCGATCGGGGCCACGGCGGTCATCGCGTCGCTGATCCGGGACCGGTCCGGCACGGTGAACTCCAGCACGTCGCCGCCCACCCGGCTCTTCAGCTGCTCGGCGGTTCCGGCGGCGATGACCAGGCCGTGGTCGATGACCACGATCTCGTCGGCCAGTTCGTCGGCCTCATCCAGGTACTGCGTCGTGAGCAGCAGCGTCGTTCCCCCCGCGACCAGCGACCGGATGATCTCCCACATGCCCAGCCGGGACCGCGGGTCGAGCCCGGTCGTCGGCTCGTCCAGGAACAGGACCTTGGGGCTGCCGACCAGGCTCGCCGCCAGGTCGAGGCGGCGATGCATGCCGCCGGAGTAGGTCTTGGCGGTCCGGTCGGCGGCGTCCGTCAGATCGAATCGCTCAAGCAGCTCAGTGGCTCGGCTGCGCGAACGCGGCTTACTGAGATGATGCAGCCGCCCGATGATCTCCAGGTTCTCCCGGCCGGTCAGCTCCTCCTGGATGGCCGCCGACTGCCCGGACAGCCCGATCGACCTTCTGACCGCCGGGGCGTCGCGGACCACATCGCGGCCCTCGACCAGGGCGCGGCCACTGTCGGGCAGCAGCAGCGTCGTGAGGATGCGCACCGCCGTCGTCTTGCCGGCCCCGTTCGGGCCGAGGACGCTGAGCACCGTCCCGCGCGGTACCGCGAGATCGATGCCGCGCAGCGCCTGCACCTCGCCAAATGACTTCTTCAGACCCTCGACGAGGATCGCCAACTCTGTGCTGTTCTGCGTCACCCCGTGACCCTCCTGATTGCGACCGCCCACTGAACTTACCGGCTGGCGAGCGGTCCGGGTCAAACCAGTAACGCCGTCCTGAGCGGCAGAACGCGACGGTTCGCGACGACGCGCCCGCCCGGCCCGCCGCGGCTCGCGGCGGAGAGCTCTCGGCGTCGTGACGCCGCCTGTGCCCTGCGCCTGAGTCAGCTGCCCGTCGCCCAAGGCCCGACGCCAGCGATCCGGTCGACGCTGACGTGCGTAATGTAGCCGGGCGGCGGATTGTCCATCGGCGGGAACTTCACGTCGGGGCCGAGGTAGGTGCGCGCGAGGCGCTGCAGCAGCTCCGGAGCGCCGCCCTCGGTCACCCGGGCGGTGCCGTAGATGACGAGGTACTCGGCCAGCCCGATGCTGTTGACGGTGCCTGCCTCCGCGGAGAGCACAACCCGGCCGTCCCGGCGGATGTTTTGCAGCTTGCGGTGATCCGAGAGGTGGCCCGCGACGATCTCGTTGCCGTCGAGGCCGACCCACACGACGGTGACCTGCGGACTACCGTCCGGGTTCAGCGTAACCAGGTGGGCAAGGGCAGCGGACTCGAGCACGGCCCGCGCGCTGTCCGGGAGCGTCGCCATGTTCGCGAGGCTAGCAAGCGCCCATCGACAGCCTCCACGGTGATCTGCCCGTAACCGAGGCACGTCTCGCCGCTGCGGCGTCACGGGATGCCCTGTAAACGCCGACGCCTTCTTAAAAGACGGCTTGTTGACTAGTAGCGGGCCTTGGCCGGGGGGAACGAGGTCACGGTGGGGGGACACGCGGGTTCGACGCCGTCCGAGCGCGGGCCGCACTCGCGGCCGAATCTGGAGCCAGCGCCACCTCGGGCCGACCGGTCTGCCGACGGGCAGCCCGGCCGGGCGGCCGGCGTGAGTGATGTCGCTCACCCCGGCCCCAGCCGCGAATGCCAGCCGGCGGCGGTGGAGCCCGCCGCCCCGGTGCCGAGCGCAGCGACCTGTGGCACTGGCTCTCTGCCGCCGGGACCTTCGCCAGGCGCACCACCGGGCGGGCCGCTCAGCCCGACCGGCCGGCGACCGAGACCGGTTGCGCCCGAGGAGACACCGGGGACCCTTGGGCGGCTGCTCAGCGCGCGAGGCTGGCCGCTGCTGGTTGTGCTGGCGGTCCAGGCGGCCTTGTGCCTGCGGCTGCTCTGGACCGCGACGGCCGAGATCGACGAGGGCTTTTACATCACGGTCGGGCGCCTGGAGCTGAACCACCTCTTCCACCACGCCGCGATGCCCGAGGTCGCGAGCTTCATGTCCGGATCGCCGGTGGTGTATCCCCCGCTGGCCGCGCTTGCCGACGACGTCGGCGGGCTAGCAGCGGCACGGGCGCTGAGCCTGGTCTTCCTGCTGATCGCCACCGTGCTGCTGCACGGGGTAGCCAGGCGGCTGCTGCTGAGCCGGGCCGCGGCGACGTTCGCGGCCGCCCTGTTCGGCTGGCTGGGCACGACGCAGTTCATCGGCTCGTTCGCGACCTTCGACGCGATGGCGCTGACGCTGCTGGCCCTGGCTACCTGGGCCGGCGTCCGGGCGGCCGAGACGCACGGGACACTGAGGTACGCGCTGCTGGGCGCGGCCGGGCTGTGCGTTGCTCTCGCCGACGCCGCCAAGTACGCCGCGGCGTTGTTCGACCCGGTGGTGCTCCTGGTCGTCGCGCTCGCCGCGTGGCGCGCAGCCGGCCGCAGGGTCGGTCTGGCGTCGCTCGGCACCGTGGCGCTGGCGACGGCGCTGCCCCTGATCATCGGCTACGAACTGGCCGGGTCGGCATTCCGGGCGGGCGTCTCGTCCACCACGCTGCATCGCCCGGCCGGTACCGATTCGGTTGGCGCGATTCTCGGCCTGACCGCCCGGACAACCGGCGTCATCCTCGTGCTCGCCGTGCTCGGCGCGATCGTCCTCACCGCCAGGCGGCCCGGATGGCCGACGGTGACACTCGGCTGGATCCTGGTTGCGGCCGGGTTCCTGGCCCCGGCCGAGCAGGCCAGGATTCACACGCTGGAGAGCCTGTTCAAGCACGTCGGCTACGGCGCCTGGTTTGCCGCCGTACCGGCCGGCTACTTCCTGGCGCAACTCCCAGCCCTGTTGACCTCGCTTGTTGCGTCGCCGGGCGCTCTTCCGAGCGCCCGGCGACGCTGGGCACTCGCGATCGGCGCGGTGGCAGGCTGCCTGGTGGTCCTCGTCGCCGGGACCGTAGGCGTCCCTATCGCCAACAACCAGCGCGACGGCTGGCCGGACTCGCGGCAGATGATCGCCGATCTGAGCCGGGTGGTGCGGCCGAGCGGCCTGTATCTGATCGAGGATCCGTACGTGGTCACCTACTACCTGCACCCCAAGATCAGCTTCTGGAACGTCGTCGACACCTACGTTCTCGACTATCACGACCCGCAGACGCACCAGGTGCTCACTGGTGCCGCTGGCTACGCGGATGCGATCAAGAACGGCTACTTCACCGGCATTGTGCTGGACTTCGGCGACACCTACGCGACCGACCAACTCGTCCTGCAGGACATCGATCGCTACCACACCTACCGGCTGATCTACACCGTGCCCTTCGATGACTCCTACGGAGCGGGGGCCTACCGGATCTGGCTGCGCAACCCGTAACACTCACGCCACACATCCCTGGCGACTTGCCTTCTGGCAGGGGTATGCGCCGACGACGGCCTTTACGTGATCACTGTGGTGCCAGGAAAGCTGCCACGTTCCCAGGTAGATACCAGCTACCCTCGCCGACATGCGGAAGCTGATCGTCAGCAACTTCATGACGCTGGACGGTTACTACGAATCGGTCGACAGGACATTCGACCGATTCTTCGACTACTGGCACGAGGACTACGGCTCGAACGAAGCGTTCGACGAGTACAACACCGAGCTGCTACGGGCCGCCGACACGCTGATCCTCAGCGGACGCGCATCCTTCATAGCCAACAAGGACTACTGGGTGTCCTATCAGGCGACCTCCGGCCGCACCGGGATCCGGCGCGAGTTCGCAGACCTGATCCGCGACACGGAGAAGTACGTCGTCTCCAACACGATCACCCAGGAGGATCTGGCACCGTGGCAAGACACCACGCGCATCGTCCGCGGCGCGAGTCTCTACGCGAAGATCGCCGCGCTCAAGGCGCAGCCCGGGCGCCCCATCCTGGTACAGCTGAGTCGGCAGCTTTGGAACGACCTGCTCGTCCACGGCCTGGTGGACGAGTTGCACCTGACCATCTTCCCGGTGATCGCGGGTGGGGGGATTCCGCTGTTCACGGGCCGCCCGCCGGTATCGCTCAAGCTGCTGTCCGCTCGAACCTGGGCAGGCTCGGGCAACATCCTCGCTATCTACCAGCCGATCTTGCGCGAGCCCGCGCCGGAGTAACAGGACCATCCGCCGCCGCCCGGCAAGCCGTTCGAGGTGAGTCAGATAACCAGGCAGCTGAGCGTCGTCGTCTGCGGAGCCGCGCCAGCCGCCGAGGTGGGCGTGCTGGTCCGGCTGGCTCAGGAACGCTCGTGGACCGTTCGGGCGATCCCGACGCCAGACGCGCTGTCGTTCGTGGACGCCGCCACGCTCGAGGCGATGACCGGTAACAAGGTCGAGGTCAGCTACCGCTCGCCCTCCGGCGAGCGGCCGCCGCGACCCGACGCGGTGATCGTCGCGCCCGCTACCTTCAATACGATCAACAAGAGTGCGCTGGGCATCACCGACACCCACGCCCTCGGCGTCATCGCCGAGGCGATCGGGCGCTCCGTTCCCGTGATCATGGTGCCGTGGGTCAATGCGCCGCTGGCGGCACGCGAGCCGTTCCGGCGCTCGCTGGCCCAATTGCGCGACGAGGGCGTCCACGTACTGCGCCGGGAAGGTGGCGGCGAACCCCGGCCTTACGGCGTGGAGAACTCGGACGCCGACGCATTCCCGTGGCAGCGCGCCCTCGACGTGGCGGAGCGGTCTGTCCACGGCTGAAGGCCGCTGGCCCCAACTCGAATCAGACCGGCAGCGCGCTCAGATCGCAACCACGGTGATCGCCCTGTCACCGGCCACTGCGCGCATGTCTGCGGGGTCACTGGTGACAACGGAGATCCGATCGGCGTGTGCGGTGTGAATAACAGCGCCGCTGTGGGCGTCCGCGACAGAGACTCCGGTCCGCTTGCGAATGGCAGCCGCGATATTGGCGCACGTCGAGTCCAAGGCCACATCGCCGATGCGGAGACGGTTCGGGAATGCCCAGGCTAGCCGACGCACGCGATGCCACGTAAGCCACCTGGGTCCTCACCATGGGCATTGTCCGCCGCAGCCCTGCCCGCGCTTGCAGGCTCCTCGTCGTGGCGGAACCGGCCTTGCCAGCGGCGGCCGTCCAGCATCCTCAGCGCCGGCGTGTACCGCGCCTCCACCATCAGCAGGCTTACGGCCGTGCCGATGGT
>Ga0187817_10000439_pt1 | contig 17665 bp, 10 predicted proteins | sample NC_wetland_sal_i_17_FD_132431 | JGI IMG/M metagenome (GOLD analysis project Ga0187817, IMG submission 132431) | Wetland sediment microbial communities from Neuse River Estuary, North Carolina, USA - SO4_2 | ecosystem: Environmental > Aquatic > Freshwater > Wetlands > Sediment | place: USA... | reverse complement strand
GAGTAATCCGATCCCCAAATCATCGAACTGGTGCGCCCATTGACCAGCAACGCCTGCCGTCCCGTGTAAAAGATTACCGACGACCCGTAAGACTGATCGCCATATAACAGTAGCTCCGCCGACGTTTCGCCAGTATCTGGAGCGGTATATCGGCTGAATGCTTTAGCAAGCGCTCGAGAGGAGAGCATCGGCTCAAAGCGAACGAACGCAACATGCGCCGCAATGAGAAAGACCGCCGAGGTCAGGCCTACGCAAACGGTCGCGCCCACATCGTTTCGCCGGACTCGCAGCCACGATGCGATCGCCGGGCCGAAAGCTAATGCCAGTCCCGCGATAATGGCCGGCAATCGTAGTGCAGCGAAGGACTCCGTCGTGAGGTCAAAGAAGTGAGACATCGAGAGCGTGTAGTCTCCCACGCCACGATGCGCCAGCAGCGAACCGATGTCAGACACGAAAGGCAGCGCGCGCGAGGCCCAAAGCCCGTAACCGAGTATGGCAGCCACTGCAATGCCGATCGTGGCAAAGACGGCGTGCGCGCCCGTAACCCAGGGGCGGAAAGCTCCACTATTCTCCAGAGAAGCCAGTCCCGCGGCAGTCATGACCAGAAGGGGCAAATACGCGGGAAACGTGTAGTACTCCTGATTGGTGGAAAGTGAAAAGAAGATCAGGACGAACGCTGCATAAAAAAACAGCAGGCAAGTCGTCTTCTGGGCAAACGTACGTTGTGCCGTCTGCACACTTGAGACCTGAAATGTGCTCCAGCGAGACCACGCGTCGCGCACGACGGCCGGCAGCCACAAGCTCCAGGGAAAGAGCCAGACCAGATGCAGAGTCCAATAGAGAACGCTGGGGAGTTTGTTGTAATCGCGCGGGTAGCGCTGCCCGAGAAAGCGCAGCCAATGCTCATTCACAAAATAAAACCACAGGAAACCGTGCACGTTGCCCGGGGCCGGGATCGCTCCTGGATGGCCCTCACCGGGATTTCGCAATGCCGCTAGAATATGCCACGGTGCAGCAATTACTAGAAAGACCAGCGTACCTGAAAAGATTCTGAACTCACGCCAGCGGCGCCATTCCCCGGTGAGAACCAGATATGGAAGCACCGCGCCGAGAAAAAAAGCCGGCGCGATCAAACCCTTGGTGAGCACCGCCAGGGCAAGACCGGCGTACGCCATGTAGAAATAAGAGGCGCGGCGATTCTCCAGGCCGAGCAGAAAGCCATACAGAGCCCATGCGATCAGAAACGCAAGGATGACCTCGGGAATGAAAATGCGGGTGAAAAGAAAAACTCCGGCGGCGGTTGCCATGCTGAGGGCGGCATAGAACGCAGCCCGCGTCCCGTAAGCTCTGAGCGCCCACGTCCACGCCAGCCACATCAACAGCAGCACAAAGACCGCCGAAGGAAGGTGTGTGGCAAACGCGTTGAAACCAAACACACGATAACATCCAGCAACCAGCCAATACGGCAGCGGCGGCTTTTCCAGATAGCGAATGCCATCCACCCGTAGCGTGACCCAATCGCCGGAGAGGGCCATCGCCCGGGCCGCATTGGCGTGAGTCGCGTCCGCATCATCGAGAAGAGATGGGGAGAAGAGCGCCAGAAAAAAGACCGCTGTCCAGACTGCCAGCAGCAAAATCCAGCGGCACCGGTCAGTGGACCAGGGCTTTTGGCCTCGGCCAGAGGGGGATTCCATCGCGTTGGAGATTGAAAAACTCAAGCCCGGAACACTGTCGAACCGATGCGCCGCCATTGATTAGCATAGCAAGTAACCCTGAATCTGGCCTTCTTTGGCAGATCACCGACACAGTTTGATAATCTGGCGTGGTCCTGAGATTCCGAGCGTCACCTTGAGAAAACTCCTGCTCACAATTGTCTTTTTACCCCTGCTTGCCGGGGCGGGGTGGTGGTATTTCCACCAGCGCCTGCTGCCCGATTACGGCCCGGCCTACCGGGAATATGCCTACGTTACGAATGGAAAAAGCAATTCAGTCAGCGTGATTGACCTGCGGGCATTCGAGCTGGCCGAGACCATTCGTGTGGGAAGCGAGCCTACCGGCATTGCCGCCAACCACAAGAAAAACGAAATCTACGTGGTCAACGCCGGCTCGAACAACATTAGCGTGATTGATGCCGAGCGCAATGTGGTTGCCGCCACCATCGGCGTGCATGGCAGGCCTTTCTTCATTGACGTTTCCGAGGACGGTATGCGGGCATACGTCGCCAACTCCGGCTCGGCGAATGTTTCTGTCATCGACCTGGACAAGCGCCTCGTGGCCAGCACGATTCGGGTGGGAGCTTCTCCCGGCCTGGCCAGAGTCTCGCCAGACGGTCAGACCGTTGTAGTCAGCAACCGCGCCGACAACACGGTTTCGCTGATTGATGCGCAGCATCTGGCCGTGCGCGGGACGATTCCAGTTTGCGCTCAGCCCGAGGACATCGCCATTATCCCCGATAACAGTAAAGCTTTCGTAGCCTGCTCGGGCTCAGCTCAGATAGCCTCAATTGATTTGAAGAGCGATAAGCTCCTGGCTCTGCTCGACGTCGGGAAAACTCCCGTCCACCTTGCCCTAAAGCCAGACGGCGGCGAGCTGATGGTGAGCAACTTCGATTCCGACGATGTATCAATCATCGAGACTACGACCAACGAAGTCGGGGGCAGCTATCTGGTGGGCAGTCATCCCTCACGCGGGCTTGTTACCGCGGATAATTCCCGGCTCTACGTGAGCAACTTTGGCTCAAACTCCGTCGCAGTTTATGACATTGACATGGGGAAAGTGATCGCCTCGATCCCAGTGGGAAGTCACCCGGACGGGCTGGCGCTTTCGCAAAACCAGAACTATTTGTTGGTTATGGATTCCGAGTCCGGAGATGTGACCGTAATTCAGAAGCGCATTCCGAACAAGAAGTTCGAGCCCGGCGAGTACTCCCTCCTAACCCTCATCCCGGTTGGCATTCAGCCCAATAATATTGTTGTGAAATCGTTTGTAGTGGGAAAACCCCCGCGAAAATAATCCGTGATCCTGAGCGGAGCCGGGGGATTCGCATTGCGGATCAACCTACTCCGCACAGGATGACAACAGGGCAGCGAGCTTTGCTCATCCGTTGGCCCCACAGCATTTCTTGTACTTCTTGCCCGACCCGCAGGGACAAGGATCGTTACGCCCAATCTTCGCCGAACCCCGGACCACCTGCTGTACCTGCTGCATATCTCCCGAACCCGCCATGCGAGCCGATTCCAGTTCGCGGCGTTTCCTGCGCTGAAACGCCTCTTCGATATCATCTACCGAGGTGGTCACATTCCGCGGCGGACGGCGGCCATTGCCATCGGCGCCGGGCCCTCCTTGGGATCCCACTCCAGCCGGAACGGCTCTCGGCTCCGCCGGCCGCTCCAGAATCTGCATCAGGTAGAGATACCGGACGGTATCCTCCTGGAAGCGCCGCATCATGGCTTCGAACATGTCAAATGATTCGCGCTTGTACTCGACCAGAGGATCGTGCTGCCCATAGCCGCGAAGGCCGATGCCTTCCTTCAGGTGGTCCATGTCCCGCAAGTGGTCTTTCCATTGGGCGTCCAGCACGCTCAGCATGATCATGCGCTCGTGATAGCGCATGGCATCCGGGCCGATCAGCTTTTCTTTGGCGTCGTAACGAGCCTTGAGCCTGTCGAAGACAGCATCGCCAAGTTCCTGGCGGTTCAGCGTTTCGGGCTTTAAGCCTTCGGCCAGGATATCCACTCCAAACCGGGTAAACACTGCGTCCTTCAGCCCCTTGAGGTCCCAGTCTTCTGGATGAGTCTTCACCGGGCAGTACTGATCCATCAAATCGCTGAGAATGCTCGAAACGTAATCCTCGAGAATGAGTTCTTTCTGCTCCACTCCTTCAAGCAGTTGGTGGCGAAGCCCGTACACCGCTTCGCGCTGCTTGTTCATCACATCGTCATATTCCAGCAGGTGTTTGCGGGCTTCGAAGTTCTGCCCTTCGACCGCCTCCTGCGCTTTTTCAATGCGCCGCGAGATCAGCCGCGATTCGATCGGGATTCCCTCTTCCATCCCCAACCGCTGCAGCAGGGTCGAAACCCACTCTTTGGCGAAGATGCGCATCAGGTCATCTTCGAGCGAAAGATAGAACCGCGAGGAGCCAGGAACGCCCTGCCGGCCGGCACGTCCGCAAGCTGATTGTCAATGCGCCGAGATTCGTGACGTTCGGTGCCGAGGATGTGCAAGCCGCCCGTGGCTGTCACCTCGTCGTGCTCGTTGTCGGTTTCTTTCTTATAGCGATTAAAGACTTCCTGCCACTGGTCCGTCGGGACAACGTATTCGTTACCTTCGTAGTACCAGACCGTGCTCTTGCTCTCGTCAACATCCACCAGAATTTTTCCCTGGGCGGCGCGCAAGGGCTGTGCAATTCCCTTCTTGATACATTCTTTCTTGGCCATGAACTCGGGATTACCGCCCAGCAAAATATCCGTACCGCGCCCGGCCATGTTCGTGGCAATCGTTACCATGCCCTTGCGCCCGGCCTGGGCCACAATTTCCGCTTCTTTCTCATGTTGCTTGGCGTTCAGCACCCAGTGCTTCACGCCTTTCTTTTTCAGCAACTCGGAAAGGCGCTCTGATTTTTCGATCGAAGTGGTGCCCACCAGCACAGGCTGGCCCGTCTCATGCAGCCTCTCAATTTCATCAGAAGCTGCGAAGTACTTTTCTTTCTCCGTTCGGTAAACCACATCCGCGTTCTCGAGGCGCAGCAGCGTCCGGTTGGTAGGAATCACCATCACTTCCAGCCGGTAGATCTTGTCGAATTCTGGCGCTTCGGTTTCGGCCGTGCCAGTCATGCCCGCCAACTTCTTGTACATACGGAAATAATTTTGGAAGGTAATGGTGGCGAGCGTCTGGTTCTCGCGTTCGATCTTGACGTTTTCTTTAGCTTCGACTGCCTGGTGCAGCCCATCGGACCAGCGCCGGCCGGGCATCAAGCGACCCGTGAACTCGTCAACAATAATTACTTCGCCTTCTTTCACCACATACTCGACATCGCGGTGATAGAGCGCATGGGCCTTGACGGCGGTGTCAACGTGATGTTTCAGGTCCCAGTTTTCGGGATCGGCAATGTTGCCAATACCTAAAAGGCCCTCAACTTTTTCCCAGCCTTCATCCGTAACCGTAATGCTGCGACGCTTTTCATCCACTACGTAATCCCCGGTGAGCTGCGCAGGTTCGCCAGGCGGTCCTTCGATCTCTTCGCCCTTCTCCAGTTTGGGGATAATGCGGTTCACGCGGGCATACTTGTCCGTGGATTCCTCGCTGGCGCCGGAAATGATCAGTGGTGTGCGGGCTTCATCAATCAGAATGGAGTCAACTTCATCCACGATGCCGAAGTTGTGCCCGCGCTGCACGCAATCTTTGAGGTCGAACTTCATGTTGTCGCGCAGGTAGTCGAAGCCGAACTCATTGTTCGTGCCGTAGGTCACGTCGGCGGCATAGGCATCGCGCCGCTGCTGGTCATCGAGATCATGAACGATGACGCCCACCGTCAGGCCGAGAAAACGGTAGAGTTTGCCCATCCACTCGGAATCGCGCTTGGCCAGGTAATCATTTACCGTGACGACGTGAACCCCGCGCCCGCCGAGTGCATTCAGATAAACCGGGAGGGTAGCGACCAGCGTCTTCCCTTCGCCGGTCTTCATCTCCGCAATCTTGCCCTGATGCAGGACCATGCCGCCGATCAACTGCACGTCAAAGTGGCGCATGTTGAGCACACGGCGCCCGGCTTCGCGGACCACCGCAAAAGCTTCGACCAGCATTTCCTCTAGTACTTCGGTCGCGGCCTTGCGGCGTTCGTCGTTGATCTCTTTAAGACGGTCGGGATCGGCGTCCGCCTCGTCGGGAATGAGAGTCAGGCGCGCCTCAATGCGCTTGCGAAATTCATCCGTTTTGGCGCGCAACTCATCATCGCCGAGTTTCTGCATGGCGGGTTCAAGCGCATTGATGTCTCCCACCTTGGGCATCAAACGCTTGAGGTCGCGCTCGTTTTGGGTCCCAAAAATTTTGGCTACAACTTTGTTAAACAATCAGGTAATCCTTGAAAAGACAAGCCGGAAGCTCCGCCTGCCTATCTTTAGAAGCGTAGCATATTAGATGCGGCGGCATCAGGTAAGTCGCGAAGGGACCGGAGGTTCAGGTATATTTCCCGATTACCCATTGTCCACCTTCCATGTCCACGTTCTACGACCTGTTTCGCGAGTGCGCCGAACGCTGGCCGGGTAACGTCGCGCTCGAAATCCAGCGGCGCGATCGGGTTGAGAGCTATACCTACGCCGAAGTGTGCCGGACGGCCGAATCCCTCGGCCGCTGGCTGATCGACAGTGGGTATCAGCTTGGCGCGCGCGTTGCCATCCTGGCGGACAATCATCCGCGATGGGTCACGGCTTATCTCGGCATCATCGCTGCAGGCTGCGCTGCGGTTCCGCTCGATACTGCGTTCCATGCCGACCAGGTTGCGAAGCTGCTCAAAGATAGCGGCACTTCGCTGCTGATCTGCAATACAAGGTACTTGGCAGTCGCAACGGAAGCAGCGAGTGGATCAGCAATTGGAATTGTGCTCCTAGATCGGCCGGACCCGAGCAGGAGTCGCACTCCCGGAGTGATCTCGGACCTCGACAGCATCTTCTCGACCGGTCCCGGCGCGTTCTCGCCGGTTGCCGTTTCGTTCGACAGTTTGGCCTCGCTTCTCTACACCTCCGGCACAACCGCCGATCCCAAGGGCGTCATGATCACGCACGCCAACCTGATGGGCGAAGCTGAAGCCGTGTTTGGGTGGGCACACATCGGCCCCGATGACGCCTTGCTCGGGGTGTTGCCTCTGTTCCACGTGCTTTCGCAAATGGCCAACATTTTGCTCCCCTTGGTCAGAGGCTCACGCGTGGTTTTTCTTGAGACATTGAATACCACCGAACTGTTGCGGGCTCTGCAGGAGCGTCAGATCACGGCTTTTGCCGTCGTGCCGCAGTTCTTTTACCTGATTCACGAACGAATCTTCAACGAAGTCGCGGAGCGCGGAAAGCTGGCGAAATTGGGGCTGCGCGTCTTAATGGGCGTTACTCGATCCTCGCGCGGCGTCGGATGGAACCCCGGAAAGCTTTTCTTCCGCTCGATTCATGCCACCCTTGGCGAAAGAATGCGCTACCTGGTGACGGGTGGCTCGCGCTTCGATCCCCAGATTGGCCGCGATTTCTACGCGCTCGGCATTGACATCCTGCAAGCTTACGGCCTCACAGAAACCAGCGCTGCGGCCTTTGCTACCGCGCCAGATGACAATGTTATTGGCTCGGTGGGCAAGCCTCTGCGCGGCGTCGAAGCCAGAATCACGGACCCCCAGCCGTCGGAAAATAACGGCCCGCCGGTTGGAGAGATCTTGATTCGGGGCGCCATCGTCATGAAGGGCTACTGGAACCGCCCGGACGCCACGGCCGCTGTCTTGAAAGATGGCTGGCTCTACACTGGCGATCTCGGCTACTTTGACGCCGACGGCAATCTCTTCATCACGGGACGAAAAAAAGAAGTCATCGTCCTTAGCAACGGCAAGAATATCTATCCTGAAGAAGTCGAAGCTCATTATTTGAAGTCGCCCTATATCCAGGAGATTTGCGTTCTCGGTCTGGAGGGCCGGCCCGGTGACCCGACCTCGGACCGGTTGCACGCTGTCGTGGTGCCGAATTTCGCAGTGCTCAGGCAGCACAAGATTGTCAACGCCAAAGAAGTCATTCGCTATGACATTGAGGGGCTTTCGGTGCAGCTTCCCTCGGGCAAGCGAATCGGCAGCTACGAAATCTGGCAGGAGAATCTGCCCCGCACCACCACGCGCAAGCTGAAGCGCTTCGAGATTGAAAAGCGAGTCAGAGCTAAGCGTGAAAAGGCAGAAATTTCTGATGAAACTTCCCGCGCCGAATCCCCGCTCACAGCGGACGATGTTGCCTGGCTTGGTCAGCCCGAGATACAACGGGCCCTCAAGATTATCCGCGCGGCATCGAAGACAATGCCAGAGATGATCCGCCCGAATGACAACCTCGAACTTGACCTCGGACTGGATTCCATGCAGCGCGTGGAGCTGCTCGTATCCCTCGAACAGGAACTTGGCGGCAATGTTGAAGAATCGAAGCTAGCCGAACTCTACACTGTTCGCGAATTGGTAGATACCGTCCGGGAGAGCGCCGGCGGCGGGCACAAACGCCCTCCGCAGCCGCATTTTGCCGGCTGGAAGGCCGTCCTGGATGAAGATTCAGATGATCCCGAGATACTCGCTCTCGGCAAGAACAGAGCCGTAGGTGAATCCGTGCTCTATGTGATGAGCCGCCTGGTCCAGCTCTTTTCTTACGACCGGTTCCATCTGGAGGTGAAGGGACTGGAAAAAGTCCCGGTGCAGCCTCCTTTTATTCTCTGTTCGAATCACCAGAGCTTCATTGACGCCATCATCATGAGCAGTGTTTTGCCCTGGACGGTGTTTCACAACCTGTTTTCGGTGGGAACCAGCGACATCTTCGGCTCAGGGTTCATGCGCAGACTGGCGCGCTGGCTGCGGGTGGTCGTAGTAGATCCCGACGCAAACCTAATCCCCGCAATGCGCGCGGGCGCGTTCGGCTTGCGGCATAGCCGCATATTGATCCTCTACCCCGAGGGCGAGCGCAGCATTGATGGCCCACCGAAACAATTCAAGAAAGGCGCTGCCATTCTTTCCGTGCACATGCAAGCGCCAATCGTGCCCGTCGCCATTGAGGGCTTTCATGACGCCTGGCCACGCGGAAAGCGATTCCAGAAATTCGCGACGCTCAAGATTGAATTCGGCGATCCGATTTATCCGCCGCCCGCAGCCCAAGCCTCGGAAGAAGCGTACGAAAAGCTCACGGCAGAGCTGAAGGCGAGAGTGGTGGAGATGTGGAGCAGTCTGTAGAGCCGTAGCAGGCTACGTCTCTACAGAACTTTCCCGGCACACAATTCCTTTTCCTACTTCGCCCTGGGATGCGTCTGATCGTACACCTGCAACACATGCTTCATGGAAAGCTGCGTGTAGCGCTGAGTAGTCGAGAGCCGCTCGTGGCCCAGCATCTCCTGAATGGCACGCAGGTCCGCGCCTTCTTCCAGCATGTGAGTGCCGAACGCATGACGCAACGTATGCGGATGCACGTCCGGCGATAGCCCTTTCGCGACCGCAATTTTCTTGATGATCCGCCCTACGCTGCGAGTCGTAAGCCGTCCCCCACGCTGATTGATCAGCAGTGCTGCGGCATTTTTCCTGCTCTGAGCCAGCACTCCCTGGCGCGCCGGCAAATACGCAGCAAGACCTGCTCGCACTGCATCTCCGAATGGCACGTATCGCTCCTTCTTCCCTTTGCCACGGATCAATATCGCCTCGGCACTCAGGCGGATGTCATCGAGATTGATTCCGATCAGTTCCGAGTTGCGTATGCCGCATCCGTACAGCAACTCAAACATCAGCCGGTCGCGCTCGGGGAAGGCCGCCACCTCGGGCATTTGCCCGTCGAGCATCGAGTTCATTTCTTCGACCGTAGGAACTCGCGGCAGCTTCTTCGGCAATTTCGGCGTCGAGACCAGAGCCGCTGGATTCTGCTCGACGACTCCTTCCTGTGCCAGCCAACGATACAGGGAACGCACTGCCGCCAGCGACCGCGCCACCGAAGCCTTGCTCAAGCCTCTTTCATAAAGATGAGAAAGAAATCCGCGGATGGTGAGGTGATCGATGCTGCGCCAATGGCGCGAGCCGATGTAAGCGGCAAAAATATCGAGATCCCCCGCGTACGCCTTGATGGTGTGCGGCGACGCATTCCGCTGGCGCATGGTGCGGAGAAATTGATCTACTGCTTTTTCAACGATAGTTCGAACAACCTCTCCGTGCCTCCGTGCCTCCGTGGTGGGTTTCATCTCATCTTCGCTCGCGGATGATGCTTCTGGTAAACATTCTTGAGCCGATCCAAAGCTAAATGCGTGTACACCTGCGTGGTCGAAATGTCCGCATGGCCCAAAATTGTCTGCACCGTGCGCAAGTCAGCGCCATTTTCCACCATGTGGGTGGCGCAACTGTGACGCAGCATGTGCGGACTGGCGTTTCGCCCCATACCCGACGCCGACGACGCCGCGCGCACCATCTGCCATACACGCTGCCGAGTCAGCATTCGTCCGCCGCGTCCCAGAAAAAGCAGCGGAGAACTCTTCCCCGCCGCCAGCGCACGGCGCGCGTCCTTCATATACTCAGTCAATGCATCCTGCGCCGACCTCCCCAGCGGAACGATCCGTTCTTTGTCTCCCTTGCCGCGCACCAACACATACCCCAACTCAAGCTTCAGGTCCTCTAGCTTGACCCCGACAATCTCGGAAACACGCAACGCACCCGCATAAAACACTTCCAGCATGGCGCGGTCCCGCTCAGCAATCGCCTCAGCTTCCTTTCGATTGGAAACAGCCGGACGCCTCAGCAACATGGCATCGATTTCATCTCGCGCCAACGACTTAGGCAGCACTTTCCATTGTTTCGGAGAATCAATGTTCAGAGTGGGATCATGCTCAATGAGCTTATCGAGCAGCAGATATCGGTAAAAGTGGCGCAGCACCGAAAGCTTCCGTCCCACCGAACGCCCATCGACATAGTTGGCAAACAATTGCTGAATGAAATCGCGCACATCGTCACGGCTGGCTTTTGTCAGCCGGCGCTTGTGTGTTTGCAGAAATGCAGAAAATTGTCCGATGTCTGTAGCGTAAGCTGCCACGGTTAGCGCCGCCAGACCCTTCTCGACTTTCAGATAGTCCAGGAACCCTGCGACCACGCGGGAGTCAGCTTCGACGGGCACAACTTGAGTATCAACATTATCGGACACTGAGAAAAGTGATGAGAAGGGTCCGCGGATTCCCAGTGCGGTTTTCTGCGTTCAGAGTGCTTGGACAGTTTTCAGAATATCCACCGCGTAGAGTGCGCCTTCCGGCGTTTCTTCGTGCTTGAAGTACGCGAACACGTCGCGTCCCTGGCTGCGGTGCTCCTGGATACGATTCACCATCGCGCGGCGTTCGTCGGGCGTATAGCTCGGCTTGCGGTAGCGGTAATAGCAGAAATCGGCAGTCACCACGTCAGGTGTGGCGCGCTCCTCGGTTTCGGCAATGCACAGTGCCCGATTGTTTTTCTTCAATAAATCAAAGATCTCGTCGCTGAACCATGACTCATGCCGGAACTCGAATGCGGATGGCACGGCTCGAGGCACAATCAGCAGGAAGTCCTCCAATAGCTTGGCATCCGCCTTCAGGTTCGGCGGCAATTGAAACAACACCGGCCCCAGCTTTCCCGCGCGTGCCAGCGGCTCGATGGTGCTGAGGAATCGCGCCACAAAATCCTCAGCGTTCTTAAGCCGCTTGATGTGGGTAATGACCTGGTGCGCTTTCACGCTCAGACGAAATTCGGCGGGTGTCTCGGCGATCCATTTTTGCGCCGTAGTTTCTTTGAGCAGTTGACGGAACGTAAAATTCACTTCCACTGCGTTTAGCCGCGTGGCGTAATACTGCAGAAACTTCGTCTGCGCAAGTTTGGCGGGGTAGAAGTCAGGCTTCCAACTCGGATAAGCCCATCCTGACGTGCCCGCATAAAGTTGCGCCATGTTTACCCTACTGCGATTTGCTCTTGCCCTTCGCTCCGTTGCCGCGAGAAGCGGAATTATACCTTCCCGGTTTTCTTTCTGCTCGGTTTCTTCCTGCCTGGTTTCTTTCTGGGCGTGGACCCTGCGCGCGTTGACGCCGCGGCATTCTTCGCGCGTTTTGGCCTTGCTCCCTCGGCCTGTGTGGCAACGTCCACTCCCATGCCTTGGGCGATCCCCGCCAGCTTCGGTAATCTCTGTTCCAGCGTGCGCACCATTTCGAACAAGTCCCCAAACCTCGCCACGCGTTTGACCACCTGATCGGCCTCGAATACCAGCAAGCTCGCGTCTTTCTTTTTCAGTGCCTGCTCGACCTCCTCCCACTTCACCGGCGTGGAAACCGTCGGATGCTCCCGCGCCCGCAGCGAATACACGCTGATCGTGGTCTTGTGTTCATCGTTCTGGCTCCAGTCCACCAGCACTTTGTTCACTCGCAGCTGCTTTTTCATATCCGAAACCACCAGCTCGCGATGGTCGTTCTCCAGCAATCGCGCCAGCGCGTGGGCAAAAGGTTTGGTGGCGTCGTAACTGGTTGGCGTATTCAGCGGAACATAGATTTGCAAACCTTTGGAGCCGGATGTCTTCGGAAAGCTTTGCAGGCCGAAGTGCTCGAAAATCTCGCGCAGCCAGATCCCCACCTGGCAACATTGCACGATATCCGCTGGCGCACCGGGATCGAGATCAAATACCATCGCGCTCGGCGAATTGATGTCCTCAGCCAGCGAAAGCGACGGATGCAGCTCGATGGCCGCCAAATTTGCCACCCAAATTAATGTCGGCAAATCGTTTGCCAAGATGTAATTCACATTCCGCCGATTGCCTTCGCTCCAGATGGGGGCAGTCTTGACCCACGGCGGACGATATTGGGTCGCGTTCTTTTCGAAGAAAAATTCCTGGTCTACTCCGCCCGGATAACGCTTCAGCGTTAAAGGATGGCCGGAAAGATGGGGCACCAGCACGGGCGCAATGCGCGCGTAATAGTCAATGACCTGTCCCTTGGTAAACCCGGTCGCGGGATACAAAACCTTTTCCAGATTCGTCAGTGTCAGGTGCCGGCCGTCGATCTCTACATTCTGTGAGCTACTCACGCCATTCCTCGCGCTCTACTTCTTACAAAGCTCTATTCCCGACGTCACTTCTCATAGCATAACCTTCCTAATCCGCGAAACGTGCATGCCTTCGTTGGCGCCAAGTGTTTGACAACTTCCCTCGCTGCCAAGTAACTTCAACGTGATCCAGTTGAGGTGAATTCATGAGATTTTGGACGTGCGCCTGCGGAACGCTGTTCCTGATGATCGCCTGTATCGGCTGGCTGGCTCCGGCCTCTGTCCGTGCTGCTGGAGCGGCGCCAGCCGACATTGCCCACGGAAAATATCTGGTCGAGCGGGTCGGAATGTGCGGGGATTGCCACACTACGCACGATGAGAAGGGTCAACCGATCGCCGATCAGATACTGCGAGGCGCGCCTCTGGCATTCAAGCCGACGGTTCAGATGCCCTGGGCCGACAACGCTCCCAACATCGCCGGACTGCCCGGCTGGGAAGAGGCAGACGCGATCAGGTTTTTGATGACCGGGAAGACGAACAACGATCTTCCGGCCAGACCGCCGATGCCCGGCTACCGGTTGAACAAAACGGACGCGACCGCGGTCGTGCACTATCTGCGATCCTTGTCGCCGGGAGGAAATTCGTCCATCGCAAAATAGCCCGTGGAATCATCAGCCAATCAAAATGAGTTCAAACTTCTGCCCTTCATAACCGTCCAACCGCAGTGGAGGTCCAATGAAATACCGTTCTCTGAAGTTGCTGGCCGTCGTTTTCGCGCTAGCCAGCCTGGCTGCAGCCCAGGATATTTCTTCCTTTGAAAAACGTATTACCGTAAAGAAGCTCGACAACGGTCTAACCGTCGTCATCTGCGAACGTCCGGAAGCTCCGGTGTTTTCCTTCTACACCCACGTGGACGCCGGCTCGGTGCAGGACCCGATGGGCAAGACCGGCCTGGCGCACATGTTTGAGCACATGGCGTTCAAAGGCACGGACAAGATTGGGACCAAGGACTATCCGGCTGAGAAAACCGCGTTGGAGAACGTAGAAAAGGCCTATGCCGCCTATCTTGAAGAGCGGGACAAACCCGTTGGACGCGATGAGCAGAAGGTGAAAGAGCTGCAGAAAGCATGGCAGGATGCAGTCAAGAATGCGGATCAATACGTCAAGGCCAATGAATTTGTGGAGATCGTGGAGCGCAACGGCGGCCAGGATGTAAATGCCTCCACGGAACATGACGAGACCAACTACTTCTATTCGCTTCCCGAAAACCGCCTTGAACTGTGGGCCTATCTCGAGTCGGAACGCTTTCTGCATCCCGTCATGCGCCAGTTCTACGACGAGCGCAACGTGGTCATCGAAGAGCGCCGCATGCGTGTGGACAGCAACCCTTTCGGCAGGCTCTACGACCAATTCTTTGCTGAAGCCTTTGACGCTCACCCGTACCACCGTCCCACGATTGGCTGGATATCCGACCTGAACAGTTTCTCCGCCACTGATGCTGCAAATTTCTTCCACGAGTACTACATCCCTGCGAACATGGTCGTAACAGTAGTCGGCGATGTTAAAGCGGTGCTGGCGATGCCGCTCATTGAAAAATACTTCGGCCGGATTCCATCCCAGCCTAAGCCCGACGAGAGAACCACCACCGAACCACCGCAGAACTCCGAACGGCGCATCATCCTCCGCGAAATCACACAACCGTTTTATCTCGAGGGATATCACCGGCCGGACTATCGCAGTCCCGATGACGCAATCTACGACGCCATCACCGATTTGCTCTCCAGCGGCCGCACCTCCCGCCTTTACCGCTCCCTGGTGCGCGATAAAAAGATTGCTTCTGACGCCGCCGGATACAGCGGCCTTCCCGGCACCAAGTATCCGCATCTGTTTGCCTTCTACGCCGTGCCCATGCCCGGCCATACCCCCGAGGAGATGGCTGCGGCCATTCACGCCGAGATTGAACGCTTGAAAAAGGAAGACATCAGCGACGACGAATTAAAGATGATCAAGACGCGGAGCAAGGCAAATCTGATTCGCGGCCTGGGCAGCAATGACGGTCTCGCTTTCCAACTCGGGATTTACCAAGCACGCTACGGAGATTGGCGTGAGCTGTTCCGCGAGGTGGATCGCATTGATAAGGTCAGCAAAGCCGATATCCGCCGCGTCGCCAGCCAGACTTTCGTTGACACCAACCGCAGCGTGGGCATCATCGAAACCGCGCCCCCCCCATCGGCGGATGCCGGCAAGGGAGGTGCGCAATGAGAAGACAGCTGCTGATTTCTCTTTCAATCGTTGCGTTAGCCTCCGGCATTTCTACCCCACACATCTTGGCCCAAGCCACCGATTGGCAACAGATCACGATTCCGTCATTGCCTGCATTTCATCCCCAGGAGCCGAAGCGCATCGAACTGGCAAATGGCATGATCATCTTCCTCCAGGAAGATCATGAATTGCCCCTGATCAGCGGTACCGCCCGCATTCACGGCGGCTCCCGCGAGGAGCCTGCCAGCAAGGTGGGCATGCTGGATATTTACGGCGAAGTCTGGCGCACCGGTGGTACCAAATCTCAAACCGGCGATCAACTGGACGATTACCTCGAGATTCGCGCCGCCAAAGTTGAGACCGGCGTTAACGCAGATTCGACTTCGATTTCGTTGTCCTGCTTGAAAGCCGATTTCGACGATGTGTTCAAAGTTTTTGCCGATCTGCTGCGCGAGCCGGAGCTCCGTGCCGACAAGATTGATCTCGCGCAGAAAGAGATGAACGACGCCATCTCGCGCCGCAACGATAATGCGGCCGAAATCGCCGGCCGCGAGTCGGTAAAACTGGCTTACGGTAAGAACAACCCTTACGTGCGCCAGCCGGAATACGCTACGGTCGCGGCCGTCACCCGCCAAGACCTGTTGGATTGGCACCATGCGCACGTATATCCCAACAACATCATCCTTGGCATTTCCGGCGATTTCGATTCAGCGAAAATGGAAGCCTTACTGCGCCAAACGTTTGGAGATTGGTCAAAGGGTCCGGAGGTAAAGCCACCCGACATTAAATTTGATCCCGCAAAACCCGGCTACTACCAAATTCCGCGAACCGACGTGAACCAGAGCTCCGTTCGTATGGTGGAACTCGGCATCCGCCGCGACAATCCCGACTACTACGCTACGCAGGTTTTCAACGAAGCTTTCGGCGGAGGGTTTTCCTCCCGTCTGTTTCGCAATATCCGCACCGCCAAGGGTCTGGCCTACGACGTCGGCGGCGGCATCGGCAGCGCCTTTGACCATACCGGAATACTGCGACTCTCGGTGGGAACCAAGAGCTCGACCACCGTGGAATCCATTCAAGCGATCTATGAACAGATTGACGATCTGAAAAACCACCCGATCTCCGAAGAGGAAATCAAGCAGGCCAAAGATTCCATTCTCAATTCGTTCGTCTTCAACTTCGACGAGCCGGAGAAGGTCCTGCGCGAACGCATGGCCTACGAGTTCTACGGCTATCCCGCTGACTTCTTGGAACGCTACCGCGCCGGGGTCGAGAAAGTTCAAGCCGCGGACGTCGCCCGTGTCGCCGGCAAATATCTGCACAAAGACCAATTGGCTGTCTTGGTAGTTGGCAACACAGCGGAGTTTGACAAGCCTTTGTCGTCACTCGGCGCAGTTACCAACGTTGACATCGCAATTCCTCCGCCTGTGGGAGTAAAGGAAGAACCACCGGCCACCAAGCCCGGTCCCGCAGCCTCAAATGCAGACGGCAAAGCCCTCGCTGCCAAAGTGGTTCAGGCAATGGGTGGCCTGCAGAAGCTGCAATCCGTGAAATCAATGCGCGCAACCCTCACCGAAAGCGAGCCGCAGGGTGGAAATACTCAGGTCGAGGTCACGATCGCTTTTCCCGACCGCATGCACGTTACTGTACAGACTCCAAACGGGCCTCTGACCATCGTCGCGTCGCCGGATGCGGCTTTCATGTCAGCCGCCGGCATGGGAGTCCGCGACATGGCTCCGGCGCAGAAAGACGAATCTATAGCTCAGATTCACCGCGACCTGATCTTTATTGGGCAGCACTTGAACGATCCTGCCTACTCATTCTTCGCTGGAGGCACCGAGGAGATTGGCACCGTGGAGGCGCGAATTGTTGATGTGAATGGTTTGGCGCCGATTCGCTGGTTCGTAGACCCGCAAACTGGACGCATCCTCCGCGAGTCGTATGAAGCCATGGGACAAACTGGCTTATTCCATGGCGTCACCGATCTCTCGGATTGGCAAACCACTGACGGCATCACTCTAGCCGCCCTGCACAAGAACAAGCAGAACGGCGAAGACTCTAGCACCGTGCATTTCGATTCAGTGCAGTTCAATCCGCCGATTGATCCGAAGCTGTTCGAGAAACCAGCAGAAGCTGCGCCAGCGCAGTAGCCGTCCCTTTCCTTTTTGTCATCCTGAGCGGAGGGACTGGTTCGCAACGCGAAGCAGTCCTGCAGTCGAAGGACCCCTATGCGGATTGGCACGGCGGAGAAGTGTCCAGGCAGTTCTTCCACGGCAGCGTGTTGCGCGTTCGTTGCAATTGCATCGAGAGAATTCCCTGCCACGGCAGTATTGATGTATGCCGTGCAGGGATCCTTCGACTTCGCGTCTCGATTCGCAAGCGAATCGAGCCACTCCGCTCAGGATGACAAGGCTCTCGGTATTGCGGGTGCCTCATCTCGCGCGTTCTTTGCGCTAGAGCTTGCCCTGAGCGTAGTCGAAGGGGTGGAGATTTTCGGCGTAGGGAGACCGGGAAGGGCACGGCTTTCAGCCGTGCCACCGGAAGCGCTGGATCTGGACACGCGCCGATCCGGCGCAACTGCCACGGCCCCGGCCCGACCTCAGGCGCTAAAGCGCGAACCTCATTCTGCGGGGCCTTGCGGCACGACCAAGGTCGTGCCCTTCCCGAGAT
>Ga0187817_10000438_pt1 | contig 17671 bp, 16 predicted proteins | sample NC_wetland_sal_i_17_FD_132431 | JGI IMG/M metagenome (GOLD analysis project Ga0187817, IMG submission 132431) | Wetland sediment microbial communities from Neuse River Estuary, North Carolina, USA - SO4_2 | ecosystem: Environmental > Aquatic > Freshwater > Wetlands > Sediment | place: USA... | reverse complement strand
TGTCGCGATCAACTGCCTCGGGGTGCGCACGGGGAGCGGCGTGCAAAGCTTGCTCATGGTGCTGCGCATCTTTGCCGTCGCCTTGATTTTCACCGGCGGCGCGTGGTTCGCTGCGCATGGCTCGGGAGCGTCGCACCCAGTGTGGCACCCGGTGTTTGACCGCCCCGAATCATTCAGTCTGCTCAGTGTCTTTGGCGCCTCCATGATCCCAGTGGCCTTCTCCTATGGTGGCTGGCAGACTGCCAATTTCATCGCCAGCGAGATCCGAGAGCCGCGCAAGAATCTTCCGCGCGCTCTACTCTTGGGAGTCCTTGGGGTAATTGCGCTGTACGTCTCCGTGAACTTCATCTATGTGCAGGTGCTCACCCCCGCAGGCCTCGCCTCCACGGCAACCCCCGCGACGGAAGTTATGCAGCGGGCCTTCGGCCAATTTGGAGCGGGCCTGATTGCTGTTGCAATCGTGATCTCCACCATGGGCTTCTTGAGCCAGGCCATGCTTACGGTCCCGCGCCTGTACTTCGCGATGGCCGGAGACGGAGTGCTCCCCCGCAGATTCGCGCAGCTCAGCCAGCATAGCCACGTCCCAGCCGCAGCGATCATTCTCCAGGGTGGCGTCACGATTGTTGTCGTCCTGCTTGGAACGTATGAACAGATTTTGAGCTACGTCATCGTGATGGACTGGCTCTTTTTCGGTTTCACGGCCGCGTGCCTGTTCGTTTTTCGTCATCGGGACCGCCGCAGCCTCGGTGAAGGCAGGGTGAAGGGGGCCAGCTTCCGGGTCCCCGGCCATCCCTGGACGACGGGTATTTTCACCACGGCAGCGGGGTTGATTGTTCTCAACACTATTTACAAATATCCTCGCAATGCCGGCGTCGCCGTGTGTATTCTCTTCGCCGGGGTCCCGTTCTATTTCCTGATGCGTGGGCGCTCGCGGCGTCCATCCGGCTCCGAGTAGCGATCGATGAGCCCTCAGCGGCGAGAAATCCGTTCGGTCTATATCGAGTGGGCAAAGCTGCGTTCGGGCGCGCAGTACAATCTGGCCGCAAGCGACGTCTGCCGGTATCCACTGGCCGAGTTACACGCACGGATTGAAGACTTCGAACTCACGGGCACGAGCTCCTACGGCTACGAGCCACTCATTCAACGGCTGGCCGCGAAGGCAGGCGTCCCCGCAGAATGCGTCGTCCATGCGCAGGGCACTTCGATGGCCAACCATCTGGCCATGGCCGCGCTGCTCGAGCATGATGACGAGGTGCTCATCGAGGAGCCCACCTACGAGGCGCTGCTTGCCGCCGCACAATATCTCGGCGCAAGAATCAGGCGCTTCCCGCGGCGCTTTGAGGACGGTTTTCAGCTCGACCCTCGCGAGGTCGAACGCGTGATTTCGCCGCGCACGCGCTTGATCGTTCTGACCAATCTGCACAATCCCACGGGGGTGCGCACTCCTGACGCGACGCTGAAGCTTGTGGGCGAAATCGCGCGGAGCCTGGGCGCGCACGTGCTCGTGGACGAGGTGTACCTGGAAGCTTGCTTCGATTCGCCGTGGCAATCGGCCTATCGTCTCGGATCGAATTTCGTTGCCACCGGAAGCCTGACGAAAGCGTACGGCCTTTCGGGCCTTCGCTGCGGATGGGTGCTGGCGGCGCCGGCCTTGGCTCAAAGGATGTGGCGGCTCAACGATCTCTTTGGCGTGATGCCAGCGCATCCGGCAGAGCTCTTGAGCGTGGTGGCGCTCGACCACCTCCCAGAAATTGCGGCGCGATCGAAATCCCTTCTCCAGACGAATCGTGCTCTCCTCAAGAAGCTGTTCGACTCCCACAAGGATCTCCTCACCATCTGGCCCGAGGCGGGAACTGTGGCATTTCCGCAGCTTGCGAGCGGGCACGCGGAAGCTTTCTGCCAGCTTCTGCGCGAAAAATACGACACCAGCGTGGTCCCGGGCCGATTCTTCGAGGCACCGGAACATTTCCGGATTGGCGTGGGAGGTGAAACGGAGATGGTACGCGAAGGATTGTCACGCGTCGCCGCGGCGCTGGACGAGCTGGCGTCGAAGCGTTGAAGTCTCGAGCAAATCTTCCGTGCCGGGACAACACGTCATCATGAACGCTGAGGGCGGCTCTTCGAGCGAGGGTGGGGCGATTTCGTCCGGATGACCGCGACGAGGGCCTGTGCCGCGGCGGTGAGCGGCCGGTCCTCCCGGTATACCAGATAAAGCCGCCGCAGAATGCGCATTTGCCGCAGCCGCAATTCCTTCAAATCGCCTCGCGCGATTTCTCCCTCCACGCACATGCGCGGGACGATGGCCACACCTTTCTTCATTTCCACGAATCTCTTGATGCTCTCGATGGTAGGCAACTCGATGTCCATCCGCAGCGGGACGCGGTGGCGCGCAAACATCTGCACGACACGCTGGCGGTAGGGCGAGTCCACGATGTGCGCGACGAACGTTTCCTCGCTGAGCGCGAAGATTTCCACTTCCTTCCGTTTCGCCAGCCGATGGCCGGGCCAGACAATCAAAGCCAGCGCATCGCGATAGAATTCCACCGCCGCCAGCTCGCGCTCCTCCGGCAGGTAGGAAATCACGCCGATATCGAGCTGATGATTCAGCACCTCGCGCGGCACGTCCCTGGAAAATACTCGATGCACGCGAACTTGGATTCCCGGATACGCCTGGCGGTAGCGGTCGAGCGCCGGCAGCAGCGCATGGATGGAACTTTCGTTGACCCCGAGAGAGACTTGGCCGCGCTCCAGGCCGCGCAGCTCTTTCATCCCCTTGTGGATCTCTTCGCGCAGGTTGAGCATGCGTTCGGCATATCCGAGCAGCAAGACACCCGCATCCGTAAGCGTCCGCGCGCCCGAGCCGTGGACGAACAACGGCTGGCCCACCCAATCCTGGAGCTTGCGCATGGCGATACTCACGGCCGGCTGGGTGCGATAGAGTTTTTCGGCCGCGCGGGAAAAGCTGCGTTCCTGCGCCACCATCTGAAATACCTGAAGGGCCGCCAGATCCATCCATTCCCCCTTTCCAGGGACCATTCCCTGTATAAGGGAGATTTATTCTCCATGCAACAAATATAAATTGGACTTGCCTGTGCGAACCGCGGTCCACTCTTTCTGACCCACAGGAGCGCTCATGGAGACGGTTCGAATCTTCGACACCACTCTGCGCGACGGCGAGCAATCCCCGGGCTTCTCGATGAACCGCGAGGAAAAGCTGCGGCTGGCGCGCCAGCTCGAGCAATTGGGCGTGGACGTGATCGAGGCCGGTTTTCCGATTGCTTCGCCGGGGGATCTGGAGGCAGTGCGCGCGGTGGCGGGCGAAATTCGCGCCTGCCGCGTCGCGGCGCTTGCGCGCGCCCGCCAGGAGGACGTGGATGCGGCACTCCGCGCGCTCGAACCCGCCACCAAGCCCCGCCTGCACATTTTTCTCGCGACTTCGGACTTGCACTTGAAGCACAAACTGCGCGTCACGCGGCAGGAGGCACAGGCGCAGGTCTCGCGCATGGTGCGCTTCGGGCGGAAGCATTGCGACGAAGTGGAATTCTCCGCCGAGGACGCGAGCCGCAGCGATATTGAGTATCTTTCTGACGTCGCGGAGGCTGCCGCCGAAGCGGGCGCGACGATCATCAATCTGCCGGACACAGTTGGCTATTCCACGCCCGAAGAATACGGCGAAATCTTCCGCCGCGTGCAAGCGCGTCTCGCAAAGTATCCCGGAATCACCTACAGTGCGCATTGCCATAACGATCTCGGACTCGCCGTCGCCAATTCGCTGGCCGCTGTTGCGGCGGGCGCCCGCCAGGTAGAGTGCACCATCAACGGAATCGGCGAGCGCGCAGGAAACGCTTCGCTTGAGGAAATTGCCGTGGCGCTGCACGTCCGCCAGGGCCGATTCGGGGCCACGACGAATATTGCCCTGGAAAAGATCTATTCCACGAGCCGGCTGCTGACGGCCATCACGGGCGTTTCGGTGCCGCCGAACAAGGCGGTGGTCGGGGCGAATGCTTTTGCGCATGAGGCGGGCATCCATCAAGACGGCATCCTGAAAAATCCGCTCACCTACGAAATCATTCTTCCGGAAAAGGTGGGCGTGCCATCGCGACGGCTGGTGCTCGGAAAACATTCCGGAAGAAATGCGCTGCGGGCGCGCCTCGAGGAATTGGGCTATAGGACCACCGACCTGGAACTTGCCGAATGCTACCGTATGGCCACGGCGTGCGCCGATGCCGCCAAGCAAGTGACCGACCGCGATCTTCTCGCGATCATCCATAAGGTTCGCCGCGGTCCCGCGCCGGAAGATGCCGCACGCGACGCGAGCGCCGCAACCGCACACTGAAACCAGGGGAAACGGGCCATGAGCGGGATTCGAAAAACAATCGCGGTTCTGCCGGGAGACGGGATCGGGCCGGAGGTGACGCGCGCGGCTCTCGAGCTGCTCGAGGATTGCGCCGCGGCTTTCGGCCACCATTTCGAACTCCGCGGGCTTCCCTTCGGCGGCGCGGCGATCGACCACGCCGGTTCGCCGCTTCCGGCGGAAACGCTCGCGGGATGCCGCTCGGCTGACGCCATTCTGCTCGGCGCAATCGGCGGGCCCCGATGGGATGCCTTGCCTCTCGCAAAGCGCCCCGAGAGCGGCCTGCTCGGGCTGCGCAAGGAGCTGGGCCTCTACATCAATTTGCGCCCAATTCGTCCGCGACCCGCGCTGCACGGAATTTCACCCTTGCGGCCGGAGCGCGTGAGCGGGTGCGATTTCGAAATCGTGCGCGAATTGGCCGGCGATATTTATTTCGGCGAGCATGAGTTGCGCGGAGAAAATGGCAACGGGCGAGCGCGCGACGTGGCGGTCTATTCCACGGCAGAGATCGAGCGAATCGCCCGCTACGCTTTCGGGCGGGCCGCGGCGCGCCAGCATCGGCTTGCGAGCGTGGACAAAGCCAACGTGCTGGCCACATCGGTGCTGTGGCGGCAAACGGTGACCTCGGTGGCGCGCGATTTTCCCGGCGTCGCGCTCGAGCACCTCTACGTGGACAACGCCGCGATGCAAATCATGCTTCGCCCTAAGCAGTTCGACGTGATGCTCACGTCGAATCTCTTCGGCGATATTCTCAGTGATGAAGCGGCAGCCATCGCCGGCTCGATCGGCTTGATCCCCTCGATGAGCCGCGGAGCCGCCGGCACACCCGCTCTTTACGAGCCCATTCACGGCTCGGCGCCGTCGCTCGCGGGAAAGGATGTGGCCTGCCCGCTGGGCGCGATTTATTCGGCCTGCCTGATGCTGCGGGAATCGTTCGGCCTCGAAAACGAGGCGCAGGTTTTGGAATCGGCGGCGGATCGAGTGCTCGAACGCGGGTACCGCACGATGGACATCGCCGAGCAAGGGAGCCGCGTGCTGCGCTGCTCCGAATTCACGAATCACATTCGCGGAGAAGTGCGCGACGCGCTGATGCACAGCGAGCGCTACGGCTGGGGCGTCTAGAACCCTGCCGGCCATCAGAGTTTTCTCAAGACCAGGCAGCCTGCAATCATGTCGTGCAATGCCTGTTTGCGCGGCGTGACCCCCGCGCAAAGACAGCTCACAAAAAAATATATGATTCCAAAGCCCGGCACGCCCATGGCGGTGAATTTTCCGGCAAAAAATCGGACGCTCGAGCGTCCGAAGGAAATCCTGTTTCCTGCCAAGTCCGTCACGTAGAGGCCCAGTGCTTTCTTACCGAGCGTACCCTGCCACGAGGAAGCTTCCAGCGAAGAGAAATACGAGGCGCTTCCGGCGAGGAGGATCAGCAGCACTGTCAGCATGAATCGCACGCCGAGAGCGTCTTTCAACGCTTCGGGAGATTCGCCGGGTTGAATCTGCTGGATGGCAGCGGTGAGCCCCATGGCGACCGCGACGAAGCCGACAACGAAGGTAAAGAGCACGAAGAGAATAATAAGGTCGAGCAAGAAGGCCACGAGACGCAGCCAGAAGCCTGCATAGGCGACCGATACTCGGGGGGCCTCGGTCGGGAGGGCGGGTTGCGCATAGCTAGGCGGTTCCGGTTCAGGAGCGATGGGCGGCGTGGGGTTGGCAGCCGCGACCGGGGCACCGCAGGCGCTGCAAAACGCCGCGTCCTCGGCGAGCGCCGTTCCGCATTTTGAGCAGTACATCCGACCTCCTTGAGCGCGGCCCCGCGGCATGCAGCAGTCGCGAGCGGCGGGTCGCGCCAGCCTACTCAAACCGATTCGCAGTGGTCAACAAGCAAATGGGCGAGAGGAGTCTTCGCTCGTCTGTCGTAGCCAGGACAACATACTCACAGAGACTCAAGGCCGCTCCGGCGCCCATTTGCGGAAGGCCGGCCCCATTGTTTACACTCACGCGTCTAACAAATTCATGGGAGGAATCATGCGAACTCATTTCACGGCTGCGGCAAAAATTCTGGGCGCGGGCCTGCTCGCGGTGAGTCTCTTTGCGGGAGGCTACGTGGCCGGGCAGAATAAATTCGGACAGCCGAAGACGGTGTTGCATATTGTTGAGCTGCAGTGGCGGCCGGGCGTCCCGGAAATGCAGAAGCAGGCGGCGATCGACGGGATCAAGGATCTGGCCGCGAAAATGCCGGGCGTCAAGAATATTTGGATCAAAGCAGATCGTCTGCAACCGCGCGAGTTCAACGCCGCGTTTGCCATCGAATTTCGCAGCCGAGACGCCGCGGACGCGTATGCGGAAAGCCCGCTGCACGAGGCCTGGGAAAAGGAATACGTGCCGCTGCGGGCCGCGAGCATCTCGCTTCAATTGACCAACCCCTAGCCGCCAGGGGCCCAAAAAATTCGCTCGCTCCGCTTTGCCGCCGGTGCTAGATTGCGCGCAACGGGGCGTGGGGAATCCCTGCTCTGGTGTATACCCTTTCCGAGATTTCCAACGGCCCCCATTCGAGCGTAGGAGGTGGGTTCGATCATGAAGAAACTCGTCCTGGCGATCGTGGCGGTGTATGTGTTTCTGATGGTGACGAATTATCTGGTGCACGAGATCTGGTTGATGCCGGATTACAACGCGATCCCGCTGAGCCACCGTTCCGCGGCGGGGATTCAGCACCGATTTTGGGCCATGCTGATCGGGCAGTTCTTTTTCGCCGCGATGTTTGCTTACATTTATACGCGGGGGAAAGAGAGCAAGTCGTGGATGGAGCAGGGAATTCGATATGGGATCCTGGTGACGTTTCTGACGGTGATCCCGACTGCGCTCAGCGAGTACGTGGTGTACATCGTGCCGTACATGCTGGCGATTAAGTGGATGATTGCCGGTGGCATCCAGTTGATTCTGGCGGGGTTGCTGGTGGCGGCGATTTATAAGGATGGGACGGCGACCTAGGGGTGATTCGGGAGAGGCGGGCGCCCGGGGGAGGGGGGCGGCGTGGATTTGTGGTACGAGGGCGCCCATAGGACGGTCGATTTCAAAATTGCACTCGGCTCATTTTAAAAGGGATAACGGCGATTCGAAATGGTTTTGAGAGTCGATGTCCGCTGCGGCATGAGGGTCTGATTCGGGCGGAGGGCGGCGCCAGAGCCGGGGGGTTGGGGGGCACGGACGGCTGGCGGTTGGGCGCGTTTGATGATTCTGGGCGGCGCGGGGGGGAGCAAGGGTGTACGTTTTCGGGTTGTAGGGTGACCTTCATCCGAGAAATCTCCGCATGTAGCGTGGCAGGAGGGCGGGCAGGAAGCAAGCGTGCGTGCCTGTGGACTTTTCGTGAGGTGACGGGCGGCACGGAGGATCGGCCGCTGGCGTCCAAGACATGTGTGGAGGTGGGCCATGATTGTGAAGGTGAAGGGTGGCTATGAGGTGGTGTCGAAGACGATGGGGAGGAACCTGGGCGGGCCGTACAAGACGAAGGCGGAAGCGCTGAAGCGGTTGCGGCAGGTGGAATTCTTCAAACATCGCAAAGGGTAGCAAGATCGGAAAATTAGAATTGGAAAATTGAAAAAAGAAAAGGAAAGAGCAGCCGACACCTCGATTGGCCCGCATGTTGCCGGCGTATGATTTCCGGGGCCGACAGATCGTCAATCGGGCAACTTTAAGGCTGGGGGAGAGTTGTGAGGTAGTCGCACTGGGGATTGTGATAGCCGTTGATGGGCGTGAAGGTATCGTCGAGTTGCAGCATGTCCTCCGCATTCGGATCGTAGTGCGACCAAACTACGGCTCCATCTCCGTTGGGGTTGCCAGTGGCGGCGAAGCGCGTCCAATAGCCCATCAGCGCCTGGGAAAAAGTCAGATCCGCCTGGCTGGGAGTGTAGACAACGCCGCCGCCGGGCTGAAGACCGTCATTGAAGTTGCCGAAGAGGAAGAAGAGTTCGGCGGTGTGAAAGGCACCGTAAACGGCCAAGTTCGGGTCGTTTTCAAAAGTGTGCGTGTAAAGATAGCGCCAAACCAGTTTGTGGTTTGCGGCAGTGACCGCCGCGCGGGCGACCGTGCGCAGTTCACAGGTCAATTGGTAATCGCCGTCTACCGCGATTAGCGCATAGGCAGGAGTGGCGTAGGAGGCTGCGGGGTAAAGGGCCAAGACTTGATTGGCAACCCCGGCGCCGAACTGGTCGAACCGCTGGTGGATCGCCGTGGCATAGCCTGCCGCGTCCAAGGGCGCCGTGGGACTATCGCGGAGCGACCACTCTTCCCCGTTCGACCCTATCAGAAGCGGCACCGGAGGACCATTCTGCTGAAGATAGAGAATACTATCCATGGGAACGACTGGATTTCCGATCCCCGGCCCCAGCGGGAGTTGGGTTGGGATGGCTTGGGTTTGGTAGTTCACGATGGTTTCTGCCGGCACGGCTCTCAAGCAGGCAAGAACATCTGCCGCTCCAGCACAACCCATCGCGGAAATAAACGGGGGGCTTTTCGCCTGGACATCGGCAAAGGAAAGGAGCCATGTCGTGGTGCTGGCGAGCGGAACCGCGCCGCTCTCCATCCCGGCTGAGCTGTACAAACCCTGCGCCCCGGGCGCCGCGAACAAGATCTGAATGTTGAACGCGCCCGCGGATTGCCCGAAGAGCATGACGTGCGTGGGATCGCCCCCAAATGCGGCAATGTTTTGTTTCACCCAGGCGAGCGCGGCAATCGTATCGAGAAGGAAGTAGGCTCCGGAAGTTCCCCCGCCTTCGGCCGTCAATTGAGGTGTGGCCAGGGCACCGAGGACGCCGAGGCGGTACTCGGCCGTGACCACCACGACGCCCTGATCGGCCAGTGGAGGCGCGTCCAGGGAAGTGGGCGTATATTGCGTGTCGCCGCTTACATTGCCACCGCCGTGGAAAAAAACCATGACCGGCTGGCTGTGGTTTGGCGGCGTCTGCGAAACGAAAACATTGAGCACCAGACAATCTTCGTCGCCGGCGTACTGACCGGCGCTATTGATTTGAGGACAGACATTGCCGAACGTGGAGGCGTCGCGAACCCCACCCCAACTCGCAGGGGGCTGTGGCGCTTTCCATCGCAAATCGCCGACTGGGGGTGCGGCGTAAGGAAGGCCACGGAAGGCAACCAGGTTGCCGGTGGCCACTCCGCGCACAGCCCCGGATTGAGTGCAGACGAGAGTGAGGTTGCTGACGCAGGCGGGAGATCCTCCGCCATTGCCGCCACAACTGGCGAGTGAGAGAAAACAGACTACGGCTGCGGCGGACCTGCAAACCTTCGACATTGGCCAAACCTCCCGCAAAAACCAGAAATGGCATGCGCTCACGGGCCGGAGCAAGCTACAAATGTCACCGCAGGGGAGCGTGGTCAATCGCCAAGGCATCCTCAGTTTCTCCTCAGGAGGTATCCGTCTAAGTGCTTGATTTGATAGGGCCGCTCGGAGACAATGGCAGCCAAGAATCGCAAGACACTGAGGCAAAGACTCCGCGACCAAGGCGGGTGGGTGTGTCGCCACTTGCGTCATCCGAGCGCGTTGTCCGGTTCGGCGACTTCGTCGCCGACCTGAATGCTGGGGAGCTGCGCAAGCACGGAATCCGAATCAAAGTTCAGGTTCAACCGTTCCAAGTCCTCCAGATTTTGCTCGCGCATCCCGGCCAAGCGGTCACGCGCGAAGAGCTTCAAAGGCAGATCTGGCCAGCGCGGACCTTCGTGGATTTTGACCATGGGCTGAATAATGCGGTCAAGAAACTACGCCAAGCGCTGGGTGATGACGCCGAAAATCCCCGTTACATCGAGACACTCTCCAAGCGGGGATATCGGTTTATCGGAACGATCGAGGACAGTCCGCCGACGGCAACGGGCGATCTAACTCCTCCCCCGGCGCCGTTTGAAGAAGCTACTCTTCCGATAGCCCAAAGAAAAGGTCTCCTGTGGGGCCTTGGTCTGGGAGCGGCGGTGATTGGTGGGCTCGTTGTGGTGTTCGGCTTAAATGCCGGCGGTACGCGCGACCGATTGTTCGGGAAGACCGCGTCCGCGCGCATCCAATCGCTGGCGGTGCTGCCGCTTGCGAACCTGTCGAACGATCCCGCGCAGGAATACTTCGCGGACGGCGTCACGGACACGTTGATCACGGACCTTTCGCAGATCAGTGCCCTCAGGGTCATTTCCCGGACTTCGGTAATGCGCTACAAAAAAACCGACGAGCCGCTCCCGCAAATTGCCCTGGAATTGGGCGTGGACGCCGTTGTAGAGGGAACGGTGACGCGCTCGGGGGACCGCGTGCGTATCAGCGCCCAGTTAATCGAGGGCGCGACGGACAAGCACCTGTGGGCCAGCAGCTACGAAAGGAATCTGCAAGACGCATTATCGTTGCAGGGAGAGATCGCGCAGACCATCGCCAAGGAAGTCAGCGTGAAATTAACGCCGCAGGAACGCGTGCGCATGGCACGGGCACAGCCGATCAATCTGCGAGCCATGGAAGATTACCTCGAGGGGCAATACCACTACCAGAGAGCCAAGGAAATGGCATTGCATCGGGGGACAGAAAAGCACCATCAGGCCGAATTGGATCAGGCGATTCAATTTTTCCAGAATGCCGTGCAGGAAGATCCGCGATACGCGCGCGCCTATCTGGCGATGGGAGAAATCTGGGGAGTCCCGGCGACTTTTCCGCACCCGCCACTGGCAATGGAGCAAGCGGCCCGCGAGGCCATCGCGAAAGCGCTGGCGATTGACCCAGATATGTCGGAAGCATATGTAGCCCTTGCCAGAATCGACTACCGTGGCTGGAAGTGGGCGGCCCTGGAGCAAGAAGCCCGGCGCGCCGTGGAACTGAATCCGAACCTGGCGGCGGCGCACAGCGTATATTCGGCTTACCTTCTTGCGGTCGGGCGCATGGATGAGGCTATGGAAGAGGCGGAGCGGGTGCAGGCGCTGGATCCGAGTGACGATGCAGTGGCGTGGGTGTTCTATTGCGAACGACGGTTCGACCGTTTCATCGAGTTAAAACGCAATGACGTAGAGCGCCACGCCTTCGGCCCCCTGGCGCATTGGGATCTCGCCTTTGGCTATGAGCGAGCGCACATGTACAAAGAGGCTGTGGAAGAATGGGAAGAAGCGATGAGCGGGTTCGGCTACGAGGATCTAGCGGAGGGTTTGCGGCGGGGGTATGCAGCCCACGGTTTCAAGGGGGCCATGCGTGAATGGGCCGCCGGGTGGGAGGCAATTGCGAGGACCGGGGAAATCGTGCATCCGGATTGGCCCGCCTACATATACAGCCTTCTGGGGGATCGGGACCGCGCTTTCGCGTGGCTAGAAAAATCAATGGAAATGCACACGCCGGATCCGCCCGCCTTTAAAGTGGATCCGACGCTGGACGATCTCCGCTCGGACCCGCGGTTCGATGAGCTCATTCGGCGCGTCGGGCTATCGTAATTCACTGGACCGGCCCGCCACACAATCCGAGAGGAATCAACAGCAAGCAGAGCGCCTGGCGGCGGAGCCCTGGAGGCTCATGCGCCGGGCAAAGCCCTGGGCGCACTGGTCGAGTTTGCGGCAGCGGCACTGCGAGGCGAGTGATTCAAGCATTTCCTTCATGGCCCGGGCTTTCGCGATCGTGGATTCTAGTTCGGCGATTTTTTTCCCCGCGAGTTTTTTCCAGCGCACCGAGGCAGGGGTGGTTTCGGGAAAGCCGCGCAGCAGTTGCTTGATTTCGGGGAGTGTGAAGGCGTTGGCTTTCGCGAAGCGGATGACGATGAGCTGGGGCAAGACGTCCGAGCCGTAGATGCGGCGGCCATTTTTGCGAGCGGGCGGCTTCAGCAGCCCTGCCTTTTCATAGAAGCGGATCGCGGAAGTTGCGAGGCCGGCGCGGGCGGCGACTTCTCCGATGGTCATTGGGCGCTCCTTTTTGTGCTGGACTTGCTCAGCTATGATACCGGCATGGCTGGCGATAAATTTGGCGGAGTTTCTATGGCACACGAATCGCACGCGGCGCTTGCCGAGATACGCGACTCGCTGCTTGAAACCTACGCGAGCAACGACGCCATGAACCAGCTCATCCTCTACGAGCTTGACCCTCGTGCGTGGCGCGCGCAGCCGCCGGGGGAAAAGGGGAATGGGCGGACCATCGCGGCGATTTTCGCGCATCTGCACAACTGCCGCCTCGTGTGGCTGAAGAATTCCGCGCCGCATCTGAAGTGTCCGGCGCCGCTCGATCCCGACCGCTGCACGATGAAGCAAGCTGCGGCGGCGCACAGGAGAAGCGGCGCGCAGTGCCTGCGCATGCTGACGGATGCGCTTTCGGCGGTGCCGAATCGCCGCGTTGCGAAGTTCTCGCGCGGGAGCTGGGCGCAAACATGGCCGGCGGGAGGGACGATGTTTGCGTACATGTTCTCGCATGAGGCGCATCATCGCGGGCAGATTTTGATGCTGGCGCACCAGCTCGGCTACCGCGTCCTCGACAAGACTCCCGGCGTCTGGCATTGGGAGAAGCTGTGGAAACAAGCGGGCCTTACCACGCGTCCGCGCTGAACGAACCCTCCCGGCACCATCTCCGTTTTCGCCACCTGCAATCGAGCCAGAGCCTTCTGCAAATAGTCCTTGACTTAAAGTTGACTTCAACTTCTACCATGCGGATCGGGGCGAAGACAAGAGCGCAAAGGAGAACGACCGTGTGGAGCAAGCATTTGCAATTGAGCTGGATGGCACGAGGAACGCTCGGGGCGATGATTTTCACGATTGGAGCCATCGCGGGATTGGCGGCGAGTGAACTATTGGTGGGGGGACAAGAGAAAGGAGAGGCAGCGGCAACAGGACCTGAGGACAAGGCCATGAGCTTGCAAACAGGGTTTTATTGCAACATCAAGGCGCTCAGCCCCGCGGAGCGGCAACGCCAAAAGGAGCTTGGACAAGTGCTGCGGGCGGCGAACCTTGAGACAAAGGAGCTGGCGGATGGCTACGCCTTTCGATTGAGGAGCGAGGTCGCGTCGCTCGCGGATTTGGCCGAGTGGGTAACGAATGAGCGCAAGTGCTGCCCGTTTTTCGATTTCGATATCGGGCTTGAACGGGACGGCGGGCCGCTGTGGCTGAAGCTGCGGGGAAATGAAGGGGTGAAGGCGTTTATCAGGAACGAGTTCGGGCTCGCGCCGGCGCAAGCGGAGAAGCCGGCAGCGCGGCCTGCGACGCGGAGCAGGGAGAGCGAGGCGATCGATTACTGGGTGACGCAGGAGGAGAAAAAACTCGTCGATGTGGCGGATGCGATGCCCGCGGACAAGTATCAGTTTGCGCCGATCGACGGCGAATTCAAGGGGGTTCGGACATTTGGGCAACAGGTGAAACATTTGTCGGCGACGAACTACATTTTGGGCGCGCGAATTCTGGGGGAGCAGCCGCCTGCGGATGCGGGCGATGAGACGGGGCCGGATTCGGTGAGGACGAAAGCGGAGATCATGGAGTATTTGAAAGGGTCGTTCGCGTATTTTCACAAGGCGGTGGCTGCGATTGACGAGCAGAACAGCGTGATCGAAGGTTCGCCGATTTCGCCGCTGCCGAAGGGCAAGGCGACTCGTTTGGGTCTGGCGGTCGAAACGTTGATTCATGGTTACGATCACTACGGGCAATTGGTGGAATACCTACGGATGAACGGGATTGTGCCGCCAGCGAGCCGGTGATGGAAAAGCACGCGAGATCGCGCTTCGGCGGGCTTAGCGGATTTGCACCGGGTCTCCACTTGCGGGCGGAAGGCATTGCGCGACTACTAAAGGGGCGCCGCTCGCGTCACACGACTTCGACGCGCACCTGGCTGCCCACTTTGGCCAGCGCGCGATCTCGTGTGACGAGCCGAGCATCCAGCGCTTCAGCAAGTGCCAGATAAGCGGCGTCATACCCAGTGAGGCCGTGCCGCATTTCCCAGATGCGTGGGAGCAGAATGACGTGCGGATAGCGGGTGAGCGGAAAGTCGGCGAGGTCAGCGAGAGCTTCGGCGCCGCGCTCAGCGGAGATGACGGCCGAGCGCACGTAGCGGCGCAAGATCTGAGCGATTTCGAGATCGATGAGATGAGGAGCGTGAAGCGTCACATTGGCGGCGAAGAGGAAGCGGCTCACGTGACGAGCGGCCGGCGTCTGGAGGAGAATCTCAAGAATCGCGGAAGCGTCGACGACAATCAGCGGTGATTCCTCTCGGCGCGCACGGCAGCTGCGGGGGCGGGGTGCGGGCGCACGGGCTCGCGAGTTGAAAGCCGCTTGCGGAGTTCATCCAGAGTGGGCCGGTCAAGGGCGTGGCGCAGTTCACGGAGCAGGTAACCGGAGAGGGACATGCCTTCGAGGGCGGCACGCGCCTTAAGCTCGCGATGCAGGTGGGAAGGGACATTCCGGATCTGAATCATGGTTGACATGCGGACAGCATACTTGCATGTGCAGCACATGTCAACATGCGACGAAAATTTTCGCAGACAGCCTCCGGTTGCGCCGTGAATGCCGGCCGCGACAATTACGGAGCCGCTGGGCTTATCGGATTTGGACGAGAGTGCTGTCGGCGGGCCGAGGCGTCGGGCGGGATTGCCAGCGCGAGGGCTGAGCGGGACCGGAGCGCAGACGATTGACGAGCAAGCCGACGTTGATCGAGCTTTGAATGAAATGGTCGACCTTCACGGGGCCGACGACAGGAATGGTCCTGATCCAGTGCAGGCCGCTGCTGATGGCGCAGCCGCACTGCGAACAGTCGGGTGAGCCGCCGAAGACGCATGGTTCGACACGGCTGCGGAGATCGGCGGAATAATTGGCGGACATTCTGGCGAAGACGCAATCGCCGGGATTTTCCGGCGGATGGAGCAAGGCATTGGCGAGGCCTTCGTTGAAGAGGAGCTTTGGGTAACGCTTGACGAGCTGAGGCAGCTCGCGAGCGAGCGCGACGCGGTGCTCGGGCAGGAGCATTTCGGCGCTCTGCTCTTCGAGCTGGGGAGTGTAGACGCTGACCCAGATGCGATTTACTTCAGGGCGTGACTGCCAGAAGGAGACGTACTCTTCGAGATAGCCGGGGCGTTCGAGCATGGGGCGCGTGATGACCCAGTGGATATTGACCTCGCGGCCTTCGATGTTTTTGAGGATGCGCTCGTAGGTGGCGGGCTTGCGGCGGATGTCGTGGTCGGGGGCAAGACCGTCAACGGAGACGGCCACGCGGACGCGCGGCAATTTCATCCATTCTGGCGGAATGGGGATGACGGCGCTGGTGACGACCAGCGTAAAGATGTTTATTTCGCTGAGGGCGGGGAGAATACGGGAAAGTTCGCGATGACGGACCAGCGGCTCGCCGCCGACGAGCGAAACGTGGAGGGGCTTGTGTTTGTGCACGAGCGAGAGGACGCCATCGACGAGGGCGTCACCGTGGAAATCGCTGAGCTGGCTGAGAGTGACACCGCCGCCGAGGTGCTGTTCGCCATAGGCGTAACAGCCGGGGCAGCTCAGGGGGCATTCGCGCGTGATTTCGATCGAGAGCAGGGGGACACGGCCGGCGAGGATGCGTCCCCAGGAGGCGAGTAGCTCGCTTGGGCGAATGCTTGGATTGGGGGCTTGCATGGTCGAAGCCATGGAAATTGGATGCACGCTCATTCTAAATGGTTCACGCAGGTTTCGTGAAAGGCAATAGGTGCAGATTTCGCGTGTTAGCTATATTCAGTGACGGCGCTCGGACTTCGGTTGCTAAATGCCAATTCGCTTAGAGCGCCGCCTCGACTTTCGTTTCCCTTCTGCTGCTCAGCGGCCGACCAATTTTTGCAGCTCTTCGGGATACCGGGCACCTTGCGGCGCGAGCTTTGAGGCGGCGGTCTTCAGTTCGCGGAGATCGCCGGGCAAAAGTTCGACGTTCGCGGCTGCGATATTTTCTTCGAGGCGATGCAGCTTCGTTGTGCCGGGGATAGGAGCAATCCACGGCTTTTGGGCAAGCAGCCAAGCGAGGGCGATCTGGGCCGGCGTCACTTTCTTTTGTTGCGCAAATTTGGCAAGAAGATCCACGAAGGCCTGATTCGCTTTGCGGTTCTCGGGCGTAAAGCGAGGGACGATGTTGCGGAAATCGTTTTTCTCGAATTTCGTTTCTTCGCTGATGCTTCCGGTAAGGAAGCCTTTGCCAAGAGGGCTGAATGGGACGAAGCCGATGCCGAGTTCCTCGAGCGCTGGGATCAACTCCGCTTCCGGCTCCCTAAACCAGAGCGAATATTCACTCTGGAGCGCGGTGACGGGTTGAACGGCGTGCGCACGACGAATGGTTTGCACGCCTGCTTCGGAAAGCCCGAAGTGCTTTACCTTGCCTTGGTGAATGAGGTCCTTCACGGCCCCGGCGACGTCTTCGATGGGTACATTCGTGTCAACGCGGTGCTGATAAAACAGGTCGATGAAATCGGTCTTCAGGCGCTTGAGGGAGGCATGGGCGACTTCCTTGATATGGTCTGGACGACTATCGAGGCCGATCTGTTTGCCGGTCTGCGAATCAAATTTGAATCCAAATTTGGTGGCGATAACCACGTTTGCACGGAAGGGAGCGAGGGCTTCGCCGACGAGTTCTTCGTTTGTAAATGGGCCGTACGCTTCGGCGGTGTCGAAAAATGTGACGCCGCGTTCTACTGCCGTGCGAATCAGCGCAATCATTTCTTTTTTGTCCGCAGGCGGACCGTAGCCAAAGCTCATGCCCATGCAACCGAGCCCGATGGCTGAAACCTGGAGATTGCTTTTGCCAAGTTTGCGCTTTTGCACTGGTTCTCCTTCCAGGAATGGGGCACGGTTCAGAGGACGCACCATTTTGCATGCGAATCGCGCCAAAGGCCACAGTTTTGGGCGGGGTGCGAGGCAAGCGCGCGGAAGGAGGTCCCTCAGGATCCCGGAATGGGATTTCCACAAAGGGGGCTGAAATCCACAAGGAGAGATGTTAAGAATAAATTACAAGTGCTTGACGAAATGCAGCAAGTTGCTATACTCTTCAGATGTCGGTGGCCCCTCAGTTTGGCGGGGATTCTCCTGACTGACCTGGGCAGCCGTCTCATGCAGAGGTGAGGTTGGTTACGCACACCGGGTACCAGACAAACGAGCTTCGAGCATATCCGTTCGGGAGGCTGCGCGAGTAGAGGGCGGCCAAAACGAAAGGACGGACATGCCCGGCGCTCGACGCCGGGTTTTTTATTTTAGGGCTAGTAGAAACGCAAGAGCGGCTCCAAATCGCGATTGCGCTCCGCCGGGAGCGGAGACGTTCCGATCGGAAATTGTGAGCGGAACGAACGATCTTTGACAACCGAAGGAAGTAGGCATCGCGTT
>Ga0187817_10000437_pt1 | contig 17676 bp, 14 predicted proteins | sample NC_wetland_sal_i_17_FD_132431 | JGI IMG/M metagenome (GOLD analysis project Ga0187817, IMG submission 132431) | Wetland sediment microbial communities from Neuse River Estuary, North Carolina, USA - SO4_2 | ecosystem: Environmental > Aquatic > Freshwater > Wetlands > Sediment | place: USA... | reverse complement strand
CTCGCGCGCGGCATACATTCGATGGGCTGAGACTTGGTTGGAATTGGCTTCAAGGGTTGAGCGCCTCACCGCTTTAATTGAGGACCGTTCCAAAGAGCCGACACCGACAGCCGAATGGCCGCGCAATCGCATTGAAATGAGAATCCGAAAGCGCCGGCGGTCAAGCGTGACGTTTGACCAGCTCGCGTTTGATTTCGCGAAAATTTGACGATAGCTGCCGGGTCTGCTCATCAGCGGTATTGGCGGCGGGGGCGGACGCGGCGAATATCGCTAGTCCCGCAAACCGCACTCGGACGACTGGTTAGTACAATAAAACAAAGTGAAGGCCGCCTGTTCGGTAGTCCCAGCTCGCTCCAGCACAGCGTCTGGAATATCGAAGGTAAGAGTTTCCTCGTCAGCTTCGGCTTGGCTCGCCATCTCTATGTTCATGGCATCCACCACTATGAAACCTAACGCACGACCACTTGCGGCACAGGGGCATTAGCAACTTTCGTGTCGTGGGCCTTGTAAGCAGCCATCGTAGCGGCGGCTACGATAGCGACAGCAATGGCCGAAAATAGCCAACCCGCAGTGTCGATTCCGGGGCCGCGCTCCGGGTCGCGCGTCTCGTGCAAGTCTGACATTCCAGACCTCCTACGCGGCCACTCACCCAAATTAAAACTAGCACGCTCGGCGTGCCAACCATCTTTGATTTTGATCAAGGAAATCGAAAGCTAGATGCAGGTTGAAACCGTGCCCGGCGTACATCCGGCCTAGGCGCGGCGGATTGCGGTGAATATAGCCAGGCTGCCGGAGCTGCTGAGCAAGCCAGAGGACAAATAAAATGGGTCGCCTTTCAGCGGCCCTTCACTCCCTTTTCCTTTGCGAGCTCATCGCTTCGCCAAACTGGCCACGTAATGAGGGTTTTCCCCGGCTGTTAATATGATGCGGTTGCCGTACGTGGTGTCGTGCCGCACGTCGGCCAGACCTGCCGCGATTTCCTGAGGGGTAAGGCAGCAAGGCTCCTGAGTATTTCAGAAATTCCGGCCTCGTCTGCCTGATTTAGCGGAACTTCTTGTTGCAAGATTTCTTTAGCGCCATCGTAACCCACGATGCGCCAGATCATCTGCCCGAAGCCTGAAACGATGTCACTCAACTGATACCTGCCTTCTGGCGTCTCAAAGAATGACATAAACTTAGGCTCGCAACCATGCCTGCTCGCCGCTTCCCGCCGCCGTTGCCGAAGTTGTCGCACTGTCATGATCCGTAGAGGCGCAACGCGCGCAGTCGTTCTGATCGGTCGACTCGCATTGAAGATCGCGATCGGCGAGCGCGGCCGACGCTGCAACCGCTTCGAAGCAGACCTTTACGGACGCGTGAACTCTCAACGACGCGAGATGCTTTGCCCGGTCATCTGGTGCTCCCCCGCTGGCCGTCTGTTGATCGCGCGACGCGCAGATCGGGAGCTGACTGAGGAGGAGAAAGTTTCCTTCATGGACACAGATCGCTTTCCCGATTGGGACTATATGCCGCCCAACGACGAGGGGCAGCCGTTCGAGTTCAAAGCCTCAGATTGGGGTTGGCTTGATGGCCGCTTGGTTGCGGTGGATTATTCAGCGCCAGCACTTTTTGAAAACTCTGCGGTGGATGAAATGAGCGGCTTTCGTGTCAGGCTACGAGTGCGCATCCCAAAGGCTCTCACGTCGGAGGCCACCAACATAAATGTCATGGTGATGAACAAAGAGGTCACTATAACCTCGCAGAGGAAGGATGAGCCGTTAGAAGAAGCGAAGTGGATAGTTCTCGACGCTCGGGGATTTTCAACGGAGGAGGCGGCACAGCAGTTTGGAACTCGTTTGCGTTCGATTGTGCGATTAGCGGCTTTATCATCGCGCCTAGGCGTCGATGTTGGCGAAGACAAACCGACCGACTGGATGAGTGAAGATTTCGCCCGCAAACTAGGCTTAAAGGATCACGAGCGGATAGCACCGAATATACACGGTCTGTCGATCCTGCCCGACGATGACAACACCCGTTTTCCACTTCACAACTTTCAAGGAAGGGTGACAGCGGATCCTGAGCATCTCGTCTCTGCCCTTAGGGAGCTAGGAGAAAACGACGAGATTTCCTTCGAAGAGGCATCAACTGCGGTGCGCGTGCTAAACCTCGCTCTAATGACCTCGGAACCTCTCGCTCAGATGGTCCTAGCTTTCTCTGCAGTCGAGGAACTCGGCCAGAACGAGAAATGGAGCGAAGCCCAGGTGGCTTTAATAAAGGAGTTGGCCGACGCCGCTGAGACATCTGCCACAGGAGTCGCTCATGAGCGGGCGGAAGTGGCAGACGCAATCCGAAAGGGTCTTTTCCCGCTGAGCCTACGGCAAGGCGTGATGCGATTGCTGTCACGCCTCAGCCTAGACGCACTGCGGAAAGAGTGGGATCGGTTATATGGCATCAGAAGCGGCCTTTTCCACGGGACCGCTCGTTTATCTGATTCCGAAATAAACAAAGCTGCGCACGATACCGTCACGCTGTGCGGACGGATCATTCTCGCCATTGTTGCTAAGGAAGGCGTACAACTTCCCTCTATTACCGCGACGCACTTCGACTTAAGCACGCTGGGGATTTCACGGGAAGGAGTCATCGCAATAGACTCAACAACAGGTGGCGCTTCCATCATTGAGTGAGCCCGTGTGTGGCAACGAGCGCGCGGCAGCGATCAAAAAAGAAAAGGACTCCGGTGGCTCCCCAAGCTGTGCCGGAGTCCTAGTTGGTTCTGCCATTGTCCATCAGGAATGGCTGATGGCGATTTCCGCTCATATCTGATTCTCAAACGGCAAGCGACTGCCGGTCACGCGCGATGAGGCGCAACGGATCGCGGCGAACATCGCCAAGCTCCCTGATTTGCTGCGCTCAGAAACCCGGTGAATCGATCCGAGTTCGCGGCCAAGGGTATGGCACGGCCAAGCTAACGCCATTGGCAAGCGCTTCGCTAGGATCGATGTTCCGATCTTGAAACCAGCGCCGTTCCACCCCGTTCACGCGGGCGTGGATGAACTCGACAATTTCCTGCGCCGATTCATCGCTAGTCCGCACCACGTCAGTCCCGGTAAACGGATACACCGGGATGCCGAGGCGATTGAGTGTGCGGATGCGCCTTCGGTCTTTGCTCGCTTGCTCTGGAGTGCGTTCATGAAAGGGATGGCCGTCGCATTCTACGACCATGATGGGCCGACGATGATCTAGACCGGGTATGAAAACAGCCAGATCAACAAGGCCAACCTGATTGACTGACCATTGCGGTACTAAGACGAAGCACCCGCTACTGATCTTTCGCTCAGCCAACGCTTGCCGATATTCAAACTCGGAGTACACCCAGCAATACCAGCCGTCATAGAAATGACAGAGCTTGTTAAAGAGCGCGAGTGTGAGAATGGATTCGGGCGCGCTGCCGGTTAAGCCCCAGAGCTTGCACGAAACAATATTGGCCGGGTAGTTGGTAGGCATTAATTTCTCCGTTGTGATGATCGGGGATCGTCACAGGGAGTCAGCTTGAGAATCGAAATCAGAAATGATCTGCTTCGCATGCCGTAGCCCAAGACGATCACGCCAGTGGTTGCTGGGCATGGAAGCCGGGGGTCTTTCCTTAGCGGGGTAGCCCCCGGCGCTCCATGGTGCAGATTTTCCACCCGCACGAATAGATTATGCGCATGAGTCGTAAGCCACGCGGGGCCTTTTCCCCATTACTCACTGCAAGCTCAGCAACTTGTTTTTGGTCTTGCGCCCGGTGCGTGGTGATTCGCACAACACCCGGATTGCCGAATTGATCTAAACAAACAGCCCTAAAATTATGGTTTTCTAGGTGGTTTACGCGCAAAAGGGCCGCGCTATTGCGCGCCCTGCTTCGCAAACAAAAATTTTGATTGGCCCCTTTGGGGAAGGTCACAAATTTTGCGACCACTCAGTGGACTTCCGGAGTCGGGCAAAGTTTGGGGTGCCGGGGGGCCTGAGCGGCTCATTCACGCGCTCGGCCGCGACTTCCGCGCATTGCTGCGTCTAGGCTTGGATACGTCGCCGTGCCGTCCTTATTTCCCCTGCTCAGCGCGGGTTAGCGTGAAGGTTGCAGCGCCAGCCCCGCGTCATAAACGTTTGGTGCGATCGCATCACGCCTGCTATTGATCAGCATTGCGGCAATGGCGCCGTCGTCGCCGGGTAGCACCGCGCGAATGCGGGCGTCGATCGCGTCGCGCAGGCGTTGCACGACGGCGTCGGCGCGGGCCAGCACTCCCTGCGGCGCCGGCGCAGTAATCACTTTCACCGCGCCGCGGACAAAACCGGACGCGCCGATGCCCTGGAAGAACAGATCGCGCGCGAAGTCATAACTGCCGGGTTCGAGCGGCTGCAGCGGCGGCTCGAGCGAGGCTTTCACCTCAACGAAAGATCCCGGTGCCGGCGCCGTGCCGCGCTTGACCGAAAGCCGCACGCGCCTCGGCTCTTGCTCGATGCGGCCGTCGATGCGGTCGACGCGCAGCACAAAGTGATCAGTGTGCTGGCTCTCTTCGCGCAATTCGACAAAACCGGCGACCGTCAGGCCGGAAGCCGGAAAGCGCAGCACCGGATGCTGGATCAGCGCGGTCTTGAGCGTCGCGACGGCAAAGCCCAAAGCGATGCCGAAGAGGCCAAGCGCGATTACGTGCGGCACGATCTGCCGGCGCAGCAGCACCGCGCCGAGCGCAAAGACTGCTGTCGGGACGGCTGCCGCCCACAGCGCCGGCTCGCGTTCCGCCGTGAAGTAAAGAACGACGCCGGCACCGTAGGCGACCGCGAACCACGGCAACAGCCGGCCGGTTGTCAGTTCGGCCGCGGCCCATTCGCGAATGCGCGCCGGCGAACCAAATTGCGCGCGCCACCAATCGGCGCTCCAAGGGGCACCTGACGCGCCCTGCCCGCCGCCGGGCCAGGGCAGCGGCCGCGGCTCAGGCCACGGGATAGAACCAGGCCGCGCCCGGTTTTCCGTCTTGTGTTTTGCTGCCACGGCGCGGAGGCCCCCGGCGCGCTGAGGATGGAAGTCCCGAGCGAAGCTTCACATCCCGCTCGCGGGAGCGCAACCGGCGGCTGTGGAGAAGGCCAAGGGTCAACCGACGGATCAACCGGTCGCGGCCACTCTGGCCCACGTGTCCCGTAATCCGACGGTGCGGTTGAACACGAGCCGGCCGGGTGTCGAGTCCGGGTCGAGGCAGAAATAGCCCTGCCGTTCGAACTGCACCACCTCGCCGGCCTTCAGTTCGGCCAACGCCGGCTCGACGCGGGCCTCGCCCAGCGCTTCGAGCGAATTCGGATCGATCTGCGCCGCGAAATCGCCGGGGTCCGGGTCGGGGCGATTGAACAGCGGATTGTACAAGCGCACCTCGGCGGCAATGGAGTCCTGCGCCGACACCCAATGCAGCGTCGCCTTGACCTTGCGCCCGTCCGGTGCGTTACCGCCTTTGGTCGCAGGATCGTAGACGCAGCGCAGTTCGGTCACTTCGCCGGCCGCGTTCTTCACCACGTCGCGGCAGGTGATGAAATAGGCGTAACGCAAGCGCACTTCGGCGCTGGGCGAGAGCCGGAAGAATTTCTTCGGCGGGTTCTCCATGAAGTCGTCGCGCTCGATGAATAATTCGCGGCTGAAACGGATGCGGCGCGTGCCAGCACTGGGATCATCCGGATGGTTGGTGGCTTCGAGCTCTTCGCTTTTACCTTCCGGATAATTCTCGATCACGATCTTGAGCGGTCGCAGCACGGCCATGCGCCGCTGCGCGGTCTTGTTGAGTTCTTCGCGGATCGCAAAATCCAGCATGGCGGCATCCACCACGCTGTTTGCCTTGGCGACGCCGATCCGCCGCACGAATTCGCGGATGGCGGCGGGCGGCACGCCGCGGCGGCGCAGGCCGGCAAGCGTCGGCATGCGCGGATCGTCCCAGCCGCGCACATGGCCGCCGCGCACGAGCTCGGTGAGCACGCGCTTCGACAGGATGGTGTGGGTCAGATTGAGCCGCGCAAACTCGTATTGATGCGGGCGTGAGGGGACCGGAAGATTGTCCAAAAACCAGTCGTAAAGCGGGCGGTGATCCTCGAATTCGAGCGTGCACAGCGAATGCGTGATGCCTTCGATCGCGTCCGACTGGCCGTGAGCAAAGTCGTAGCTCGGATAAATGCGCCACGCCGTGCCGGTGCGCGGATGCGCGGCATGGAGGATGCGATACAGCACCGGATCGCGCAGATTGATGTTGCCCGAGGCCATGTCGATCTTGGCGCGCAGCACACGGGCCCCATTCGGAAACTCGCCGGCGCGCATGCGGCGAAACAGGTCGAGATTTTCCGCAACCGGCCGCTCACGGAATGGGCTGTTGGTGCCCGGCTCGGTCAGCGTGCCGCGCGTTAAGCGCATCTGTTCCTGGCTCTGGTCGTCGACATAGGCCTTGCCGGCGCGAATTAAGTCTTCGGCCCAGGCGTAGAGCTGCTCGAAATAATCCGAAGCGTGGTAAAGGTGCTTGCCCCAATCAAAACCGAGCCAGCGCACGTCGCGCTCGATGGCGTCGATATATTCCTGGTCTTCCTTGATCGGATTGGTGTCGTCATAACGCAGATTGCAATGTCCGCCGAACTCCTTGGCGATGCCGAAATTCAGGCAGATCGATTTGGCGTGGCCGATGTGAAGGTAGCCGTTGGGCTCCGGCGGAAACCGCGTCGTCACGGTCTTGTGCCGGCCGGATGCCAGATCGGCGCGCACGATATCGCGGATGAAATCCTGACCCGCTTCGCGTGTTGTGTTTTCAGCGACGGACATGTTTATCGGCCAATGATCACCACCAAGCGCGCGGATCGCGGCGGCAGCCAATGCCGCCCACACGCTGACCCCACGCGTCAGCCTTCGGATTGAACAAGTCGGCCGCTCGGGTCAAGTCCAGCTCTTGCTCGCCTTCATCCTTTTGCCAGTTATATGTGGTACACGAACGCGCGTTCTCAAACCTGCCGGTCAAATCCACCAAGCATGCAAATCTACCAAGCATGACTGTCGTCACCCGTTTCGCCCCCTCGCCCACCGGCTTCCTGCATATCGGCGGGGCGCGCACCGCTTTGTTCAATTGGCTTTATGCACGCGGCCGTGGCGGAAAAATGCTCTTGCGCATCGAGGATACCGATCGCGAGCGCTCCACCCAGGCCGCTATCGACGCCATTCTCGATGGTCTGAGCTGGCTTGGTATCGACTGGGATGGCGACACCGTCTACCAGTTCGTGCGCTCGCAGCGGCACCGCGAAGTCGTCGAGCAGCTATTGGCATCCGGGCGCGCTTACCGCTGCTACGCCAGCCCCGAAGAGTTGGCGCAGATGCGCGAGGCGGCGCGCCGCGAAGGCCGCGCCAAGCTTTATGACGGCCGCTGGCGCGATCGCGATCCGAGCGAAGCGCCGCCAGGAGTAAAGCCGGCGATCCGGCTCAAGGCGCCGCTCACCGGCGAGACCGTGATCGAGGATCAGGTTCAGGGCCGGGTCGTCTGGCAGAACGAAAATCTCGACGACCTGGTGCTTTTGCGTTCCGACGGCACGCCGACCTACATGCTCGCGGTCGTGGTCGACGATCATGACATGGCGGTGACGCATGTGATCCGCGGCGACGATCATCTGACCAATGCCGCGCGGCAGAAACAAATCTACGACGCGCTTGGCTGGCCGGTGCCGGTAATGGCGCATATTCCGCTGATCCACGGGCCGGACGGCTCCAAATTATCGAAGCGCCATGGCGCGCTCGGCATCGATGCCTATCGCGCGATGGGCTATCTGCCCGCGGCCTTGCGCAATTACCTGGTGCGGCTCGGCTGGAGCCATGGCGATCAGGAAATCTTCTCGACCGAGGAAATGATCGCGGCCTTCGATCTGCCGCAGATTGGCCGTTCGCCGGCGCGCTTCGATTTCGCCAAGCTTGAAAACCTCAACGGCCATTACATCCGGCAAACGAACGACGCCGAACTGCTGCAGGCCGTCGAACGGCTGTTGCCCCATCTCGCCGACGGCGCCGAGCTCGCCGCCAAGATGACGCCGTCGCTCCGCCGCCAGTGGCTCGCCGCCATGCCAAGTCTGAAGGAACGCGCCAAGACGCTCATCGACATCATCGATGGCGCGCGTTTCCTGTGGAGCGCCCGCCCCATACAGCTCGACGAGAAGGCGGAAGGCATTCTCAACCCGGATGCGCGCGCGCTCCTGCGCGGGGTTGCCGCCGAACTTGCCGCAGTTGAGCCCTGGACCACGGAGACCACCGAACGCGCCGTGCGCGGCTTTGCCGAACGCCACGGCGCCAAGCTCGGCACGGTGGCGCAGCCATTGCGGGCGGCGCTGACGGGGCGAACGACCTCGCCGGGAATTTTCGAGGTGCTCACCGTCCTCGGCAAGAGCGAGAGTCTTGGTCGCCTTGCCGATCAGACCGCGCAGCAGGCCGGTTAGCCGATATCCCCCGACCGCGTTTGGCCGCTGTTTTTTCGCCCCGCCGGTCCCTTCCGGGGCGATTATTGGCTATTATCTTGCAGTGCACAGCGGCTTAAGCTAGGCGAAACCGACCTTTGGAATACCCCGGGGGTCGGGGGCGATCTATCGGTTTCGGACAGTCGTACATCGAGGGTAAAACCATGGACGCGAAGACCGGCGCCAACATCAAGACCGGCACCATCACGCTCGGCAGCAAGAACTATTCGTTTCCCGTTTACGACGGCACGATAGGGCCGGAGGTGCTGGACGTCAGCAAGCTTTACGCCGAAGCCGGCATTTTCACCTACGATCCCGGCTTCACGTCCACGGGCAGCTGCGAGTCCAAGATCACCTATATCGACGGCGACCAGGGCATCCTGCTTTATCGCGGTTACCCGATTGCCGATCTCGCCGAGCACGGCGACTTTCTCGAAACCTGCTATCTCCTTCTCTACGGCGAGTTGCCGACGGCGGCGCAAAAAGCCGACTTCGTCGATCGCGTGACCCATCACACCATGGTTCACGAGCAAATGAGCCGGTTCTTTCAAGGATTCCGGCGCGATGCGCACCCGATGGCGGTGATGGTCGGCTGCGTCGGCGCGCTTTCGGCCTTCTATCACGACTCCACCGACATCACCGATCCGACCCAGCGCATGATTGCGTCAATCCGCATGATCGCGAAAATGCCGACGCTGGCGGCAATGGCCTACAAATATTCGATCGGCCAGCCGTTCATGTATCCAAACAACAAGCTCGACTACGCCTCGAACTTCCTGCGCATGTGTTTCGCGGTGCCGTGCGAGGAATACAAAGCCAATCCTGTGCTCGCGCGCGCGATGGACCGCATCTTCACGCTGCACGCCGATCACGAGCAGAATGCCTCGACCTCGACCGTTCGGCTTGCCGGCTCGACCGGCGCCAATCCATTCGCCTGCATCGCGGCCGGCATCGCCTGCCTGTGGGGTCCGGCGCATGGCGGTGCCAACGAGGCGGCGCTGAAAATGCTCGGCGAGATCGGCACCGTCGATCGCATTCCCGAATACATCAAGCGCTCCAAGGATCCGAAGGATTCATTCCGCCTGATGGGCTTCGGCCATCGTGTCTACAAGAACTACGATCCGCGCGCCAAGATCATGCAGAAGACCTGCTACGAGGTGCTCAACGAGCTTGGCATCAAGGATCCGCTGCTCGACGTCGCCATGGAGCTGGAAAAGATCGCGCTGCATGACGAATATTTCATCGAGAAGAAGCTTTACCCCAACGTCGATTTCTATTCCGGCATCACCTTGCGCGCGATGGGCTTCCCCACCGCGATGTTCACGGTGCTGTTCGCGCTCGCCCGCACCGTCGGCTGGATCGCGCAGTGGAAGGAAATGATCGAAGACCCGCACCAGAAGCTTGGCCGGCCGCGCCAGCTTTATACCGGCGCACCCTTGCGCGAATATCTGCCGATGTCGAAGCGCAAATAGCGTGCGCCGAGTCTTAAAAGGCTACTTCGACCAAACCGCAACCGTGGTTGCGATGGTTGTCGCAATTTTTTGAACCGACCATTTGTTTTCACCGCTGGGAAGAACGGTGAAGCAATTAGTAGCCGAGTGGCCCCAAGCGGTGCAGAAGCCCTTCGCGTTGAGCTTCCACGTGCCGGCGCTCTTTATACCGGATTGTTCGAGGGGCTCGCGGGTCATCTTTCCGTCTGGCGTAAAGATCATTTTGAATTTGGCGCCGGATAGACTTGCAGCCGTGAAAGGTTGCCCGTCAAAGAAAGTTGCCCGAATCTCGGCTGGAGCCATGGGCTCCGCAGCTAAAGCGGCCGAACCTCCGAGTACTTCTGCGAAAATGAATAGAATGAGATTGAACACGCGGAGTGTCCTTCAAATCTGGCTCCTGCGCGATTCGCTCGCGTAAGCTCGGGATACATTCAATTCCCATTACATGACGGTCGTCAATCACGCGCTATCGTGGTTCGCTATTCCCTGCGCGCTGTTCGTTTACGGCCATCATAGGCCCAAGTCAGGTAGGCGCCGCCCCAGGTGAAGCCGCCGCCGAAAGCGGCGAGGATCAGCCGATCGCCCGCTTTGAGCCTGCTTTCATAATCCCACAAGCAGAGCGGAATCGTCGCCGCCGTCGTGTTTCCGTATTTGTGGATCGTCACCATCACCCGCTCGGGGCGAAGCTTCATGCGCGCGGCGGTCGCTTCGATGATGCGCCGATTGGCTTGGTGCGGCACTAGCCAATCGACGTCTTCGCTCACGAGCTGGTTGCGCTTCATCAGTTCGGTCGCGACCTCGGCCATGCGGGCGACCGCGAATTTGTATACGGCCGCGCCTTCCTGGTGCACGTAATGCAGCCGCTTGGCCACCGTCTCGGCGGTCGGCGGCATGCGGCTGCCACCGGCCTTCTGATGCAAATGCGGCATGCCCGAACCGTCGGAGTAGATCAGCGTGTCGATGATTCCGAACTTTTTGTTTGGTTCGAGCAGAACCGCGCCGGCGCCGTCGCCGAACAGCACGCAGGTTGCGCGGTCGGCGTAGTCGATGATCGCCGACATCTTGTCGGCGCCGACGACGACGATTTTCCGCGCTTTTCCGGTTTCGATGAACTGCGCGGCGACGGTGAGCGCATAAACGAAACCCGAGCACGCGGCTTGCACGTCGAAGCTGCCGATCGATCGGATGCCGCACATCTCGCAGATCAGATTGGCGGTCGACGGAAACACAAGATCCGGCGTGGTGGTCGCACAGATCAAAAGATCGACTTCGTGCCGGGCTGTTTTTGTCTTGGCCAGGAGCCCTTCTACCGCCTGCGCGCCCATATGCGAGGTGCCGAGACCCTTACCTTTGAGGATGCGCCGTTCTTTGATCCCGGTTCGCTCGACGATCCATTCATCGCTGGTGTCGACCATCTGGGCCAATTCGGCATTGGTCAGCACGTCCGGCGGCAGGTAACCATGCACGCCGGTAATCGCGGCTTTCGCTTCCCGCACCGTTGTTTTTGACTTTTTCACGCTGGACGCTTCGATGGCCTGTTGGGGACCGCGAATGAACAGAGAGGCCGCTGCAACGGCTGGTAGCGGCGGCGCATGCCGGGTTAACCAGAGGATGGGGCCTCGATCAAGGCGGAAACGCCACCCTGGCCGAGCCGGGCGGCCTCGAGCACAAGGCCCGCGGCTTTGGCGCTCGGCGAGGTTCCGCCAATCTTCATGATCTGGTCGAGCCGCTGGAACCCCTCGATCTGGTGTCGGCGCTGCACGGTATCGCCGACGACCGCGGCCAGCGCGTCGGCGAGCTTTTCCGGCGTGCAATCCTCCTGCAAAAGTTCCGGAACGACGTTTTCGCCGATGACCAGATTGGCAAGGATCACGCTCTGCAGCCGCGCTCGCAGCCGTATCGCCCGCGCAACCACGGCCTCGATGAAGTGCAACCGATAGGCCGCGACCATCGGTACTCCTGAGAGCGCAAGCTCAAGCGTCACCGTGCCCGATGCGGCGAGCGCCCCCCGCGCGCGGCGGAACGCGGCCCACTTCTCCGACGGGTCGACGACAATTTTCGGCTGTACCGTCCAGCCGGCGACGCTGTCGCGCACCTGGCGTTCAATGTGAGGAACGGTCGGCAATACGAGATCGATCGGTCCGATGCGGGCGCAGAGGCGCTCGATCGCTGCGCCGAACACACTCGTGTGCCGGCTCACCTCGCCGGAGCGGCTGCCGGGCAAGATCAAAATGATGGGCGGGTCGGCAAGCCGGCGCGCCGCTTCGTCGGCGCCCGGCCGCAAATCGGCAATGCGCTCCACCAGCGGATGTCCGACATAGGTGCAGGGCGGACCGCCGAGCCGGCGATGCGCATCCGGCTCGAATGGCAAGATCGCCAGCACGTGATCAATGTAGCCGCGCATGGCACGCGCGCGTCCCGGCCGCCACGCCCATACCGAGGGCGAGACGTAATCAAGGATGGGGATTTCGGGAGCGCGGCGACGAACGCGACGCGCGACTCTGTGAGTAAAATCCGGACTGTCGACGATGACGAGCGCATGCGGGCGTGCTTTGACGATCGCGTCGGCGGTCTCGCGGATACGGCGCAGAATCGTCGGCAGCCGCCGCGGTATAGCGGTGAGCCCGATGATCGCAAGTTCATCGATCGGAAACGGGCTGGCGATTCCGGCCCCCCTCATCGCGCTGCCGCCAACGCCCGATAGTTGCACGGTGCTTTCCGCTTTCACCAGCGCGCGCGCCAATGCGGCGCCGAGAGCGTCGCCGGACTCCTCCGCGGCCACGATTGCAATCGCGAGCGGCTGCGAGGAACGTTGCGGAGCGGCCGTCATTACGCACCGGCGCCGGGACTGGGCTCGCGCACCCCGACCATGAAAATCTTTTCCCGTTCGGCCGCGGCAATCGTCGTTTCCGCCTCGGCAATCATAGTGCTGCCGGCGGTGACGGCGAGTCCGGCGAGCCCGGCGCCCGCGACCAGTTCGATCGTGCGCGGGCCGATCGATGGCAGATCGAAGCGGCGATCTTGTCCGGGCTTCGGCGCCTTCACCAACACGCCGACGCCGGCAGGCGCGCTGACGCGGCCGAGCCGGCGCAATTCGGCAATTCGCGCCAGCATGTGATCGGTGCCCTCGGCGGCCTCGACGGCGATGACGTGGCCATAGGCCACCACGGCCGCCTGGCCGACATCGAACGGCCCGAGCGTCGTAATAAGCTTGAGCGCGTGGTCGATGTCGCCATAGTCGCGCGGCGACGGCTGTTGCGTACCGAGCACGCCTTCGGGCACGAACAATTCCGGCGCGACATCTTTGACACCGACGACGCGTAGGCCGCCGCTTTCGGCTACCCCGGCAACACCCGACAATAGCTTGTCATCGCCGCCACGAAAGAAGCGAATAACCCTCGGCATTAGCTTGATCGTATGCCAATCGAGCCGCAGCGCGGTGAGCGGCGGGCGCAACACCGTGCCGATGAACAGCACTTCGCGGCAATTCTCAGCCTTGGCGAGGCGGAAGAAACGCCCGGCCTGACCGAGCGCAATCCAGTGGTGGACATAGCGGCCGATCACGGCCGGATCGGCCCAGCCTTTGATGCCGAACATGACCGGCCGGCGTCCGCGCGCCGCCACGGCATCGGCGACCGCGCCAGGAAAGCTGCCGCCGCCGCAAATGATGGCAAGCGGAGCACCGCCGGGCGCGTCAGCCATGATCGACTTCGTCCGCTTGGTTCATCAATCCTCCGCGTCGCCGCGCGCGGCGTCGGCATCGCCTCTTACTCGTGGGCGCATCAACGGGCGCTTGCCGCCCGCGCACACAAAGGCGACGATCTTGCCGACCAGGGGGTCGTCGGCAAATTCGCGCGCCAGCGTTTCGATGCGTTCGGCAAGCCGCCCGTCGGTGAAGAACAACAGGCGATAGGCGCGGCGCAGCCGATGCATGTCGGCCCGCGTTGCGCCGCGACGGCGCAAGCCGACCACATTGAGTCCGACCAGCGCCCCGGTTTGGCCGAGCGCGAAGCCAAACGGAATAATATCATCGCGCGCCGCCGACATTCCGGCCATCATCACTCCCTCGCCGATCCGGACGAATTGATGGATGGCGACATGGCCGCCGAGGAACGTGTAATCGCCGACACTAACATGGCCGCCGAGCACCACATTATTGGCGAAAGTGACGTCATTGCCGACGGTGCAATCGTGGCCGACGTGGGAGCCGACCAGGAACGAACAGCGGTCGCCGACGCGGGTCACGCCGCCGCCGTCTTCGGTCCCGGTATTCATAGTGACGCTTTCGCGCAACTCGCAGCGCGCGCCGATCAAGAGTTTGGTTTCGCCGCCGCGATAATGAACCGATTGCGGCGGCGTTCCGAGCGATGAGAACGGGTAAACGATCGTCTCCTCGCCAATCGTGGTCGCGCCGGTGACGTTCACGTGGCCGATGAGCCGTACGCCGCTCTTGAGCTCGACCTGCGGGCCGACCAGACAATAAGGTCCGATCTCAACGGAGGCGTCAATACGCGCGCCCTCGGCCACGCGCGCCGTCGGATCGATCGCCATCTAAGCCTCGGTGATGACGGCGCCGACTTCGGCCTCGGCGATCAGCACATCGCCGACTTTGGCCTCGGCGCGATACCACCACATCTTGCGGCGGTGCGCGATCTTGTCGACGTGATAGGCGACGGTATCGCCGGGCACTGCGGGTTTGCGAAATTTAGCCTTGTCGATCGTGAGAAAGTAGAACACCGCGTTTTTTCGCGTGGCCTCATCCATCTGGCGTAAGCACAACACGCCCGCAGTTTGCGCCATGCCCTCTATCAGAAGCACCCCCGGCATGACCGGGTTGTCGGGAAAATGACCAAGAAAATGCGGCTCGTTCAAGGTGACGTTTTTGATCCCGATACCATGGTCCTCGCCGCGAATGTCGATGATCCGGTCGATCATGACAAAGGGATAGCGATGCGGAAGGAGCCGCAGGATCTCGCGGATGTCGGCGCTCTCGAGGGTCTCGCCGCTCATTCCTCCGTCCCTTCGCTCTCGTCCTTGCGCGCGGCTTTGTTGCGCCTGACGAGCCGCCGAACCAGGGCCTGACCGCGCTTCCAGTCAATCGCGGGCTCGGCCGGAAAGCCACCCCAACGGCCCCCGGCGGGCACGTTGGACATTACTCCAGCCTTGGCCCCAAGCATCGCGCCCTCGCCGATCGTCAGATGGTCGGCGATGCCAACTTGCCCGCCCAACATGGCGAAATCTCCGATGGTCACGCTGCCCGATATGCCGACTTGCGAGACGATCAGGCAATGCCGGCCGATCGAAACGTTGTGTCCGATTTGCACGAGATTGTCGATCTTGGTCCCTTCGCCGACGATGGTATCGCGGGTCGCGCCGCGGTCGATCGTGGTATTGGCGCCAATCTCGACGTCATCCTGAATGATCACGCGGCGGGTCTGCGGAATTTTCTGATGGCCCTGCCGCGACGGTAAAAAGCCAAATCCATCCTGACCGATGCGGACCCCAGGATGAACGATGACACGGTCGCCGATCAAGGCATGAAGGATCGAGGCATGCGCGCCGACGGCGCACTGCCGGCCGATGCGAACGTCCGGCCCGATCACGGCACCCGGCCCGATCAGCGTGCCGGTTCCGATTTCGGCGCGTGCGCCGATCACTGCGAGCGGATCGACGATCACGCCCGCTTCGAGGCGCGCGGCCGGATCGATCTGGGCGCTCGTCGCGCGCCCGGCCGTGCCGAACAGCGAGGTGGGACGGAGCAGGTTGGCGAACAATTTGCGCGTGACCGCGACGAAAGCCGGGTACGGCTGCGGCGTTTCCAGCACCACGAGATGACGCGGCGCCTGTTCGACAAAGCGTGGCGCGATCAAGCAGGCGCCGGCGCGGGTCGTGGCAAGCTCGCCGGCATATTTGGAATTGTCGAGAAAGCTCAGGTCGGATGCGCCGGCGGTATCGAGCGGCGCGATATTGCGGATTGGACGCTCGGCGGGATCACCGGCGCGAAGCTTGGCGCCCGTCAACGCGGCGATGGCGCCCACGGTGAGTTCGCAATCCGCTATGACAAAATCCCGCATGTCGCCGGCGTCGTTTTAGGCCGCGATCAGAATTTCGTGCCGCCGCCGAACGAGAAGAACTGGGTGCGGTCCCCGTTCTGCTTGATGAACGGATAGGCGAAATCGAAGCGCAGCGGGCCGAACGGGGAATCCCAGATGATGCTGGCGCCGGCAGAAGCGCGGGGCGCCGGAGTATCGGTGTATTGCAAGGCGCACTGGCAGGCGAAGGCGAACGCTGGACCACCAGGGGGCGGGGGCCCACCAACAACGGTGCCATTAATTTCGCCAGTCGCAGGATTGGCCGTTTCTCCCCTATAGCCCCACAGCGCCCCGGAATCGAGGAACACGGCGCCGCGGAAACCGCTATCTTTCGGCAGGAAGTAAAGCGGATACTGCATTTCCAAGCTGGCGCCCCAATACATCGTGCCGCCGAGGGCATCGTTGGACGTGCCGGGCGTGATATCGCGCGGCCCGATGCCGGCGGGCTGGAAGCCGCGCACCAAATTCGGCCCCATCTTGAAGTCGTCAAGCAAACGGACGTAGTTGCTGTTCGAAACGCAGGTATCCGGTGTCGGGCAGCTCTTAAGACTGTACATATCGCCGGCCTGCAAGTGCAGGAGGCTCACCAGATCGGAGACGATTTCGTAGTAAGCGCGAACGTCCACGGTGGTGCGCAAATAGGACACGGCACCGCCGACACCGGCAAAATCCTGACCAAAGCCGACATAGACGCCGCTGGTCGGCAGCTTGTTGTTGTCGAGCGAATTGTAGACGAGGCCATAGCCGATGATTGACGTCAGATAGGCGCCTTGCTGCAGCTCGACGCGAACCGGCAGCGAAGCTTGCCCCAGCGCAAAGCAGTTGGTAGTCACGGCGGCAAACGGCGAACCCGGGAAAATCGCCGAAGGCGTCGGAAAGGTACTCACCAGATCCGGATTGATATTGTTGCAGCTGTCCAGCGTGCTCGGCAGCGTGATTTTTTGCTCGAAGGCCGAATAGCGCAATTGCAGCGCCAGATCTTCGCGCAGCGGCAATCCCCATTTCAACGTGCCGCCATAGGATTCCGTGCCGTATGAAAGATAGCTGCTGGCGAGCGTCTGTTTCGCGAACAGATCGACGCCCATGCTGGATCGATAATCGAGAAAATACGGCTCCGCATAACTGAGCTCGACACCGCGGACGAACTGGCCGTAGGTCACGCTGGCCCTGGCAAAGCGGCCGGTGCCCAAGAGGTTGCGTTCGGTTATCGAAACTTCCGCCAGCCAGCCGTTGGCGGTCGAATAGCCGCCCTGCACCGAGAAGTCGCCGGTCGGCTGCTCCTCGACGTCGACATTGATGACGACGCGATCGGGCGCCGAGCCCGGCTCGTTGGTGACTTTCACATTCTTGAAGTAGTTCAGATTTTTGACGCGCCGCTCGGCGCGATCGACCAACGCGCGATTGTAGGGGTCGCCTTCGTTGATATCGAATTCGCGACGGATCACATAATCGCGGGTCCGGTAATTGCCCCGGATATTGATGCGCTCGATATAGGCCCGCGTGCCCTCGTCGACGAGGAACAGCACGCCGATTGTCCTGGCCGAGGGATTGCGGTCTCCGCGCGGCCGCACTTGGCCGAACGGATAACCGCGCCGCGCCAGCTCGATCGTCATGTCTTCGAT
>Ga0187817_10000436_pt1 | contig 17688 bp, 11 predicted proteins | sample NC_wetland_sal_i_17_FD_132431 | JGI IMG/M metagenome (GOLD analysis project Ga0187817, IMG submission 132431) | Wetland sediment microbial communities from Neuse River Estuary, North Carolina, USA - SO4_2 | ecosystem: Environmental > Aquatic > Freshwater > Wetlands > Sediment | place: USA... | reverse complement strand
TCCCCCGCTGGACGGGAGATTCTAATTTCATGACGCCTATCGGGGAGACTCGCGTCCTACCCGAAGACCTCCTCACCACCTACGATAAGCTGGCGCCTTATTTTCCCCCGCGCAGTTGATTCTCTTTAAGCGCTAATGGACGTGCGGAAGAAGCTCCCGCAAGACAAGCACCTCTCAGGCGCGGGTCGGCGCCTACTGCCGGGAGGCCTCCAGGTCCTCATAAGCATCCTTCAATCCCGGGTCATTGAGTCCAATTGATTTCAACTTAGCTTCGATGCGGTCCCGCACGGCTTCGGAGCCGGGAAAGTCCTGGCTCGTCCAGAATCGGTCTTGCCGCCGAAAATAACCGGCTTCCTGGAGGAAGGATACACCGTAGCTGTAAGCGTCACCCAGGGTATCATCCAGGTCACTCGCCTTGAAAGAACCGTCGGGCTGGTACGATTCGGTGAGGCACCAATGGAGCATGCGGGAAACCCCGTCTCGGGCTCGCTCTCGGGTGCTGGCGTCAAGGTCCGGCCAAGCGTAGCGGAAGATCTTAACCACGTCCCAATTCAGATGGTTTTCGTAATGGCCGTTGAATCGGATACCGGCGGGAAAATTAACGCCGTCGAGCTCCAGCACACGTTTAGCAATGAGGTCCAGATGGGGGACTTGGCCGTGAAGGTCCGAGACCACGTGAAACGTCATTGCCATGTCGTCCATTTTCCAGATTCTTCCTTGTCGATCCACCAGCCACTGGCCCCAGCAGCCGGTCGCAGGGTTCTGCCAATGCTCCACAAACGTCCTCAGGGCCTCGCGGAGCCCCGGATTAAATGTGTAGCAGGCGGATGGTTGGGTCGCAAATAACAATCGTGCCAGCGCGGAAAAGGTTTCATCGAGCCGTTCGCGGTTGAATTCCTGCGTCTTGGTGAAGTCGTCGAGCAGCACCGAATCGAGCTGAGCGGTGAGTTTTTCCGGAGAATTGATTCGATCCAGAAAAGAAAGCGGATACTGCGGGCGCTGGCGGCAATTCTTAACTTGGTCGACAGAATAATAAAGCCTGAGATACCAAGCGTTGATTCCCAGCCCCCAGCTCCCGTCTGAAGCCTGCTGCTCGTCGGCCAGTTTCTGTTCCGCCGGCTCAGCCAGGCTCCGCCGGAGATCGGCGACCCTCGTCCGAGGACCTTCGATATCCGGCGTGAAATTGAGCAGCCATCGGATCTCGCGATAAATGTGCATCGAATACTGCATCCCCTCACCTTCAGACTGGCGGCGAACGATTTCCTTCACTAGCGGGCGGAGCAGGGGATCGATTTGTTTCAGCCGCTTCTCTCTCTCCACGATAAAGTGCGAGAAATCCCAATAAAACTGGGCATCCGCGCGGAGCCGGCGCAACCGGGACTGGCCGCGAGTAGGTGGCGGCGGAGTGAATATGTGCGCCTGATGGATCCTGTATGCGATTATGACGCGTTCCAGCCGTTCGCGGTTGGCATAGACGCCGAGCGCCAGAACCAGGAAGGCGAGAAGTGGAATCAGCCAATGCCGACGTACGCTCATGCTGTCAGTCTAGCATCACTCTCCTTTCAGGATTCCAAGTAATGGCGATTCACCCGCCCCTCTCTCCCTTGCAGGGTGTAGAATGGTTTTCAGAGGCTGCTCCAGGTTTGACATCCCGAGCGGAGCACGGACGCGGGGCTCTTCGGGGGAGCGCTCGATCTACATTTTCTTTGCAAAAACTGTGCCTGAATCAGGCAGATGATGGAGGTGGGCGTAACATGTGCGGCGTCAGCAGGCGGGAGTTTCTGACAGGCGGCACGGCGTTTTTGAGTCTTGCGGCGGAGGCCGAGCTTTTGGCCGGGCCGATTCCCGCGGGGATGGCAGACGCAGCCAAGGTTGATCTGCTGGCCCCCGACATCTACTTTCACGAAGGGCAAGTGGCAGACAACGCCGATGCGGTCTGCAATAACGGCTGGATTATGTTCGAAGATTATGTTCTGGTCATCGATGCGAATTTCCCAGCCGGGGCAAGGCTCATCATCAGCAAAATTCGTTCCCTGACCGACAAGCCCATAAGGTTTGCCTTTGACACACACCACCACGGCGACCACGCTTACGGTAACCAGATCTATGTGGAGAATGGCGCTGTGCCTGTCGCGCATACAGGTGTTATCGAGGAGATGGAGCGCTACGAAACAGGCTATTACGACCATAAGCCCGGCGCGTGGGAGGCCGCCGAGAAAGGTCGCGCCGACCTTAGAGGCACGAAGCTCAAACCACCCTCCGTCCTCTTTTCGAAAGACTTGTTTTTTGACGACGGCAAGCATCGGGTTGAGCTGGTGCACCTGGGTGTCGCGCATACGCATGGCGACGCCGTGGCGTGGTTGCCGAAAGAGAAAATCGTGTTCACGGGCGATGTCTGCGTGAATGGCCCTTACAACTACGTGGGTGACGGCGACGTAGGCAAGTGGATAGTGACCTTGAACGCAGTCAAAAAACTCGGCGCGAAGATCGTATGCACAGGCCATGGCCCGCGCTCGGTTGCCAGCGTTTTGGACGATCAGCAGGCGTTCTTCAAAACGCTTCGAGAACAGGTCGGCGCCCTTATGGCCAACAAGGCGCCCGAGGAGGCCAAGGGCCAGATTGAGTCCATCCGGGCGACGCTGAAGGGCAACGCACAGATCGCCCGCTACGTCAGCGAGCGCGGTTCCGACGATTCCATCCCGGCACAGGTTGGAAAAGTTTACGAGGAACTAACCGGCAAAAAACTTGCTGCGCTGACGAGCCAGTGGCGGCTTGCACGCCATGCCCACGCCCGCTCGCACGGCCTCGCATTCGCCTGAGCTTTGTTCGCTGTCATTCTGAGCGAAGCGAAGAATCTCGCTCTGAGAACGTGGCGCGGACCTCCGCTCTTGAGGTCCGCGGCTTTCAAGCTTGTTAATGAACAAACGAGGTGATGGTATGGTGGGGCACAGAATTTCATGGTGGCTGGTCAACTATCTTGCTCTAGCGCTCCTCGCGGGGCAGCACGCTTCCGCGCAAACGCCTTCTGCGGCGCTGCTGGTGCTTGCTAAGAGCGACGAATCGCTCGCCATCGTTGATCCTGCAAGCTTGCGGGTGGTGGGGCGCGTACCCTCGGGTCCCGATCCACACGAAGTCATCGCATCACCCGATGGCGCACTCGCCTACATTTCGAATTACGGCGGTTCAGACAGCAGTCTCAACACCATTTCTGTGGTTGACCTGGTTTCCCAGAAAGCCCTGCCGGCCATTAACCTCGGTGCTCTACACTCGGCGCATGGTTTGGCGTTCGCGGGCGGCAAGCTCTATTTCACCGCAGAGACGAATAAGGTTATCGGGCGCTACGATCCCATTGCAGGAAAGGTGGATTGGGTCTTAGGAACTGGCCAGGACCGCACGCACATGATTTGGGTGTCCAAGAACCTGGAGCAGATTGTTACCTCCAATGTCAGCTCCGGCACAATTAGCATCATTGAGCATGTTCTTCCCTCGGGCGGCGGGTTCGGCCCTCCGCCAGGCAGACCACCTGGAGGCGGTCCGCCGGTCGGATTCCGTCCCCCTCCGGGCGGTCCGCGAAAAACCTGGGAAGTAACCAACGTTCGGGCGGGCAACGGGTCAGAGGGTTTTGACGTTTCACCTGATGGAAAAGAAATTTGGGCGGCAAATGCTCGCGATGCCACTGTGACCGTAATCGATCTCGCCGGCAAACGGGCGATCCAGACTGTTCCCATTGGAGTAAACGGGGCGAACCGTTTGAAGTTCACCCCGGATGGCACGCGAGTCTTTATTTCCGGCCTGGGCTTTGGTGGCAGGACGGGAAGCGATCTCGTGGTGCTAGATGCCGCGAGCCGCAAGGAGATTAAGCACTTCGACCTGAGCGGAGGCGCGGCAGGCATACTGATGGTCCCCGATGGTTCACGCGCCTTTGTCGCCGTGAGCGGGAAAGACTACGTCGCGGTAGTAGACCTGAAGACCTTGGAAGTCATCGGCCACATCTCCGCAGGGAAACAACCCGACGGGCTCGCTTGGGCCGCACGGAAATAAGTGGGTAGCGCGGACCTCCGCTCTTGAGGTCCGCGGCTCGATGGCCTTTTGGATTAACTTCACAAATTTGTCCCACGAACAGCCCGGGTTCACCGTGCGAGATTCACATCCGGTAACCGCCACATCTTCCATTGCGGGCGGGGCGGCCATGGTGAGGGGAGCCGCGTTTCGCATCTGTTCGAGTGTCTGGGCGATGTACTGCAAGCGCACGGAGTATTCACCGCTGTCCGGCCGCCGCCACAGTGAAAAGACGAGTGCGCCTCCTGGTGGTGTGTCGTCCGGCTGATAGCCGGGCAAGTGCCAGGAGAGCCCCAGCATGCCGGAAAGATTCGACAAGTTGGTGTCGTGGCCAGACACGATCAAGACAGCATTTCCCGGACTGTCCAGCGCCCCCGGCACTGCTTTCCCGGTTGCCGCCTGTTCCATCGACCGCAGGATATGATCCAGCAGGTTAGAACCCCTGAGCCGGGCCAGATAGGGGGTTCGCCGCATTAGATCCGCGTACACCGCGTGTAGCTCGAGAACGCGGAACAAGGTGTTCGCATCGAGGCGGCCCCAGCCGAGGTCCTTGCCTTGCATGCCCTCCACGTATTCGAGAAGCAGATTCTCGCTGAGGGTTGACGCCACACTCCATGGTTCGTTGAGTCGAATGCCCCTTCCAGCCACCGAAACGCCGATCTCAGCCGGGGGCTCAATTTGTTTCTCCGGTGCTCTTCGTTTACCGGCCAGCACGAACTCGAGCGTCTCGAAGGCGCCTCGGTCGAGATCCCGGAAGCGGCCGGAAGGGTCTGCCAGGCGCTCCCTCACTGCCTGCGCGGCGGTTTCCCAATCCGGCCTTGTGGTACCGGCTTCAAGCGGGTCGAAAAGGGAGTCTTTGCCGCCCGGGGATTGCGAATGGACGGTCACGGCGCAGCCTGGGAGTAGAGTTTCCGCCAGAGCGCGTCCGGTCTCCAGCGTTCGCTGTTCCGTGTCCGCATAAACGTAGACCCGGCCCGCGTCCTCGCATCCCTGTTGCCCGAGCAAACGCTCCCCCGTCAGCCACTGACGGTAGTAAGCGCCCAAAAGCTTCATGAGGGCTCGGCCGTGCGGCGTAAGGTTCCCGGGAGGAACACTCCATTCCGGCCACGGCTCGGCCGAATACTGGTTGAGGCGCTCTGAGGTCCATGTGGGTGAGCGCACTCCGTGGCGGGTGATGATGACAACGTAACGCAGTTGTGAAGGCGGGCCGGCGCCGGCGACTAATAGGCCAGCGCCGGCCATCGACATTGCCGCGAACAGAAGTAATGTTCGGAGGCGCTTGAAGTCGACGTGGAGATTCCATTTAGACATCTAGCCGTTTTGCTTTTCCTGCAGGGCGCAGAGCCGCGACCGTAACGCTCAGTCGCGCTCGCGGCTCTGTCGCAAGGACGCAGCTTCACCGCTCAGAACTCCAGGCGCAGCATAAACTGAAGGCGCCGGGACGAGCCGATGCCAGTGGCGCCGGAGTTCAGTTGGGTGGTGATGACCCCGAAGCTGGAATCCGAGACATCGGAATCCGGATCGCCGTAGATCGGATGGTTGAGCAGATTAAACGCCTCGGCTCGGAACTCCAATTTCAGTTGTTCGGTAAGGGGAATTTCCTTCTCGAGCGCCGTGTCGATCTCATAATACCCGGGTCCACGTCCAATGTTGCGTCCCAGGTTCCCCCACGTGTCAACGGCGGGTGTCGCGAAGGCCGCGGAATTGAACCAGTTGTTGATCGTTCGCGGCGCCGAGTAAAGGGACATTCCGGGGAGCAGGTCCGGCCGCTGATCTCTACTGTTGCCGTCGAGCATGTCCGTCGCGCTCCGATCTATCGTGATGTTAACCGGGCGGCCGCTCATTGCCGACGCAATCCCACTCAGTTGCCAGCCGCCCAGCACCTTTCCGGCTACGCCTCCCCCGCTTAAGAAATGCTTGCCGGGTCCAAACGGAAGCTCATAGACCGAGTTGACGGATAGAGATTGGCGAATGTCAATGTCTGTGCTGCTATAGTCACATTTGAGGCACGACATGTTTTCATTGGTTGTAGAGTCGCCTGCTCCGAATCCCTGGTCCGCGAAGCCGTGCGACCACATGTACTGCGTCCCCCACAGCCATCCATTGGTGAGATGCCGCTGCAAGGATACCTGAAGCGAGTGGAAGTTGCTGTTGCCGATGTTAGCTTTCTCGCCGTACTGGCCAAATGTGGGTATGGGGCGCAGGCCCGTTAAGGGATTGATGAGATTGGCCTGTAATCGGCCGAACAATCTATGCCCCGCGCTGCCGTCGTAAGCAATCTGGCCTATAAAGTTACCCGGAAGCATCCGCTCGACCGTGAAATCCCAGTTTTCGAAGTATCCGTCCCGGCGGTTCGGATCCCACGCCTTCGGCGAGTATAATGGGGCAGGAAGCAGGGATGGAAGAACTGGCCACGCGAGGTTTGGCACATCCACTGACGAAACGTTGAACCGTTCGTCCGTACTCTCGTGCCCGTCGGTGAAGTCGTCCATCTGGTTCGGCGAAAAGTACATCCCGAATCCGGTACGGATGACCGTTTTCCCTGAATTTCCCCCGGGCGCCCAGGCCAAGCCCAGGCGTGGCCCGAAATCCTTGTAGTAGGGCGAATACAGCGGCGTGCCTTTCGGGCAAAAGCCTCCGCACGAAACCTTCACCACGGCCTGGCGGCCAAACGCCTCCTTCAAGACCGAGTAATGCTCGTAGCGCAATCCGTAATTGAGGGTGAGATTGGGCCGCACTTTGAACGTATCCTGCACGTAGGGCATGATGTAAGTGCGCCGCTCGCCGCCCAGGGTTAACGGCCCAACGTAGGAATAGTTGTCAACAACGTTGTTGAGGAAATCGTCGGAGCTGTCGTAGGTGAGGTCCCCATTCGCGATACTTTCGTCCGAATTGTTCAGCCGGTGGCGCTCCACGCCGATCCCCATCTTAATGGTGTGCCGGCCTCTCACGATGGTCAGGTCGTCGTAGCCATCAATCGTTGTGCCGACTTCCGTGTCAAGTTGGCTATCACTAGGACCATCAAAGGGGGGCACGGCCGCGCAGATGGTGCCGGGCAGACCGTTGGCGGCGGCCGAGAGGGGACACGTGCCATTCTGGTAGTGGTGTAAGGCGGAGCGGTTGATTCCCCCTCGGAGCTCGTTAATGATGGTGGGCGAGAAAGTGTGCGTCAATTGGACAACGTAGTTAGAGGGGCGGATGAGAGGGTTATCGAGGCCGCCCAGAGTGTCGAGCGGTGAGCTGGTGTTGGCGTCGTCGATGTTTAGCCGGGCGAAGATGGAGGTTCGATCGGTGAAGATGTGATCCAAGCGGAACATCCCGCCATCTTCGCGATTGTTGTTACTCTGCGGTGAAATCCATTCGTTGGTTATGGGATCGACGGGGACTGTCCCAACGGGCCACTGGACGAGGAATGGTTGGAGAGCGGGATTGGTCACGCTGGCCCGAAACGCGGCGTTCGGCACAAACCCGATTACGGTGGTGTCCAGGCGCTGCCGCAGCCCTTCGTAATCGGTGAAGAAGAAAGTGCGGTCCTTCTGGATCGGCCCGCCTATGCTGCCGCCGAACTGGTTCAAGCGGAAGGGCGGGATGTTCGTATCGAAGGGCGAGCGGGAGTCGACCACGTTATTGCGCAGGAACTCAAACACCCCGCCGTGAAACGAGTTCGTCCCCGTCTTCGATACGATGCTGACGATGGCCCCGGCCGACCCTCCCTGATCCGCGGTATAGACCGAGGAACTCACCCGGAACTCCGCGATTGATTCCAGCGAGATCGCCAGGCGCACGCCCACCTTCTGGCTTTGCTCCTGAACGCCGGTGGCATCCACTCCATCGTAGGTGTAGTTGCTGTCGTCTATGCCTCGACCCACGAATCTCAGGTCCCTCTGGCCGCCGGCGCCGAGGTTGACCGCGCCCGGGGAGAGCGTCATGAGGAGAGACCAGTCGCGCCCGTTAAGGGGGATGTTCTCCACTTGTCCGGTTCGAATGACGGTCGAGATCTCGGCGTCGTTCGAATCGAGCGCCGCAACTGTACTCCGCACCTCGACCTTTGTGGTGGGCGCGCCCACAACGAGCTGCACATTGACGGTGCGGGTCTGGCCAACGGAAAGCTGGATCCCCGTCGTCGCGGAGGTCCAGAATCCTGTGGCAGAAATCGTGAGATCGTAAGTTCCTGTTGGCAGGCTGCTTATGCTGTAAACTCCACTACTCCCCGTAGTCGTCTGCCTTTTGAAACCCGTGTCGAGCGCAACGACCTCGACTTCCGCGTTGGGAATGCTCGCCCCACTCGGGTCCGTCACGGTTCCATTGAGGTTGGCGCTGTTGATTTGGCTAAAAGCAACGCCAACAAACAAGCTGGCGCCAAATACAGCGAGAAGAACTACCCAGGGCCATTTAAGTTTCACGGAAAATCCCTCCTGTTTGTATGAATTGCTATAGAGAGCGACATAAAGTACAGCCGTGCTCTCTAACCACCTTTTGGCGCCCCTAGAGCGCCCCTACGATGAAAAACCGCCTTAGACCGGGCCAGTGTGCCTGAGATGAGATGTAAACCAGAGGTTGTGGCACGTGAGCAACAAGACTGCGGCCACGAGATGAACTGTGTGTGAAGCGCCGGTGAACAGGATGTTAAATCGGAAGCGGAAGGGGTCCTCAGGAAGCAAGAATGTCTTTCATTCTTAATCGTAGTGTAATATATTTGTCACATTGCTGTAACGTGGAGTTCGCGCTGTGTGGCGTCGTGCAGCGACAGCGTTTCTGGTAACTTGCTTGACCGTCGGCGGCCTCCGAGCCAGTGAGGCCAGCTCAACACCTAGCCCAGATGCACGTCCCGAGCTCGTAAGCCCCTATTTGCAATACGAATTAAGGCTGTGGCCCTTCTATCCGGTCCCTAGCCGCCCTGCCGGTGTCCTCCTGCATGGACGCATCAATGGTGGGCCTCCTCTGCGATTGGTTCTGGACAGCGGTGCCGGTTTCATCGTGATTGGAGCTAAGGCTGCGCGTTCCGCAGGCATTTCCGCCGGATCCGAAATGGAGCTGGTAGGCTTGGGAAGTAGACCCGCAAGGGTGGGGTGGGCCGAGACTGTTGAGATCGGTCCCGTCCGCTTCCGAAACTGCCGCGTGGCGCTGGTGGAAGGCAAGGTAATCGAAGGGGCCGACGGAGTGATTCCTTTAAGTGTCTTCTCCGACTTCCTGCTGCGCCTCAATCTGCCCGAGAAGACGCTCGGACTGATTCCCTATCCGCGCGAGCAAGACCCGGCGAGCCCGTCCAGCCGCGGGGTCACACAACGAGACCTGCTGTTAGTCGCAGCCGTCTTGAACGGAAAGCAAAGCGGGCACGTAGTTTTGGATACCGCCGCCTTTTGCAGTGCCATCTCTCGTGAGGTTGCAGGCTCGCCGCGTGGGCATCTTGCTCCAGAGATACGGATCGGGGCAGGGACTGGCGCTGCGACGGGACAGCTCGTGTCATTCCCCGTGCATTTCCAAATTGCGGGGCAGGAACTCATTCCGAATGAGGTTGTGGCGTTAGATCTTTCGAACCTGAGCCGCCACTATGGTATGCAGGTAGTTGGTGTCCTCGGGTTCCCGGCATTGAGGCCCTACGTTCTCACAATTAGCTATCGCAACGCGTTGGTCAAGATCGAATCGCCGTAGCGTCTCTCCATGCGCGAGGAGGATGGCAGTCACAACGCCAAATCTCCCGCGCCGCTCGCACTCCGCTAGGTGCTCCTCAAAACGAATTCGTTTGCCGAAAAGACCTCCAGGCTCCATCGCACGCATCAGTCATAATCTCTCTCGAATAGGTCTGTTCGAAAGCTAGCCAGCGAGCCGGGTTAATCGGCCGGTCAGGATTCTGCATGACGACGACTCATTCTCAGCTAGCTTCTGGAGTTTGGATCGCGGCGCCGCCCTCCTGTGGGCCCCGCGGTGAACCCTTTTTTGGTGTCGGCAAAAGACTGATCGGGCTATGCTCGTACATATAGCCACATCATCGGGCGAAAAACTGAGCGGGAGGTGTTAATGCGAATTCTTGCGAAATTCAACCTTATCCTTATCCTCATCTTTGGAGCGGCCGTGACCATCACCGGGTACATCTCCCACGGTTTTCTCGATCGCGACGCTCGCCAGCAGGTGCTGCGGCAGGCCGAACTGATGGTGGGTGCGGCGAGCGGCATGCGGACCTATACGGCGCTGCAGATTGACCCGCTGCTCGAACCCAGCGAGCAACGCGCGCAACGATTCATCCCTCAAACCATCCCGTTTTATAGCGCCACGGAGGTTTTCAATTACTTGCGAAAGACGTACCCGGCCTACACCTACAAAGAGGCGGCTCTCAACCCAACCAATCCCCGCGATCGCGCGGCAGATTGGGAAGCGGACATTATTCAGAATTTCAGTAACCATCCCAACCAAACGCAGACCACCGGGGAGCGCAACACCCCCGAAGGTGAATCTCTGTTCCTGGCTCACCCCATCAAGGCTGATACGACTTGCCTGCCGTGCCACGGCGAGCCCAGTGCGGCGCCGCGAGCCTTGTTGGCGGAATACGGGAGGGACAACGGTTTCAACTGGAAGGCAGGCGACGTTGTCGGAGCGCAAATCATCAACGTGCCCACGGCCGTGCCGGTAGCCGTTGCCGGTCGCGAGTTCAAAGCACTGATGATTTCATTGGGATCGGTCTTCCTGGCCACCCTTCTTTTGCTTGACTTGGCGCTTGTCCTGGTTGTCATCCGGCCGGTTTCGCGCCTCTCGGCCGCAGCCGATGAGATTAGCAAGGGCAATCTGGACGTTCCCGAGCTTCCGGCCTCGGGTTCCGACGAAATCGCGCAGCTCGCCCGGTCCTTTAACCGCATGTACGTGAGCCTTGCCAAGGCGATCAGGATGCTCGAGGCGGAGTAGCTGTGCATGAGCCGCAGACGTTCTGGAGTGCGGCAGCTTGCTGCCGCCTTTTCGGAGCGAGCTTGCTCGCGGGTCGCCAGTCCAAGCATCGCCCTCCAGTGTACCGCAGCAAGCTGGCCTGATCGAAAGCGCCAGGGAGCTGCCGCACAGCGGACTCCTCCCACGCGAGGCGTTTTGATCGCGCCACCAGGGTCCGCCAAGCCGTGCGCCTACAAGTTATAGGGGCAGGGCTTGCCCAGGCTTGTCTAAAACACGGCCTGTCCTTTCAGCGAGGATCTACGGCTCTGCCGCCCTGTCTTGCGGAAAGGCTTCGCCCTTCCGGGTCGGCCTACCCTCAGGTTTGATTCTCCACAACGCGCCAAAGGAGGGTGCTCAAAACACGTGCGAGGCTAGAAACTTCTGGCGATCGGCGGGTGAGGGTATTTCCGCGGCCACCGTTTCGTACAGTTGACGCAATGAGCCGGACCTTTTCGCTGCACGCGCCACGATAATCCTGGCCATGGGCCCGATATAAACCGCCAATTCCTTCTTGAGCCTCTCCAGATCCGGCTCGCCCAGAGATTTCACGGGCCGTGTCGTTCCCAGGCTCTCCGCCGCGGCCGGCGCTGCGGGAGTTGGAGCTGTCTCAACGGAATCGGACGCGAGCGGGACTGCGGGCGGCGGCGCGGCGTAGACGGGGACCGGCGCCGGGGTCACCAGCCGGTGGCCGCTCGCGGGTTGCACGCTCCGCGATTGAAACTCCTGGAGCGCATCGCGGAATTCCTCAGCAGTTTGGAAGCGTCGTTCGGGGGCCTTTTCCAGTGATTTTTCGATGATCTGGGAGAGCCTGTCCGGGATGTCAGGGCTCAACTGCATAGGGGGCAGCGGCCTCCGTTCGAGGTGGGCTCGCATAATGGCGTAGAAACTATCGCCCTGAAAAGGATGGCGTCCGGTCACGCACTCGTAGAGTGTAGCGCCCAGCGAATAGAGATCCGACCGGGCGTCGAGCGGCTCAGCTTTGAGCTGTTCCGCCGACATGTAGTAAAGGGAGCCCAGCGCCATTCCGGGGGCAGTGAGCCTGGGATCACCCGCCTTGCTCGCAATGCCGAAGTCGGTGAGCTTAACGACGCCGCTGGGCGTAATGAGAATGTTTCCCGGCTTGATGTCACGATGAATCACGCCCTGCCGGTGCGCGTAGGAGAGAGCTGCGAGCACTTGGCAGGTGCAGTCGACGGCGTAAATGGGGTTCAGCCTGCCACCGCGAAGCTTGTCGTCCAACGTGGAGCCTTCTACCAGCTCCATAATCATGACGAGCTGATCGTCGACCTTGAAGGCTGTCCGTAGCGCGGCAATGTTGGGATGCTCGAGGCTGGCCACCACCTTGATCTCGCGTAGGAAACGCTCGGAGAGGTCGGGCGTCGCCGTCGTGTCGTCCAGCAGCACCTTCATGGCTTCGACGCGGTCCGAAATCACGTTCCGGACCTTGAAGACTTTGCCCATGCCGCCCCGCCCCAGCAAGGCGACGACCTGGTATCCGCTCACGGTTTGCCCTATTCCGATGCCCATTAATTGTTAAGATACTCTATCGGTCTACAGGCCGGCAAGGGGGTGTGGAGCTTCGGCAGCTTCTTGGCTGGAGCGGGCACTCTCGATCGTGAACTGGGCCTTCGCGGGTCCACTTATGTGGAGAGAGCCGCGGCTTCTCTCAGTGATTTCTGTGTGCTCTGCTACGGTTGGTGAGTCTTTTCGTGGCCCGCGAAGATTCTCCCTCCGAGCGGTCCTTCTTACCGCAGCTTTCTGGAATTTGGAATCTTGAATTTGGCTTGCGGCTCCGCCGCGCGGTGGTAAGCTCTTTTTTTCTCGGTATCGACCTGCGCGAAAAGGCGCTGGCTTGTCTTATCTCGCCCGTTGGGAGGCAGAATTCAAGACCTTCGGCGCCTCCGATGGTGTTTGGAAACCGCTTCTGTGCCTGCGCCACCAGGGCATCCACGAAGCTATCATCGCTATCGGGGTCGTGGTGGAATAACACCAGCCGCTTCACACCATATTGCCGGGCGAGGCGCACGCCGTCCTGCCATGAGCTGTGCCCCCAGCCTTTCTTTTCGCCTTGCGATTGTTGTGGCGTGTACTGGGAGTCATACAACAGCAGGTCGGCATCCTGGACCAGGGCGCGCAGTACGCGATCGTGGAGGCGGGAGCCGGGCTCGGTATCCGTCGCCAGGGCAAACACGCTGCCGTCCGCATCGATCCGGTAGCCGGCGCATCCCTGCGGATGATGGAGCGGCGCCGGGCTGATCACAGCCCCGTTAATGTTGACGGGCGTTTTTCCCAAGTGAAAAAACTGCCGCTGGGCGGCCATGGCCACCGGAAAGTAGGGACTCCCCATCATCCCTTCGATCGTTCGCCGCAACTCAGCGGCTCGGCACAGCGGAGAGTAAAAAAAGAAGGTGTTGTCCTTCTTGTAAAAGGGAACAAACGATGGAATCCCCTGAATATGATCCCAGTGGAAATGGGTGAGAAAGATATGGGCCTGAATCGTCCTGCCGGCGAATTCGCTCAGAAGGCTCTTGCCCAGCGCTCTTAGCCCGGTGCCGCAGTCGAGAATGATGAGAGTGTTGTTGTCGAGCCTGACCTCGACGCACGAAGTGTTGCCACCGTACCGCTCATTCCCTCTTTCCGGGGTTGGCGTCGAACCGCGCACGCCCCAAAGTCTCACCTTCATGGTTCACCACCTTGCCGCAAGCGGAGTGCTGCATCGGTAGGAACAGTGCGGTGGCCGGAAAACAAACGGCCATGTCTCGGTCTTGACTCGAGGGGGCTGGCGACGGGGGTGCCCATGTCCTATATAGCCTAGCAAGCATGCTACGAGGTGTCTACCTCAATCTGGCCCCCAATCGTCCAAGAACCGCCGCTAGGCTTGGCTAACCTCACCTCACCCCTTGCGTTTTCCTACTTTAGTCGCCATTATCGGGAGGGCCCGGATTGGCCACCACTCTTGAGCGCAAGGACTTGGATTGGGAGAGATTTGGGATGGCTTTCCTCGAGCACGGAGCGCCGCGGCTCACGACGGCCGAGGCCGTCCGGATCGCCCGCGAAGTCTACGGGCTGACGGCAACGGCCGAGGCGCTGCCGGGCGAATACGATGACAATTTCCATCTGCACGCCGAACCGAGCGGCGAGTTCACACTGAAAGTTATGCGCGCCGGCGTTGAGCCGGAGCTCGTCGCCCTTCAGTGCGGAGCTCTCGCGCACGCTGCCGGGCAGGACCCTGCGCTTTCCCTGCCGCGTGTCTGGAGGACGCCGGCAGGCGAGGCTGTGGGTTCCGCACAGGTCAGCGACGGAACGGAGCGCCTGGTCTGGATGCTAACCTATGTTCCCGGTCAGCTCCTAGCCGAGACCAGGCCGCGTTCGGCGGAACTACTCCGCAGTCTTGGAAGGTTCATGGGCCGGCTGGATGCCGCCTTAGCCGGCTTCCTCCACCGGGCCGCCGAGCGAGAAATGAAGTGGGACCTCGCCCGCGCCGGTTGGATTCGCGGCTTCCTGCATTATGTTTCAGGCCCTGAGCGGCGGAAACTTGTGGAGCGCCTCTTCGCCCTGTACCAGCGTGAAGCGGCGCCAGTGCTGCCGAGTTTGCGCCGGAGCGTCATTCACAACGACGCCAACGACTACAACGTATTGGTCGGCTTGTCGCGCCGGGAGCCGCGCCAGGTAGTGAGCGTCATTGATTTCGGCGATATGCTGCGTACCCAAACGGCGGCGGAAGTGGCCGTGGCCGCCGCCTACGCACTGCTGGGGACAACTGACCCTCTGGCGGCTGCCGCCGCGGTGGTGGCCGGTTATCATAGCGCCTTCCCACTCGAGGAAAAGGAAATCGCGGCGCTCTTCCCGCTCATCTGCACGCGGCTCTGTGTGAGCGTGGTCAACTCCGCCTATCGGCGAACGCTCGAACCCGACGATCCTTACGTCACCGTCACCGAGGCGCCCGCGTGGGCAGCGCTGGAACGATTGGCTGGCATTCACCCGCGCTTTGCGCACTACACGTTCCGGCAGGCGAGCGGTCTCGCGCCGGTGCCGCACAGCGAGCGAGTGGCCACCTGGCTGCGCGCCCATGCTCCCTTCGCGCCGTTGCTCGATGTCGACCTGCGCCAATCCTCCGCCGCGGTCCTTGACCTCAGCGTGGGAAGTCCGCTCGTGAGCGCCAACCCTCAGGATGCCGAGGCCGACGCCTTGACCCAAACGCTTTTCGGCGAGCTGCGCAGAAGAGGCGCGCGCGTGGGCATTGGACGATATGACGAAGCGAGGCCGCTTTACCACAGTTCTGCCTTCGCCAAAGGCGGACATCCCACCGACGAGCACCGGACCGTTCACCTGGGCATTGACCTGTTTGTGCCGCCCGGAACACCCATCCACGCGCCGCTGGAAGGATTGGTGTATTGCCTGGCCAACAACACCGCGCACAAAGACTACGGCCCTCTGATCATCCTGCAACACGCTGCGGGCGACGGCTCCATTTTCTACACTCTCTATGGCCATCTCAGCGAGGATTCGCTCAACGGGCTGGTGCCAGGCCAAGCTGCCGCGCGCGGCGAGTCTATCGCCAGCGTCGGCGCGCCGCCCACTAATGGCGATTGGCCGCCGCACCTGCACTTCCAGTTGATTGTGGATCTGCTGGATCTCGAGCGTGACTTTCCGGGCGTGGCGTTTGCCAGCCAGCGCGAGGTGTGGCGCAGTCTCTCTCCTGACCCGAGCCTCATTCTAGGGATTCCTGCCGAATGCTTTCCGCCGCCGGAGGCGACCAAATCCCAGACGCTGGCCGCTCGCCGGCAACGCATCGGGCGTAACCTGAGCCTGTCCTATCGCCAGCCGCTGAAAATCCTGCGCGGCTGGATGCAATATGTCTACGACGAGACGGGGCGCGGCTACTTGGACGCTTATAACAACGTGCCCCACGTCGGGCACAGCCACCCGCGAGTGGTCGAGGCCGCGCAGGGGCAGATGGCCCTGCTCAACACCAATACGCGCTACTTGCACGACAACCTGGTGCGCTACGCTGAGCGCCTGTGCGCAAGATTCCCCGAACCCCTGCGCGTCTGCTTCTTCGTCAACTCGGGCAGCGAGGCCAACGAGCTGGCGTTGCGCCTGGCCCGCACGCACACCAGTCGAGAAGATATCGTGGTCCTGGACGGCGCTTATCACGGGCACACCACCACACTGGTTGATATCAGTCCTTACAAGTTTCAGGGCCCCGGAGGCCGAGGTCGCAAGCCCTGGGTCCATATCGCGCCTCTGCCCGACGATTACCGCGGCCCGTACCGACGCGACGACCCGGAAGTCGGCCGAAAGTACGCCTGGCAGGTGGCTGAGATCGTCGCCAAGCTGAAAGACCGAGGCCACGGCCCGGCGGCGTTCATTTGTGAGTCGCTCCCCAGCGTTGGCGGACAAATCGTTTTGCCCCGGAACTATCTCCAGGAGGTCTATTCACAGGTGCGGGCAGCGGGCGGCCTGTGTATCGCCGATGAAGTGCAGGTGGGCCTGGGGCGGCTCGGCATGCACTTTTGGGGTTTTGAGACGCAGGGCGTGGTGCCCGACATCGTCGTGCTGGGTAAACCGATCGGCAACGGCCATCCACTGGGCGCCGTAGTAACCACGCCGGAGATTGCCGCTTCGTTCGACAACGGCATGGAGTTCTTCAGCACCTTCGGCGGGAACACCGTGTCGTGCGCCGTGGGGCTGGCGGTGCTAGAGGTCATCGAGGAAGAGCGCCTCCAAGAGCATGCGCGGCGTGTGGGAAGCGACCTGCTCGCCGGCTTGCGCGGATTGATGGAACGGCACGGCGTGGTCGGCGATGTGCGAGGCTTGGGGCTGTTCGTGGGGGTAGAGCTGGTCCGCGACCGCACGACCCTCGAACCTGCGACGGAGGAAACCGCCTACGTTGTTAACCGGCTGTGCGAGCGCGGCGTCCTGACAGGAACTGAGGGACAATTCCACAACGTAATCAAAATCCGCCCGCCGCTCCCTTTCAACGCGGCCGACGCTGATCTGCTGGTGAGCGCGCTGGACGACGTGTTGGACGAGGATTTAGCGCGAGCCTGAGCGGGCGCGCTGCTGCTGCATCGGAGGAACCTTTAGAGGTGACGCAGCCATTAGAGCCTCGGGAAAACTAGTGTCCTGTCCCGCATAATCGTTGACAACGCCCCTCTCCCCCTCGGGATTCTGCTCCGAAAATGCCTGCCAAAACCCCTCACCCTCTCACCCCTTCCCCTCTTCCCTCTTCCCAGGGGAGAGGGAAATTAGAGTGAGGGGGCATTTTCATGCTTCACGGGTGGCGCAGACGGGGCGTCCTTTGGCATGTCTGCGCTCTCGGCCAGGAAGAGCCAACCGAGAGGCGCATACATCCCGACAAAAAGCGTCAGGACGTATGCGCCACCCGTGAGACACTACCTAAATCTTGACAAAATTTCACATTAGATTTAATCTAAATCTCTCATGGGCGCCGAGGCGATTAAAAAATCTCTGGAGGACAGTAGGTTGCGCTGCACGCCGCAGCGCTATGCCGTCATGGCATTCTTGATGAAACACGCCAATCATCCCACGGCTGCGGAAATCTTCGAAGCTGTGAATCGCGCGGATCCGCGCTGTTCAAGGGCCACGACTTATAACAATCTGCGGGACTTGGTGCAGGCCGGTCTCGTGCGTGAAGTGGCCGTCGAGGGCCGCGCCGCGCGATTCGATGCGAAAGGCATGCGGCATCAC
>Ga0187817_10000433_pt1 | contig 17725 bp, 14 predicted proteins | sample NC_wetland_sal_i_17_FD_132431 | JGI IMG/M metagenome (GOLD analysis project Ga0187817, IMG submission 132431) | Wetland sediment microbial communities from Neuse River Estuary, North Carolina, USA - SO4_2 | ecosystem: Environmental > Aquatic > Freshwater > Wetlands > Sediment | place: USA... | reverse complement strand
GCCAAGGATCAGCCCCATGCCAAGAACGATCACCGAAATGGAAGCCCCGCCAAAAGACATTTCGGTGGCTCGCTGCCTGATCTGGAATTTTGCCCCTTCGGCCGCCAGACGAGCAAACTTTCGGCCCTGAGTGCCTGTGCGGTTCAGCAGTTGCAGCTGGAGCATGCCTGCCAGGTGTTCCTGCAAAAACGCAGCGATCTTCCCCGACTGATTCTGGACGCTGTCTGCCGCCTCTTTCAGCCTGGTCGCATATCTGCGTTGCAATACGTAGAAGATCGGAAGCAGCGGAACGATCACCAAGGTCAAATGCCAATTCAGGATTCCCATGGTCACAAGGACCATGACGCCCATGATCACCATCTGAATGGTTAACGGAAGAATGTCTCCGCTCAACTCTGCTACGCGGTCAACGTCTTGCTCGATCCGATAAAGTGTTTCTCCAACCTGAGAGTTCCCGTGATATCGCGCCGGCAGAGTTTGGATTCGCCGCAGCAGAGACACCCGAATTCGAAAGACCATTTTTTGGGTGACAACGCAGCTGATGAACGAGGATATGTAGCCTACGATCACGCTTGCCAAATAGACGGCGCAAAATACCAGGGTGCCAAACAGGACGAGGCGGAGATCCCGTTTTGGAAGAGCAACATCGATCAACCACCGTACGACCAAGGGATCAAGGAGAGAAAGTCCGCTGCCTAGAACCATGCAGATGAGATTTACGGTAAGCAGCGACAGCACAGGGCGTGCCTGTCGGCTAAGCCAGTTCAACTCAGAAGACACAGATTTCCCTCTTTGTCCTGCGCGTTCACTACCTAGCGCTATTTGGAAGAAAATGAACAAATATTTTTTCAGTGCTGTAATTTCAACACTACAGTCGGCGCACGTGCCCGCTATTCGCTTGCCGTCACCTGCCTATAACTTATTGAATTACTGAGACTAAGGAAGAGCGGCCTCCCCTGGCCCACTGAAGAACTGAGACAGCACGCATGGCCGCTGCTGCCGTCGTCCTGCACGAATTCCTGCACGCATTTCGAGAACCTGTCCAACGAGTGCACGGCAGTGTAAGGTAGCGAGAACCAATCTCTCGAGTCTTACGGTTGGAACTTCGGCGAAACGAATCTCAATCGGCCCAAGAACTTAGAGTTGCGGATCGAAGCTTGTTGCTCGTCGATACGCCAACTCCGCTGCGGAATCCCGCCTGCACGAATTCTTGCAGCAAAAATGTTTGTTTATCGATACTCACGTAAAGAGGCATATTCTCCCGGATGCTCGGCCTGGGCAACATCAAGAGTCCACCGGAGGGAGAGCTATGGAGGATCCGCTCATTACTACCGAAGACATCGTGATTGCACCGAGCGTCCGGGAGACCGCTTCCGAGGACGGAGCCGTCCTATTGGACATTGAGCAGGGGATTTGCTTCAGTCTCAATCCGGTCGGATTGAGGATTTGGGAGCTATTGAAGAAGCGTCATTCCGTCGATCAGATCGCGGACGCGCTGGCTCGGGACTTCCCAGTTTCTCGATCCCAGCTCCTTTCCGATGTTGTTGAATTCCTTCAGTCGCTCGAAGCCAAGCGCTTGATTCATCGAGCGGACCACACCGTGGCCAGGCAATCGTGGCTCACCAGAGTTTTCCCATGGGCAAAGGAACGCGTACAACTCCACTAGAACACACTTCTTGGCGACTCCCTCATGCGGGACTCTTGGGGAGGATCATCGGGGGCCACACATGGATAATTCGACCGATAATGGTCGCCGCGCGCGGCATCTTGAAAATCATCACCGACCGTCGCGAAGTCGGATGGGGCACGATAAACAGCGTGTCTTGGACGAGATGGCACCAAGAGCAACTGTAGCCTTTCTCGTGCCACACAAAGTAGATTGGTCGTTCTTGTATGGTTTTCCAGTCACCCGTCTCTACCGTGTTATGCGATTTGTCGATCACAACCACGGAGCCGCCTGGAACTAGGTCGTCCATTGTGTCGTCATTCAAGGCAATGATGCCCAATCGAAACTGGCCAGCATCCAACCTCTGGCGCACAACTGCAGGCACTCCAAGTTCTTCTGCGCTCTCCGTCACCAGCCGCGTTTTATCGAAGCTGATGTTGCTCTGAAATGTGAGGGAAAACGGCCGATCTGTGTCAGTGAAGGACCATTGTTTTGTAGTCTCGTCGGATTGTATCGGGCCCTGCGGCGTGTTCTCGGAATCTTCCAGTCTCACGCCGAAGGCCTGCAAGATCGCGCGATAGGTTACTTTGTAGCATTTGCTAAGGCTCGTGGCCTCAAAAATATCCGGCACGGCCTTGCCATCTTCCATGTCGGCGAGTCGGCCACGTCGAATCCGATAGCGCTCATCGTTGGCACTGCTCGCGACCTCGCTGGTGAGGCGCTCGACCGCCATCCGTGTGAGGTGAAGCTCTTCCCGAAGTCCTCGAAGCCATTCCCCCGGACTCGTCATGACTACTACTCCAGCCGCAGAGCAGACTCGGCGTTGTGAGTCTGCACTTGCTAGTCAACAAAACTGCGTTTCTCGGGAAATGTCGCAGAAGGCCCCCTCGTGATGCCTCTTGGCATCAGCCATCTGTGCGTCCTGTCAGATTATCCAAATCCACTGCCGACTTGCTTTGATCGCGATGTCCTTTCGCCTACGTTACTCGTACAACACGACAGCGAGCAAAAAGTTTCATTTCGTTCTCCACCGGATTAGATGCGGCGATTGGCCGTCAATGGGTATAAAAAGCCCATTTTCGCCTGAGTATAACGGCGCGATTGCCCACACCGACAAGAATCTTGGGTTTGTTCTGAAAATGGAACAAGACAGGAGAGTAATAGGAATTGCCCGGCCAATGCACTCAAGGCGCTAGCGGCTTTGGACGCTCCCTCTTTTCGAGGAACACTCAAGTGTATCCCTACATGAGCGCAAGCCTGGCTTCCGATGGCACGAAGCTGCTTTCCTGCACGATTTCGTGCAGGCAATGGCAGACTCTACGCGTTGCTGCAGACCCTAATTGCAGATCCATCGTTGCTAGCCGACATCAAGGTGCACCTAACTCCTCATTCAACTTCTTTCCGCTCAACACGTTTCGAGCTCGCGCCAAGAACCAGACGGATTGAATCGAGATCGTTCAATCAGATGACGATCTGCACGATTTCATGCATGAAAAAAGTTTTTGCAAAACGGGTTGGCTGTGGATGTACGGTGCATTCATCGCTCTAAATGTGGGGCTAGATCCCAAGTTCCCCAACTGCCACCTCAGTCGACCAGCACGTTCTGGAAGGTAGCACATGCCTCCTGTAGTAGTCGCGCCCCCACCAACCCAAGTGGAACCCGTTACAGAGACTCTGCACGGCGTGGAGATCACGGATCACTATCGCTGGCTGGAAGATCAGAACTCGCCACGAACACGGGCATGGCTCGAAGAGCAGACCGCGTACACGCGTGCATACCTGGATGCGATTCCCGGTCGAGAGCAAATTAGAGAACGAGTTAGAGAACTCATGGCATTCAAAGAGGTTATCTCCGAACCCTGGAACGTCGGCGACCGCTACTTTTTCCACAAGCGTCAAGAATGCAAAGAGCAGCCTGTCATTGTGATGCGAAACGGGTTATTCGGAGAGGAGACGGTCCTAGTCGATCCAGCAATGCGCGCAACCGGGACTTCGACTGCCGTTTCTATTATCGCGATCTCTCATGACGCTCGGCTCCTTGCCTATTCTGTGCGACAAGGCGGCACCGATCACTCGGCTTTAGAGATCTTGGACATCGAGCGGAACACCGTACTCCCGGACCGCCTGCCAGAGGGCTTTTGCACAGGGTTTGTTTTTGTGCCCGATGGCACAGGGTTCTACTACTCTCATCGCGACCTGCGCGATCCGCGGCCCAACTATAAAGCCGCTTTCTGGCATCGCCTCGGCAGTGACCGATCCCAAGATGTTGAAGTGTTTTTCGCGGGTGAAGAACCGAGTCTCTTTCTTGGAATTCTCGATTCACCCGAAGCCAATCTCTTGGCTTACGCGGTGTTTTCTACCGGCAAGGACCCGACCACCTCGATCTACTTGGAGAGCCTCGACCCGGGAGCGACTCCCAGGCTCTTGTTACGCGATATCGAAGGCTGCTTTGCGCCGTTCTTCGCACAAGGCCAACTGTTCGCCTACACCGACGTCCGCGCTCCGAACTTTCGGATCGTTGGTATCGCCCTCGACGATCCGGACCCAACACATTGGCGAGACATTGTTCCCCAGTCCGATCGTCGCATCCAGCAGTTCACGGTTGCCGGTGACCGAATCTTCGTGACTCATGTCGATCGTTTCTCAACTCAAATCGAAGCATTCGGCACGAAGGACGGCGAGACAAAGGGCGCTCCGTTTTCTCCGCGCGGGACTATCGACCTCCTGAATCCCACCAATCGGACCGATAGTTTGTTCTACAGCTACACCTCAATCGCTCAACCACCGACCGTCTACTGCTATAGCACGCGAGAAGAAAGGTCTTGCCTGTGGCAGGAAGCGAATGTCCCATTCGATCCTTCCGTCATCGCTGTCGAAGAGACTAAATATCCATCGAAGGACGGTACTTTGATTCCACTTTTTCTCGCCGCCAGGAGAGATCTATTACACTCGGGACCACTGCCGACCTTCCTGACTGGCTACGGTGGATTTGGGAGTTGTGTCACGCCCCGTTTCACCGCCTTTGCAACTTTTCTGATCGAGCAGGGACTGCTGTTTGCAGTGCCTGCTCTCCGCGGAGGCTCAGAACTCGGTGAACTATGGCACCAAGCGGGAAAGCGGGAGAACCGCCAAAACTCGTTTGATGACTTTATAGCTGCCGCCGAGTGGCTCATATCGGAAGGGCGCTCTGCACGCGGACGTATTGCCATTGGTGGCGGCTCTAATGCCGGCCTCCTGGTCGGCACCATCATCACTCAACGCCCCGACCTGTTCCGCGCTGCCATCTGCCTCGGGCCCTTGCTCGACATGACGAGGTATCACCTCTTCGATTTCGCAGCGGGATGGGCAGAGGAATATGGCTCACCCGAAGATGAGCAGGACTTCCATTACCTGCTTGGTTATTCACCCTACCATCGCGTGCAAGACGGCGCGGACTATCCTGCCGTTCTGCTCATCTCGGGTGACGCGGATACGCGGTGCAACCCGATGCATGCCCGGAAAATGACAGCTCGTCTGCAGGCGGCAAATCGTTCGGAGTATCCCATCCTGCTCGACTACAAGCCCAATTGGGGCCACACACCGGTTCAGCCTCTATCGACCAAGATCGAGGCTCTCGCCGACAGACTCGCTTTCCTCTGCCACGAACTCGGAGTTCATGTCCAGCACAGGAGGTTCTCGTGATGCTGTTCTTTAGAGCGTTGTTCATGCTCTTGGCCTACGACGTTCTAAGCCTTCTTTGCCGTTTTCAGACTTTGTATTCCATGGTGAAAGGCTGGAAGGTTACCGGCAAACCTGGCGGATCGGACATCGTTGATCGGATCTGCATGGTGGTCAACTACGCCTGCATCTGGTACCCGAAACAGGCGCTTTGCCTGCAGCGCTCTTTCGTCACTACCTATTTGCTCAGGAAACATGGCGTACCCGCACACATGGTCCTCGGAGCACAGAAGCTCCCATTCAAGGCCCATGCATGGGTCGAAGTCGACGGGCAGGCAATCAACGAGCGGTCGAACGTCCAGGCGACCTACGCCGTTTGGGATCGCTGCTAACTACGGAGATCAGGATGAGCGTGCAAGCGGGCATTTGGAATTTCGACGGACGACCGGTCGACCGGAAGCTCCTGGAGAATCTCAGCGACTCCTTGAGGCAGCAAGGTCCGGACGGGGAGTCGTACTACGTGGACAACTCAATTGCTCTGCTCTATCGTCCTTTCCACACGACAGCCGAATCGCGCCAGGAGAAACAGCCTTACATCGCACGCCGAGGTTTCATCCTCACTTGGGACGGCCGCCTCGACAACCGCGAAGAGCTTATTTCCGACTTGCGAAGCGATCTTGACGCTAGCCCAACCGACGTCGCTATCTTCGCTGCCGCCTTCCACTGCTGGGACACGGATTGTTTCCGCCGCGTCGTCGGCGATTGGGCGGTCTCCATCTGGAAACCAGAACAGCGTGAACTCCTGTTCGCCTCCGACTACATGGCCATCCGGCACATCTTTTACTACCTCAAGAATGACCGGATCTGGTGGTCGACGGATCTTAGTCCGCTGGTGCTGCTTTCAGGTGATAAGTTCCACATCGAAGACGACTACATCGCCGGATACTTCGCCCACGATCCCGACGCCCACCTGACGCCGTACCGTGAGATTCGCGAAGTTCCACCAGGTCAATTTGTCCGCATTCGTAGGGGTGGCGCCTCGGTCGAGCGATACTGGCGGTTCAGTCCTAGATCGCGCATCCGCTACAACACCGATGCGGAATACGAAGAGCACTTCCGCTGCGTCTTCCGGCAATCAGTGCGGCGCAGGTTGCGTGCAGACTCGCCGATCCTCGCCGAACTCAGCGGCGGACTCGATTCATCCTCAATCGTCTGTATGGCGGACGACATCATTGTCAACGAAGGAGAGCAGTTCCCTCGCGTTGACACGATCTCCTACTACGACAACACTGAGCCGAATGGAGATGACTCGATTTACTTCCCGAAGATCGAGCAGAAGCGTGGAAGAGTCGGCATCCACGTTGACGGTAGCAAGCTGGGGAGTTCTCCGGCTTCGCTTCAATGCTCCAAGTTCTGCCCTCTGCCCGGAGCTCTCGGCGCGGGACGGAGACTTGGAGACGAGCGCGCTGATGTGGTGCGCGGAGGCGGCTACCGGGTGGTCCTGTCGGGCATTGGCGGCGACGAGTTCATGGGGGGAGTCCCTGATCCTCGCGCGTACTTGGCCGATCTTATCGTGCAGTTTAAGTTCGTCAAACTGGCCAAACAGCTCACGGCCTGGAGCTTGGTCAAACGGAGACCCTGGATTCACCTTCTGTGGCAGTCCGCAATCGACGTGCTGCCTCCTTCCCTGGGCCAATATTTAGTCAAGGAGGCTAAAGTCGAACCCTGGATCCGGAAAGATTTTGCGAAGCGCACCAAGCTCGCCATCCGACAGCTAGGTGTCGACGAGTACTTTGGCCTCTGGTTACCCACCCGCCGCTCCTGCATTGGCGGCGTATTGCTGATGGCCAGTAAATTAGCCAAGTGTACGCCGCCGGTAGCGGCGCTTGAGGAGGCTCGCTATCCCTACCTCGATCAGAATCTGATTGAGTTCGTTCTCTCCATACCGGCCGGCCAGCTGCTCCAACCCGGTGAGAGACGTTCGCTCATGCGGCGGTCGCTGGCCGGCATCGTGCCTCAGGAGATCCTGTCGCGTCGCACCAAGCAGGTTGGAGCGCGCGGGCCTGTTCTGGTTCTGGATAAGCACTGGGATGAACTGCGGAACATCTACGACAGATCCCTGAGTTCGGGCCTCGGGTACGTGCATGAGGATCGATTCGTGAAGGTGATTTCTGACGCCCGCGCGGGGATAAGTGTTCCGCTCGTGCGGGTTCTCTGGACGATTTCGCTGGAATATTGGCTACGTGACCTGGCTGGACGCGGACTGCTCGACGCTCCCGCGGCCTCCTCGCCATTGGCGCGACAACATGAACTGCAGGTGACCGCGTAGCCACAGCCGGCAACGATCTTCCGTACCCAGCATGATCGGGACGGAATATTCCAACATAAGGAGCAACACAATGAACTACACGAAGCCAGAAGTAGCAGTACTCGGAGAGGCAGTCCACGTGATCGAACAGATTCCTCACCAAAAGGGAAGTTACAAGCCGCCGGATGGCGCCACAACTTTCGTCAATCCGGCCTATGACCTGGACGAGTAGCTCCAAAACCAGGCGCTAATTGGTCAGCAATTGGCGTCTGACGTTCCCGGCCACCGCAGGATGGCCGGGAATTTATATCATACACGAGTCTGCTGGTGTGGCCGTACACATTGATGGATCTGCGAGACCCGCTCGCGAAGACCGAAATGGAGAAAGCAAAGATGAATAGTATGATCGCGTACTGCAAACCGAACCTTACCGTCCTGGGCAGCGTGGCGGAAATGATCCGCGGAACGCTCATCAAGGGTCATAGGGGAATCATCGAAGCGATTCAGTGGTGCATCCTCCCGGCATATGATCTCGACGAGTAGGAAGACCCGCCTCAGGGCCTGGTTCGTCACCGAGTACGGACGCGGGAAGCCGTTCGACCGCCCAGGGTGCGCAGCTCTCGCCAGCGGGCGTACTGCTCGGCTTTGGCGGGGTCAGGATCCTCTTCGCCCTTGAGCCAGAAGCAGAACCAGTCCACGTTGCCCTGTTGCGAGATCATCCGCTCCCAAGGCTTCTCCAGAACGTGTGTTCCCTCCGGGATATACATCATCTCGACGGGTTTACCAAGCCGGGACAGTCCGGAATACCAATGCCAATCCGACAACAGCGAGATCGGCCCTAACGTTTGAATGCGGAGCGGTGTCTCGATTTTGTCCATGAGAAACGAAGGTGACATCCTTAGCCATTTACGCAGCCCTTTCCCAACTGGAGCGGCCCCGTTCACCTGCTCGAATGAATTAGACAGGCCTTGGTTCGCGAAGGTCATATATTGGAAATAGCCGTAGTCGACCCCATCGGCTATGTCTGCTGCCGCGAAGTGGTGTTTGGAACGTGTCAGCGTATACGTAACGTACCAGTACGTCCGGCTGAACCCTGTGATCCCGACTCGATTCCGATCAATGACCCCTTTGCGATCCAAATAGTCTATAGCGCTCTCGTACGCTGCCATGGCTCTCGGCGCCTCCTTGGGCGTTTCCCAGATACGCCAGTCTGGATCAGAAACCTGCAAAACGAAGAACCCTTTGCCAGCCAGGGCTTGGGCGGCGAAGGCTGTCGTCCATGGGCCGTCCATCCAGAACCTGTCCGGATTCCATCCGTGGGTTTGTAGAATTAAGGGATATTTCTTGCCAGCAACATAGTCTGGAGGCCAATAGAGACCGCCTTTCACCTCATTGCCACGAGAATCCTTCCACGCAATTTCCTCCACTCGGGCAAACGCAAGATTCTGGAATTGAGGATTCAAGTCCATCAGCACGGACCTGCGGCCGGTACGAGGATCGATTGCAACAATGTGCGGAGGTGTGTTCATGCCCTCATCGAGAACAATATCCGGCAGGAGCGGAGCCGCTGTTTGTTCCGGGGCACTCGCTTTAGACCACGTCTCACCGTTCTTTCGAAAGTAGGTTTTTGGCGTAGTCTTTCCATTGAGGCTGTCAAGCCTTCCAACATCACATGCAACATAGCCGGTCTTGGGATCCCAGCTAAGAAGTCTCAGGTCTTCTTGGCTTATTTTGACGAACTGGCCGCTAGGGATCTTGAATTCCACCAAGAATGTGTGCGCCTTTCTCAGCGCTCGTTCTGCCGGGTCGTCAGCATCAAGCGGCAGATACGCGTCAGAAACAACCACGGACTTGCTGTCGGGTGACCAAACCACGTCCGATCCAGGGGTCGGGATTGGCGCATCGAACAACACTTGGCTGGCTCCCGTAACCGTATCGACAAACTCGTATTGGAAAATGCCCGTGGGGGTTCCGTTTCGGACGGGGTGGCGCGTATGCGTCTTCAGGAATTGATCCTCGTACTCGCTCCAGGTATTGGAAACATGTGTAGCCTCCGTCTGAATCAAGAGGTGCGCCCCGTCCGGTGAAAGAGACATCTCAGGATGAGGGGTTCCGATGATTCGCCCCTGTGCCGCTATTTTTCTTTCGCCTTCCTGCCCCAATCGCTTGATAAATAAAGAGTCTTCGTCGCCGTCCGTCTCCCTATAACTTTCTCGAATCAGATCGGTCACCCACTCGTTTGTGACGGCGATTCCTGTCCGAGCGACGCTCTCCATCAGGAACGTTGGAACCGAGACCTTCGCTGCAAACACGATTTCCTTGCCGTTAGCCGTAGTGACGAACGAGATCAGATTGGTGGCGTGACTCGTCAGTTTTGTCAGTTCTTTCGAGCTGCACTTCAACGAATAGAGTTGCGTTGGTTCGCCGGGACGCTCGCCTAAGAACAAGATGGTATCGCTATCGTCCAGCCACAGCACATTATCGATCGCCGGCCGATTCGAGGATGAAGCTAACGAAACCAAGACTCGCGGCGCAGGCGACTGAAACACCTCGGCGGTCTGGAAGAAGACCAGAGAATACTGGTTGGTGTTGGCCTCAAGATTTCCTTTTTTCAAGATCACGACGAAGTGTTTCCCATCCGGAGAGAACTTGGCCACGATCCCTTTGGAGGGTGCGCCGTCGGTATAGCTCGGGTCCGCCAGGCGGGTCATTTGAATCGAGTCTGCGACGGTGACGGGTCGCTTGGTTAACCCTGCCACCGCTGCGTTTTGCGCTGGCGACGTGCTACTCGCGGGGACTTGAATCGGTCCGTCGCCACAAAACGCAAGGTTACAATAAGCGGTCAGATAAGCACTGCCCATCAGTAAGATGCAACCCATCAAAGCCCGGAGCCTTAAACACGACGGATTTGTGCCCTGGCCGGATTCTGCCTTGGAAATATGCTTTTCGCTCACGGAGGACAAGCAGAAATCCTTTCAGCCCGCTCTCTAGGAACAAATCAGCGACTCGCTCAGCAGCCGGGGAGAACCTTTCCTTGCCAATTCCCTCGGCCTTTGACTGCATCAGCGGAAAGGTAATTTGGAACCGTTACGCAGAAAACCGTCTGCCGCCGCCTTGCGCTCATGGCAGACTCAGAACAGAAGCTTCAGCCCAAACTGAATGGACCGCGGGCCACCTAGCTGGTAGAGCGGATCAAACGCTCCCGACCCAAGACCGCTTCCAGCAAGACTCCGCCCCAGCATCGCGATTGACTGGCCGAACTGGGGATTGAGCACCCCAGGGCCTCCGAGGTTTCCAACCGGTGGCCCAAAGTTGGGATGGTTCAGAACATTGAACATCTCAGCGCGGAACTGCAACTTCAACGACTCGTGAAGCGGGAACTCGCGATGGACTGCAAAATCCCATTGAGTAGCGCCGAATCCCCGCAGCGCATTCCGCGGGAGGTTCCCCTGGCTAACGGGCAACCCGGTCGCCGGGTCAAGTGGAGGAGACGTGAATGCCGCGGGGTTGAATGCTTTGCCGCCTGGGTATTGCGGTCCATGTAAATAGAACGGCTGACCGGCGACGACATCCGGCCTACTGTTGGTTAGGAATCCGTTCGACAGTTCACCCAAATCACCGTAATAGACGTCAACCGGAGGAGCGGATCGAGCCTGGATAATATTCTCAGTGGACCAACGTCGAAGGATCGCGTTCGCGAATGCATTGCCTTTAGGAGCTGGAACATCATAGGTCAGCCCTGTCGAAAACGCATCTCGGATATCGAAGTCGGAGGGCCCTCTGGTTAGATTTGGATTGAGTCCCGTCAGCGCATTGGATCCGCTCCCTACGGAACCAGCCGAACCCGTATCAATGGAATGTGCCCACGAATAGGAGGCAAGCGCCTGAAGGCCGCGCGATAATCGCCGTTGGAACTGAAGTTGCAGCGCATTGTAATCAGAAGTACCTGCATTCGTTATCAAGTCGGCAGCATATAAGTTCGGATTGGGAGAATAAACGCTCGCTGTCTGTATAAGACGTCTTCCAGCGGCACCGATATAGGAGACACTAATCGTTTGCTGCTTCCCCAACGCTTGTTCGACTGCAACATTCCATTGGAGTGTGTAGGGCGATCCGAGATTTGGATTAAATGCGTAAAGATACCCATAATTGCTTGTGTTGGGCGGTACAATTGGCGGCGGCGCTGCAGCGGCAGCACTCAAAGGAAAGTTGCTGACTGGATAGGCAGTTGATCCAAAAGGGTATTGGTTCAGGCCGACATTGTTCCCCGCTTCTGAAGACGTCAGATCATAAAAGACCCCAAACCCACCTCGAAACACGGTCTGCCAGCGCTGGCTCTCCGACACCTGATAGGCCAATCCAATCCGAGGCGCAACATTATCCCACTTGGTTTTGTAGGGCCGAGTACCGGCCGGCAGCAGAGCCAAGTTGGATAGATCGCTGAGATTGAAGCCCGTAACCGCGTTAAACTCGGGGCCGCTAATCGATGACGGCACAAAGTCCACATCCCATCTCAGTCCGTAGGTCATGGTCAGACGGGGGACAATGTGCCATGTGTCTTGAGCAAAAACGCCGAGATTGCGAAAAAGAAAAGTCACAGGAAGATCGGATTCCACAATGTTGAAGAAGGAAGTTCCCGTTTCCGCGGAAGGTATGTCTAAGAAATAGTTGTCCTGTGTATATGCGGAAGGCTCGTAGCGAGGCGACAAGCGACGATAATCCATGCCGAACTTCAGGCTATGCGAGCCTTTTTGTACGGATACGCTGTCCACGATATTGATTTGCCGTTGCTCGTTGTAAGCACCTGCCCCCCCTGCCAGGAGGCTAGAGTTGTTTCCGAGCGCGTATACCGAAAATATAAAAAATGCGTTTCGGGCTGTAAACGGATTTGGGAATGGCAACGTCTCTAGCGGGACAGCTCCCCCGAAGCTGTCCAAGTAATACGAAGTGGAAGCGTCCGTACTGCTGTAGTTGAAACGGAAGTCGTTCGCAGCAACGGGTGATATCGCCCAAGTCAACCCGAGGGTTCCAGTTTGGGCTGTGATTTTCGTCGGGGAGACGGCGCCTAACGCCGTACCTGACCATCCGCGCTGACTGAGCGCTGAAGGGGAATAATCGTAACGCCCGAAGAGATTAAGCCGATCGTTTATTTTTTGATCAATTCGAAGGCTGTAGGCGTTGAGCGTGCCCGGATTGGAGTAGCTGGCGTTGAACTGCGCTATGCCTTGATGATTGCCATTGAGGAGAACTTCCGGACCGTTCGGTAGTGGGAACGCGTTCATATAAGGCAGGAGCGCGGATGCCGCAAATTGCCTCGAATAAGGGTCCTGGGGATTGGTATCCGGGACGAGTGTGAGAGTGGTCTGCGGCAGTCGCAGTCGAAGCCCTTCGTAGGAGAAGAAGAAGAAGGTCTTATCCTTGACGATAGGGCCGCTGAATGTCCCTCCAAAGTCATTTTGTTGTTCTTGCGGCTTGGGTAAGCCAGCTTCGTCAGCAAACCAATCGTTGGCATCCAATACCGTATTTCGAAAATAATCGAATGCCGTACCGTGAAATTGATTCGTCCCGGAGCGCGTGACAATGGAGATTTGTGCGCCAGGCTGGCGCCCGAATTCTGGCGCATAGGTAGAGGTCTGGATCCGAAATTCCTGGAGCGCATCTACGGAGACTAGGCTGTTCGTACCTCCAAATACGCTGGTCGAGCCGAGAGTCCCTGCCAGCCCGCTTCCTGGTAAATTGCCTGTGTTGATCCCGATGTTTGCGCTTACCCCGTCCACCATCCAGTAGTTTGCGTTCGCGCGCTGGCCGTTGACACTGAACTGACCAGTGTCAAACCCGTTGTTGGGAGTGAGAACCACTCCCGGCGTAAGCTGAATCAACGATTGAAAGCTTCTGCCATTCAGCGGTAAGTTCTCGGCGAACTGACGGTCCACAACCGTGCTGACTGTACTATCGGTTGTATTCACGAGCGGAGCACCTTCCGTTACCGTCACACTTTCCGACACAGAACCAACCTGAAGACGAAAGTTCTGCTCGATGTGGTCCTGCACGTTTACGATCAAGCCCGTGACATTAACTACCTTGAAGCCTGGGGCTGTGACTTCCATTCTGTAACGCCCTGGCCGAACACTCGGAAACGTGTAGAGTCCAGAAGGGTTGGTAGCCGTGCTGATTGTGGTATCACGGTCGATGTCGACCAGCTTTACTTGGGCACCCGGGATGCTCAGGCCGGATGGGTCGACAACCTGCCCAGAGACGGTCGCTGTTTCGAGTTGGGCCAAGGCAGAATTTGCAGCAAGTGAGACGAGTAACAATAGAAGGCAAGGCTTGCCCATAACCCGGCAGGAGAGACGGAGCATCTGTTCTTTTCCTCTATGAACATATGCGTGCCGATCGCAGCCTTTTCCCCAATGAGAAATGTTTATGGCAGTGATTATTCGAGAACGTTGAGCTGAGTGGATCAAGGAGGCTGCGGGGTCCGGGACAGAAAACGGCGCTTATGGATGGTTAGGTTTGTCGCCCAGGAACGCAAACAGTATCCTCCGTCCTCCTGGTTCCTTTATCGATTTCTTCGACGACTCAACGGTCACGAAGACAGAATTGATTTGCGCCAAGACATGAGGATCGTCAAACGTAAGCACCCAGCGTCCATCGTTCACATCGTCGTTGTGGAAGATTCCCAAGCTTCGAACAGGCTTCTCAGCGCCAAGGTGTTCGCCCCAGACGTAGAACGAGACTTTCGCATCCAATTTTCGCGAGTCAGCAAGATCGTATGCATAAAAGATCAGGGACTTCCCTTCCGTGTAGAAAATCCGTCCAAACGCCCGCTGGCTCTTGCCGTCGCCATCTCGGTCGTGGACATCGATGATGTGGAGATTGCGCGCGACTATAAGCTCTTGCACGTCACCTGCTTTCGCCGCGAACTCCTGTTGCTGGCCCAACGCCTCGGTCTGATCGGCGACTTTTTTCCGAAGTTCTCGAATCTCGCTTTCCTGCAAAGCCATGGCGACATCGCCCGCATCCTTTTCCGAGCTGGATTTCTCGAGTTCTTCCTGAAGCTGGGTGATTCGACCTTCAAGCTGGGCTTTGTTGGAGAGAAGACCAGCATTCTCCCTCTCGACATCAGTAACACGGAAATTCAGAGCATCCTTGGCCTTGCTCGCGGATGCGAGTTCGCCGGCCTGTGCCTTGATCTTGGCGTCCAAGGCACTCAATTCGGCTCGCGCCGATGCAAGCTGCTCCCGCAGGTGAGCATCTGGAACTTGGGCAGGTTGGGAATTCGTACCCGAAACAGCGACGGAGGCTTGATTGGCGGAGCTGTGGTCTCTCGCGGATAAAGAAGGCTTCGGCCTGCCAAACGTGAGGAAACTCACGATCAGGGCTGCTGCAGCGACGGCCCCGATCGCGGCAAAAACTGCAAACCGATTCCGCTTCGGCATGGTTGAGGCGATTTCCCGCCTCATCTCTATGCCCTCGGACCCCAACCGTGCCACAAATCTCTGCGTCATCCCTGAAGGGATTTGGCGGCGCTCCCGCTCCGCTGCAAGTACGGAGAGCCCCTGAGCACTAATCTCTGTAAAGTCGTACGCCATGCTCCGACAACTCAGGCAGGTTTCGAGGTGAGACCTGAGATCTGCCAATTCAAGCTCTGACGCTTGCCCGCTGGCAGCTACAGCGCACAGCTCCTCATAATGTTCGTGGGTATTCAACCAGCAACCCTTTCGCGCTTGTTTTGCGCTCGGAAGCGGCGTTCGCCCTGGCCCTCTTGGTCTCCATTAGGGCGTCCCGCACTCTCTTCAACCCTCGATACAAATTGTGGCGGACCGACGAGGCAGAGTCGCCCGTTTTCTCCGCGATCTCCTGAGCGGTCAGACCTTCAAAGTAAGTGAGCTCGATCACCTTACGCTGGTGAGGCTCAAGTATTGCGAGCGCCTGCTCGACCAAGCAGACGACTTCTTGCCGAGGCAAGCATAGCAAATGCCCGGCTCCATAGAACAGCGCGGTCGGCGCAAGGTCATCGAATTCACTTAGGTCGTAGAAGTGGTTTGCCTGAAGGTGTGCCCGACGATCAAAGCTTCTGTGGTATGCATACTGAAGGAGCCAAGTCGTGAAAGTCCCACGGTCGGAATTGAACTGTTTCGCCGCCCGAAAAATATCCAAGAAGACCCGCTGCACTGTCTCTTCCGCCTCGCCGTCATCCCTCAGTATGGCTCGGGCTGTGCGGAACACCAAAGGGCTGTGCCGCTCAAAGAGGACCGCCAGGGCATCGTTACATCCCATGCACAGCGCCGACATGAGATCTGCATCGGGAAGTGTTCGAAGCTGCGAGGGGGAACACAGCAAGGCTACCAGTTCGTCATTCGTTAGAGACATCGGCTCACCCTAACCACACACCCGCGCTCACGAATCCTTGCGCAGCTCAAGGCTGCCCAGGGAAAATCGACCCGTCGTAGTCTCTTGGGGTGAGCTCTGGGGCAAGCTCATCAACAGCAACCAGCACTTGGACGACTGACGCCGATCTTCCGAAACGCCGGTCCGTCCAAACAACTACCTACCGCCAATGGCCTGCAAAGATGAAGAGGCGCAATACTGTGCGAACCCGGACGGGCTCGTAGAGAGGACGCTGCCATCATCGGGCAATGCAACTTTCTCTGTCAAGGTGAAAACCTTGGCAACCCGATCTGTGGCAAGCAGACCCTTTCGGTGCGAGACCTGCAGCTATTCGGAAAATCGAACACAAACGGCAAGGATCCGGCACCATCGCGTCTCTTTACGGCAAACTGTCTCGAACAAGCTTTACGGTTGGCAACCTCAATCAGCGCGAGGTTGTAATCGACGGAACTTTACCCGTCCACCGGCCTCGGAGAGCAAGAGAATGTTCGGTTTCCGAACGATTCTGAAAATCGTTCTTGCACTCCGACGATCTGGCCTATACTAAATAGTTTGCGCGTTCTGCTACCCTGCCCTCCTAGTCACCCAGCATTCGTGTGAAACCCGATGAACGCCTTCAATATCGGCAATCCATCTTGGAATAGTCCATTTTGGAGTAATTGTCAACCTTTTCCTATGCTCCCAACATATGGAGCACATCGGAGGGTTGTCTGCCAAACGGCAACACGAGCGAAAGGTGTTCCTCCGACTCCTGCGCCGTATTCGGATAGAGGCAAAATTGACGCAGGCACAACTTGCCAAGGCGCTAGGCGTTACACAGGCGCGAATCAGCAAGTACGAGCAAGGCGAGCGGCGGATAGATGTGTTGGAACTGAAGACTGTCTGTGACGCCGTCGGACTCCCCTTGATGGAATTTGCCAGGCGATTTGAAGAGGGTTGCAGACAGTATCCTACCTAACTGTAAGCAAATAATCCATTTTGGAGTAGCACCCGTCACCTCCCTATGCTGGCTTCGATGGCGAAGCCGGCGCAACGGTCGATCAGAAAACAGCGAGAACGAAAGATCTTCCTCGACCTCCTGCGTGAACTCCGTAAACAAAAGGGATTGACACAGGGTCAGGTAGCGAAGGGCATCGGGGCCAAGCAGGCTTTCGTGAGCAAGTACGAAACAGGTGAGCGGCGGCTTGACTTCTTGGATCTAGCTGCAATCTGCGACGTCCTAAGCATATCCGTCGTGAAATTCGCTGAACGGTTTGAGACCGCGCGCAAATCCGCCTTGTGAGAAGCGGTGATCAGTCTTGATGTCCGACGCCTTGGCTGCCCAATCAGCGGCAGCTACCGCATCTATTGTGCTGAATTGCTTTGTGATCGCATCGTTGGTATCAGGGCTCCTTTTGCAAGTGCTCGGCGAAGAGCCGATGGATTTCGGCAAACTGTGCTGAAAGAGTGGAGACTTCGTGACGTGGCACATCGTGCCGCTTTAAGAATTTGCGCAATGCTCGCTCGGTCAGGCGACTCCACTGCTTTCCATCCACTAATTCAGAGCACTTCCGGCAGGAAGCCCACGATCCCGCCGACCCGGACGCGAACACTGTCCGTCCACACAATTCAAAGTTGCTGCAGTGGTAGAGCTTGAAAATCGGGCGAGAGCAACAAAAGTCGCAATACTCGCCGCCAAGGGGCACGGCCTGAAAAACAACGGT
>Ga0187817_10000432_pt1 | contig 17731 bp, 17 predicted proteins | sample NC_wetland_sal_i_17_FD_132431 | JGI IMG/M metagenome (GOLD analysis project Ga0187817, IMG submission 132431) | Wetland sediment microbial communities from Neuse River Estuary, North Carolina, USA - SO4_2 | ecosystem: Environmental > Aquatic > Freshwater > Wetlands > Sediment | place: USA... | reverse complement strand
GCGTTTACGGGGCCGGCGTGCTCATCACCGAAGGCGCGCGCGGCGAAGGCGCCTACCTCGTCAATTCAGAAGGCGAGCGCTTCATGGAGCGTTACGCACCATCGGCCAAGGATCTCGCCTCGCGCGACGTGGTCTCGCGCGCAATGACCATCGAAATCCGCGAAGGCCGCGGCGTCGGGCCGAAGAAGGATCACATTTTCCTCCATCTCGACCACCTCGATCCGAAGATCCTGGCCGAGCGCCTGCCGGGCATTACCGAATCCGCGCGCATATTCGCCGGCGTCGATCTCACGCGCGAGCCGGTGCCGATCCTGCCGACCGCGCATTACAACATGGGCGGCATCGCCACCAATTATCACGGCGAGGCGCTGACCAAGAAAAACGGCAATCCCGACCACGTCGTGCCCGGCATGATGGCGCTCGGCGAAGCGGCCTGCGTCTCCGTGCATGGCGCTAACCGGCTCGGATCGAATTCGCTGATCGACCTCGTAGTGTTCGGCCGCGCGGCGGCGCTGCGCTGCGCCGAAATTCTCACCGCAAACGACAAGCATCCCGAACTGCCCAAGGATTCGGCTGAGCGGCCGCTGGCGCGGCTCGACAAGTTCCGCCATGCGTCGGGCGGCACGCCCACCGCGCAGCTGCGTGCCAGGATGCAACAGGTCATGCAGACCAATTGCGCCGTGTTCCGAACCGGCGAAGTGCTCGAAGAAGGTTCCAAGCTCATCCATCAGGTCTATGACGGCGTCGGCGACCTGCGGGTGTCGGATCGTTCGCTGATCTGGAACTCCGATCTGATCGAGACGCTCGAACTCGCCAATCTGGTCGAACAGGCGGTCGTCACCATGGATTCCGCGGTCAATCGCACCGAAAGCCGCGGCGCCCATGCGCGCGAGGATTTTCCCGACCGCGACGATCAGAACTGGATGAAGCACACCTTGTCCTGGCTCGATCACGCTACCGGAAAAGTCACGATCGACTACCGTCCGGTGCATACCTACACACTCACCAACGACGTCTCCTACATCGAGCCCAAAAAGCGGGTGTACTGAGCTGGTGTATTGAGATAGCGCGCGACAACGCGCCGGATTCATCGAGGTCCTTATGGTTCAATTCACGCTGCCGAAGAATTCCAAAGTCACGCAGGGCAAGACCTGGCCGCGTCCGGTGAACGCCAAGTCGCAGCGCGAATACCGCATCTATCGCTGGAGTCCGGACGACGGACGCAATCCGCGCATCGACACTTATTACGTCGACACCGGCGATTGCGGGCCGATGGCGCTCGATGCGCTGATCTGGATCAAAAACAACGTCGATCCGACGCTGACCTTCCGCCGCTCCTGCCGCGAAGGCATTTGCGGCTCGTGCTCGATGAATATCGACGGCACCAACACGCTCGCCTGTACCAAGGCGATGAGCGACATCGCCGGCACGATCCGCATCTATCCGCTGCCGCATATGCCGGTGGTGAAAGATCTGGTGCCGGATCTGACCAACTTTTATGCCCAGCACGCCTCGATCCAGCCTTGGCTGCAGACGGTTTCGCCGACACCGCAGAAGGAATGGAAGCAGAGCCACGACGACCGCCAGAAGCTCGACGGGCTCTACGAGTGCATCCTCTGTGCCTGCTGTTCGACCGCGTGCCCGAGCTATTGGTGGAACTCAGAACGCTTTCTCGGCCCGGCGGCGCTCCTCCAAGCGCACCGCTTCATTATGGATTCGCGCGACGAGGCGACCGGGGAGCGGCTCGACAATCTGGAAGATCCGTTCCGGCTCTACCGCTGCCACACCATCATGAACTGCGCCAAAGCCTGCCCCAAGCACCTCAACCCGGCGAAAGCCATCGCCGAGATCAAGCGCATGCTGGTCGAGCGGCAGGTTTAAAAAAGTACGCACTAGGACGTATTTGTTACCGCACGCGACAACCTCTTGTCGGTGAAATTTGCGAACTCGCTGTGTCGATTAGCACCGCTGACTTCACCCTTCCTGGATCCGCATGCCGCCGCGGCCCCGCGACAGACGAAGGTCTCTTAGCCGGTACAGATTTTTGACCAAGGCAGCTCGCCGTTCTTCCTCGAGCTTTATCGCATCCCTTATTTCCTCGCGCGTCTGGCTCGGCTCAAACAGGGTTTCTGCGATTTCACGTTGCTCCGTATCAGACATAACAGTCCTTCCGTTGGCGGCACTCGAGGGGCCGAACCTACTTTTTTAGCGCAATCGAACGCGCGCTCGTAAAATTAGCCGTGCAGCCCACCGAGCAACCAAACCAGAAGAATAATCGGCAACGGAATGCCGAGAAGCCAAAGCAATAATCCGCGTCCCATGACGTGTATTCCTATTTCGCGTTACACAAGCTAAATGCCACAACGACCTTGGAGCCAGATCGTTCCGTTTGTGATCATCGCGTGGACATGCGATCGCCCGAGCGCTGCTCGCTTCAAAGTTGTCGTGGACCTTATCTCGCGCACTCAGCCGTCGGAACCACAGGAACTAACAACTGGTCCCCAGCGTTGTGGGCTTGAACAATAGTAGGCCAATATGCGCTGCCCTTCCTGCCATTTAATAATCGATCCAAGGACTGCTTGGAGAAACTCGACCAATCGCTTCTATTGCAGCGAGTTTTGCGCTGATTCCCAAGTTTCTGCACCCCTCGAACAATGTGCGCAGAAGGAGAAGGAAGTCCTTGATCGACAGTATCTGGAGCGGCTGCGGCGGCTTTTGCCTTTTTTTCAGGACTTAAAATCGAACCGAGTAAGTCCACGATCTGTCGGCGCACTTCAATGACAACAATCGTGCGCCTGCGCGGCCTTTTCGGTGCCGCCGAAGAAGTTAATGGTGACTCTTCAAACTCACTATGCTGCGACCACTGCCGCGGAAAGCTGAGATTTTGTGTACATCGTTACTGGCGCATGCGGTTCTGCTCGGCAGCTTGCATGAACGCATACCAACAACGACTGTCTCCACGCACGCAACAAAAAATATACGAGATCGATGGTTATCGTCCGTCGTGGAAAGCGGCGAGCTGAATGCGCACAATGGAGATGTTCGTGGGACGCATCAACACGACGACATAGTAAGTGCGTGTCAGCGGCTATGTGAAAAATGACCGCTTGCGGCTCGATGGATTGCCGGGTCAAGCCCGGCAATGACGAGAGAACTGGTCACGCCTTACAACTTCAACTTCCGCCGCCGCTGCGCCAGCGTGCGCAGCCGCAGAGCGTTGAGCCGGATGAAACCTTCGGCGTCGCGCTGATCGTAGGCGACCTTGCCGTCCTCGAAGGTGACGAGGTCCTGGTCGTACAGCGAATATTTGCTCTCGCGGCCAACCACCCCGACATTGCCCTTGTACAGTTTCAATCGCACGCGGCCGGTGACGAATTCTTGAGACTTGTCGATCGCCGCCTGCAGCATTTCGCGCTCCGGCGAAAACCAGAAGCCGTAATAGATCGCTTCCGCATATTTCGGCATCAGCTCGTCCTTAAGATGCGCCGCACCGCGATCGAGCGTGATCGATTCGATGCCGCGATGCGCGGCAAGCAGAATAGTGCCGCCCGGCGTCTCATACATGCCGCGCGATTTCATGCCGACGAAACGATTCTCGACGAGATCGAGCCGGCCGATGCCGTGGGCGCGGCCGTGCGCGTTGAGTCGCGTCAGTAATTCGGCGGGAGTCAGTTTCTTGCCGTCGACGGCGACCGGGTCGCCGCGCTCGAAATCAATCGTGATGTAAGCCGGCCGCTCCGGCGCCTGCTCCGGATCCTCGGTGCGCGAATAGACATAGCCGGGGACTTCGCCGGCCGGATCCTCGAGCACTTTGCCTTCGGACGAGGTGTGCAACAGATTGGCGTCGGTCGAAAACGGCGCTTCGCCGCGTTTGTCCTTAGGCGTAGGGATTTGATTTTTTTCGGCGAACGCGATCAGCGCCTCGCGCGACTTGAAATCCCATTCGCGCCACGGCGCGATGACCGTGACGTCGGGCTTGAGCGCGTAATAGGAAAGCTCAAAGCGCACCTGATCGTTGCCCTTGCCGGTCGCACCATGCGCAACCGCATCGGCGCCGACCTTCTCGGCAATCTCGATCTGCCGCTTGGCGATGAGCGGCCGGGCAATCGAGGTGCCGAGCAGATATTGGCCCTCGTAAAGCGCATTGGCCCGGAACATCGGGAACACGTAGTCGCGCACAAACTCTTCGCGCAGGTCCTCGATGAAGATGTTTTGCGGCGTGATGCCGAGCGTGAGCGCCTTCTGCCGCGCCGGTTCGAGCTCGTCGCCCTGGCCGAGATCGGCGGTAAAGGTGACGACCTCGCAGCCATAGGTCGTCTGCAGCCATTTGAGAATGATCGACGTGTCCAGCCCGCCGGAATAGGCCAGCACCACTTTTCGCACGTCTTTCTTGCTCACGCCGTCCGCGGGCATGGGAAAACCAATAAAGTTAAGGCCGTATCGCGTTAGAGCATGATCCCGAAAAGTGGATACCGGTTTTCGGAAAGGATCATGCTCAAAAAAACAAGCTAACGCGAAATGGCGATTCAACCTAATACCGTATCGCGTTAACCGCCCAGCCGCTGCGACTACTCACGCGCGCGGACTATAGGCGCCGGCCGCTTGCGCGCAAGCACTGTCTGATCAGGAGGCTTTTTTCCATCGTCCGGCGAGCCGCCCGGCCAGCTTGCGCACTATGCCGGACAGCCATTCGCCCTTTTGGCCGACCCAATCCTCCAGCGCCTTCTCATCCAGCCGGGTGGCCGGCCAGCGATAGATCAGCCCGTGCGCGGTCCAGATCACGAGGTACATCAGCACGCCGGCAAAGACGACGTCGGAAAAAAAATGTGCGCCGGCGGCCATGCGGAAGGCGCCGAGCGCTACGCCAAACGCAAGCGCCGCGCCATAGGCGACGGCCTGCAACGGCGGCGGCGCCAGCGCCGCCGGCGCCAGCGTCCAGAACGCGCCGGACGGCTCGCCGGCGACAAAGGAGCAATTGTTCGGGCAATCGCCGCGCGGATTCCACCATGGCTCGAAGCGATAGTCGCCGCCGAATTGCTGTACGTCGATCGGCCGTGGCCGCCCCCAATGGTCTTTCAAAACGAGATTGGTCAAAATCCCGGGGCCCAGTGCCAAGGTCGCGATCAAAAACAGCGCCGCGCGCGCTTCGATCAGCATAGGCCGATGCGGCCGGATCAATTTCAGGACAATGGCGAGAAATGCCGGCAGCGCCAACAGTGCGATGAGGATCCGCGCCGCTGTGCGCGTGTGCTGTACCCATGGTTGGGCATTGACGACGAACAAATGCCGCGCCGAGTCGAAGCCGAGCGCAGCGAGGTCGAGATCGAGCTGCGGATCGACGGCGCAGAGGAGCCCGAACACAAAGCCGATGGCAAGCGCCGTGATCAGCGCGGCACGCGTCATGTTCTTACTTCCAGGCTCTCATTTCCACGCCCCCGCGCGGCGGCCGGCAATGAGCCAATAGACGAGCCCGCCGGCAATTCCCGCGGCGGCAAAGACTTCGCGATTGCGGGCGAGATCGCCCTCGGACGAGGCGATATAGCCGGCAAAATCGAGGCCATAGGCCATGGCGAGCGACAGCGCCGCGCCGATGACGCCGTACACGACCGCCGAGCGCAGCGCCAGCCCTTCCGCCAGAGCGATCACCAGCAGGGCCGGCAGAAAGCCGACCGAAAAGATGATGATCGCAGCAATGCCGGTGACCGACCACAAGGCGATCGATTCCGCGGCTCCCGCCTGAGGACCAAGCGGCGCCATCACTTCGTTCCAATTCGGGGCAAGGCTGCCGAGCGTGAGCACCAGCGAGGCGGCGATGCAGGCGAGCACATAGCCGATAAAGGCCATCATGATGCGCGCGAGGATAGACATGGGCGCCGGCCGTCAGTCGGTCATCGCCATGGCGCGAAGCGCCAGGCGCTCGCGCGCCGATAGTTTCTCGCTCGCGCTTTTAAGCTGGCCGCAGGCAGCGAGAATGTCGCGCCCGCGCGGCGTGCGCACCGGCGAGGCATAGCCGGCGGCGAAGACCACTTCGGAGAATTTTTCGATCTGGTCCCAATCGGAACACTCGTATTTTGTCTCGGGCCAGGGATTGAACGGGATCAGGTTGATCTTGGCGGGGATACCCTTGAGTAGCCGCACCAGCGCTTTGGCGTCGGCGAGCGAGTCATTGACGCCTTTGAGCATTACATATTCGAAAGTGATGCGCCGCGCGTTCGACAGGCCCGGATAATTCCGGCAAGCCTCCAGCAATTGCGCAATCGGATATTTGCGGTTGAGCGGCACCAATTGGTCACGCAGTTCATTGCTGACCGCATGCAGCGAGACTGCGAGCATGGAACCGATTTCGGCGCCGGCGTGGGTGATGTTCGGCACCACGCCCGAGGTCGAGAGTGTGATGCGGCGCTTGGAAATGCTTAAACCCTCGCCGTCGGCAATGACGTTGATGCCGTCGCGGACCGCCTCGAAATTGTAAAGCGGCTCTCCCATTCCCATCAGCACGACGTTGGAGACGAGTCGTCGTCTTTCACCTCCCCCTGCAAGGGGGAGATCGGACGGCGCAGCCGTTCGGGTGGGGGACTCGCTGGTGGCGGTCCAGTCGCCGAGCCGGTCGCGCGCGACCACGACCTGGGCGGCGATTTCGGCCGCGGTGAGATTGCGCACCAGCCGCTGCGTGCCGGTGTGGCAGAAGCTGCAATTGAGCGTGCAGCCGACCTGGCTGGAAATGCACAGCGTGCCGCGATCGGTCTCCGGAATGTAGACGCATTCGACCTCATGCGGCGCCTCGGCGCGCTCGCCCGGCAGCTGGATGAGCCATTTGCGCGTGCCGTCGATCGAAATCTGCTCGGACGCGGTCGGCGGCCGCGCCAGCGTGAAGCGCCGCGCCAGTGCGGCGCGCAAATCCTTCGACAGCGTGGTCATGGCGTCGAAATCCTGCGCGCCGCGCACGTAGAGCCAATGCCAGATCTGCTGCAGGCGCATCCGGCGCTGGCCTTCCGGCACGCTGACCTCAGTCAAGGCTTGTGCCAGCATGGCCCGCGGCATGCCGACCAACGACGGCTGCGCCGGCTCCGCATAGCGTTCCAGCGGGCGCTTTTCGATAAAGGCTGTGGCGGTTTCGGTTGCGGCCAAGGAACTCATCGTGAACTCATCGTGAGCGATCCAGATACGATCAATAGGGGCCAAACGGGTGCGGGGCTGTCCCTTAAATAGTGGCTGCCCCGCTAACCGCGAGCGCTCAGCACGCGCAGCCGCAGCTGCCGCACGCGGCGCGCCGCCACCACGATGCGGCGGTTTCTATTTGCATTCCTGGGCGGTGCGGTCGAGGGCTTGCGCCACGCCTTTGAGGGCAAAGGTATCGGTCGACTGCGTGCCTTTGGCGGAAACGCCCTTGATCACGGCACTATTGCCGCCCCGCATGGCATCGACCATTTTGGCCTCTTCGGTCGCGTTTTTGATCCAGGCGCCATCCTGCTGGGTGTAGAGCGCGAAGCTCGTCCCCCCGACCTGTGCGGTGGCCTCGGTGCCCGCTTTGAACGGATAGCCGACCACGAGCGAGACCTCGTTGGTCACTTTGTCGGCCGGCCGTGTGGAAATGAACATATAGACCGGATTGCGCGGCCGGTTCGGCGGATTGGTCTCGGACCCGGTCGGCTTGGCCAATACGAAGCAGACTTTCTTGCCGCCCGGTGAGGCCGTGTAGGCGCCCCATATTCCGTATTGGCCAAGCAGCTTCGGCTGCGCGCCGCCAGCGGCCGCAGGTGAGGCCGGCTTGGCGGCGGCAGGCGCGGCCGGCTTGGCCGCCTCGGGCTTGGTCTCAGGCTTGGGCTTGGGCTTCGGCTTCGCCGGCGCGGCGGCCGGCGGCGAAGCCGCGGGCGCAGATTGCTGGGCGTGTGCAGGAGCAAGCCAAACCGCGACCCATGCCGCGAGCAGCAAAAGCACAAGCCCCCAAGACCGGCCTAGTCGCCGTATCCCCATTCGCCGCATCCGTCGTTGCTGCATCCGGACCTCGCGCGGCAAAGCCCCCAAATCGTGCCAGACAGCACTGATAGCAAATCTTTCGATTTTTATCCAATTTCAACCAAGCCAAGCGCTGTGCACATGTGTCAGTCCCGATGGTACCGGCGCGCTTTCCCAATCCGCAGTTTTCATGGTTATGAAGTGCGGATCACCGTCGTGTTCGAATCAAGTCGTTCTCGCCCCAAGCCGCTCACGCACCGGGCGCCCGCAGGCTCTGGGACGTGGCAAACTGGATACGAGGAATGAAGGCTGTTCTCTGTACGCATTTTGGGCCGCCCGAGGCGCTGCAACTGGCCGACATCGATGCGCCGCACGCCGGGCCCGGCGAAGCACTGGTGCGCGTCAAAGCCGTTGCGCTTAATTTCTTCGACACGCTGCTCATCGCCGGCAAATACCAGCACAAGCCGCCGTTTCCGTTTTCCCCCGGCGCGGAGTTCGCAGGCTTAGTCGAGAGCATCGGCGGCGGCGCCGCCGATATCGCGCCCGGCGATCGCGTGATCGGCTATCGCGGCTGGGGCGCCGCGCGCGAGCTCGTCACCGTCAGCGTGCAGCGGCTTGTTAAAATTCCGGATCGGCTCGATTTCGAACGCGCCGCCGGTCTGACTGTCACCTATGGCACGACGCTCTATGCTCTGCGCGAGCGCGCCGGTCTCAAGCCGGGCGAATCGCTCGTCGTCCTCGGCGCCTCGGGCGGCACCGGGCTTGCAACAATCGAGCTCGGCAAGGTCATGGGCGCGCGCGTCATCGCCTGCGCCTCCTCCGACGACAAGCTTGCCTTCGCGCGCGAGCATGGCGCCGACGAGGCCGTGAACTACGATCGCGAGGATCTTCGCGGCGCGCTCAAAAGACTGGGCGGCGAACGCGGCATCGACGTCGTCTACGATCCGGTCGGCGGCCGCTATGCCGAGCCGGCGCTGCGCTCACTTGGCTGGCTCGGGCGCTATTTGGTGGTCGGTTTTGCCGCCGGCGAAATTCCCAAAATACCGCTCAACCTCGCGCTCCTCAAAAGCTGCGACATCCGCGGCGTTTCGTGGGGCGCATGGACCAGCCGCGAGCCGTTGGCGCAGCGCGGCTTGATGGCCGACATTTTGAAGTGGACCGCCGAAGGCAAACTCAGCGCGCACGTCCAGGCCGTCTATCCTTTGTCTGAGATCGCGGTGGCGCTCGAGGTCCTCGCCGCGCGCAAAGCGATGGGAAAGATCGTACTGCGGGTGTAGCCGCCGATGGACAGCGCCCTACCCCTCGCGCAGCCGCGCTACCATGCGCCGCGCCGCCTCGCGGTGTTCCGGTTTGATATGCGAGGACATCATCTTGATCGCTATGCCGAACACGGCGGCGTCGTCGGCATAACCGATAATGGGGATAGAATCGGGAATCAGATCGTCCGGCATCACGAAATAGACGATCGCGCCGACCAGTACCGCTTTGACGTGAACCGGGGTGTTACGATCGAACGCGCAATAATGCGCGGTGAGCACCTCTTCGAGAAACGGGACGCTCGCCACTTCGCGCTTGAGCTTGCGCCAGAACATACGGCGCAGGCTGCTCTCGTCCTCCGCCATGCGGCGGGTCAGCGCGGCGAAGTCAGGCCAAAAATCCGGCCGAAAATCCGACCACTTGGCCGCTTGCTCCCAGAACCCCATAGGGCCCCTCCGACGAACCGTGAATCACTTGAACTCAGTCGCCCCAACAAATGGCTGTGAAACACGGCAGCCGCAAGGCGGAAATTCACCCGGCGAACTTGTCCATGGTTTCGGCGAGCTTGATATCGAGCTCGGTCAATCCGCCGGCATCGTGTGTCGACAAGGTTACATCGACGGTTTTGTAGACATTGGACCATTCCGGGTGATGGTCGAGCTTTTCCGCAACCAAAGCGGCGCGCGCCATAAACCCGAATGCTTCATTGAAGTCCTTGAACACAAATTTCTTGGTGATGGCATCGCGCCCCGCCACTTCGCGCCAGCCCTTGAGCCGGGCGAGCGCAGACTTGCGTGCTTCGCCGGAGAGTTTTTTCGCCATATCAGCGCTCCATCTCAGCGCTCATGTCAGCGCTTTGCCAAGTCCGTAGTGGATGAGCCCGTATTGGTAACGCGCGGCACTCGCAAATAGCCGATCAATTCTTACCTAATGCACATATAGGCGCAATCGGCGTGCGCTGCCGGGAGGTGGTCATGGGCTGGTCTTTGAATATCGGCTCGGTCGCCGGGACCGCGATCCGCATTCATGTGACATTCCTGCTGTTTCTCGCCTGGATTTTCGGCGTCAGCTACGTCTCGGGTGGAGCGGCGGCCGCCTGGAGCGGGCTTTTGTTCATGGTGCTGTTGTTCCTGTGCGTGCTGCTTCATGAATTCGGTCACATTTTCACCGCGCGCATATTCGGCGTGATGACGCCCGACGTGATCCTGCTGCCGATCGGCGGCGTCGCACGGCTCGAACGCATCCCGGAAAAACCAAGCGAAGAGTTCCTGATCGCGATTGCCGGGCCGGCGGTCAATGTGGCGATCGCCGCGGTACTGGTCTTGCTCGCCGGCGCGAGCCTCGATCCGAGCCATCTTGAATCTATCGAAAGCGATAAAGTGGGTCTCGCCGAGCGACTGGCCATCGTGAACGTGTTTCTCGCACTGTTCAATTTGATCCCGGCCTTCCCCATGGACGGCGGCCGGGTGCTGCGCGCGCTATTGGCAGCCCGGTTCGGTTATGTCCGCGCCACCGAGATTGCCGCTTCGATCGGACAATTCGTCGCCTTTCTGCTTGGCTTCATCGGGTTGTTCGGCAATCCGTTGCTGATCTTCATCGCCGTGTTTGTTTATCTCGCCGCCGCGGCGGAAGCGCATCTGGTCGCGATCCGCGCAATCTCGCAGGGCGTGCCCGTGACCGCCGCGATGATGACCGAATTCGTAACGCTGACGCCCGACGAACATGTCGATGCCGCGGTGGAGACGCTGTTGCGAACGAGCCAGGGCGAATTTCCCGTCGTCGACGGGCTCGGTCGGCCGGTCGGCCTATTGGCGCGCAATGACGTCATCCGCGCGCTGAAAGAGCGCGGTCCGGACGCCAAAGTCGGCGATGTGATGGGTACGGAAATACCGACGCTCGGCCACCGCCACTGCCTCGATGAGGCGTTTCGGCTCTTACAGCAGAAATCGGCGCCGGCGGTCGGCATCGTCGATGCATCGCAGCGGCTGGTCGGACTGGTGACTTCGGCAACCATCGGCGAAATGCTGATGGTGCATCGAGCCATGCCCGGCGGATTGCGCGGATTGCGACTGGGGCCGTGGAGCCGGCCAGCCGGAGCCTGATCGTGCGGCGGGAATTTCCACAGGTTCCACGCGATCTCAGGGCCCGGCAAGGGCGGCGCCGGATCAACCAACCGCCCGGCCGGGCGCGGGCGGGGATTTCCACCATCGCCTCAAACCGGCGCCGCCGTGTTAGAATTAATCATGTCGCCCGGCGCTCCAAACCGCCCCCCTCTCGCCATGAAATTCTGGCTGTTCAGGCGGGCATCAAGTGCAGGAGCGGCGGCGCACGGCCAGTCGGCGGACCGCGTCATGAGTATCGAGTCGCTTGAACATATTATGCGCAACCGCATGCGCACGATTTTGCGCCACACTTGGCTGGTTGCCGTGCTCGGCACCCTCGTCGTGATCGGCGCCGTCTGGGCCGCCTTCTACGTCACCACCGAGGCCGAGCGTTTGCGGATCGCGGCCGGGCCGAGCGATGCCAAATTCGTCGAGGCGCTGTCGAGCCAAATCGCCCAGGGCCGTCACAGTCTTCATCTGAAATTTGTTCCTGCGGCCGGCCCGCAGGAGGCCGCCGCGGCTATCAAAGATGGCAAGGCCGATCTCGCCATTCTGCCCAGTCCGGCCGACGACTCGGCAAAATGGCCGGTGGTCGCAATCTTGCGCCAAAACGTCATGGCGCTGATCGTTCCTGCCCCGGCATCAGGAAAAAAAGCAAAGAAATCCGGAAAGATCGAAAAAATCGATCAACTTGCCGGCCGCCGCGTCGGCATTGTGACCGGAAATGAAGCAAGCCCCGAACTTCTTCGCACCGTGCTCGATCATTACGGTGTCCCGGCCGCCAAAGTGACCGTATCGGAGATCGATCCGAAAAATATCGCCGAGGCGATCAAGCACAATCAGGTCGACGTGCTGTTCGTCGCCGGCGCGGCGACCGGTGCGGCAATTTCGAGCGCGGTGAAAGCGGCGAGCCGAAACGGCGACGCGCCGAGCTTTATCGACATCGATCAGGCCGACGGCATTGCCAAGCGCAATCCGGTATTCGATTCGATCGATATCGACGCCGGCACGTTCGGCGGCACGCCGCCTACGCCCGACGACAGTCTCAAGAGCTTGAGCTTCGCCGAATACCTGGTGGCACGGAAATCCGTAAGCGATTCCGTTATCGCTTCACTGGCGAAGATAATCTATTCGTCGCGCCAGGCGCTTGCCGCCGCAATGCCGGGCGAGATCAAGATCGAGGCGCCCTCGACCGATAAGGATGCCGACGTAGTCGCGCATTCGGGCGCGCTCGCTTATCTCAACGACAGTCAGCAATCGTTCTTCGACAAATACGGCGACGACATCTTTTACGGCATGCTGATCTTTCCGGTATTCGGATCGGCCCTTGCCGGTATGGCGGGCTATCTGCGCCGGGACACGCGCACGCGGCGGCTGCGGCTCCTCCAACGCGTGCTCGATCTCGTGCGCAAGGCGCATTCGGCGCACAGCCTGGACGAACTGGAGCAGATCCAGATCGAAGCGGATAATCTCGTGATTGCGATCGTGCATCAGGGCGAACGCGAGGAGTTCGACGAGACGGTACGGATGTCGTTCGCCTTTGCGCTCGATCAGCTTCGTTTCGCCATCGCCGGGCGGCGCACCGCGATCCTCGACCATGCCGATAAAGCTGCCGAGAGCGGCGCCGCCACCAAACCGCCCGGCCAGGCCGCCGCCGCTTAGGTTTACGAACGCGGCTCGCCGCCGATTGCCTCGGCATGGTTTCTACCTATATACGCCTACCAGTCGCGGGCCCTTCGGGGCCCGTCACATTTCAAAATGTCCCGATGGATCTGCGCAATATCGCCATCATCGCCCATGTCGACCACGGCAAGACCACGCTGGTCGACCGGCTCTTACAGCAATCCGGCTCGTTCCGCGAAAACCAGCGGGTGATCGAGCGCGCGCTCGATTCCAACGATCTTGAGCGCGAGCGCGGCATCACCATCCTCGCCAAGGCGACCTCGCTGGTGTGGAAAAACACGCGGATTAATATCGTTGATACGCCGGGCCACGCCGATTTCGGCGGCGAAGTTGAGCGCATCCTCAATATGGTGGATGGCGCCCTGGTTCTGGTCGATGCTGCCGAAGGACCCCTGCCACAGACCAAATTCGTGGTGTCGAAGGCGCTGAAAATGGGCCTTCGGCCGATCGTGGTGATCAACAAAGTCGATCGTTCCGATGCGCGGCCGCGCGAAGTGGCCAATGCGGTCTTCGATTTGTTCGCAGCGCTGGACGCGAGCGAAGAGCAACTCGATTTCCCGATTCTCTACGGCTCGGCCAAGCAGGGCTGGATGGCGACCGATCCAGCCGGCCCCAAAGACCAAGGCATGGCGCCGCTGTTCAATCTCGTGCTGCGCCACGTCGCGCCGCCGCGGGTCGAGGATGGCCCGTTCCGTATGCTCGGCACGATTCTTGAGGCCAATCCGTATCTCGGTCGCGTCGTCACCGGACGCATCACCGCTGGCTCGGTGAAAGCCAATCAGACCGTGAAGGTGCTGGATCGCAACGGCGATGTCGTTGAGGAAGACCGCGTCACCAAGGTGCTGGCTTTCCGCGGATTGGAGCGCGCGCCCATCGAGGAAGGCTTCGCCGGCGACATTGTCGCCATTGCCGGCCTTCCCGAAGCATTTGTTTCGCACACGCTGTGCGCGCCGGAAGTGACCGAGCCCCTGCCGGCGCAGCCGATCGACCCGCCGACGCTGACCATGACATTCCGCATCAACGATTCGCCGCTCGCCGGCACCGAGGGCGACAAGGTGCAAAGCCGCGTCATTCGCGAGCGGCTGTTGCGCGAGGCCGAAGGCAATGTGGCGCTGCGCATCGCGGAGTCCACCGAGAAGGATTCGATGGAGGTCGCCGGCCGCGGTGAATTGCAGCTCGGTATTTTGATCGAGACCATGCGGCGCGAGGGCTTTGAACTTTCAGTGTCGCGGCCGAAAGTGCTGTTCCAGCATGGTCCGTCCGGCGAACTCTTCGAACCGATCGAGGAGGTGGTGATCGATGTCGATGAGGAACACGCCGGTGTCGTCGTGCAGAAAGTCGCCGAGCGTAAGGGGGAGATGATCGAGATGCGCCCGTCGGGCGGCGGACGCGTGCGGCTCATCTTTTATGCGCCGACGCGCGGGCTGATCGGCTATCATGGCGAGCTTCTCACTGACACGCGCGGGACCGCGGTGATGAACCGGCTGTTCCACGCTTATGGCCCCCATTGCGGCGAGATCGCCGGCCGGCGTAATGGCGTGTTGATCTCAACTGATCAAGGTGAGGCCGTCGCCTATGCGATGTGGAATCTGGAAGATCGCGGGCCGATGATGATCGAGCCCGGCTGGAAGGTCTATCGCGGCATGATCGTGGGCGAGCATACCCGCGGCAACGACCTTGAAGTCAACGTGCTCAAAGGCAAAAAGCTTACCAATATCCGCACTCACGCCAAGGATGAAGCGATCAGGCTTACCCCGCCGATTCGCATGACGCTGGAAAAGGCGCTGGCCTATATCGACGATGATGAGTTTGTCGAGGTCACGCCGAAATCGATCCGGCTGCGCAAGAAGTTGCTCGATCCCAACGAGCGCAAACGCGACGAGCGGCGCAAAGAAGCCGAGCGCGTTTGAGCGCGCCCGCGTTCTCGTCGCACCGCGGTCGGCGATGAATCGACCCTATCTTGTCACAGATTCCGGCGTCTGGAACGCGAGCGTGGCAAAAAGTCCGCAACCGTGACGCGATTGCAACAGCGCCGCGGATTGCGCGGCAAAGCCGCATTTTCCTGTTTGCAATTCTGGCATAGCCCATGTCTTTTCGCTAATAATCGATAGCGTAGACGTGAGGGAAGAATCCTTGCAGGTTGTCGCCCTGCCAGGTTTGATCGAGCCAGGAGTTTGCCGCCTAAGCGCGAGATTTTCGCGCCGAAAGTGTCGAGACCCGCATCATGAGCATCGCATCATGAGCACCATCCTCATCGAAATACGCCGCGCCAAGGCGAGCGATGCCGCCGCGGTTGCCGAAGCGCATGATGAGGCGTGGCGGACGGCCTATCAGGGAATCATTCCGGGCGCCGAGCTCCGGCGGCTCATCAACCGCCGCGGCCCGGCATGGTGGGACAGCGCGATCCGCAAGGGCAGCCGCATCGCGCTCTTGCAATTCGGCGATAAGATCGCGGGCTACGCCAATTACGGCCGCAACCGCGCGCGCAGTCTCTATTACGACGGCGAAATCTACGAGCTTTATCTGCGGCCGGAATATCAGGGCCTGGGCTTTGGCCGGCGGCTGTTCACGGCAGCGCGCCGCGATCTGGCGCAGAGTGCGCTCAAGTCGCTGATTGTGTGGGCGCTGTCGGAAAACGCAAACGCGGTCGAGTTCTATCGTGCGCTAGGCGGCAAGCCGGTGGCGCGGTCTTCGGAAAAATTCGGCGCGCGGGCGCTCGACAAAGTCGCATTCGGCTGGAGCAGCTGACCGGAGACCGGTCATTCCGGAAGCCGCCAACGGGTCCGGCCCGAAGTGGCCGGCCCGATGACAAGCTCCGCGGTTATCCGGTATCCATAACCACCGACGCGTCGCTACGCCAAAGCCATCGTGATTATGGATTCCGGGCTGTCGCCTTGCGGCGAGCCCCGGAATGACAAATCAGACCTCCGGCGCCGGCAGGCCGGCCTGCATGCAAGCCGCGCGCAGCGTATTAAAGAGAAGGCACGCGATCGTCATCGGCCCGACGCCGCCAGGCACCGGCGTAATGGCGCCGGCGACTTCAAGCGCCTCGGCAAAATTGACATCGCCGACGATGCGGGATTTGCCGCCCGCGCTGACGCGGTTGATGCCGATATCGATCACGGTTGAGCCCGGCCTGATCCATTCGCCGCGGATGTATTCGGCGCGGCCGATGGCAACGCAGAGGATCTCGGCGCGGCGGCACAGCGCCGGCAGATCGCGGCTGCGGGTATGCGCGATCGTCACCGTGGCATTTTCCTTGAGTAGAAGCTGCGCCAGCGGATTGCCGACGATATGGGAGCGCCCGATCATCAGCGCCTCGCGGCCGGCGAGCGAGGCATTAACTGTCTTGATCAGCTTGATGCAGGCGATCGGGGTACACGGCGCCAGCGCCGCCAAGCCGGTGAAGAGCCGCCCGGCATTGAGCGGATGAAAGCCGTCGACGTCTTTATCCGGATCGATACTGGCGACGATGCGTTTGGTGCTGATCTGCGGCGGCAGCGGCATCTGCACCAGAACGCCGTGCACCGCCGGATCGGCGTTGAGCTTCTGCACCAACGATAGCAGTTCCGCCTCGCTCACGCCGGCGGGCAAATGATGATCGAACGGCCGCATGCCGACTTCGAGTACGGCACGCGATTTACTGGCGACATAGGATTGACTGGCCGGATCGTCGCCGAGCAGCACCACTGCAAGTCCGGGCACGATGCCGCGCGCCGCGCACAGGTGCTGCGTCTCGGCTTTCACCGCGGCGCGCAGATCGGCGGCGATGGTCTTGCCGTCAATGATGGTCGCGCTCATGCACAGCCTTTGGTCAGCCGGTCCAGCACCGCGTCGAGCATTCGCGGATCGCCGGCGATGCGCAAGCGCTTGATGCGCGCGCCCTCGCCCGCCGTGATCTCGACCTGCCGCGCTGCAAGTCCGAGTTCATGAGCAACGAGCCGGCACAGCGCGTCATTGGCCTGTCCCTCGAATGGCGCGGCGCGCACGCGGGCCTTGAGCACAATGCAACCGTCGGCGCGGCGTTCGACGCCTTCGACCGCGTCACGCCCGCTGCGCGGCGTGAGACGCACGTCGAGCGCGACGCCGTCAGCCAATTGAACCCACGGTTTTGGACTCAAAGTTCTTCGACCTGAAGCTTTTGGACCCGTTGGCCGCCGTACCGAAGCCTTCGAAGCCGCCGGCATTCACTAGATAAACAGCTTGGCAATATTGGGCAGGATGACCGATTGAATGAAAAGAATAATGAGAAATAAAATGATCGGCGAAATGTCGATGCCACCCATGTTCGGCAATAGGCTACGGATCGGGCGCAATGCCGGTTCGGTGAGGCGATAGAGCAGCTCGGCGATCATGCGCACGACCGGATTTCGCGTGTTGACGACATTGAACGCGATCAACCAGCTTAAGATCGCCATGGCGATGACGATATAGACATAAATCGTGAGCAGATAAGAGATGAATTGAAGAAGCTCGATCATTGCCCGCCCCAGCTCGAGTGCCGTGGCGCAGGGTTTAGCGGTGTTGCCGCGCCGGAACAAGCCGATGCCGCCGCGCTTGCGCGTCTCCCCGGAGCCATCCTTGACACCCCAAACCGGCGGTCCTAAATGGCGGCCACTCGCCAAAACCCGCGCCAAATCGGCCCGGTTTTACTCGTCCGGCGGGGCCGTAGCTCAGTTGGGAGAGCGCCTCGTTCGCAATGAGGAGGTCAGGGGTTCAACTCCCCTCGGCTC